>Ga0315336_1000422_pt1 | contig 123218 bp, 95 predicted proteins | sample ASW5metaG_FD_204512 | JGI IMG/M metagenome (GOLD analysis project Ga0315336, IMG submission 204512) | Ammonia-oxidizing marine archaeal communities from Monterey Bay, California, United States - ASW #5 | ecosystem: Environmental > Aquatic > Marine > Intertidal zone | place: USA: California... | reverse complement strand
CTTTTGGTTTTGAGTAAATCTAATTCATCAGCTTAACATAAGGCTGCATATCAATACTTCACCGACTTGTCTGGATACGGTGGTGCTTCCGGCATTTCCCTGGGTTCGCGTTCAATCAGATCCTGCAGGTGCCTGATGGCCGCATCCAATTGACTGTCGGCTCCGTTGAAACTTTCGTGCGGCAAATTATCGACCACGATATCCGGATCCACGCCGTGTCCTTCGATCAGCCATTCCTGCTCGGGACCATACACGCCAATCATCGCCGCGCTTGCAATACCGCCATCGGCAAGAGTGTTTTCGCTGGTCAGCCACACTTCTCCGCCCCACGTACGTGTACCAATCGCTTTCCCCAATCCGAGTCTGCGAAAACCTTCCGTGAACGCTTCCCCGTCAGACGCTGTATTTTCGTCGCACAGGACCACCATGTGGCCATGAAATGCGTACGGCTGATTCCAATAGGGTTCACCGACGCGTGGCTTCCAATAAAACCAAATCTTGCGCAGAAGCTTCTCGAGAATAAGACTATCGATATTCCCGCCCCGGTTGTGGCGCATGTCGAGAATCAAACCTTTCCGGTTAAACACTGGATAGTAACTTCGATACCACTCGTCGATATCGCGTCCACCCATCGCCGAAAGATGCACATACCCCAGTTCGCCCTTCCCTTTTTCGTCGACCCACAAGCGCCGCGAATATTTCCAATCCCGATACCGAAGGGACGACTCCCCGGTTGTGGGGGTTACGATGACATCTCGTGAATCACCGTCATCGGCGGACAGAAGCGTCAACAACACCTGCCGGCCCCCTTTATGCCTCAACAATGCGCCCGGCCCGGACACGCTCAGAGTAGGTACGCCGTCAATCGCTTGAATCGTATCCCCCACTTCGATATCGAGCTCGTGATCGTCCAATGGCGAAAGCTCGCTGGGGTAATCCGGATCCGATTTGTAGATGTGATCGATCCGGTAGCCTTTTTTAGTACGGGCAAGTCGCGCGCCAAGCGACGCTACAGCGATTCGCTCGACGCCGGTACGATGGTCGCCGCCTCGAACACGGATATGAAGCGCAGAAAGTTCGCCAATCATTTGACCAATGAGGTCGCTTAATTCCATCCGCGTGGTTACACGGTCAACCAGGGGTAAATATTTATCGCGCATCGAAACCCAATCGACGCCGTGCATATTCGGATCGTAAAAGAAGTCCCGTTCGAGGCGCCACGCATCAATGAACGTTTGCCGCCAGTCCGCACGCATATCAATGGGATATTGCCAACCACTCAAATTTACTCGGTCTTCGTCCAGCGAACCCGGTGCCGAAGCGGTCGCATTGATAACGTACAATGAACTCCCTTTTCGTACCAGAATTTTCTTGCGATTGCCTGACAATTCATGATTTCGGACGTCACTGACAATCTGTTTCGCCTTCTTCCCTTTGTTTCCAATGGGCAACGCCATCAGATGGTTTTTGGCGCCCCTTCCGCTGTCACGTGAGGTGTAAAAAAGAATGTCTTTGCCAACGCTCAGCCCCCGATAGTTCCCGGCATCCACCGGAACGACATTGACTCGACGCTGAATCCCTTCGAGATCAATCATCGCCGCATCCTCGCTCCCCGTCTCGTCGGATTCATCAGATTCGGCGGCCGTCTTTCCTTTTTCTCCTTCCTTTTCCTCGTCATCATCCTTTTCATCGCTCGACAATTCGTTATCCGGTCGAAAAGGAGATCGCAAACCATCTTGCAACGCCAGCTCATAGATTTTCATCGGCTTGTCGAAATAAGGCTCCGGTTGGCGAGCTCCCCAAGGACTCGTAACGGAAGTGCGTAGAGCGCGATCCGATAAAAAGTACAACCATTTTCCGTCCGCTGAAAACGCGGGGCTTGAACTGTTCACGCGATCGCTGGTCAGCGCGGTGGTCATCTCATCTTCCAGGTTGTAAAGATACAAACGCACGTAGCTATTCACGCCGTTCATCGCGTATGCCACCCATCGACTATCGGGCGACCATGTTATCGACCAAATGCCCTCTCGATTGCCGGAAATCTTTTTCTCTTTGCGACTCTTCACATCCAGAATCCACAGGTCTTCCCGCTTGTCGGAATACGCCACTTTTTTACCGTCGGGAGAGGGCACACCTCCGTAGCGAAGAATGGTGCCGTTGTCAGTCAATGCCTCGGAATCCCCAATCCCATTTCTCGGGAGAAGCGTAAACTCCAACTCGCTCGATGCATCAGACAATGCCAATACACGGCCATCCGGCATGAACGTCGCATCTCGATAACGCACCCCTTCAACCGTCGAAGCCCGAACCAATCGTCCTTTCTTGGCCGGTGCGACGAACACCCGCCCCCGCGACGTGAGTGCTACATGTTCGCCTTTTTCGTCAACATGGGCCGACGAGAGGTATTTCATAGGACTCGTAATCCATTTTTCGCGTAATTGATCAAAGTCGGAAGAGAGGGAAATCTTCAACAACCGATCGCGACCGGTCACTGCATCTACAATACGAAGGTCCGCGCCGAGTTGGTATGCGATCTTTCCTTCGGATAGGGCCGCAGCCCGTACGTCCCACCCTTTGTGCTTCGTGAGCTGTTGCAGATCTCCGCCCTGCTCATTCATCGACCAAATATTCATCGTATTGTCCAGGTCACAAATGAAGTACACCCGTTTCTTCCACCACATCGGCGAGTGGTTTTCACCAGGATAGTCAGCGGTCAGATTTTCGGCCTCGTCTTCGCCCTGCGTAAATTTCCAAATGTTACGGGCCGTACCGCCTTTATATCGTTTGGTATCATTGCGATGATACGAAGGTCGCGCGAAAAATAACGTCTTGCCTGACTTATTGTAAGCGCCGTCACTGGCCTGGCTCAACGGAATCCGCCGATGGTCGTGGGTCTTCGGGTCGATGGCCACGAGCTGTACATTGGGCAACGTGGAATAGTGCCGCGTGCTGTAAAGGATCTCTCCCTTTCGAGTCCACCCTACGGCCACGGAAGTATCCGCTTCGTAAGTATGCCGCTTGGGCACTCCGCCCGAAATGGGCATGGTATACACTTCGGCGGATCCTTCGTAGCGGGCCGTGAAGGCGATCGTATTCCCGTCCTCTGAAAACGCCGCGTCGGTTTCCTCACCCGGGTGTGTCGTCAACCGTCGAGCGACACCGCCTTCGATGGGAACCGCCCACAAGTCACCCTCTGCCGTGAATACCACAGTTGCTCCGTGAATTGCAGGATACCGATAGTATCCCAAATCATCTTTGGCTGCCGCGCCGAACCCGACAAAAAGCGCAATAATTGTCAATACAATGGAACGCATCTTGGTTACTCCTCCGATAATTTATTCATGTTCCGCCGGACCAGCCGTTAGTAGGAAAGGGTGTCTCTTCCATTGGCGTCCTCACAGGCGCAAAAAGGCTACTCTACCTCCTTGCCGTTATAAGTTCAACGTGCCCTTTTATATCTTCTAGACACACCGCCATCGGCTTGTTAGAATGACTTTTCATCAAAATCACTTGGAGAATCGACCCATGTCTATGAACTTTTCTGCTGTTCGTGCCACGACTCTGATATTAACTACAGCGATTCTTATATCTGCGAATCCTGCGTTTACCCAGGGCTTTAGGGTTGGAACCCATATTAAGGTGACTGGCGGAACCATCCGAGGTGAGGCCATGGACGATGGTCTCCGAGCCTGGCAAGGTGTGCCGTTCGCGGCGCCTCCTGTTGGTGATTTGCGTTGGCGCGCACCGCAACCCGTTGTTCCGTGGGATGGTGTATTGGATACAACCGAGCCAAGCGCATCGTCTATCCAGGCAGCCGGCCTTCCAGGTGGATTCTATTCGCGTCCCCTGGGCGAAGTCAGCGAAGACTGTCTCTACCTCAATGTTTGGTCCCGTGCGAAATCGACGGACGACAAACTCCCGGTCATGTACTGGATTCATGGCGGTGGATTGACAGCTGGCTCGGGCACGGGATACGACGGTGCATTCCTCACGAAAAAAGGCGTCGTGTTGGTGACCGTTAACTATCGCCTCGGCGCTCTGGGATTCCTTTCCCACAGTGAACTGAGTGCGGAAGATCCCAACGGCGTCTCAGGCAACCAGGGAATCGCCGACCAGATCGCCGGCCTCGAATGGGTGCGGGACAATATTGCCCAATTTGGCGGCGATCCGGACAACGTAACGATCTTCGGCGAATCCGCAGGCTCGTTGAGCGTTTCTATGGTGCACGCGTCGCCATTGGCCAAGGGATTGTTCCATCGTGCTATCGGTGAAAGTGGCGGTGCGTTTCAACCGATGACACACCGCACCGAAGCACGCTCTTATTCTCCCTCCGCTGAAGAAATCGGCGACCAGTTTGCGAAAATTCTCCTCGGTTCTGATGCTTCCGGTTCAGTGCTCGACAAATTGAGAGCACTCCCCGCGGAAAGGATCCTGGCAGCACAGGCCGCAATCCCCTATGATCGACTTGGCATCATCGATGGACGTGTCATTCACAAGGAAATCGCCCAAATATTCATCGACGGCGAACAGGCCGACGTACCCTTACTAACCGGCTCGAACGGCGACGAAGGCACCACCTTCCTCCCCTACTTTCAACCGGCTTTCGGCAAAGGGGTGAAAGGGTTCAAGACCTACAGTGCAATTACACTGCCTGAAACAGCTGAAGAAATCACCAAAGTATATCCAGCGTCCAACGATGCCGAAGCCGATCTCTCTTTCGGACATCTATTCGCCGATGTACTGTTCACCTACCCGCAGCGCGTGTGGGCCGCCGGCATGGGCAGCGTCAAGAGCCCGGCGTACCTCTATCATTTCACGTGGGAGCCGCCCGTTAAGGACACTAAGAAATACGGCTCGTTTCACGCCGCCGAAATAGGCTACATTTTCGGCAGCCTCGATCTTTGGGATGCGAAACCGACCAAGGCTGACGAAGAATTCTCGAAAACCATCTCCGATATCTGGGTTCAATTCGCCCATACCGGTAACCCCAACGTGAATGGCCTCCCCGAATGGAAACCCTTCACAGCCGAAAACCAGGCTTATATGGAACTGGGTAAAAAGATCACACCGAAGACGAACCTGCGCATGGCCGAAATTGGATTAATCGATGAAGCCTTCAAAAAGCGCCGGGCTGGGGAAAAATAACGGTAGACATTTTTTTGCGCTTTCGTACGGCGGTGGGTATCTCTTAGTATACTGAATTGAATTCAGGTCAGTCTGGGAGTAATTATGGTCGAGGATGAAGAAGCGATTGTCGCACGGTGGGTTGGTGCACGAGATGCCGAAGCTTTTCGGACTATTTCCATGCGCTACTCTACGATGGTGTATGCGACCTGTCGACGTATCTTGCCCAACGAGGGGGATGCCGAAGATGTCTCTCAAGAATGTTTTGAAACGTTGGCCGTCGCGACCTCCCCTCCCGCCAGCTATCTGGGACCGTGGTTACATCGTGTCGCGACGAATCTATCCCTCAAACGCGTCCGCACCGATTCCCGACGCGCCAAACGTGATGACGCTTACGCCCGCGAGCATTCCGCCCAGACGGAAGTCGAATGGGACGACGTGTATCGCTTCGTGGATGAGGCCATCGCCGAACTGCCAGAAAAATTGCGCGCGGTCGTCGTCGCTCGTTATTTGGAAGCACAAACAATGGAGGCAATCGGCAAACAGCTGGGAGTCTCACCACGGACGGTCGCATACCGCGTGGAGAAAGGACTCACACTCGTCCGCTGCGCTTTGCAGAAACGTGGCATCGCCGTGGGCGCAGCTACCCTCGCGACGATGATGGGTAGCAACATGGCCGGCGCAACAGTCCTGCCAGCAACACTCACGGCAGCGTTGGGTAAGCTGGCGATCGCCAGTCAAAGTACCTCGTTTACTTCAACGGCGGCAACAACAATTGGAGGATTCTTGATCATGAAGAAAGCGGGTATTACAGCGGTTGTTTTGTTGGGAGTTGCGCTCACGTATTGGACCGTAACCAACGAACCCACCGAGCCGCGTATCGAACCAGTCAATGTTGCACAGACTGTTGAGCCAATCGATTTGAACGATGCTGGTGGAGAGGTCGCAGATGAGCCGCATGTCGAGGCGGACGTGGCCGAAGAAATCAACACAACTCCCGTAGACGAGCTAGAACCAGTGCCCATGATAGAAGACGAAGCATCCGAAGAACCTGTCGAAATCGTCCTCGGAACCATATCCGGCAATGTCGTGGATGAGAAAACGCGGCGGGGACTGCAAGGCGTGACGATTACGGCTACATCCGGCGAAACTGAGTTCACTACTGAAACCGATTGGACAGGTGGTTTTGAACTAGCGGAACTAAGCTTCGGCGATTACGAAATCATAAGCGCCGTACCCCTTGGTTATTGTCATCCTCTGGAAGAAAAAGTCGTGTCGATTAACGTGAGCGAAGGCCGAGACCCGAAGGGTGTTGAATTTGCCTTCGAACTCGGCGGATCAATAAAAGGCGTCATCACACGGGGACATGCTCCGATGGCCTCAACCAGTTTCGAACTTTCCCACAGCCCCAACGTCGGCGAGCCCTACGTCGAATTTATCGACGCCGACGAACACGGCGCATACACACTCAACGGATTGCCACCCGGCGGTCGCAAAGTGATTTTTCGTTCGATAGGCGAGGCTTCGATCAGCCACAAGGTTCCCGTCATCGTCGATCCGGGGAAGACGACCGTGGTCGACGTTAGCTTCCGGGCCGGTTCGGCCAGCCTTGAAGGCATGGTCTATCGTGATGAAAATACGCCGCTGGAAGCCAAACTGGAGGTCCACGCCCTCGAGCATATTTACTATGCGACGAGTAACGAAGACGGGCACTACAAATTTAATAGTTTACCCGCGGGCCAGGTTCAGCTCCTGTGCTTCAATGATTCGGATGCCGACGACGACGCGCCGATTCAACGTAAAATTTTCGCTTTGGACTTGAAAGCAAGCCAGGAACTCACCCAGGACGTCTGGTTCGTAGACACCACCGTGGCATGTCACGTGGACAACATTCCAGAAACCAATGTGGAAGCGTTCGTTACGGCCCTCAAAGGCGAAGTCGACTTCTCAGTGTTCAACATCGCCATGCTCGGCACCATCACGCGCCAACGGGTCGCCATCGGAGAGATTTCTGTTGACGGGACCGCCACCCTGAAAAACCTCGAACCCGGCACTTACACTATCGCCGCCATTTCCTTCCCGACAAACCCATCCGCCATCGAATCCCTCGGCGGAAAGGAACTCATGTACTTCATGAAAAACCTGGCTGCATCCAACGCTGAAGTCATCACCATCGAAGCGGCGACGGGAGAAATCTCTGTCGAACTTACGTTTTGAGAAGGAACGTGACTAGCAACTGAAAAAAACTAGTCGAGATTCGCCAGAATCTCCTTCAAGTCAGAGGCCGTGTCATTCGCCAGGTCGATCGTGAGGTCTTCCAACTCGATGCCACGAATCAGTAGTGGATCCTCAGGTATCGGGCGATTGATGTTTTCGGCAAGGATGTCCCTCATGTTCGTATTGAAACCCAACACTTCCAGCATGTCGTTCGTATCCTGGACGTTCTGGAATGGGGCCGGATACGTGGGTTTAATTTTTGGGCTCACGCCCGGTATGTGCAAGTCAATATTCCCAACACTCACGTTGTGTGCCGGAATCGTGAATTGGGCCACATTGGTGGGCAAATTGATGGCGGGCACTTCGAGATCTAACAAAGGCCAATTCAGACTATCCAACCAACTATCCACATCGAGCACCTGAGGAGGAATTGCGAGAATCGCCGGATCTACGATTTCGTTGGGAATCGGAGCAAGCGGATTGTAGAAACTGACTATACCATTTCCGCCAGAGACCCCTATTTCGAGTTTCGATTCCGCACACACCTGAAATCGATAGTCATGGCCTCTTCGCAAGAGAGCCGTAAACCCGAAATCTGTCCGGTCGCGAACTATCGTTCGATCAAACGGAACCGCCATTCCAATCGCGAGATCGACACTTGCTTCCCCGATCGTGGCACTGCCTACTTGTCCCCCGACGCTAATGTCGGCTCCTAATTCCGCAGCGTTCGCAATTTCATAGGATTCGACCGGATGAACGGCGACCACACGGGCATTCTCAATTCCATCGGTTACGTCCAAAACTTTAATGGTCACTTCCATCGATGCTGACCCCAGGCCCATGACCGAAAGGAATCCGCCGACATTGACCGTCCCGCCAAACTGAGCATGGATGACGGTTTCGCCGTGTTTACCCGGTTGAATCGAAAAATCATTGGACTGCACGATGGATGCCGTTGACCTGCCGAAACTATAGCCGGCTTGAAGAAACGTACTGAGCGGAACCGTCTGGTCATTGGCTGCAGCAAAACCGAAAGGCAGGCCCGGATAAGCGGTGGCGATTTCAATTTCATCCGGGGTGACCCGGAGTGCCCCGTCCTCGCGAAATATCAAGGTTGCGCCGGGTTCGAGTTGACCATCCCGGGGTGAGACTCCAACCGCTGAGGTGCTACCACCACAACCGGAAAATAGGGGGAACGACAACGATACCGCGAAAATGGAAATGAGAATTCTTGAAAACATCATGGAATTGGACTCCCGAAAGTTTGGAATGGAGTGCAATGCCATTCGAATTAGACAGCCGTGAGAATAACAAGGCATTCGTACCATTGCAAATCCTTTTTTTTCGGGGCAATTCACGGCGAATCCTTCAATTATCATTCGGTTTTTCTAAATAGTTTCCTTGGAAACTATTTCATTGACAACCAATAATGTTTTCCGCATAATGATGTCTATGAGCGCAGACAAAAAAATTACCGCAAAATTCATCGCTGGCTGGATGAGAGTCATTTCCAGTAAGGCTCACCACACGTTCACGAGGAAATTGGCCGCAAGTGAGGTCACCGTAGCCGAATGGATCATTCTTCGTATGATCCATGAATCCGGCCCCACGGTTTCATCAAGCGATATCGCGGCACAAACGGGCCTAAGCAGAGGTGCTGTATCGAAACTGGTGGAGAGAGCGAGAAAAAAAGGGCTCGTTAGCCGCACTGAATCCAAAACCGACCGACGCTACCAGGAAATCAAGTTGACGGCGAAAGCGAAACGCCTATTTCCCAAATTAGCGAAATTCGGACAGGAGACTGACGATGAATATTTTTCGTGTCTAACCTCGACGGAGAGAAAAACGTTCGTTCGACTGCTCAAAAAAATCGCCAAAGAAAATCAAATTACGAAAATCCCAATCGACTAAATACAACAGGCTTTCCGAGGAGAATATCATGAACGTTTCAAAGACCCCGCAAAAAAAACGTGAATTTCAAAACCACCACTTTGACTCGACCATCTGGAACGACTTCAAATTTCGCGACGACGACATCATCATCGCGACCTACGCGAAATCCGGTACGACGTGGGTGCAGCAGATCGTGAGCCAACTACTCTTCAATGGCGCGACGGATCTCGAAGTCGCCGAAATGTCGCCATGGATGGACCTCCGCGTTCCGCCAAAGGAAGTAAAGCTTCCGGCGGTGGAAGCGCAAACCCATCGACGCTTCGTGAAAACTCACCTGCCGGTGGATGCTCTGGTCTTTTCCGAAAAAGCGAAATACATCTACATTGGGCGCGACGGTCGCGACGTGGTTTGGAGCATGTTTAACCACCACACCAACGGTAACGACGCATGGTACGACGCACTCAACAATACTCCGGGTCGGGTGGGTCCTCCGATTGGAATGCCGCCGGAATCTGTGGTTGAGTATTTTCTCGATTGGATGGACAAAGATGGCCACCCATTTTGGCCGTTCTGGGAGAACATTCGCACCTGGTGGGGAACGCGTGAGCTGTCTAACGTTCATCTCGTCCATTTCGAAAACCTGAAACGGGATATGCCTGGAGAAATCCGCAAGATCGCCAAATTTCTCGGTACGCCAGTTGACGAATCCAAATGGGATGGCATCGTCGAGCATTGTACCTTCGATTACATGAAACAGAATGCGGGAAAGACGGTCCCCCTCGGCGGGGCGTTTTGGGATGGAGGCGCTCAGACCTTCATCAACAAAGGGATTAACGGACGTTGGCGTGAATTGCTAAGTAACGAAGAATCATCTGCTTACGAACAAAAAGCAATCGACGAACTCGGCAAAGAATGCGCCAAGTGGCTGGCGAGCGGATCCCGTGACTAAAAACCGCCGGTAATTTAAACCAATTGCCCATGAGATTGGTCATACTTTCATGTGTGCTCCCTCGTTCTTTAATGATGGATGCCCCGTTTGAAAGAAGTCCGAATTCAACTGGAGACTGACAATGAAAACAGCCCTGACCTTGATGCTTTCCATGGTCCTTGCCACCTTTACGACGGCCCAGGAACTGAAACCGGAATTGCTCGATGGCGAACTAACGGCGACGTTCAAGATTATGAATCAGGACGGGTCTCCGGCTGTGGGCGAGCGTTATGAGCTGAGCGTAAATGACGGTGACTGGTTTATTGTTCAGGAAGCCGAAGTTCCGGCGGATGGAATGATTCGTGTAGAGGGAATGGTCGGCGGAAAAAAGGCGCCACAATACATCATGAAAGTGGGTGCAACAAACACGATGGTTGGAATTCTACGATTGGTGGACGAATCGCCGCAACTCGCCTACGAATATAAGATTCCGCCTTCAATCGGAGATATGGCGCCGGACATCAAAATGGACGAACTGTTTGCCGACGACTCCCGCATGCTTTCGGACTACCGCGGCACGTTCGTTTTCCTCGATTTCTGGGCGACGTGGTGCGGACCTTGTCAAAAGCCAATGGCACATAATCAGGAACTGCTGGAGACGAAAAAGGAATGGAACGATAAAGTGGTCGTTGTCGCGTTGAGCATTGACGAGGAAATCCGTACGGTCAAAAAACACGTGAAGAAGAAAGGTTGGGACCTGATGGAACATTACTTCAGTGCCGATGGTGAACCCGGCTGGCAATCCGCGGCGCCGCAGGTTTACGGAGTCTTGAGCATCCCCACCGCGTTAATCATCGACCCGGATGGAAAGATCGTGTGGCGTGGAAATCCCAATCGTGGCGACATGGAAAAACGCATCGATCGAGCACTGTCGGATTGGGAATAACCATAACCCTCATCAGTTTTTCGGTCAGCTTAGCGACCCGCTGGGGCGGGGCTGAGTGGTGGATCCGCCGCACACGAAAACAAGGGAATATTCCTGGGACGGATTCCCTGTCGATTCCCGCGACGACATGGACCGAATCAACTAAGGGATAGCAACAAATTCGCTCAGCGTGCGGATATTCTTTGCAAATGTCCGGCAATCGATGATGTGCGTCGTCGGATTTTCTTCGTCGTGATACTTCAATTTCCCGGGCTCCACCCAAGCACCTCGTTCATCCAGAGCATCGATGATTTTAATCACGTTGGCCTTCAGTCGCGAACTCGCGGACCGCTGTCGTGGTTCAGGAGCAGCAGCGGGCGGACCATTCTCTTTCAATTTTTCGTAGGCTTGTCGGATTGATTTTAGCCTGTGACGATTGAGAAATGAGTAGTGAGTCGGCATATTGCTGTTGTCGTAAGTCAGCTCGTAATCCAATGTAAAATAGAGAGGCTTATTCGTTCTCAATTCGAGAAAGCGCGGCATACGGCCATCCGCCAATACCGAATTTTCCAGATAGTTCAATGCACGCGGGACGGGCTCGAGGTATTTTTCATCTCCGGTCTTTCGGTAAATTTCCAGCAAGGTACGCAACACACCCTGCGACTCTCCCCCGGTCACGGCCGGCGGTTCGAATTTTCGCGCCCATGTCGGGTGCATGTCGGCGCTGTATTGTTGTGCCCAAGCCGGTTGCGGCTCAGGCATTTGCGCGAGAATGATGAAATCGCCCGCTTTGCGTGCGGCACGGTCGTATTGGTTGTCGTTGTAAATGTCACGGGCGAGAAATAGAGTATCAACCATGTCAGCGACTACGTTGTCGTTAAATGTGTAATAGTTGGTGTAGTTCTTCTTTTGATACCTTCGTGACCAGGCATCGGGGTACGAGGCTTTGAGAATCGGATATTTCTGAACTTCTGGCGGACCGGTAAATCGTTGAGGCCAGGCGCCGTTGGGATATTGCGCACCCAACAGTTTATCCAGCGCATAGGTAACGGCGTGATGAATCGTTTCGTCCTTGAATTCCAACGCCTTGTCTATCCGCATCAAAAAGCGTAACGCGGATTGAGTGGTGTCATCGTCAAGGGTCGTGACGTTCCGCTTTCCCGGAGATCCGTCGATGCGGTAACGGTATTTGCCCCGTTTGTCTGAATCAAATTCAATGCGATAATCCCATCCACCGGATTCGAGTTGTCCGGCTACTAAGGCGTGGGCAGTTTCCTGAGCGGCGTCGATATAATATTGGTCGTCAGTAGATTGGTAGGCAACGAGCAACGCCTCTCCGACGCTGGGCGTGCCAGGCGGCTGCACCCAGGCCATCGAATCGGTCACCAGACCTTCACCCTCACGGTATTGCAGATCCGCGCTGTATCGCCATAGATACCCGCCTTCAGTGGACACGGTCGTGCGGAAAAATTCGACAGAACCGCGAAGCGCCGCGCGAGCGTCCTGTCGAATATCGGGCTCCTGGGCTTGGGCGAAATAAAAAAACGCAGCGACGACCAATGTCGCCGCTACGATGAGGGGAATTTTCTTTGCACTATTCATGAAGCCCATCGAAATTACGCTGACATCATACCTTCGAGACGACCTTTGATGATGTCTTCGGCTTCTTTCATGATGCGGTCAACGAGTTCCTTACACGTCGGAATGTCGTGGATGAGTCCGGCGACCATTCCGCAGCTCCATGCGCCTGCATCCATATCGCCGTCCATCATGATCTTCGGATAGACACCGGCTACTTCGCCCACGATATCTTCGAATTTAATATCGGCTCCAAGTTCTTTTTCTTTTTCCAGGAGACGTTCTACGGCGACATTGTTCAAAACGCGTTCCGTGTTCCGCAGGGGACGCATAATGAGGCGCGTGTCGAGTTCCGTCGCGTTCACGAGGGCATCTTTAACATTCTGGTGAATGGGTGCTTCTTTGGTCGCCATGAAGCGCGTACCCATGTTGATGCCTTCTGCGCCCATTGACAAGGAAGCCACCAGCGAGCGGCCGTCGGCCTGACCGCCGGATGCCACAAACGGGATATCCAGCTCATCTGCTGCGCGTGGAAGCAAAATCATATTGGGGATATCGGCTTCGCCCGGGTGGCCACCGCATTCGAAACCATCGACCGAAACCGCATCACAACCGATACCCTGTGCTTTGAGTGAGTGACGTACGGTGGTGCATTTGTGGATGACTTTGATACCCGCATCCTTTAACGCCGGTAGATATTCACTCGGATTGTTACCCGCAGTCTCGACCGCTTTCACGCCGCCGTCGATGATGGCCTTTACATACCCTGGGTAATCGGGCGTTGCCAAGCCCGGCAGAAATGTCAGGTTGACGCCGAATGGTTTGTCGGTCATATCTCTACAACGAGCGATCTCGTTGGCCAAATCTTCCGGCGTCTTCTGGGTCAGTCCAGTGATGATTCCCAATCCGCCTGCATTCGATACGCCGGCGGCCATTTCAGCAAAGCCAACGAAGTGCATGCCGCCCTGGATGATAGGATGTTCGATGCCGAACATTTCGGTGATTCTAGTTTTCATGTGTTTATGTATCCTTTTCGTAATGTCCACAATTTGGACAATTGAGTACTCAATTAAATCCGCCGTAAACGAACAGAATATCATATTTCGGTCGGTCTACTTAAAGTGTTTCCGCATCCCCTATTGGACCACGTATTCTGGCCAGTTCCCGCTGAAATATTCGATGAATTTCGGCGATAACCCTTCCGTTGCGAGATGTTCTTTGGTCGCCGGAGTAGGTGTCGGCGCGAATTCCGAGTCCTCTGTGTAGAGCAGGGGGAAATTGTGATCGAGCATGGCCGCGCGGCCCAACATGATCCAGTCGACTCCGGCTGCCAGAGCATCTTCCGCCTGTTTCGGGGTCCGGATATTTCCAGCAACCCCGAGCCGGACATTTCCACGTTCCAGCCCCGCGAAATGTTCCAACAGGGTCTTCTCTTTATACTCTTCCTCCTCCGGTTCTTTGAACACATCCCATAAGGACATATCGAGAAATTCGATCTTATCTTCGGTCATCAGCCGTTGCGCGATTTCGAGCACTTCGCATAATCGCATACCGAAGCGTTCGGGAGAAAGACGTACACTGATATTGAAATCCGAATTGCAGCGTTCGCGAATGCCACCAATAATTTCAAACAGAATCCGATAACGGCCGCCCACGTCTCCCCCATACTCGTCGGTCCGTTGGTTGATGCTCGCGCTGAAGTACTGGCACAGTATGTATCCATGAGCACCGTGGATCTCCACACCGTCGAATCCCGCTTTCTCCGCGCGAACAGCTGCTTCGATAAAATCATCTCTCAACTGTTTCGTTTCCTTCAGGCTTAATCCCCGTGCGCCGGACTTCTCGTTGTCCGAAGGACACACCGGCGTCGTCCCGATTACGTCCTGAGGCGAACGCATCCCCGCATGATGAATCTGCGCGATAGCGACCGAGTCGTGCGCCTTGATTTCGATGGCCAGTCGGGTCAATCCTTCGATGTGCTCATCTTTCCAGATTCCGAGCTGTCCGGGAAATCCCTGACCGATCGCTTGCACGTGGGCGGCGCACGTCATGGTCAAACCGAAGCCCCCTTTCGCCCGCATCGTCAACCAATGGAATTCTTCGTCGGACAATGTCCCGTCGACTTCGCTTTGGCAGTTCGTCAAGGGCGCTAACATAAATCGGTTTTTCATGGATGGGCCACGGGAAAAATCTAAAGGGGATAGTAAATCGCTCATAGGAATGCGGTCTCTCTGGATGTTGTTTACGGCTGAATCGAAACGAGTATGATACCGAATTCGAGTGGCAATTACCTGTAATCAGTGACGCGCGCCTTAATCCGGCAACGCGTACGCGTGGAGTTGGAAAACCACTTTTTCGTTCGGATTTTCACTCATGGCCGTGAAAAGAATGTACTGTTTTCCCTCATGCATATAAGTCATCGGCAACGAACTGGGGAACATGTTGAGCATATCCCGTTCGAACACAACCTCGCCGGTCGTCTTATCGTAGGCATAAAAGACGGCGCCCTTGTGGAGGCCAAACTTTTCCTCTTCTCCCGAATGCACAACCATCGCGAACAGAAGCGTCTTCGTCAGTAACGGTCCATTGAGATACGCTGCGGATACGTTCATCGACCCTAGTCGTCCAACATCCGTACCATCGCCGATGATTTCGTTCACCCGTTTCCGCGGACCATCTCCGAGCGGTTCCTGCCACTGGATATCGCCCTTGTTCAGATCGATTGCCGTGATGCGTGCGTACGGCGGTTTGGTCAGAGGCAGACCGCGGACACGTGGACCGTAGTCTATCCACGCATTGAACGTATAGTTCATGTCGGACATTCCCTCGGCCGGCGTTTTTAGTCCCAAAACCCACGGCAGTGTCATCGATTGGACATACAGCAAACCCGTTTCGGGATCGAAGGCGCCGCCGAAGGTACATGCTCCACCGTTGATACCGGGAATACTGATGGTGCCTTTTTTTCCGTCCTCTTCGACAATCGATGGGGGCGTATAGAGTGGCCCGTAGGTGTAATCACTGGCGGCCTTGATCGCTTCGACGCGAAGTTGCGGCGTAAAATCAATCATGTCGTCTCGTGTAAGCCCTTGCAGATCAAAGGGCGGCGGCTTCGTAGGGAACGGCTGCGTGGGGGATGTTTTTTCACCGGGCACGTCACTCTGAGGCACAGCACGTTCTTCGATAGGCCAAACAGGTTTACCTGTTTCACGATTCAGGACGTAGGTGAACGCGTTCTTGCTAATGGCGGCCAATGCTTTCACCGGCTTCCCGTCGACGTTGATGTCGGTCAAAATTGGTGCCGTCGGCAAATCGTAATCCCAGACTCCGTGATGGACCGTCTGGTAATGCCACACTCGTTTTCCAGTCTCCGCGTCCAAACAAAGCACACTTTCGCCGAACAACCCGTCGCCTGGACGATGTCCGCCGTACCAGTCGTTCGTCGGCGTGCCGAGCGGCAGATAGAAATGTCCGAGTTCTTCGTCGGCGCTGATCCAGGACCACACATTCGTGTTCCCGGTATATTTCCACGATTCTTTTTCCCAGGTGTCGATTCCAAACTCGCCTTCCTGCGGAATCGTATTGAAAGTCCATTTTAGTTTTCCGGTACGTACGTCGTAGGCCTGTATATTTCCCGCGGGCATGGTTTTCAGCGAGGTAAGATCGTTGATGACACAACCAAAAACGATGGTATCCCGGCACACGGTGGCCGGGCCTTTCACATTGTAATTCCGATTGGTCGCCCGCGGATGAAAGTTTTTCTTAATGTCGACGATACCGTTTTCACCGAAGTCGGAGATCGGCTTTCCCGTGAACGCATTAAGGGCGATCAACTGAAACGCGCCGTTCACTATGATAAGGCGCTTGTCGTCCCCGTCGGCCCAATACTCCAATCCTCGATGCCCGAAGCCCCCATGAGTCGGCATGGGCGCCTTATACACTTGCGGGTCATACGTCCAGAGCGTTTTTCCGGTTCCGGGGTCAAGCGACGCGACAACACCCAATGTCGTAATGATGTAGAGACGTCCTTCGATCATCAGAGGAGTCACTCGGAGCGGACGGCTCGGCTGGCCCGTCTGCATTTCCGCCTCATCCACATTCCACGTCCAGGTTTCTTCGAGATTATTTACGTTGGACGCGTCAATCTGATCGAGTGCAGAATATTTAGCAGAACCTTTGTCCCCTGCAAAATGGTGCCATTCACCTTTTACGAACCGTTCGGCACCGTGGGCGTAACCGACGTAAAGTGTAATCGTAGCTATCGCGCATAACGCGACGCCGATAGACGCCCTATATTTCATTGGAGTTTTCCTTTTTTCTTTAGCATAGACACGGGCACTCGTGAAATCAACAGACACAAAAACCCCGTTTTTGAAACCTTTTTGAACTCTTGTGCATCCCTTAATAAACGTGCTGAGAGAACACGACTAAAACGTTAAGGAGCTGCAAACTACATGGCCATCAATACACTACTCATGATCGCATTCTGCGTTGCGACATCGCCGTATCCGGACGATGACTATTTTTCGCGCAATCGCCCGACGGACCAAACCGCACGCAACCAAGCTTTGGATGCAATGGAAACTGAAGCCGCTCCATCATTGGATGCCGAATCGTGGTTGAACTCCAGCCCGCTCACGTGGAAGAAATTGGAAGGTAAGGTGGTCCTGCTCGATTTCTGGGGCGTTTGGTGCGGCCCTTGTCGAGAAGCCATCCCTGAACTTACTGCGCTTCACGAAAAATATAAAGAACTGGGTTTGGTGGTCATCGGCGTACATACAAAGGAAATGGCGAAACGTGGAAAAAAATTCGTGGAGTCCGGCGCCGTCACCTACGCGGTTCTCTTCGACAAAGACGACAAGACCGCCGAGAGATTCAAAATAATTACCTACCCTTCAATCTATCTGATCGACCACAAAGGAAAACTACGCTTTGCAGACATCATCGATTTCGACCTGAACGAAGCGGTTGAAAAATTGGTCGGCGAAAGACAAGAAGCCTTAAACGATTTAAGTGGAGAAAAGAAATGAACAATGTACTTACCTATCAATTGACCGTCGGCGCCCTTTGTATTCTGGTTCTGTCAGCCTGTTCAGTAGACACGGCCGAAGGTTCAACCGCGGACTGGAGTTTCGACGCCGCTCCCACCTTCCTCTTCCCGTCAGCCGTTCACAATGAGAATGCATTTTTCGGCGCGGGCGACGGCACGTTCCGATGCATGTCAGTAAATGATGGCGTGGAAACATGGAGCGCCCACCTACAGGCGGGCCTTTTCTCAAAGCCCACCGTCGTAGACGACACTGTATACGTTACGACCGTCGACGGAACTTTCCGTGAGCCTAAGACCTACAAAAACATCACGATCCACGCACTCTCACTTTCCGATGGAACCGTTCGCTGGACGGCGGAAACCGGACGGGACGGATTCCCCGGAGACGCCATAGTCGGCAGCGGAACCGTCACGACCACGGCCGGCCCTCTTCTCATCGCTTTCGACGCGAAGACGGGCGAAAAACAGTGGATGTACAAACACAAAACAGGCTCGCTCATGGGAGCGGACATTGACGACGGGACACTTGTCGTAACCGGTACCGAGGGTCGCGCTGTGGGCATCGCTGTAGATTCAGGAGACGTTCTCTGGAACGTCGAACTCGGCGGAAGAAGCTATTTCCGTCCATCGATCACGAACGGCCAGGCGCTCGTTGGGACGATGAAGGGAAACGTCCTATCCCTGGACACGAAAACTGGGAAGGAAACTTGGAACGTCCGAGTCACTGGAGGTATGGAATCGAGCGGCATCGTCATCGATGGTACCTTCTACTTCGGCACACGTTCAGCAGTCTTGTATGCACTCGACACGAAAAGCGGTGATGTCTTGTGGTCGGAAAAAGAAAAACGCCCCAGCAAAAAAACCACCGTATTCTCGAATTTCGCCGTGAATGACGAATCCGTAGTGTATGGCACATGGGATAAACGAATCGTTTCGGTGAACCCTAAAACCGGGGAACGTCAGTGGGAAGTCAAGACGGATGCGGTCCTTCCAAACATCGCTGCCACCGATACGACGTTGCTCTACTCCGGTTTTGGTAAATCTTCATTAACCGCATTGGCTCAAAATTAGGAAGTGATCAAAATGAAATCAGTACCCATACTTTTCTTGATAGCCCTCGTCGTCATACAGTCACACTTCGCTCATGCAAGATCAAACGAGAAGAAGACACTCGCCAAGTTGGAAAAAAGTTGGACGGCGGCCGTCCGGGACATCGATATGTCGGGCGTGTCCGTCGCAATCGTGAAGGACGGCGAAATGATCTACTCAAACGGTTTTGGACACCGAACGGTCTCGCCGGATCGGCCGTTTACTGCGAATACGTCTTCCTATATTGCATCGATCACGAAAACCTTCGTGGGCACCGGCATCATGATGCTCGTCGAAGAGGGCAAGGTCGAACTGGATGCGCCCGTAAAACAGTATCTGGAAAGATTTACCCTAATCGACGAAGAACTTGCCGAGCGTATCACCATTCGCGACCTGTTGTGTCATCGATACGGCCTTTCGAATTCAATCATCACGTTCGCTGAGGCCTATTCCGGCGTCTGGGACGATGATTTTTATTTCGACCTCATGGACCAAACCGGATCCTCCGACCAATGGCGATATACGAATTTACATTTCACCATTTTAGGTCGCGTGATCCAGTCGGTTACCGGCCAGCTGTGGCAAGACTACCTTCGAGATCATCTATTCGGCCCATTGGGTATGTCGCGCTCCACGGCGTACGCAAGTGTCGCCGAAGCCTACGACGATGTAGCCATTCCCCTGGTACGAGAAAAAGGGGTATGGAAGGCCGGTCCAATGAAAAAGGCAGATTCCACGATGCACGCGGCGGGTGGAATTTACGCTTCAGCCGTGGATCTTGCCCAATGGATAAAACTTTTTCTGAATGCCGGTATTGTCGACGGCACAAAAATTCTTGAACCTGAGACGGTTAACCAAATGCTGACTCGCGAGGTGGCCTCGGACACCAGTTACTGGAGGTTTCAACGCGACGAAATGGGACTCGCGTGGTATTTGGGAAAATACAAAGATGAACTGCTGGTACATCACTTCGGCGGCTACATCGGATTTCACGCCCATCTCTCGTACATGCCGGAACACGACCTCGGCGTCGTGGTGTTAGCGAATAATGGTGACGGTCATTCCATACTCGTTCATAAAATGGCCACCGATGTATACGACGCATTTCTCGACATGCGCGATGAGGACGACATGGCGCGGATTTTAAGACGCATAAAAAATATGGACGAGAAGCAAGCCACCGAACACTCACCGCTCTCATCGGAGCCGCTGACTCTATCGCGTAAACTTGCAGCGTACACTGGTCACTACAAAAGCGACAAATGGGGCACGATGGATTTGCGCCTTGAAAACGACACGATCGTCGGTAACTTGGGAAACATCCCGGTAACCCTCCACGCTCATGAGGCCGATAACCTCGTTCTTTCCTACCCGTTGGGCCTGGAAACCATCGAATTCAAACTCAAAGGAAAAAAAGTCACTGAAGCCCGCATCAAAAGTTACGCCGGCTATGTCATGAGATTCGTGAAGGAAAACTAACTTCTCTAAAAAATTGAAGAATGGGTCACGTAAATCCGATGCATTGGCACTTTCCAATTGAATTCTCGACCCAATTTTGGTTAACTAGACGGAATTCACCACCGAAATCCGGAGAGTACCCACATGAAGCACGTCCTTACACTCATTTTGACCTTCACCATCGCGTCCGTAGCCGCCGCTGACTGGCCGCAGTTTCACGGCGCCAATAGCGACAACAAATCTCCCGACACAGGATTACTGAAATCTTGGCCCGATGGCGGACCAACCCGAATCTGGGAAGCGGCCGGAATCGGCGAAGGCTATTCATCCCTCAGCATCGTGGACGGCCTAATCTACACCTCCGGCTCCGTCAATGGAGTTTGCGTGGTTACGGCTCTGGACACCAATGGAAAAATTGTCTGGCAACAACAGAACGGTCAAGCCTGGAAAGGAAGCTATCCGGGAACCCGTGGTACACCTACTGTGGACGAAGGACTCGTCTATCACCTGAGCGGGAACGGGAGTTTCATCTGCCTCAAAGCGGATACCGGTGACGTGGTCTGGACCGTCGATATCGTGGACGAATTCAACGGCCGTAACATCCGATGGGGATTTTCGGAATCACCCCTCATCGTTGGCGACAAAATCTTTTGCGCACCCGGCGGAAACGACGTCAGTGTCGTCGCCCTCAACAAAAAAACTGGAAAGACCATCTGGAAGAGCGAAGGGTCCGGAGAAGGCCCGGGCTACACGTCCCCCATCCTCGTCGATCACGAAGGATTGCGACAAATCATCATCCCCATGGCTCAATCCATCATCGGCGTACGTGAATCCGATGGCGAAATCCTGTGGCGGCATCCCCACAAAGTTTACACCGACCAGAACATCACGACCCCAATTTTTCGCGACGGCTTCGTTTTAATCTCCGCATGCGGACGGCAAGGCACGACTTCGTTGGCGCTCAACGTAAAGGGCGACCAATGTTCCATCGAAACTCGCTGGCTCAATAAAACTCTTGATGACAAACAAGGCGGCATCATTCTCGTCGACGACCGAGTCTATGGATACGCCGAATCCCAGAACCGTGGCGAACCCTGGATGTGCATCGATTTCAACACGGGCGAAACCATCTACCAGTCCGCACCCATCAAGTCCTCCTACAAATACCGCAACGGCTGCCTCACCTACGCCGACGGCATGTTCTACTTCTACACCGACGACGGGAAAATGGCTTTGGTAGAGCCCGGTGAAAAAAGTTTCGAACTCAAGGGAAAACTCATCCTCGAAGACTTCGGCGAAAACCCCACCTGGGCGCATCCGGTGGTGCTTGATGGAAGGTTGTACGTCCGATATGGCGACAGATTAGGCGTCTACGACGTTGCTAAAGGCGATGCCTAAAAAGCGGCTTCGAATCCAATGGGGTATAAATGACCGTCGAAAGAACCCCGAAAACTTCAATCAACTGGAATCAAAAAAGGCTCGGGTACAGTTTGATAAGAAGAACTGCTAAGCCCGCAAACTGGATCTTGATCGTAAAAAACTCTGGTCGAAATCCGATTACTGAAATTGAATGATATACATTTCTTACCTCGTCCTGAGACCACGGATCCGAATCGTCTGAATCGGATTCTTCGGACAAAACCAATCGAATCCGAATTATCTCCTGGGGTTTCAGTTCAAAGATTTGCTTTTCACGTCCAGAGATTAAAGTCCCATCGAATGATGTAGTGGACTCGATTTCCAATGGAAACGGGATCGGGTGGATTGGTCCACGATGACGGACAATAATAATATCAGTGGGCTTGAATACAAGCGTGTGGTCATGCGGATTAATAACTTGACAGAAAAACGCAGGATCTTCACGCGGCAAGTCGGTCGTCCCAAAAGGACCATAGCTGATTTTGAAAATCGAATCAGGAATCACAATCGCAAGTTTCTGTAACTCTTGTCGTTGCGCTTCTTTGATTTTTCTTTCTTCCGCGCGCTTGGCACCGATAAAAACCGCCAGGAGAATCCCAGTTAGCGTGATCACAATCAGTAATTCTAAAGCCGTAAATCCGTTGCGTGCGGCTCGTAGAGTTGGAGTTTTATTTGCCATGAGTTCTCTCCACTACGATGAGGCGACCAAAACCTAACTCTCATACTACCAGAAATATTGTAAACGCGCTGAATCATCCACCCGCGATCGCATTGATGAAATGAACTTCGCTGGTCTCGCGAACTTCTTCGAGCATGCCCATTTGGGCGACTTCGCCGTCGACGGCGACGGAGATGCTGGGCTTTACCTGGCCATCTTCCAGGAGACGGTCGAGGAATCCGGGGTGTGCTTGTTCGAGCGCGTTGATGACCTGACGCACATTGATGCCGTCGACTTCGACGGTCGTTTTACCGTCCGTCAGGTCTTGCAGTAAAGCGGGAATAAATACCGTGGGCATAGTGGCCTACTCCTGGGCCCACTTTGCCTCCATGATGTTGCAGGGACTCATCGGCAGGCGTTCCATCCGTACGTCGGTGGCCGCGTGAATCGCATTGGCGATCGCCGATGTCGGAGGAACGATGTTGGCCTCACCTACTCCCCGAACGCCGTATGGGTGGCCGGGGTTGGCCACTTCTACGATGCACGTATCAATCATCGGTAGATCCAAACTGGTCGGCATTCGGTAATCGAGCAAGCTTGTGTTCTTCATGTTACCTTCGTCGCCCATGTAGTATTCTTCGTTTAACGCCCAACCAATGCCCTGCACGCTGCCGCCTTGCATCTGACCTTCCACGTAGCTCGGGTGAATGGCTTTCCCCACGTCCTGAACGCAGGTGAATCGCAAGATAGTCGTCTTGCCGGTTTCAGGATCCACCTCTACGTCGACGATGTTCCCGGTAAAGGAACCGCCGGCCGCTTTCGGATTGACAGCAGCCCGACCCACGATGGGACCTCCGGTGGCTTTGAGTTTTCCGGCCAGTTCCTTAAATGTAATGGAATTGTCGGTGCCGTTTTTCGACGAAAACACGCCTTTTTCAAATTCGACATTTTCCGCTTCCACTTCCCAAAGTTTGGCAGCCCGGGCGCTCATTTGCGATTTGATATCTTGCGCCGCCTCGTACGCGGCCCAACCGGTGGCAAACGTGGTACGACTCCCTGCGGTGTACAACGTGTAACCGACAGAATCCGTATCGACGACGGTCGGGTGAATATCCTCTACGGGAATTCCTAATACTTCGGCAGCCTGCATAGAGATAGACGTTCGAGTACCACCGATATCAACAGAGCCCTCAACAAGGTTAACGGTACCATCGTCATTCACCGATAGGTTGCACGCAGACATATATCCAATGTTGAACCAAAAACCAATACTGACTCCACGCCCCCGGTTAGGTCCTTCGAGAGGAGTCTTATAATGGGGATGATCTTTCATCGCTTCCAGTACTTCAACACACCCGATACGAGGATATTTCAATCCATCAACGCGCCGGGTCCCTTCTTTGGATGCATTCTGGAGTCGGAAATCGATGGGGTCAACGCCTACTTTGAGGGCGAGTTCGTCAATCATCTGTTCCGCACCGAAAGCGACATTGGGAGCACCCGGTGCACGATACGCGGCGCTCTTCGGCTTATTGACTACGACGTCGTAACCGTCCACTTCGACATTTTCGACATCGTAGGCGGAATAGACACAGGCGGCAGCGGCGCCGACGGGTGCACCGGGGAACGCGCCCGCTTCGAAAGCGATAGACGCGCTTGCTGCCGTAATCGTACCGTCTTTCTTGGCACCGATTTTGAACCGAACGTTCGAGCCCGGTGTTGGTCCCGTAGCTTCGAAACAATCGGCGCGACTCATCACCATTTTGACGGGCTTACCATTTTTCTTGGACAACAAGGCACAGACAGGTTCGAGGTACACCGGCAGCTTACCGCCGAATCCTCCACCAATTTCCATGGGTACAACACGGACCTGCGAAATGGGGATACCCAAAACCTTAGCCGTGATATCGCGTGCGACGAAGGAACCCTGCGTACTGCACCACACATGGAGGCGACCGTCTTCGTTCCAAAGCGCCGTGGCCGGATGGGGCTCGATATAGCCCTGGTGAACCGTAACTGTATCGAATTCCCGTTCAACAATGTGATCGGCTTCTTCGAAACCTTTTTCGATTTCGCCTTTGGTCATTCGGAAATGTTTCGCCAGGTTGCTCGGGGTTTCTTTCTTCTCGCCCAAATCATCTGTAAACAGATCGTCGTGCAAAAGCGGCGCATCGTCTTTCATTCCGTCGGGGGCCGTAAGCACGTAGTCGAGAACTTCATACTCGACTTCGATCAGCTTGACCGCTTCTTCGGCAACGTGCGGGCTCGTCGCAGCGACGGCCGCAATCGCGTGCCCTTTGTAGAGTGCCTTTTCATGAGCAAGAATGTTGGCCCTCAAATACTTCAGACTCGTGGGCCCTTCACCGTAGTCGGCTTTTTCGCCGGACTCGGTTTCCGGAAAGTCTTTCGCCGTGACGACTGCTGACACTCCGGCCAGCGCCTCAGCCTTACTGGTGTCGATCGATTTAATAATCGCGTGGGCATGAGGGCTCCGCAACATCTTGGCGTGATGCAGGCCCGTCATCGTGAAGTCGGCGCCGTACAATGCGCGGCCGGTCACTTTATCTGCACCGTCGTGGCGAACGGGACGAGTCCCTACCACGTCGAATTTCTCGTTTACGAGAACCATGTTGGATTCATAGTCTTTGGTACTCATCACTATACCTCCTGCAATTTCTTGGCAGCATCTTGTACCGCTCTGACAATCTTGTCATACCCCGTGCATCTACATAGATTATTGGCTAACCAGAATCGTATCTCGTCCTCGGAAGGATTCGGATTCTGCTTGAGTAACGCATCCGATGCGACGATAAATCCGGGCGTGCATATCGCACACTGTAAGGCCGCATTCTCGAGAAACGCCTGCTGTATCGGATGAAGTTCACTGCCGTTCGCAATCCCTTCGACCGTCGTAATCTCGCTACCGTGTGCCTCAACGGCCAGAACGAGACATGCGGTTACAATGCGTCCGTCGAGTACGACTGTACAAGCGCCGCAGTTCCCGTCGTTGCATCCTTCCTTACTTCCCGTAAGTCCTAAGACATCGCGCAGCACTTCCAGCAGGCTCTGTCGTGGCTCACATAAAAAATCAGTCGGCTCACCATTAATGGTGGTTTCTACATGTGTTTTACCTGGCATTGAATTAGGCCTCCTGGGCTCGTTCGATTGCGGTTAACAGGGCGCGGCGGGTAAGCACTTCGCAGAGATGTTTTCGATACGCCGCGGTCCCACGCATATCGGTGATTGGTGTGGCAGCTTCCTTCGCAAGCTCAGAAGCGATCCGGACGCTCTCTTCATTAGCAGGCTTCCCAGCCAACGCGTCGCCCGCTTCTTTCACAAATAGAGGAGTCGGTGCTACCGATGCCAATGCCACGCGCGCAGATTGGATGTTTCCATTTTCAAGAACGACCGATACACCGGCGCCCGCGACAGCGATATCCATTTCATTACGAGGAATAAACCGAATGTAGCAGGCACCCGAATTCGCAGCGGGGGCAGGGAAACTAATCGACACCAGCAACTCCCCTGCTTCCAGAATATTTTTACCGGGAGCGGTACAGAAATCTTCGACTGGAACGGCACGAGTACCCGACGCTCCCGCAATATTCGCGACACCGCCAAGAGCAATCATCGCTGGAATGGAGTCGCCGCTGGGTGCGGCATTGCACAAGTTTCCGCCCAACGAAGCACGGCCCTGAATCTGAGTCCCGCCGATAAGTGATGCCGAATCAATCAATCCGGGATAATTTTCTTTCACCGCGGCGTCATTGTAAATCTTGTAACAGGGAACAGCCGCTCCGAGAGTCAGCCCCTTCGCCGCATCAAATGTAATTTCGTTCAGTTCAGGAATATTCTTGATATCAACCACAAGGTCGACACCTTCCATGAACCCTTCTCGAAGCCTGATCAGGACATCCGTCCCCCCTGCCAGCATGCAGACACTTCCATTTTTTCCGGCCAACAAGTCAGTGGCTTCCTGCACTGACTCGGGGCTCTCGTAATCAATCCAATGCAATGGTCAATTTCCTTTTTTTTCGGGCCGACAGAGTGACTTATCGGTTTCAGCGCCCGATCGCGCTCCGTACCTCGTCGTGCAGCCCATACCGTATCAATATATACGATTATGAAAAGACCTTTCAATTCTACTATTTCGTTCTAAATTCTCATTGGGTCTAGAATTTCAGCGGAAAGACTCCGCCGGACCGCCCAACAAAACGTTGTCTTTTGATTAAAAAATGCATTCGTGATATTATGATATTGATGCGGAGAGGCGGGGCCGAATGATTATGGTCTAAGAGTTCGAAGCGAGCGAGGGGGAAAACAAGTTCGCTTATCAACTCTGTAACCTTCGAATACGATTGATGCGAATGGAATTATGCATTTTCAATAAAGTATCGATGGGAAATAACGCCCCCTACCCCCGATACTCACCTATCCGGCCTTTTGCCCAAAGATCACGAAAATCCGCGTTTTATTTTGCTCTTATGTTTTCGATCTTTACCGGAATCGGCACAGATGTCAGCGCGCAGTTGGTAAACAACAATACAGTGATATTTCCGGCGACACCCGATCCCGGCCAGAGCGATCCGACTTCAACGGAATATGTTCCCAACCAAATAATCGTGAAACTCGTCGACACTGGGAACGGCGCACTCCCCAAGTCCTCACCGACTGGTATGGTTGACAACTCCGAATTTCCGGAATCCATTCGAAGACTGAACGAGCAATTCGGTGTTATGAACGCTGCAGAACAATTTCGACGGTTCAGTCCATACAAAGAAAAATCCGCAGCGTTACAAAATAACACACGAGCGCCAACAACGGATCTCGAATCACGTCTTCTCCAAAGACTCGAACGCGCGCCACTGGTGAAGCGGTCGCCGTCTCTCGTTGGCGTCTATGTACTCGATTTAACTCAACAAAGCATTCCCTTGGAAATCGTCGTCCAAATGTACCAGGCCGATTCTAATATTGAGTACGCAGAACTCAACCCTATGCTCCATACTACGATTACTCCAAACGACGCCGACTTTGCCGTTCAATGGCCTCTCCACAACACTGGCCAACTCTACCCGGAAAGTGGTTCTTACAATACACCGCCTGGGACGCCCGACGCAGACATGGACGTTGCTGAAGCGTGGAATATCCAAACCGGCTCGTCGAATATAGTCGTGGCTGTGATTGACACGGGTGTGGATTTGTCGCACCGCGATATCGCCGCCAACATCTGGAACAATGCAGTGGAAGCCGCAGGTGTGCCCGGTCTCGACGATGACGGCAACGGAATTATCGACGACATCAACGGGTACGACTTTGCAAATGTAGACAACAACCCGACGGATGACCACGGACACGGAACCCATGTTGCGGGAACCATCGCAGCGGCTGGCAACAATGGGCTGGATACAGCCGGGGTATCTTGGAATGCGACCATACTGCCACTAAAGGCATTGAGAAGCACCGGCTCGGGATCCACCACGGCTGTTGCGGAAGCCATATTCTACGCCGTCGAACAAGGTGCCGATATAATTTCCATGAGCCTGGGCTCGACCACAGATACCGAAACACTTCGTACTGCGGTGGCATTCGCCCACAGTCAGGGCGTTCTGTGCATCGCTTCGGCGGGAAATTACAATTCGCCAAATGCGAGTTTTCCGGCGGCATATCCTACCGTACTCAATGTAGGTGCAACGGACTCGACAGATTCGAAGGCCAGTTTCAGCAATCATTCCACCTGGGTCGATATTGCCGCACCGGGAGTGGATATTTTATCGCTCCGCGCTTCGGGGACATCGATGGGCGCAACTCAAAATGAGTTTACAACGGTCGCCTCTGGTACTTCGATGGCGTGCCCACATGTTTCCGGCGTAGCGGCATTGATCTTGGCTAAAAACCCTAGTTTTTCCCCGGACGAAGTTCGCAGCGTCCTAAAAATGACATCCGATGGATATTACTCAACACGTTATTTGGGACAAGGGCGCGTCAATGCTGCGACGGCTCTGGCCGTAAATGCTGCGCCACCGATTGCTCGATTGGATTTGGGTGAATTTTCGGCCGACCAAACGTACGTCAGCGAATCCATTCCTATTCGAGGAACCGCCGCAGGCAATAATTTCTCGCACTACGAAATATTTTTGGGAGAGGGCGAAAATCCACCGACAATGAGTTTGTTTCACGCAAGCAATATCCCTGTAGTGAACGACGCGTTGATGGATGTATTGGACATCGTCTTGTTGACCGAGAACATTTGGACAGTCAAGTTGGTTGTACATGACGTTCGCGGGTGGACGGTCGAAAACCTTTCGTTTATACGCCCGTTACACTTCCTGCAGACTTTTCCTTTGGACAACGACATTCTAAACCCCGGAGGCGTTCTGGAAATTCGTGGGACTCCCCATGAAGACCTGACCGTAACCGCGATCGAGTACGGACTGGGATATGAGCCCGGTACGTGGTACGACAGCGGTATCGAGTTGGACACAGATCCGAATGACGACATCGTTGGCACGTGGGACACCTCACCCATTATTGAAAATGACTTTTACACGATTCGGTTAACGCTGTCCACCATGGCCGGTGATGACTCCTATGCCTACGTACGGAGCATGTATTTCAACACACAACTTAAGGAAGGCTGGCCCCAATATGTCCACCGCCGCAGCCCCTGGACAACTATGTTTGATGTGGGCTATTCGATAGCCGATTTGGACGGCGACGGACTCTCCGAAATTCTGGCGATGGAGTCCGGACAGGTTTACACCGATTCGAACCCTGTGTTGTGGGTATACAACCACGACGGTACCGTGAAATGGTCACGAGTACTGGACCGGTATCCGATGGTCGAGGGATCTTTCCTCGGGCCGTACAACAGCATTCCCGTGATCGGAGATATCGACGGGGACGGCGACTTGGAGATCTTCGTCGATATTGGACAACCCTATCCACAAAGAGACGTGGATTTCTCTATGTACGGCTTTGATAGCAATGGTGATGATCTGCCGGGTTGGCCAATCGATTTACCGATGGGCAGAGGCGAAACCTTGTTGGCGGATATGACGAATGATGGGGACCTGGAACTCGTTTATCGTTCCAGGGTGTATAAGCCGGACCCCGAATATGGGTACGCGCACAAAATTTTCGTCATAAACCGCCACGGTGAGACCCTCTCTTCAATCAGCGTCCCCAAAAGCCGATGGGGTTATACACTTAGGGATGCGTTGCTCGCGGTAGGAAATTTCGATTCCGACCCGGAACTGGAAATTGTCACACGATTTGCTGTTTATGCGGAAACCGGCGGAACTACGGTCGAATACCCCGTCATTTACAACCTGGATGGATCGTTCGTTCCTGGTTGGCCGGCCGTTTCCAGAACCGACGGCGTGTTTGCTTTTGCCACGGGGAATCTTGACGGCATCGAGGGAGATGAATTGGTCACCATCCAAGCGCAAAATCTTGAAACGGGTGAGGATGGTGGATTCTATGTTTATGATGCCAGCGGAAACCTGTTGCCCGGCTGGCCCATTTTCGACGATGTCCGAGTAAGTCACAATAGTTTCACGGGCGTCGCTCTCAGCGACATGGATAGCAACGGCAGTATTGAAATCTGTTTTAGCAGCTATGACACGCTTGGTATTTACGACATACACGGTCAACCCTTACCGGGCTGGCCAATTACACCTTCAATCGGATGGTCCCTGTTTCACCATAACCCCGTGTTGGCTGACATCACCGGAGACGGCGAATTGGATGTCGTTATCCGCGCCGGATCATTGCGCGAAAACGACCTCAAAACAGGAAATTTTGTCCGAAGCGGAGGTATTTGGGCGTGGCACATGGATGGTTCACCGATCGACCTGAATCCTAACTCTGTAAAGGCAGCTATGTGGCTCGACCAATATACGGATGGGAGACCGACAGTCACCGATTTAGATAACGATGGCAAGCTAGACCTTATCTGCACGACGCGTGACAACACCAAATTCTGGGGATTGAAGGATAGAAAAACCCGTGATACCCACTATGTGTTCGAATTGGACGTGCCATACGATCCGGCATTGACTAGTTGGCCGACCTGGCAAGGGAACATTTTTGGAACCGGCAGATACCATCTGCCGGACAGCATCGAGATTACACACTTGCGCGTGATCGGCCCGGCCACCGTATTGGAAGGCGAAAGCGCAACCTATCAATGTGTCGCACGCTACAACAATCAGACCACGCAACGACTCTCGTCAGGGGTCACGTGGAGCGAGTCCTCGATCCACGCCACATTAGACAACGATGGTCTATTCGATGCAAGTCTCGTCGACGAAAATACGCCAACAACCATCACAGCGAGTTTTGGCGGTTTCACCACACAGTTCGATGTCACGATTCTCGATGACTCGCCTTCTATCATCAACGTAACTCCACCGACGTTATCGCAATCAGTACTCGAAGGTGACTCCGGAACGAATGATACCATTCAGGTAACCAATATCGGCGGACGAAACCTCGCTTATACAATCGATGACGACGCGTCGTGGCTTTCGATTTCGCCCCAATCAGGCACCTCGAGTGGGGAATCGGATACGATAACAATTCAATACGCTATTTCCGATCTCGAACCAGGAGAATATGACGCCGCGATCACGATTGCCGATGATTCAGCGACCAACAGTCCCCAGACCGTGACAGTATCCCTTACCGTCGAGGCCGCAAATCCCGTCATCGGAGTGAATCCGCCTAGTCTCTCTCGGACTGCTTTCTTCGGCACAAACGAAATAATCGATACATTCCAGATTTCGAACACGGGTACAGGAGCCCTGGATTATTCCGTATTCGGCAATCGGATGTGGCTCTCTGTCTCGCCCGCGTTGGGGACGTCCACAGGGGAATCGGATACGATTGACGTCACAATCGATTCATCCGGTCTCTCGGTCGGAGATCACGACGCGACAATCTACGTATTCGACCGTACCGATTCCAACAATTCCGAAACGATACCGGTTTCTGTCACGGTTTCGCCGCCGCCGCCGGTCATCAGTGTGACCCCTTCCACGCTGTCTCCAACGACTCACCACGGCGAAGATGCGCCAAATGGTTCGTTCCAGATCTCCAACATCGGCGGCGGAACACTCGAATACTCGATTAGTAACAATGCTTCCTGGCTTTCGGTATCCCCCGCACTTGGAACATCAACCGGCGAATCGGATTCGATCGCCGTGATATACGAAACCTCAGTACTACCAATAGGTGACTACGAGGCCACGATCACGATCTCGGATTCTTCCCAACACAGAACTCCCGAAACGATCTTGGTGTCGCTCGCGGTTGGACCGCCGCTGCCGGTAGTCTCGGTACCTTTTTATTTGGACAATGCGTCAAACTTTAACAGCGGCGGAGTGCCTTCAGACGGGACGGCAACCTTTATCGGCGTGAAAAACATGGTAGACGAAACCGTCACGCTGACTCTCACCTATACCGATACGGGAGGAAACGATCACTCGCCTGTGAATAAAACCTACCAGATGGCGCCAAACTCCATGGTAAGTTGGCGGCCGTTCGCGGATGATCCGGCCGAGGGGCCCAACGGAGGACAACTCGTACCGAATACAAGTGCAAATGCTGCCTGGGGCAGCGTTCGAATCGTCGCCGACGGACCCATCGCCGGAAGACTCATCAGCCTGGACGGTGTACAACAATCAACCGCGATGATGCTCCTACCATCGGGAGGGGGAAGCACCAAAGTCTCCGTACCATTCTATCTCGACAATGCGTCCAATTTTAATGGCGGTAATGTACCGTCCGACGGTACAGCAACATTCGTAGTCGTAAAAAACATGAATAATCAACCGACAATTCTGACGCTCACCTACACCGATACCGAAGGAAACGACCACACGCCCTCGAAAAACACCTACGTGTTGGCACCCCACTCGATGGTGAGTTGGCGGCCTAACGCCGACGACCCCGTCGAAGGCCCGTCAGCCGGACAACTCGTTCCCAATACAAGCGATGGTCCGGCGTGGGGTAGCGTACTCATCGATGCCGATGGCCCAATCACCGGACGTCTCATCGCGTTGGACGGCACACAGGATTCGACGGCCATGATGCTCTTACCCGCAGGCGAAGGTAGTACAACGATGTCCGTTCCTTTCTATCTGGACGACGCTTCAAACTTCGACGACGAAGGAGTCCCCGCGGATGGTACAGCAACATTTATTGGCGTGAAGAATATGACCAACGAACCCGTCACACTGACACTCGTTTATACCGACACCCAGGGGAATGATCACACCCCTACACAAAACACGTACCTATTGGCGGCGAATTCGATGGTCAGTTGGCGGCCGACAGCCGACGATCCGGCGGAAGGCCCGACGGCGGGTCAACTTGTACCAAATTCGACCGACGGTCCGACGTGGGGTAGTATCCGAATCGATGCAACCGGACTGATAACGGGGCGACTCATCGCCATGGATGGCACGCAGAATTCCACGGCCATGATGCTTCTTCCAGAAGGCGGCGGCAGCTCAGGAATATCTGTTCCCTTCTATCTCGACAATGCATCCAACTCCGAAGATGGAAACATTCCAGCTGACGGAACCGCAACGTTCGTCGGCGTGAAGAATATGGGCAATGAACCGGTCACGTTGACAATCAGCTACACGGACACCGATGGCAACGACCACACGCCTCAAGACAACACGTACATCTTACAAGGAAGGTCCATGGTCAGTTGGCGTCCCTTTGCCGATGACCCTGTCGAAGGCGAGAACGACGGACAACTCGTCCCGAACTCCGCCGGTGGCCAAGCCTGGGGAAGCATACAAATCGAATCCGATGGACAGATCACGGGCCGCCTGATCGTCATTGACGGCACTCAAAGTTCGACCGCCATGATGCTGCTGCCGAATTCAGACAAATAGACTTCAAGAAATTGCGGTCGTGAGACTCGCACCAACCCTATTCCGCCAGACCAGAAAGTCGTTTTTCCAGCTGAGCTTCGTGAAGATCGCGCGGATGGACCAGGCCCTCTCCCGAGTGCTCGTACCACCGCGCTCGTTTTGCGGTTGAATCGGGCGTATTCATTTCAACGCCCACGAAGTTCATCGACCAAGGGCCAAATTTTTCGTTGGGGGGTGGAAACGCCCGATCGGCACTGATATTCCAAAAGGTACCTCGTCCGGCACAATGGGCCCCGAGGTCCGCGCCACCTCCGCAACGCCAGATTCGAACGCCTTTCCCAACGTCGATATTCGTAAACAGATTTTCGTAGGGCGCGTGACGATGGTGGTCCAGTGCCAGGTCTATGCCCCGCCCGTTCTTGTGGACGTTGCCTGAACTCCGACTCACCGTAATATCGTGAATGAATGTCGTTTGATAATCGAAATCAAGGAACAGGTTGTCGTTACCGCCGTTAGTGAGACCGTGGTGACCGGTAGATTTTCGTCCCGAGTCGGGCGTGCGTTCGGACGTGTAGGTTACTCCCTGGACAGTATTAAAATGGCCGGATATGAAGCCCCCGCTGTCGGCGTTGTGAATGTGTACGTCGCGGACCCAGCAATGGGCTGCATTGGAAATGACGAAGGCGTTGAATCCAAGTTCCGAAAAATGGCCGTCATAGGGATTGTTGGGAAATTCAAACCTCACCGATTCAATACCAGAATCCGTGACGGTGGGTGCGAACCGATATACGGTCGGGTTCCAACGTGCCTCGGTATCGAAGCGCAAGGGTCGGTCGATTGAAATCTTGTCCCCATCAATGGCCGTTATTTTCGTAATCAAAGATGCCCGGACCCGGCCCTTTAGCTTTTCAAGGCTCGTGCGCGGGTCGTCGGAGTATAAATGGTTGGCCAATGAGTTTTCGGTGTCGTCCTGAAGTTTCAAATCGATCTCTTGGCCTACCTTCAGATTCGATCCATCGGACACGGTGACTTCATATTGACCCCGTTCGAAGACGGCGTCGACAGAGGTCAGTTCTTTGCTCCGGTAACTCCCAACAATAGAAATAAATCCGCCCGACCAGGAATAGTTTGACGTTCGCTGCCCGCTCGTCGTGGCCCCCCAATTAGGCTTGATGTCATTGAGCGGGATAGGAAAGTACAATGTCGTCTTATCGGGTCCAGCTCCTCGGATCACGACATTCGGCTTATCGATCGTGAGCATTTTTGTGATGATGTACCGGCCCGCGGGGACAAACAAAACTCCCTCGGAAATTTCGCTCAATGCGCGAATGAACGCGTCACTGTCATCTTCGTCGTCGTCCCCCGTCGCTCCGAAATCAGTCACATCATGGGTGACACGTGGTGCAGGAATGGGCCGCTCTCCACGCCGATAACCGGCAAACGAAAAATCGGGTAAACGTCCTTCCGAAGACCACGCCTCCCCATCGACTCCCCATAACTTGGAAAAGGTCTCCGATTGTACAGGTGGGTTTAAGAAAGTAACCATTATTAAGAAAAATAGAATGCTTCGCATGAATTTACTCCACCCTGCCGAATCGAATTTAAAAGAGTATACCAGCCGCCTAAACCGGTTGACATTTTCGCGGTGACGAAAAAAGATTGATTCACTTAAAACGAATAATACACCAACCGTACAAAGGAAAATGTCATGTCGAAAAGGAATATCAAAAATTCTATTCAAACACTGGCCTATTTTTTGGTGGTGGCGTCATTCGTAGCAGGATGCGGAGGGTCGGAGGGAGAGGCAGATTCGGGTGATACCATGATCATAGAAACAGACAATGGTCCCGTTGAAGTTGCATCGCACAGTGGATCGGCGACCATGATTTCTGGTTCCTCCGCCGCGATTCCAGATAATTTCCCGAAAGATGTACCCGTTTACACTGGTTTCAAACCCAATACAGGTTGGGATTCAAGCAATCCGAACGAATTTGCATTTATGGGTGACGTCGATGCCACGCCGAACGAGGTACACGCCTATTACAAGAAGAACGCCGCCGCAAAAGGCTGGACCGAAGTCATGTCAGTAACTGAGGAACCCACACTCATGCTCAGCTTTACGAAGGATACTCGTTCGCTTATGGTTACGGCGACAGCGGAAAATAACGGAACCGCGATGTCGATCAACGTAACACCCATGCAGTGAACGAAATGGCCTTGATTGAATGGCCAGTTTCAAAAAAGGATTGACACCTGATTAAATTTTCAGTATATTTGATTCTTCACCGAATGAGCCTGACCACGACCTCAAGCTCCAAATCAACGAAAGGAAAAACGTCATGAGTGTTGCAGAAACGATGTTGGCTGAATTGGAACTGGAAGGGGTTGCCACCCGCAAGGTACTGGAACGTATGCCGGAGGGCAAGTTCGATTGGACGCCCCACGAAAAGTCGATGCCCATTCGTCAACTTGCGATGCACGTAGCCGATATTCCGGGTTGGGTGACCTTCACGATTGAGCAGGACGAATTGGATGTAACGAATATCGAGCAACCTCCTGGTGCGGAAACGTCAGCTGATTTGGTCGCCCATTTCGACAAGCAAATGGCCGCAGCAAAAACCTCTCTTCAGAACACAAACGATGAAGCGTTAAAGACACATTGGAAAATGACGATGGGTGACCAGGTGCTCATCGATATGCCGAAGGACGAATGCCTTCGCAGATGGGTGCTCAATCACATTGTGCATCATCGCGCTCAGTTGACGGTTTATTTACGCCTCAACGATGTCGCGGTACCGGCTTGTTACGGAAGTTCTGCAGACGAAAACGACATGTAGCATTCTACGTTAAGGATAAAAACTCAGCGGCTAGTCGTCGGCCTTGTTCAACAATTGTTTCGCAACTTCCCGGAACTCATGGTCGGTTTTAAGCCGTTGAGCCGCGGTGCTTTCCGAAACATCTTTACCGTGTGAAAGTTTCAGCGCAAGGGAGACAAGTGCGATGCCGCCGCCAAGATACAACAGGTGGAGCGGCTCGGTGAATTCCATATTTACGACTAGTTTCAGAAAATTGATCGTAAGAATCATGAGTACGACTTTACTGAGAACACTTTTGAGTTCGTCGAGCGAATTAAAAATCAGCCAATCCGGCCTTAGGTCTTCCTGGCTGTGCGCATGGTCAAGACGGGAAATAAATAAGTCGTACGTTCCCAATCCGAATATCAACAGCACGATGCCCAGTAAAAAATCATCCACGGTCGTGATGATTTGGACGATGATCTTATTGTATAAATCACCGTCGATATGAATTCCGTGATGAAGAATGTTGTAGAAAAACAGATTCACCAATGAAATCGTTTCGAACACGCCTAAGAGGAAAATAACCGCGGAACTGGCCAATAATCCAAATACACCTAATAAAATGATAAGTCGGGTATTCCAAAGGAATTTTTCGACAATTTGTTCTACTAATGCACCGCGGGAAACTTTTTCGGGATTTTCGCTGCTCATTGACCTTCTCTGCTAACTTGTGTTTCGCCAAAACACGAGTTAATCAAAATTCGGGCACATAAGTCAATGAAGCAACACCGAAACATTTCCAATGTAAAGATAGTCAGATTTGAGGAGGGTCCACTCACGATTCGACTTGAATAAACAGACCGTCAGCGGTGTAATATACTGGAAGTCAGAATAGTGTCATATTTCGCTCCGACAATCAGGGCGTTCAATTTCAGGAGAAATCACACATGAGTTCAGATTCAGGAATTCCCGGTTGGGCCAAAGGCTGTGCAATCGGCTGCGCGGGTCTGGTTGTCCTTGGAATAGTCGGAGCAGTCGGCCTTTTCATGGCCGCGAGCAAGGGCCTTGAGGCGTTGAATTCAGAAATCGGCGACCAGATTCAACGAGATTTTGATGAGCAACTTGCCGATGGAAATATTCCCGAAGAACATATACCACTCATGACCGACTTAGTTGAAATTGCCAACAACGAAGAAATTTCATTTGGAATGATATTGATGTGTGCCGCGGCCTACGATACGGTCGTCAACGATGACTCAGATATGGATGAAGCCGAGGCCTATGAAATGGTCCAGGTCGTTTACGACCATGTCAAAGAGAATCCAGAAGCCAGTGTGTTTACCATCGATGAATTCATAGATGAATATCCAGCATACGAAGAGATCTTTGAGAACATTGATGCCGAATCCGGCTCCTTCAATTTCAATTTCGACAGTTCTGACTTCGGTCGTAGCGGAAACTCATACGAACCGGAAACAGTCGAAGAAGAAACTCCGGCTGCGGTTGAAGACCCGGAACCCGCTCCCGCACAATAAAGCTATTCTGAAATGAAACGGCCAGGACCTGATCGGTCCTGGCCGTTTCTATTAGAAATTTCCTGATTAGAGATCGAATCGATCTAGGTTCATCACTTTGTCCCATGCCGAAACAAAATCATTCACGAATCGTTCTTTACCGTCTTCACAGGCGTATACTTCCCCGATGGCACGGAGCTGCGAATTGGAACCGAACACCAAATCCACCGCACTGCCTTTCCATTTCACGTCGTCGGAGCCAAATGCGCGACCTTCATAGAAGTGTGCACATTTTGCCGATACTTGCCATTCGGTATCCATGTCCAGCAGATTGACGAAGAAATCGTTCGTCAACGAATCGGCTTTATCGGTAAAGACACCCAAGTCGGATTGCGCAGTGTTCGTATTCAACACCCGCATGCCACCTACCAGCACCGTCATTTCTGGAGCGGTCAATGTAAGCATGTGTGCACGGTCAATCAACAGCTCCGTGGCCGAGTCAGCCATTTCTTGGTTGAGGTAGTTGCGAAATCCGTCCGCAGCCGGCTCTAACACATCAAAAGATTCGACATCCGTCTGGTCCTGCGACGCATCGGTTCGTCCCGGCGTGAACGGAACGGTAACGTCTTGACCCCCATTTTTCGCTGCCTGTTCAATTGCCGCGCACCCCCCCAGGACGATCACGTCGGCCAGTGAAACGTTCTTGCCGGAATCGTTGAAGTCAGCTTGAACCTGTTCCAGCTTTTGAAGTGTCTTTGCCAATACTTCAGGATCGTTGGCGTCCCAATCTTTCTGAGGCGAAAGACGAACTCGTGCGCCATTCGCTCCACCGCGATTGTCAGTTCCACGAAATGAAGCCGCGGATGCCCAAGCGGTCGCAACCAACTGAGAAATGGACAGCCCCGACGCAAGGAGTTTCCCTTTCAACGCTGCAATATCATCGTCGTTGATCAATTCATGATCGACGGCAGGAACCGGATCTTGCCACAGCTGAGCCTCGGGCACTTCCGGTCCCAGGCAGCGAGTGATGGGTCCCATGTCGCGGTGAGTCATTTTATACCATGCGCGCGCAAAAGCATCCGCAAATTGGTCAGGGTTTTCGTGAAAGCGTTTTGAAATCGGCTCGAAAACCGGATCCAATCGCAACGCGAGATCGGTAGTAAACATGATCGGCGCATGAGTTTTTGACGAGTCGTGAGCATCTGGAACAGTCCCATTTGCAGACGCATCCGTCGGCGTCCATTGCGTGGCACCGGCAGGGCTCTTCGTTTGTTCCCATTCGTAACCGAAGAGGTTTTCAAAAAAGTTGTTATCCCACTTCGCCGGTTCTGTGGTCCAGGCTCCTTCCAATCCGCTCGTGATCGTGTCCGCACCGTTTCCGCTACCGTATGAATTTTTCCAACCCAGGCTTTGCTCCGCTATCGTCGCTCCTTCAGGATCCGGTCCTACGTATTCATCCGGATTTGCCGCGCCGTGCGCTTTACCAAACGTATGTCCACCTGCGATTAAGGCGACCGTTTCTTCATCGTTCATGGCCATCCGACCAAAAGTTTCTCGAATGTCTACGGCGGCGGCAAGGGCGTCTGGCGTACCGTTCGGACCTTCAGGATTCACATAGATTAAGCCCATTTGAACGGCCCCAAGTGGATTCTCCAGATCGCGTTCGCCGCTGTAGCGTTCATCGGCCAACCATTCGCCTTCAGAACCCCAATAAATATCCTCTTCCGGTTCCCAAACGTCTTCACGGCCACCGGCGAATCCAAACGTCTTAAAACCCATGGATTCCAGAGCGCAATTTCCCGTAAGTATCATCAGGTCGGCCCATGAAATTTTACGGCCGTATTTTTGTTTAATCGGCCAGAGCAATTTACGGGCCTTGTCCAAGTTAGCATTGTCGGGCCAGCTGTTGAGCGGAGCAAAACGGAGCGTTCCCGAAGCTGCGCCACCACGGCCATCGCCGGTACGGTAGGTACCCGCGCTGTGCCACGCCATGCGAATAAAGAAAGGACCATAATGACCGTAATCGGCCGGCCACCAATCCTGTGACAACGTCATCGTTGCCACGATGTCTTTCTTTACCGCTCCGAGGTCAAGCGAATTGAACTCGGCAGCATAATTGAAATCTTCGCCCATCGGATTGGTTTCCGGCGAATTCTGATGAAGCATTTTTAGGTTTAACTGATTCGGCCACCAATGTTGGTTTGATGGTGTACCCACAGCGGCGTGAGCGGCTCCACCCAACACCGGGCACTTGCTGATTGCGTCTGACATATGATTTCTCCTTCTGGTTATTTAATTTTTAGGTCTTCGTTCGGTTTATTTCTCAAACGGCTCCGTTTTCGTCGCCGGTTAATTCTACTGGCTCGTCTTGGCAATCGGGACACGTACCCCAATACACCACTTCTGCTTCATCAATCTGATACCCCGAATCCGTCTCTGCTGTCAGACACGGCGTAAAGCCGACCGCGCAATCCACGTCCACCGTTTTTCCACAGGTACGACAAATTAAATGGTGGTGATTGTCCCCCACACGATCTTCGTATAGAGCCGGCGACCCCGCGGGTTGGATTTTTCGAATCAACCCCTTCTCCGACAACAATCCAAGCGCGTCGTAGACTGCCTGTTTCGAAATGGTCCCGATTTCTCCACGAACATGCTCGGCCACATCGTCGGCCCGCCCATGTGGCCGCTCCGAAACCGCCCTCAATACCGCTATTCGTTGAGCGGTAACTTGAAGACCATGTTCCCGAAGGAATGCAGCAGGATCAGACATGGCCCTATATATAAAACAAAAATCTGGACTAAGTCAAGGATTTGTCTGGATCTAATTTGCTTCCCGATCGGACGAGCCAACGTAGAACTTCCAAAGTATGGGCCCGAGCGACACTTTTTCGACGGCATCGCCCTTTTTGATTATCGGAAATCGTCCTGATAGACTTGATTTCGGAAATCGCGAGAGACGGAATCTGGTTACCCATCAATGCCTTCGGGGGAAAACATTCATTGACGATGGTGTTCAAAAAATCACATCGAGGGGTCCAACATGCGTCGAAACTCTCCATTTTGAGCCGTCGTTTTATAGCTTGACGAATTCGTGACCAGGAAAAAATCATAGGCGAATACAGAATGCGTAACTTAATCGACGTAATCCACGGCCGTACTCTCCCCGAGACTCTTAAGAAATTCTCCGCCTTATTATTGCTGTTAATCCTATCCGCCCTTTCGACCGGGTGCAGTACAATGGGTACCAACGCCCGGATGGAACCGACCGCCCAAAAAGCTGCGCTCGACGATTTCGACGAATTTGATTCCACGGTAAGTCGAAAAACCTTCGATCCGCTCCTGCCCTACAACCGCGCCATGTTTTTTTTCAATGACAAAACGTACTACTGGGTATTGAACCCCGTCGCCAAATCCTACGCGAAGGTCACGCCCGTAAAAGTGAGACGTTCATTCGGCCGGGCGTTCCGCAACGCCGCGGGCCCCGTCCGTATCGTGAACAGCGCATTCCAGGGCCGTTGGAAAAAATCAGGTGTCGAATTGGGCCGCATGCTCGTCAATACAACGTGGGGCGTCGCCGGACTTTTCGACCCAGCAGGTTCTCGGTTGGACTGGAAAGCGCCAACCCCTGAAGACTTCGGACAGACGCTCGGCCATTACGGAGTCGGCTCCGGCTTTCCAATCGTATTACCCTTCTTCGGCCCATCCAACCTTCGCGACGCACTCGGACAAATACCCGATTCGTGGTTGCGACCCCGCGTCTATCTGCTAAACGGATACGAGAACATGGCCTATCGCGCAGCGCAAGAGGTCAATCGGGTATCACTCGCGCCCGACGTATACGAAGGGCTGACCGAAGACGCCTTAGACCCCTACACGTTACTGCGAGACGCCTATGAACAAAATCGAAACAACCTCATCGACGAACGCTCCGAGGAAGAGAAGAAAATTGAAAAGACCACGACCGACATCGAGGTGGTGGCAGCCATGGTCGACATTTCACTCCAGGAATTTTTGGCAGTACTGAGAGACAATTCACTGCCGTCGAAACAGAAACGCGAAAGCGTAATCACTGCAGTTCATACCATATCCGATCTCGAACTCCTGGGTAAGCTCGCATTGGGTCGTGAACACTGGTCCTCGATTACACCCGAGCAACGACAAGAATACAGCCAATTATTCGTCGAAATCAGTAGCTACTTTATCTATGATCAATTAGCCAGATTCGGAGGAGAGCAGGTTCGGGCCGGCGAATTGGTTGAGCTGGAAATGCCTGGAAAACCAAAATACGAAGCCAGCATCTTCATCTCCTCCGGAAACTTTAAGGCAAAATTGGATCTCCTTCTCGCGGAACGAAGTGATGGCTGGAGAGCATACGATTTGGAAGTCATGGGTATCAGTGCCCGGAAGTCTTTCGGAAGTCAGTACGCCCACTTCCTACGCAACAAGGAATTCGACCGCCTTCTTGAAAAGATGCGTAACCAAGTCGCCGAATCCCGTGCAAAGTACGCTGCCCGGGATCAATAAAAAAGCGGGCAGACATTCCGTCTACCCGCTTCACTAGTTAAATTTTTGGATGAGCGATTTGTCGCTATCTGTCACCCATCATACCGATTACCTTCAGCAGTTCAGTTGCATCAAGCCCGCCATCGGCGTTGGAGTCGATCATTCCAAAGAACTGCTGCATGGCTTCCGGAACTTCTTCCTTCTGCACCATACCATCTTTGTCTTTATCGAACCCGGCCAACATCATTTGAACTTTCTGTTGGTCTTCTTTACTCGGACCTTCAACCGCGGCCAAGTCCAGTTCAACCGGAGCATCTTTAACGGACAGGAATAATCCGCCCATCATCATCTCTTCCCAAGTCTGCTCGCCCCAGGTCACTTCTTTTGTCGGATCCGGGTTGTAGACGTTGCCTTCCGAATTGTCGAAATGAGCGACGACGCGCACTTTCGTGCCGGCTGGAACTTCCATCGGTTCTTTCAGGAAGTAATCCAGTTGCCAGTTAAAATCGTACTTTGGAATTGAACACATCAACTCTTCTTCTTTACCCGGGAGAGTCAAAAAGAAATCCATGTCTTTTCCGCGATAGTGCATATGCGGCGTATATGAATAGATTGTTGAATCCTTAGGAATCGTCATCGACGATTCAACTTTATGATTGGCTGCGTGGGGAGGGATTTTGAAACCCGCGTTCACCACCGTCATCGTCTGCATCAATTCCCGAGGTTTTTCCTTGGCCAACACAATTCCGAAACGAGATTGGTCTCTTTCTTCCTGACCCGTCGGCGTGTAGTGAACCTGCCACAGAAGCTTAGAGCCTTTCGGAATCAAACGCGCAACGCCCGGAGGATTAATACCGGCTGGAGAACCCGGAGCGTATACATCCAACATCGTGTTGGTGAATCCAGTCTCCATCGCCTTGGCAGCGTCAGCAGGTGGCTCAAGAAAAACGATGATGTGGTGAACCGCTTTTCGGTTGCCTGGCAAGGCTTCAAGAGATTGCACATACATATCTTCTTCAATGTGCATCTCCGTGGCGTGATATTGATACGCCATCACGCCGTCCGCAGGAATGATAATTTCTTCGGGCATTTCGTAAATAATGTCCGGCTTACCGATACTCCAATCTTCATGGAATTCTTTCGGTGCGGGCATGTCTTTCGGATTCCCCTTCGGCATGCCACCGTCCAACCACGAATCAAGCATCGCCAATTCGTCCTTGTTCAACGTCGGGTCATTTTTCCATTCACCGATTTTTGGATCGAGTCCCCAAGGAGGCATCCGTCCGCTATGAACTTCTTTTTTGATTGCTTTGGACCACGCACGTACCTGCTCGTAATTTTGCAAGTTGAATGGTGCCAACCCTTCGCTGCGGTGACATTCAATACACCGGTCCTGCAACAAAGGAGCGATGTCCTTCGTATACGTGAACTTTGATTTCGCTGCTTCGGCTGGAATTGCGAACCCTGCCGCAATTGCCAAAGCACCTAGGATCATTGACTTCATGATAAATTTCCTTTCGCCCATCAGATGGACTGGAAGACCTGCATATCGGCTCTCTTATACCGTTCGCCAGAGTCAGCGAGGTATAACTCATAAACGCAGAACGTAACCATTAAATCACGAATACTTCCGAAGGTTCAAATTGAAGAGAGAAATGTGAGCAAACGTTCGAAATATTTGCCGTTATCGATAGCTTTTTCCTAAAAAGCACCGAGGCAGCCCGTTTACGCCAATATTATTGAACAGCAGAAACATCACCGTTATACTCGGATAACTCACTGATTCTGGGACCGACAATCTAGATGAGAACGGACATTGACGGAAAATGAAGAATAAAAACATACTCCGCCTTCTAACGATGGCAGGATTTTCAGTGTGTTTGACTAATTGCTCCGTTGGTTTCGTTCCGGGCGACGTCAATGACCGTCCAGTTGCTCAAAATGCCAGCCCAAGAGACGAAGGCTCGGACCTCAAACTGTCCCGTGCAGATATGGACCAGACCGTCCATTGGAGCGAATTTCGCGGGCCGACCGCCAATGGTCATGCTCCGAACAGCGAAGGCGCACCGATTCGTTGGAGTGAAGAGGAAGGCGTCCGGTGGAAAACTGAGATTCCCCTCATAGGTTGGTCTAGCCCAGCAATCGTCGGGAATCAGATCTGGCTCACCACGTCCCCTAAAGAAGGTCACGACTTTTACGCGGTTCAGGTGAACGCCGATACCGGCCAAATCGTCTACAACGAGCGTATCTTTCATGTGGAAGACGACCAACAGGAATCCCTCAACAACGAAGTAAACAGTTTTGCGTCGCCAACGCCGGTGGTCGAAGAAGGCCGCGTCTACGTACACTTCGGCACGTACGGCACCGCGTGTATAGATACACTCACGAAGGAAATCCTGTGGAAACGCGACGACATCAACATACGCCACCTGCGCGGTCCCGGTGCTTCCCCCGTACTCTTCGAAGACTTCCTGATTCTGAACATGGACGGGCTGGACCATCAATTCCAAATCGCGCTAGACAAAAACACAGGTGAAACCAAATGGACCACCAGCCGTTCAGTCGTATGGAACGATTTTGACAAGAACGGAAAAATTGTTCGTGAAGGCGACATGCGGAAATCCTATACGACCCCAGTACTCACCGAAGTAAACGGGGAACCGTTGATGATCTCCCCCGGCTCGTTCGCGTTCTATGGCTACGATCCGCGAAACGGTCGTGAAGTTTTCAAGTTACGCCACGGCGTCTACACGCCCGGCATGCGCCCCATCATCCATAACAACATCATGTATGCCTTCGCAGGATATGAATCGGCGTTCTTTCTCGCGGCGCGAATCGACGGTACCGGCGACGTAACCGACACTCACGAAGTGTGGCGCATCAAAGGCCGACACCTGTCCTTGATCCCGTCTCCGACAATCGTCGACGATAGACTGTATCTCACCAGCGACAAGGGAACACTCTTCTGTCTCGATCCCAAAACCGGTGAAGAAATTTGGACCCATCGTCTCGGCGGCAGCTATACCGCGTCAGCCGTCTACGCCGGAGGGAATCTCTATTGCTTCAACACCCAAGGTAAAACAACCATCATCAAACCGGGTCCCGTTCCCGAAGAAATCGCCGAAAACCGTCTCGACGACGGCTGCATGGCTACCCCAGCCATGATCGGTAATTCGTTGGTCATCAGAACTAAAACACACCTCTACCGAATCGATCCGCCAAGATAAATTTTCGAGCTACGGGACGAATCACAATTCTCACGAAGCATACCCATCGTGTCATTGCCGCCACGAAGTGGCTCCAAAAGGCGTCCGTGACGCCCGCTTTTACTTACCCTGGAATACCGGTGGGCGTTTTTCCACAAACGAAAGGCGCCCTTCCTTGGCATCCTCACTGGAATGCGTAATCCGCTGCAGATAGTCTTCCGCTTCGATCTGTTCGGACAATTCCCGGTTCATCCCATCGCGAGCCAGTCGTTTATTGATCTCAACAGCCAACGTCGGTCCTGCGGCAATTTCTTGAGCAAGCGCATTCGCTTCATCCATCAAATCGTCGCCCGGCACCACTCGTGTGACCAGCCCGATGCGAAATGCTTCATCAGCTTCTACCATACGTCCGGTGCAGAGAATATCCAATGCCCGGTCCATTCCCACCAACCGCGGCAAAAACCACGTCGACCCCGTATCCGCAGAAAGTCCGCGTTTAATAAAAATGGCACTGAACTTCGCCTTCTCAGCCGCAATCCGAATGTCACATGCCAACGCCAAAGAAAAACCGGCACCAACGCTGACCCCATTCACCGCCGCGATCGTCGGTTTGGTGCAATGATAGACCGTATCAGTACAACGATGCAGCGAACGCATCGCGCCTTCTCGTCCCTGGAAAGGTCGTTGCTGGCTTTCATCCGCGCCGCCAGTCAAATCCGTTCCGGATGAAAATCCGCGCCCCGCGCCTGTAAAGAGAACACAGCGAACGGCGTCATCCCCATTGGCCTCAGCCATCGCCGTTTCGATCTCCGCCCACGTCCCCCAACTCATTGCATTCAATTTGTCGGGTTTATTGAGCGTAATCTGGGCGACGCCGTCTTTTACTTCGTACACGATATCTTTAAAGTCCATCACTGCCTCCAGGAATAGTTTCATTTCGAGAAAAACTACCATACCCGTTAGAGGAGGCGCGACTCAATGAACCGATTAATCAAAGAAGTCTTCTTCCGTCATTTTAAGCGTGAACATATCCTGGTATCCAACCGTGTTGAGGCTCCCTTTCAATGGAGCTGGGAGGTTCAACGTACCATCAAAGTGTCCCGCAAGAATGACGGACCTGTCCGCGTCGATCGCCATCGCCGAAACAATTTCGAATCCGGTATCCCCGAAGCGTTCCGCCCATTGTAAAACCCCATCAGGACTGAAGCACGTAATAAACGCATCGGCGCCACCCGATAGACTCAACGGAATCGAATCCATGCCGAGACCCGCCACTGCGCTTCCGAAATGCGCACCTACCGCATACACGTTATTATCCGAATCAACCGTGATCGATGTAGCTTCTGTAAATTCAACGCTGTCCACCGCAGACAACCACTCGAGATTTCCGTTGGGGTCGTACTGAGCAATGAAGCAACCCTGAAAACCAATCGGTTCCAAAACAGTCGTACCTCGCGCAGTTGAAAAGTCGATATCCTCGTCGAACTGTCCCATCAGGGTTACGTAGCCGTCCCCGTCCACGACAAGTTCCCGTCCCGTATCATTACCGGTCCCTCCGGCACTTGCCGCCCATCGAAATTCACCATTCGGGTTGAGGCACGCGACGAATGCGTCGAACTGTCCCGCAGATGTATGTTCGTCGGTCCCTTTGCCAGGGTCGAGATCAATCGTTTGAGAAAAGAAGCCGCCGGTGAACACGTTGCCATCTGCGTCGACATCGACAGCGTATGCGTACGATTGCCCGCCGGGAGTGGCGAGCTGCTCGGCCCAAATCAGTTCTCCAGTCGGCGTTAGTTTTGCCACAAACGCATCGACTCCGTTCGTCGAGGTTAGCTCGTAGGAACCAACGCCCGGATCAAAATCTATCGTACCGTTAAAATAACCCGTTACGTATACATTGTCATTTCGGTCCACGGCGATGTCGTAGGCATAGTTACTTGACGTACTCTCGAAATTCAGGGCCCAAATCAACGAACCATCCGGCCCCAATTTCAATACAAACGCGCTGCCCGGAGCGGGGCTCGTCAGTTCATGAACGCCTTCGCCCGGATCGAAATCGACCGTTTCTCGAAAATTGCCAGCGACTAGAATATTGTCGTTCCCGTCGGTAGTCACACCCCGGGTGATGTCGTTTTCCGTCCCGCCTATCGCCGCGTACCACATAAATTCGCCCGCAGGAGATTGCTTGATGATAAACATGTCCGAACTGCCGTTGGATGAAGAAGTCGTGTCTTCGCCCCGCGCATTGAAGTCCACGGTTTCCTGAAAGTCACCAATCGTGATGATATTTCGTTCGCTGTCCGTAGTCACCTCCGTAGCAGCATCCGAAAAAGCCCCCCCGGCGGAAGTCGCATAAGACGCATGGTCAACGACGATGTCGTCTCCTCCACCGGATCCGCCGCACGCCGTAATCCACAAGACCATGGGCAACGAAACAAGCAAGGCTTTGAATTGGTGAAATGATTGAGATGCCAAAGGAAACGATTTTTCTGTGCGTAAATTTTTCATCATAGCTTTCACTTTCGGTGGTTTGGTTTCTAAAAGGATTTTAGTCGGCTCACGTAATTTGAAAACGTTCGCATACGGATTCGATAACGCTTTTCGCATGTTCTTCGTCGGCTCCAAAAACGCGCATCATGTATTGAATAAAGATAGGGATGTCTTCGGCCGGCGCGATTCCCTGAAGGCGTCCACGTTGGAAAGCCAGGACCGAAAGCGAAAATAAATCGACGGCCAAATCCACGTTCGGCACGTTGAAATAGCCATCTTCGATTCCACGATTTACATCTCTCAAAAGACTTTTACGCAATTGGGCTCCGAGAATCGGTTTCTCTGGGCTCACATTGACAATGAACCACCCGAGAACATTATCTGATGAAACGATGCGATCGAGGGTCAAGAAGGCCGTCGCAATCGTTTCGATGGGATCCTCGAATTCGAATATGGTGGAATCAATCAATTCGGCGCTCTCGCCCACTACTTTCACGAGGACGGCTTCGAGCAACTCTTCTTTCGTTTCGAAAAAATTGTAGAAACTGCCCTTCGCGATATCGGCCTCATCCACAATATTGCGAATCGTCACCGCTTCGACACCGAGTTTCGATGTCAATTTATACATAGCATCGATTAGATTAGCGCGGGTCTGGATTTTGCGTCGTTCGACCCGATTCAATTTGGGGGTTTCAGGGGCGCTTGTATCGTTCATCGGATATCCTCGTTTTCTGTTGTTAATGCCAACTATACATACAAATGAACATAAGGTCAAGTTTGGTCGCTAGGTCATTTACAATCAAACCGATCCCGATTAGCCAACATTCACAGGCTGATTCCTTGACTATGCTCGTATCATTGGATTAAATTCGAAAGATGAGCGATTTTATCGCCCAATCCGGCATGAACCAGAAGGATCGCAATAATGTGTACCGCCAAAACCACCCGACGACCGTTCTTCATCGCTTTTCTCGTCTTTTTCATTGCTTCACACTCATTCGCACAAGGTCGAGCGCCGCTCATCCTCCCCTGGCAAAAACCGCAGGTCCGAGATGCAGCCGATATCGCGAAAATCATGGGACCCCAAAAACAAAAAGAGCCTTCCCGCGACCTCAACATCCTTTGGGTCTGGGGCATCGATCAGTTCCATGACAATTGGAAGGACGCGCACGAATACGTTTGGGCAATGGATCGGTTCTGCTACGACCTACTCCCCCACGTGCCACGGGTGAACGTAACTCCGGTCTATTACTGGCCCACTCAGGAACAATGGGACAAAGCCGACTTGGTCGTGTTCTATTTGATGCCCCACCATGACGGTTCGACCGGATTCGATGATGGCACCGAACCCGAAGGCGATCCGCGCGGCGTGTGGGACTACGACACGATTGACGCCTACCAGGCACGCGGCGGCGGATTGGTTTTCATCCACTTCTCCGTGTTCGAAGGCACCGGGGTCGAGCTGGCCAAACGCATCGGCCTGGGATGGAGCAAAGAAGACCCCAATCACCAGACGACGCTATCGAGTTTTGTAACGACGATGACGGTAACCCCGGACGGCCACGAATCCGAAATTCTAAAAAACTTTCCGAAGACATTTGAACTTCACGATGAACTGTATTGGCCATTGGTCGGCGACCAAAATGAAATCACGATCCTCGCGACCGCCGAAGGCCCTAAAGACCTGAGCCAACAAGGACGCTATCCCCAGGACGGCCAACCAAAGCCGGAAGAGATGGACGGACAAGCATGGCCGGTAGCGTGGACCAAAGAAGTCGGTAAAGGACGAGTATTCGGTACCATCATGGGCCACAATTTTTTCGCCTTTAACGATCCCTACTTCCGCATCATGCTCCTGCGGGGTATGGCATGGACCATGGGCGAATCCTTCGATCCATTCAAGCCCATCGTCGACGTTCATCTGGAGAGATAAACGGTTATGCGGTTCCTTACAGTCTTCATACTCATTGGAGTCGTTGCGTTATCCATCCGTAACGATGTCCAAGCTAATTCCGAAGACGATGTATCTTATAAACTCGTACGCACGAGTGTTTATGAAATCGCGTCCGATGCTTATGCCATCGGGTCTTCCGCGGACGTACATGCCATATTCGATGTGGAACGCGTCCGTTTCCTGACCGTATGGCGCGGCGATTTCCTCGATCCCGATGCTCCAACAGACGCCGATCCCCCGGAGATCGGATTACCGGTATCCAACGACCAATGGGGTTTCACGCCCGCGATGCCATTTTCGTTGGGAAACGATCCGGTCGCTGAATGGCCTCAAACCGAAGGAGCCGAAGCCGGATACGTGTTCAAGAGCGCAGAGATTGGCAACGACGGCGTACCCATCATCAAGTACACCTTCAAAGGCATGCAGGTCGCAGAACGCATCATGCCCGCCCACGGCGACAACGGGTTCAGACGTGAAATCAAAATTACCGAAGCTACGGAAACCATTCGCTACCTCGCCGCAGCCGGTGCCCACGTCGATCCCATCGCCAACGGATTCGAACTGAACGGCGCCTGGGAAACTCGCGTCGAAGCGGGCGACGCGCCCCACAGCGTAGAGGCCATCGGAGGAGCCTATGCAGCCCTCATTTATATCCTCACCCCCGTCGAGGGCCGGATCGAGATCGCACAAGAAGTAGAATGGTAACAAAGACGTTTCGAAAAAGACCTGCCGGGAATACGATTACGGGATCTAAAAATAGGACCTAGTGCGATAAAGATCACCCGTCTCCACGTCAACATACATCGTCGCATCCTCGACTCCCGCTGGAGTCCATGGGGTTTTCTGCGCGTGATATTTATAAGGGACCACCCAGTAATAATGAGGTCCACGTGGTGGTTTTCTTTTAGGTCCAAAGAGGTCTTCCTTCAAATCCTGTACGGGACTTAACCTCTCCACAATTTTCATCGATATCGAGTCAGTGGGGTTTTCCACGCCCTCGACTTCGAAATCGCCTTCCGCCTCCTTTCGAGCGACGACCAGCGCCCACGCCTCAGATTCAGTGATATTGGTTTCCACCGGCTCAGGAAAAATAAGAATTGGTTTATGACGTATCGAGAGTATGCGGCCTGTCAAGCCTGAGATAAACATCGTAAAAAACTTATCGGAGTACGGCACTCCGTTATATTCGAACTCACGCGTTACGGCCCAGATACGCTTCTCATCAATGAATCCCTTATCGTAGCCTCTATGCGCAAACGAAAACTCACCTCGTCGTTTCGTTCGCATGTCGATTATCGATGGCGCAAGCACCTCATAGTCGAAAAAGTCCACTGACAAACCAAAATGCTCCAAGACCGGTTTGACCATTTCGAATATCTCAATCGCGGTGGCCTCGTTCCCCGCAGATACATTCAGATCAGCTACCACCGTCGCGAAACGTTCGCCCGGCATATTTTCTCGCAAAGCCCTTTCGTTGGAATAGTTATGAATAAATCCATCAATCGTGTCGATTTCTACATTGGTAGATTGAATCGCGTTCTCGTGCCAAACGGATATCGAACCACTTCTACTCTTCATATTCAACCGCGGCCCTAACGATAGTTTGATCCGCGTCGGATTAAAGCCCAATGCTTCGACATAAAAACGGCTGACCATCTCCAAGATCTCAGGTTCCGAAATATACTCCGGCTCCGGTCGTGTTGTTTTCACCGCTGTTTTTGATAGGAGAGCCTCTGATTTCTGTTGAAGCTCCCATGGGCTCGGCTCGTCGGGCGTGCAACCGAAGAACGAGCACGAAATAACGAGTAGTAATGAAAGCGTCCGCTGACACAATAAGATTCGACGCAGGCTGCTCCTCATAATCTCACCTGGCCAGTTTCCATATTGATAAAGATCAACCCTTTCGGTTCAATGGGCTTCCCATTTTCATCGTCGAATCCCTTTTCGGCAATCGTTAATTGAAAAGGCACCCCCCAATAGTGAAACGACCGAAACGAACCGTAGTTTCGGATAACGTGATCGATTTCTTCCACTTTCACATCGTAATCGCAATCAACGAGGCGAGCCCCGTGAGGAAGATAAATCCCACCAAAATTTTCTTTAAGGAATTTCTTATTGAAAATCAGTTTTCTCATTGCTTTTTTGGCCAAACCAAGGGCTTTCATTTTTCCGATGACAATTTCCGGTTCGTGAGGGGGCTCCAAAATCGAAAAATGCAGAATTTCCTTTATCTGGCCCAACTCCCGGGAAATAGTCACCTGGAAATATTTGTCCAAATGTCGTGCGCCATCGTGAGCGAAATGAATTTTGTAGGTGGTCGTGGTTTCACGTTCGACGACTTCGTAATCCGCAATATCATTGGATAAGCCGTAGTAATTTCGTGCCAATCGACTGAGTTCGAACCCCTCTTCTTTGGAAAGTGGCTCATCAGGTAAATCCGGTTCGAACTTTACCCATTCAAATTCGCCGGAATGATTCGTAGCTGTATTCGCTCCCCGTCTGTATTCGGTATCAGGGTTTTTAGGCAGATTAGTATTCGTGAATGTAGAAACCTTCCCTGTGATACAGTTGATGCTTCCCAGGTTTTCACTCCATCCCCCTTCGAACGTCAAACGGCATTCAAGATTTTCTCGATGAGAACTTTTGAATCTGTATTCTTCTCGTCCGAATTCGATGAAGACCGGCTCTTCTTCGAAAACCGCGAGACAAAATTCATTCACCGCTTTTCGAAGTTCTTCCTCAGAGGGCGTGTTCCCTTCAATATACTCGCCAAAGGCTTTCAGTTCCGGACGATAGATTTCGTCCCGCCATTCGTCGGTAAGTTCATTATCTATCCCACCATATTCAAGCCAATAGCTCGCCGCAGCCGCAGCCAGCATACCGACCGTCACTAAAATTCGTCGAAAATTTTTAGGCACATTCAATCCCTTATGCCTCCATACTATCCGGAAATCTAAGAAAGGAAAAGAACTTTTTAGTGCGCACAATGTGAAACTCGATGATAGTCTGAATTGGACAATCGCAGTCCTTTAAAATCGTGGCTGGACAGTCCAATTAGACACGAAAATAATCTCCCCCGCCCACCATTATTGTTCGTCGCGCACATCGCCATCCGGTTCCCAGCCGGGCGGACGAAAAACATAAGCCAATGCGGTCTTGAAATCTTTCGCGCCAAGCACATTTCGACCGAGATTCGTGAGCCCGTGAAAGAAAACGACGAAGGGGTTGATCGAATCTAACGATTTTGTCAGGCCATAGCGAACGGGTTCGTCTTCCTCTTCAAACGTACCGAACATGCGGTCCCAGATAATAAATATCCCTGCGTAGTTTTTGTCTATGTATTGTGGATTGGCACCGTGATGCACTCGGTGATGGGACGGCGTATTAAACACGGCCTCAATAGGTCGCGGCAGTTTCTTGATGACTTCGGTATGGAGAAGGGTTTGGTAAATCTGCACGATGATTTCCGCTACGAAAATCATCACGGGATCGAATCCTATGAGCGCCAAGGGAAGATGGAACAGAATCGGAATGATTCCGTCGAGGGGGCCGAAGCGATAGGCGACGGAAATATTAAAGTAGGGTGAACTGTGGTGGACGGTATGCGTGGCCCATCCGAATCCGACGCGGTGCATGAACCGATGTTCCCAGTAGTAGGTGAAATCGGCGAGAACAATACACACGAGTAACGTGGTCATGTTCATGGGCAATTGAACGACGCTGAATTCGTAGGCCCAATAGAACACGGTGATGTAGAACGCGACGGCGACAACGAAGCTGATTCCGATAAAAGCGGTAAGCGTGATGAAATTAGTAATGGAATCGCCGATGAGGTTCCATTTGAGTTTTTTCAGTACCAATAAACGCAACAATTCGAACACGAAGAATGCCATGGCCACATTGAAACTCACCTCATTCAGCCAGACTTCCCATCCCAAGAGGCTATCTTGGGTAAACGTCGATTCGGACATACGCGATTCACTACCCTTCCCGTTTCACTCACTCTCAATGAGCATTTTACCACGGGACTGGGATTTTTATTCGCAGGGAAAGCCTAGAGTGCGAAAACCCAAATCGCTGCGCCGCCTCGGGGGGACGTTACGACGGGGTTGCCCAGTTGTTCGGCGTAACGGATGTAGTTTCTCCCCCAGCCGTCGGCATGATAGTTGGTGGGGCCGACGACAACAGCCACGTATTGTTTGCCTTGGGCGCGATAGGTGATGACATTGGAGCTGGGCCGATCGTCCAGGATGGTCTGCCACAATACTTCGCCCGTCGTGTCGTTGAACGCCATGAAGCGTTGGTTCACGTCGCCGCCGAAAACGATACCGCCATCGGTGGCCAGCATGGAACTGATGACCGGCGGCGCTTGTCGGTGCTGCCAGGACAGTTTTTGTTTCGCAAGATCCACGGCTTGGACGCGTCCCATATGGCCGTCTCCTTCGGGGAGAGGTTCGGGAACCATTCGGACATCGGTGGACACCAATTTGTATCCTTCGAGACCGGGGCCCACTTTCATTCCACCGACGCCCAGGGGCACAAACAACTGATTGGTTTTTGAATTGTAACTGAGGGTTGGCCAACACCGCGCTCCGTCGTTGTTGGGCGCGATGAATGTGGTTTTCGTGGGATCGGGCACGGCGCTTTTAGTGAGGGTTTTCTTTCCGGTCTTCGGATCGATTTTTCCGATTACGTTTTGGACCCCCATATCGATGGAGAACAGGTAATCGCCACTGGCCGCGTCGAGGGCGTCGAGTATACCGAGCTTTCCGATCGTCAACACGACTCTGCGCATTTTGCCGTCGATTTCGAGGTCGAGGATTTGCCGTTCGAACACCCAATCAAGATCCCACGGGTCGTTTGCTACGTGCTGGTAATACCAAACGAGTTCGCCCGTCTCCGGATTCAGTGCCAACGTACAATTTGTATACAGCGCGTCGTTATTGACCCCGTCCTTTTCGACCGCGATACGAAGCGGCTCGGTATCATAGGTCGGTGCTGTTCCGAAATAAACAAGATTCAATTCAGGGTCGTAGCTTCCCTGCCCCCACACCGATCCACCGCTCCGCTTTTCCAACGGAATGTCGTTCCAGGTGTTGTAACCGTGTTCACCCGGTCGGGGAATCACGTGGAAGCGCCATAGTTCGTCTCCCGTCCGGGCATCCAATCCGACAATGAAACCGCCTTTGGGCGTAAAGATTCCCATGACGCCCTGTACGATCACATCCCCAACGACAAGCGGCGCGCTTCGTAGATTCCAACCGGGGGACTCCCGAGGTATCGCATGTTCCCAAACGACCTCGCCGGTTTTCGCGCTCAACGCGAGGACGTGCAAATCGGATGTAGGCAGAATAACCATGTCTTTATAAAATGCCACGCCCATTTTGTTCATCGGACGATCGTCAGACTGATGGACGTACCGCCAAAGCACATCGCCGGTACTTCCATCCAATGCGATGAGCGTGTCGGGATACGTGGCCAGATACATGGCGCCGTCATGAACGACGGGCCCGGGATTGCCCTTTCCGAAACGAAGGGGTGCACGCCATGCCGGTTTCAATTCACTCACCGTGTCCCGATTAATCTCGTTGAGCCGGCTGAAATTATGCATGTCGTACGAACCGCCCCAGTGAAGCCAGTCATTCTCGGGAGGATTGAGGAGCATCGATTCGGTCACAGTAGAAATCGAATTCACCAACGCCTCCTGCACTTCCGATTTGGTAACGGGCACAAACGGGTCGAACTTCATTTCTTCCGTGGCCGGAAGAGAGAACGTCGAAATCGATTTCATATCCGACGGCATCGCTTCGCTTCCGGGGACAAAATCGTTTTGCCGCAGAATGTAGGCGAGGATATTCGAATACGTATCGTCATTCAGCGTCACCGTTTCGGCGACAGACTCGGGCGGCATGCGACGCACATGGAACGCAAGCGCACCCAAGGACTTTCCACGCCACGAAAAGTCGAATCGAGGTCCGGCAAGCGCGGGAAAAACGTCGGCTCCTTCCAGCTGCCCACCGTGGCACGAAGCGCAATGGGCACGATAAGCAGTTCGACCATCAAGAGCCTGCTTGGCCGTAAACTCAGGTGGAATCTCGATAGCTTCTTTTTCTTGAGCCCCGATCGTGGTCGGAAACCCAACGCATACTGCAGCTAACCACAAGAGGCTCGTCGTCGACATTCGATTCATTTTGCGCTCCACAAAATTCGCTTTGCTAACCTACTAATCTGAAACGTATTTATTGAAGTACTGCAACGGGTCCTGATAATCCACACCGCCGCACACCGCGTTCACCCGATGATAGCCCAACACCTTCTGCAATCGTTCGGGCATCTTTCTAATGACTTCCCGCGGCACACCGAGAAATTGATTTTCCTGCTGGCGCAGCCACGACAGGTTGTAATTCAGATTAATGGTGCGCCGATACTGGTCTTTCGTTTTGTTGCCGCCACCGGCATGCCATATCGCCCCGTCCCAAACTGCGAAAGAACCGGCTTTCATTTCCAAACTGATGAATTCAGGATTCTCGGGAATCGGTTCCGCGGATTTATGGCTCCCGGGAACGAGTCTGGTTCCCCCATTCTCGGCGGTGAAATCGTCCAGCGCAAACAAAACATTCGCCACGAGCGGAAAATGCGGCCTGGGAATCGGCCAATGACCATCATCCTGATGAAATCCTTGCGAATCGGACCCGGGCCCGGGACACATGGCAGTACCGGCCGACATCTGAAACCGCACTCCAAGGATTCCTTCCACAACGGACAGCACCACCGGATCGATTGTGAGTTCATCACACGCACGTGTTTTGGCGTAGATGTTCGGTACGTGCACCGTCTGCATACCATCCCAGCCACCGGGCCGGTCGCTAGGACGATTCCCGGTCATTTGAAAAATGGGCTCCATTCCGTCGCGCAATTCATTCAGTCTGGCTTCGTCAAAGAAACCATCCACCACCGCGTATCCGTTTTCGAAAACCCCCGCGACCGTTTTATCAACGGTCGCCTGTTCTTCTTCGGTCAGTTCGAAGCCATGAGTCAACCGTTGGAGCGGCGGCTTGTTCTCCATGTTGTAAATCAGTTTTTCGAGTTCTTCGGTATTCTGCATGCGAAAGCGACCTCCGAATAACCAATGTAGAAACGGACCATTTGCAGAGTATCAGGAAAACGAAGGTGTTTCAATCGAGGAAATACAGAGTCCTCAATTCGAATCCTACTTCGTTGCCGAGAGCGAAAATTTCAATTCCTCGCCATCCACGTGGCAATAGGCATGGGACATCGGAAACGTACGCTTGCATTCAGCGCATTCTTTGACCAACGCTGATTCGGCCGACTCCGATTTACCCGTCAGCCAGGAAGTTCGAAATGCCTTCATCGCGTCGGTCACGTCCATCCCTTCATGCTCGAAAGGCACCACTTCAACCCGTGGGTCCGCTGCAAGAGTCAGTTTCGCATCCACTTCTTCCAACCGACGTTCGAACTTGATAGTAATCACTTCGCCGGGCTTGTAATCTTCCAACGCCGCTTCCATATCTTCTTCACATTCAATCGCTTTTCCATCCAATTCTAAAATCTTACAGCCCCGGTCGAGGCCAGTATCGTGGAGCGGCGTCCCCACGATCGTTGCCCCTGATAGAGTCGCCTCTTCGTCTTTGTACGTAATCGCCGCATATCCCATGAACGCTTTTTCGCTATCCACCTGTTTAAGATGAAGGCCTGCCTTGCCCAGTAGCGATTGATAATCCACAACGTCTTTCCCATTCACAAATTTCGCGAAAAATTCTTCGGCGAACTTCTTGCTGCCAGTCACCTCCCCGAGAACCGTCTCCAAATCTGAAGTAGTGTACGGAATTCCCGGAGCACCGTGTTTATCCCACATGGCCCTCATATAATCGTCAAGAGTCACCTCAAACTGACTCCGCAACGTCAGGTCCAGGCCTAGCCCGATGGCATCCCCGAACGTGTAGTAAGAAATAAATACGTTTCGACTGTTCGTTCTATCTGCCGCTACGCCTTTATCTCGAAACGTAGCTTGCCGACTCATCCCTACCGCGGAAAAATACGCTCGGCCGGGCCCGTTGACTACGGCATCGACGCGAGAAGAAAGGCCCTTGGTGTATTCATCAAACGAGGTGAGTCCAGCACGATGAATCGTGAGATCATCGTAATAATTCGTAAACCCTTCGCCAAACCACAACTCGTCGGACAAGTTCGCCGATTCAAAATCAAAGGGCTCAACCGCTTTCGCCCGAATACGTTCCATACTCCACGCGTGAAAAAATTCGTGGGACAGTGTTCGTAGAAGCCCAAGCATGTTCTCCTCGAGACTCGACGAAGACGAGAGTATCGTCGAATTCCGATGTTCCATCCCATCGCCCGAAGCATATTCGAGATAATCCGACAAAAAGGTATACGATCCAAAATCAAAGGCCGGCATCGTTCCGAAAACCGCAGCCTGTTCCGCCGTGACTCGTCGCGCCATCGCCTCGTATAGGTCGACTTCCTCGTCCGTACCGCTATGGTGAACGGCAAGTCGAATGGTCTGATCGCCGTCTACAGCCCACTCTCGCCAAACGAGGGGACCTGCTTCAAGCGGGCTATCCATGAAGTATTCGAGATCGGGTGCGCTGAATGTATTTTTCCCTTTGGCTTCCTCCAGCTGAGTCGCGACCGTCCAGTCGCGTTTCTTCAGTCTCAATTTCAGTTCGACGCGCCGATCCTCCAGCCCACGCGCCCACATAAATGAAGCTGGCATATTCAAATGGAGATGGGTCGTATCAATGGCGACATAGGTGCCGTCTACCCGGTCTCCAAACAACGTGTACTCGACGGTCACAGCCCCGCCGTCGTGATTGACGTGCCACTCGTGCGGGTTAGGACGCGTAAATGCCAGCTCCTTTCCCTTCTCATCGACCACCGTTACGCCATAAACATTCTTCGCGAAATTGTGGATCGAATAACGCCCCGGCGATGACCGACTCATCACCAATTCCAACTTCCCTGCGGGCAGGTCGGGTAGTTCGAGCGTAACCTGCGCTTCGTGGTGGACCGCGTTTTCGAGCGAAATACCGTACGTTACTGGAGAAAGAGCCTGAGGCGAAAGTTCGGCAAATATACTCGTGAGCAAAATAAAAATCATCTATGGCCTCCCGATGCACGGTCAAAAGAAGAGCCAGTATAGTCACAAACACGAAGACTTCACCAATTAGTCAGGTACAACAAGTTGTAGTCTCCCGCCCGCAAAAATGTTTCCCATCCGTGAAGTGTTCATTTTGCTTATTTCAGTCTTCCTCCATGTTCTCTAAGGTGGGTCCAACACGTTGATAGTAAAACAATGTTTCCCGTCCGGATGGTTCCAAAAAACGTTTCGGTCTGAATCGCGATCCAACGAAAACGTAGCACACAACTCGTACGTCGTATCGTTGACGACGCGGTAGACATAGGTTAGACCGGTCTCGGGATCAGCACCGTTGATTTTCTCCATTCTTGCCAGCGTTGCCAATTCATCCAGCGTCGCAGGAAGAACTCGTTTCAATTTGTCTTTGGCTTCGGCATCTCGACAAAGTGATTGGACTTCCCGGAAAATCGTTTGCAGGTCCGCCAACCGTTGTTGATCGAAGCGTTGGAGACGGGCGGTTTCCGGTGAGCCGACGATTCGAACGCCGATGACAACTGCGGCGATCACAGTTACCGACATTGCCACTGAAAACAAGATATGCGTTCGTTCCTTCATTGGGAGGACTCCGTTTTGGATTCGCTGCGAAGCGTTAAAGACAGATAACCAACCAGGCTTCCCGCAATCAAAAACAACACCGCCGATTTTAGAATCAACCGGGTCGTCAATTGGCCTTCCAGCGTAAAATAGATGAGCGTCATCGCGTCACCCGATATCGTAAGCGCGCCGATGAAAATCGATAGGTATCCCAGCCAACGCCGAATGGCCCCTCTCCCCTTTTCTGAATCCCGCTGCACTTCCCGTAGCAAGTAATGCCACAAAACTAAAAATACCGGGAAAGAGACGATAACAACCGCCAATTGGAATCGGATAATCGAAAACAGTTCCATCAAGCGAGCGTGGCCGATTTGCCAGGCAGGATCGGGAAAGGCGAAATCCACATATATGAAAAACAAAATGATCACGCTGGTCGCACAGGAAAAAAGTGAGCCGAACGTTAACAGATGAAAAAATGCCTCACGTGCGCGGCGCGGCCACGGCGAAACCGATTTCGTTCGCGGCCGATTGCTGACCGTACGGATATTTTTGGGCTTTGGAATGGGCAAATCCAAAGACGTCGTGGTGAATGCATCCGCAATATCCTTTTCTTTCCAACCGGAAGATATCAACATTTGGCGGATCGTCGCGTGGTCCATCCCTTTTTCGCGCGCATGCTCAATAAACGAAATCAATTCTGAATCGGACGAATCAGTCACGAGAATTTCTCCTTGATCACGGGTTGCGATACAGAAAAAATACGGCCAGAGTTAGCGGGCCAGCAATATGTTGACCATGTCAGACGCGGGCTTTCTATCGTCATAATGTTCGCGGCGGCTGTAGTACGGGTCATGCAGCAGCACGTCCTGTTTGCCGTCGTTATTCAGATCCACGAGCCAGCTATATTCATTATTGTCCGGCATTGGTTCTCGAACGGGTTGCGAAAGGGACGAAAACGCACGTCCTTTAGTCGCTCCGGCGAAAATCTCCATCCCGTCCGGCGTTGTCGCGATGAGCATGTCCAGGCGACCATCCCCGCTGACGTCGCCGATAAACAAAGGACGCTTGAATGCGCGGCGCCATTCCTTTTGAGTTTGGCGTGCTTCGTGAAGTCCACCACGAAGCGCGAGGTCCAACCCGATTGACCCGGGTTCGCGATGGCTGAGCTCACCGTCCAAGCCCATACCGTGAGTTTCGTCAGGCGTTTTGGCGAATGAGCCACCATCCGAAAGGTAAAACTCCAAATCCAATTTCAGATCATCGCCCATAAATCCCTTCAAGGTTTTCCACAAGCTATTCTGCAGGTATTCTTTGTCGATAGTAGTGAACATCAGGTCCATCTGACCGTCGTTGTTCAGATCGTACCGTTCCATGCCAACCTGGATTTTCCCTTCGGACTGAAACGTCATGCCCGGCTTTGCTGAAAAGGATGTCCTTCCTTCGGCGGTCTTTTTTCCGAAATAAACTTCGTAGGTTGACTTCTTTTTCGAAACACTTTTACCGGTAAGTGCGAACACAACGAGGTCGCCGGTTCCGTCGCCGTTGATGTCTGCAATGGAATGCAGCACGCGTCCGGACATCTTCCCGTCTGCGAGGGATGACATATTGTCGGAACCAAAGGGTGCTTTGGTTGTCAGCGTTTTGATTTCCGTTTCGTAGCGACCATCTGCAGTTTTCTGCAGGATTTCAAAATGGTCCTTCTTCCAATAGACTAGGTCGTTTCGGCCATCGTGATTGAAATCAATTTTATGAATTCGGCTTTGACTCCAGGGATTGAAACGATATCCCTCAGCGCCGATGATTCTGCTCAGGTCAGTCGTTGGTCCCACCGAAAAATATTCGTCGAACGTTCCATCATTCCGTTGCAGTAAAACCTGAAAGCCCTCTTTCCCGGGGACAACGAAATCGTCCAGTCCGTCGTCGTTGAGGTCGTGTGTGATGTCCACATGAGGAATCTCGCCAGGATGGGGCAATTCGATCGTAGCCGCGACGTCCACCAACGCCACTTCTTTCGACGTCGACGGGTCGTACCATTTCAACGTTCCATTTTCGTACGCGATCAATCGATCACGACCATTGATTGTTGCTACATCGATAAACGAAACGCCGGCACCAAGTGTGGTCGCCCGTTCTTCTTTCCATTTCCCGTCAACAAATTGAATCAGCCGGAGACGCCGTGCGGCGTTCTTGCCGATATCCACGATCGCGAGTTCGGCGACCGGACTGCCCAGGTAAAACCCCGGAACGACCGTTTGCCGAGTCGTCGCGTCGGTAACAAACTCAGACGTTGTGAAACTGATCTTGTCAGGAGCCGTTACCGATCGATCCGCCGACGTATCTGACAGGCCCGTCAACCCGAACACCACCGCGCTGACGATCAGAAAGTGCAAAAACATCCGCGGGTACTTTCGCTTCCGTGCAACGGACGGTTCTTTTGGGGAAATGCAGTTGTTCTTCATAACAATGCCTCGCTCTTTGTCCACTCGACCAAACTACGGTTCATTGTATTGCACGATACATGCCAGTAAGCGATGTACTGCGTAAGTTCATTATATTCAATTACTTAAGTTAATCAAGGACTTTTCGAGTGTATTGCATGCATTTTTCAATTACACAATAATTGTGTAATAATTAGCAAAATTTGGTAAACCTATCTTTTTATCGCTTCGATGTACCGAACCGGCACACTCACCTTGAATTCGCCTGCTTCTTCGGCGAATTCGTTGATGCGCGCTTCGATATCGCTGAAGACGCACACCTGCTTCTCTTCAGGAACCACGGCTTTCCATCCGCCCAGAAATCCGTACATGATGTGGAACGTGTTTAAAAATGCGGTGCCGTCCAGAAACCGCCACGAGAATTCGTCACGCAACACCCGTTTAATGTCGAAACCGGCCGCCCCCAACTCTTCGCAAACCTCTTCGACAGGAAACCGGTGCGCAATGTGCTCTTCTAGCGCGACTAGATACTGCTCGAGTCCCAGCGTAATTAACGTCTCTTTATAAAAGCGATAAAACTCCGCCATATGCCCTACGGGATTCGTCGTCAACGCGATCAGCGCGCCGGGCTTCGCGACACGATAGCATTCCTTAAAAACAGTCAGCGGCGATTCGAAATTGTTGACCCCTACGTTGCTGACAATCAGATCAAACGTCGAGTCTTCAAAGCTCATTGCGGACGCGTCTTCATTTCGGAGCGTCACGTTTTTGATACCAAACGCTTCTACTTTGTGCTGCGCACGGTCCAGCGCCGCTCGCCACGTATCGATCCCATACACGTGCGACGTCGGCCCCAACCGCTGCGACAATTCCAGCGTTGGGTACCCCGTTCCACATGCAATGTCCAACACACATTGATCTCTTCGCAGCGGAACGTGATTGAAGATCATCTCTCCAAAATAGGGTGACCAATTGGAATTCTGATCGTAATCCGTCGCTACTTGCGGCGAATCAAAATCGAACGCGGGATGTTTTAAATATTCTGTCATGGATCTCGAGCCTCGTGTTTCTATAACTACGTCCCACTTTCGTCGGCGTTGGTTCTTGCAATATCCAAGGAGGGCGCTTAGAATGAACGCTTCTTTAGTCTAACGAAAACGCGAGTAAATCATGCCTAAACTAATCCCACTCATTCTCTGTATTATCGCATCATCCCCCGCATTCACAGCGGAAAAAGCTAAACTAATCCAACACACCGTCCTCGCCGACAAGCATCCCATCGCCGTATGGGAGAAAAGCGCCCGGGGAGCCACCGAAGCCATCCTCCTCGTCCACGGCCGTACGTGGAGCGCCGTCCCCGATTACGATCTCCAGGTCGAAGGCGAAGACCTTTCCCTCATGGACGGCCTCGTCGAACATGGATACGCCGTGTTCGCCATCGATATGCGCGGTTACGGGGAAACACCGCGGGACAAAACCGAATGGTTGACACCCAACCGCGCTGCGGATGACGTTGCCATCGTCGCTTCCTGGATAGGCAAGAAAGAAAACTGGAGCATGAAACCTCATCTCTTCGGATGGTCCATGGGCTCCACCATCTCCCAATTGGCTGTACAACGCCATCCGGGTACCGTCGCCTCCCTCACGCTCTTCGGCTATTGGCGCGACGTCGACGTAGTCCTACCACCAGAACCCGCGGACTTCCCATTGAAAAAAGAAAAGAACACCGCCAAAAATGCCGCCAGTGATTTCATCACCCCCGATTCGATCAGCCAGAAAGCCATCGACGCGTACGTAGCCGCGGCGCTAAAAGCCGATCCGATTCGAGTCGACGTCCGATCCCGCATCGACTACAACGCCCTCGACGAATCCAAAATTACCATACCGACCCTCGTCATCGCAGGCGAATTCGATCCGCTGGCCCCCGAAAAAAGCCAACTCAAACTCCTGGCCGCGATCGCCACGGGCCACAAGCAATTCGTCTCTGTCCCAGGAGGAGATCACGCTGCCTTTCTCGAAGCCCCGCGTGAATACTTTATCCGAGAATTGGTCTCATTTCTGCGAGGCGTTCGCTAACCTCAAACACTCAATAAACCGAAGTCGATCATCGGTCAATATCGTGCTACTATCCTAAATATCGTTTGGTTCGAATAAGGACGGCACCCCATGGCGAAAATAACATTCACTCCGGTCAAAGGAAAAGTTTTTGGTGCAGTGGCCGATGGCGTCAAGTTAGGTTTATTGAGCAACGAAGAATTTACTGAGATTCATACGGCCTTCTTGAAATACGGATTCCTTGTATTCCCCGACCAGCATCTTTCTGAGCAACAAAACGTCAAGTTCGGTGAACGCTTCGGCAAACTCGAATTCGGCGGATTACCCATCGCCAATCAGAAGAAAAACGAAGACGGCTCCTTCGGCGAAATTATCGACCTCCAAAAACGAGCCATGCGAACCAACGTGGGCAACGAAGCCTGGCACACCGATTCGACCTATTGGCCCATCAGCAGCAAATGCGCACTCCTTTCCGCCGTTGCAGTGCCCGACGAGGGCGGTGAAACCGAACTGGCCGATACGCGCGACGCTTACGTGGCTTTAGACCAGGAAACTAAAGAACGTATCGAAAACCTGAGCGCCTTTCACTCCACGCAATATTCCCAGGCCAACGACATCGGCGACTTCCCCGAGCAGAGAGAAAAAACGATTTACCACGGCGAAGCTTACTTGCGTCCATTGGTAAAGACCCATCCCGAGACGAGCGTCAAAAACATTTTCATTGGCAGGCATGCGTTCGGAATCCCCGGCCTCGAACGCGAAGAAAGCCGCTCCCTCTTGAAACAATTGATGGAACACGTCGTGTCCGACCAACGCCGTGTGTACACCCACCGTTGGAATGTCGGCGACACTCTTCTCTGGGACAATCGTGCGCTGCTCCATCGCGCTCGGCCCTATGATTACACGAAGCCCCGCATCATGACGGCGACACGAGTCGCGGGCGATCCCAAATCGGAGCTGTCTTACTATCCGGAGGATCCTGCCGCCCAAGCCGGTCGCGAGGCGCTCAATGCAGAACTCGTCGAGTTGCGTAAAGAGACTAAAGGAAAGATGTTCGAAAGCTCAGTATGAATCCAGGAGAATCAAAATGAATCCATTGTCCCGCAGAGAGTTCATGGTGGCAGCAGCCGCAGCAACTGCCATGGCCGCAAGCAGCCGAACCGAAGCTGCAAGTAACCGGAAATTTACCATCGCACTTGTAGGCGGCGCCATCGGCGTGCACGGCACCATCCAACAACAAATGGACTGGGCAACCAAATACGGATATGAATCCATCGAACCTCACCGCGGCGAGTTAACCGGAATGTCGCAATCCCAAATCGATGAACTGAATGCAAAATTGAAGGAACGGAACCTTCAATGGGCGATTACAGGCGTACCGGCCAGCGTCCGCGAACAATCTGAATCTGAATTCTCCAAACAATTAGTCGACGTTGAAAAATCCGCCAAGGCCTGGGAGATGGCTGGCGTCACCCGCGTGAAGACATGGCTCGCGTCATTCAGCGAAGACCTCAACTATCTGCAAAACTTCAAACTCCATACGGACCGAATCCGGCGTGTCGCCGAAATCCTGGAAAACCATGGACTAAGCTTCGGCCTCGAATACCTGGGACCAAAAACCCTTTGGGCGATGCAGAACCATTCGTTCGTCCATTCCATGGCGGAGACTCAAGAACTCATTGCCGCGACCGGCCAAGACAACGTCGGACTCGTCCTCGACTCGTGGCATTGGTATTGCGCCCATGAAACCGTGGAAGATATCCTCGCCCTCGATGCGAAAGACGTTGTTTCCTGTGATCTCAACGATGCGCCCGTGGGATTGGAAATCGACGAGCAAGTCGACAGCCGCCGAAGACTACCGGCCACCACCGGTGTCATCGATCTAAAAGGATTCCTCAACGCCCTCGTCCAGATCGGCTTCAACGGCTCGATCATGGCAGAACCGTTCTCCGATGTACTCTACGCTATGGAAGACGAACGGGCATTGGAACGCACTGCCGATTCAATGAAACGGGCGCTCAAACTCATCGATTGAATTTTTTCGAACTGAGCGCGGTACTCTACAATAGGAAGCTCACGGGAAATACGCTCAATCAGCTTAAATGGAGGAATACAATATGCACCACGACAATTGGAAATGCCCGAAATGCCGCCATACGCAATTCGAAACGGGGCAATTCGCCGCAACCGGCGGAGGCATTACGAAATTCCTCAACATTCAAAATAAACGATTCACAACGCTAACCTGCAGCCAATGCAGCTACACTGAAATCTACCGCACCGACACCAGTACCCTAAGCAATGTCCTGGATTTCTTCGGAAACTAGATGGTCGGGCGAGAACTGGTCACGTGGCACAGACTTTCCGTGACCTGTCCTAAAAATACCCATCATGAATACACGACTTTCGCGGATCGAAGCTGTCAGGATTTTGGATTTGGTACACCTTCAGCGTGACCGGAGCAGCGACCGTGTCACGGCTTTTATCACGCGTGACCAACGGCGCTTCCCACCGAAGGAAAAATTTTGAATCGCCATCGGAGCCCTGATTTTCGTCTTCCTTCCAGCGGACAGCCATATCAGGATAATCGCTAGAAGGTGTATCGTCAGCTTTCAAAACAGTTTTACCGTCAGCGACAATTTCGATTGGCTTCAGAGTCGCCTCATCCAGTACCCACAACCCGGAACCATACTTCACATGTGAGAACCCTTGTGTCAAACGGCCGTCGGGCGAAACGCGAAGTGGACCCAAATCGACGTCCACTTCAATAGTCCCACCTCCGCTGAAATACCATCGATGGTCCCAATCGCTGGTTTGGATGATATTCCAACTTCCGTCCTGAAAACGGGCATTGTAGATTTGCGTATTCCCGGCTTCATCAAATTTGTGGTACGAAAGAATGACACGGCCCTCCGAATCGAAACCTACCACCGTCGTCTCATTGATCATCCCGCCTTCAACAGGAACCGGGTCGATAAGGGTTCCCTTCGAATCAGGCGTAATCGGCAGCGTCAAAGGAACGCCGGTCGCGGTTTCCCAATGGGCGAGATCTTTCGTTCGGGCATAACTCAGATTGTGATTCGTTTCGCAGCCACCGTGGACCCGCCAAACCCACACAAGGTGGAAATAACCATCCGGCCCCAGTACGGGCCCCTCCGGATAACAGCTGACTTTACCGAGCCCATCAAATAAGGCTTCGGGCATTAGGCGCTTCCACTCTCTCGTCGATGAGTCGTATTGATTCACCAGTTGACGTCCATCGCCCGACTTCCCATCTCGATAAAGAAAATGAAGCCGATTGTCCGAATCCTTAATGAATTGCGGATAGGTCACTTTGAGTTCGTTTTGACCGGTCATCTTCGGTGTACGTTCTAGTGTGGTGATATCGTGCGGTTTTGCCATGCGATAATAAATCAATGGATCGCTGTGCATGTTTCCGCTCACATGGAGATAGCCTTCCGAATCCATAGCCATCGTGATGTAATGGTGACTATCCCAATTCACACGTTCGGGCAGCTTGTTGAAAACCCACGTATCCTCATTAATGTTGCGTTGCGCAACGGTCATGTACTTTTCTTCATCGTAATACGCAACGTATTGAACATCCCCCTCCGTCAGCAGACAATACCCCACCGAGTGCCCCGACCAAGCGGGCGCCACGTCAACAACATTAAGAATGGCCGGTTCCTGTGCCGATAGTTCCATGCCATTCGGTAAAAGGACCAACAAGAAAATACGTAAAATTCCAAACCACGATATCGAATTCATTCTTTTCTCTCTCTACGGTGCCAGTGAAGGTCGGCTATTATACATCAAATAAATCGTTATTGAACTATTGCCTCAACCAAGGCGACCATCGGACTCTTACCGGCAACTTCTCCGCCAAGCAACTGAACTCGCTGCGCCTGAAATTTTGTATCTTTCAAAAGAGTTTCCACATTGGCACCTGAGTCCTCAGATAAATCCAGGCCAAAGCCGAACGTCTCTCCTGTGGTATTTTTATACACTCCGCCGCCCCGTTTCCTGACCATTTCGACGAAGGAATTCGAATACAAGTCGAGGGTGAAGATGCTGCCCGCTGCCGCGATTTCCGAAACACGTTGAAGCGTCTCTCGAACTTCAGTTTCCGACAGGTAGAGCGTAACCCCTTCCCAGTGGAACAACGTTTTCCTCTCGGCCTCAAAACCGCTATCGAGAAGCCTTTCGTGCCAATTTTCGTGAGTGAAGTCGACTGGCACGAACGTGATAAACGAAGTATCCAATCCAGCTTTTTCGAGGGACTCACGTTTGACCTTTTGGGTATTGGGCTGATCGAGCTCAAACACCTTCAAATGATCTTTCTGGCAATGCTTGAACGATCGGGTATCGAAACCGGCACCCATAAATACGATTTGCTCCATTTCGTCCAAATTCTTTTCGAACACATCGTCAAAGAAGAGATGCCGGGAATACATGAACGTCATCAAATTTTCTTTGCCCGGCTCCGCCAACAAAAAGAAGCTCGGCACGTAATTGAACGCGCGATGAGATAGCGATACTGCAGACAAAGCGATCAACATCCCTAAATGAGACATGTTCGGAAGACTTTTCGCAAGTTCGATCGTAACCGGGTCGTCGCGGCCGCCGTAATAATGTTGAATCCATCGCGATTGGAGAACGTCAACCGCAGTACCCGACAACCCGAGCTTTTTACTGACCAAAAGCTGCCTCGATGCAATTATTATGGCGCCGACGATAAAAAGAGGCAGCAGGAGAATCTGCACGATAGTAAAAAGAAGTATTTTGATAATGCTTAATCCTTTTTCCGACTAAATCAAAACGGCGCAGCGGATGTGCTGCGCCGTCTGGATTGTATCGTTTCGAATTTCGATCGTTTATTTCTTTTCCATCGTGACATCCGGAACACCTACCCAGGCGTCCGTCGGTCCCACAAGCATGAAATGCCCAGGTGCGGAACGTTTCCCATTCGCGGCGAGCGTCGTGCCCATACCGATGTAGATGTTGTCGTCCAGTTTCCGAATCTCATCCGTCAGCGTATTCTCTTGATCTTTCGGAATCAACTCGTGGCGGAAGTGGCCGTAATACATCATGAACGAAGGTTTACCATCAATCAGCGACGTTCCGATTTCCGTCCCAAACCGTTGATTGATCACGATCACATCGTTGGGCAACCGCCAGCGATTGTAGCCTTCGCCTTTCGTGGCGCTCGTCGGCTTATACGCTTTCCCGAGCCAGAAACCAATTCGCGACTTTTCGTTGTACATGAATTCGCCGGTCCCTTTTTGCGCCTCAGCGTCACCACCGTTGGGGACCAACCCCATGTAATGTCCATTCATTTCATGCAACGCAGGGGGATCCAACGTTTTCCAAAGCTTAATGACCTCGTCGCGGCTCAATGCCAACACTGATTCCAGCGACCACTTTTCCGTGAGCGGAAACGAACGGCCGGGCTCTGCCTTACTCTTACTATTTTTTGACTGACCCGCCATCGCCGACTGCGAGGTAAAAACCATTCCCAGGGCAATAACCAATGCGAAAACAACATTTTTTTTCAGCATAATGAAATTCCTTACCTGTTATTGATCACCAATCAATTGAATGCGCGGAATAACCAACCATGGCGCACATCTGGCTAACATACAGATTGCCGTTTAGTGTACGGTAGCAAACACGGCATTGCAAACGCGGCTCCGATAGGAACAGCGCATGCAATGAACGTGAATAGAGAGTACGAATGTAGTCTCGTTATAGGCCCAATTCAACCGCGTAGCGTTCTTTATGCCAAGTCGCGTCGCCGAACGTTGCGCTACTGGTCAGAGCACGTTTGTAGAAAAACTGGATGGTGTGCTCGTCCGTATAGCCGATCCCGCCGTGAAGCTGGATGGCTTCTTTCGACGTTGCAAGGTAGCCCTGAGAACAGAGTGCCTTGGCCGTAGAAATCGCCTTGCGACGGTCATCGCGATCTTCGTCGATGGCTAGCGCGGCGTAATACATAGCCGAACGTGTCATTTCCATCGTGGTATACATGTTCGCACATTTGTGCTTAACAGCCTGGAAGGAGCCAATCAGACGGTCGAACTGAACGCGTTCCTGTGCGTATTCGACTGTCATTTTCAGAGATTCGTCGATCCCCCCAACCATCTCGGCGCAGAGCGCAACGGTGGCACAATCGATCGCACGGTCGACGTGGAGGAAAGCAGTTCCGACGTCACCGATGAGTGTCGCTTTTGCGTCGTTCAACGTGACGTGTGCACGCGGATGGTGATCCCACGTTTCAATGGTTTGAATCTCGACACCATCGCCGGGCGTAACCGCGAACAGGCTGATGCCGTCTTCGTCTACAGTACCGCCACTGGTGCGTGCTGTGACTAGAATCGTGTCTGAGTTTTGCGCGTTCGATACAAAATTCTTAGCCCCGTTGAGTGTGTAGTTATCGCCATCAGCAGTGGCCGTGGTGGCGACGTGGGCCGGATTGTAGCGTCCTGCCGTTTCGTATGCGCCCAGCGTGATGAGGGAAGCGCCTTCGATCAAAACAGGCAGCATTTCCTGCTTTTGTTCTTCCGTGCCTGCGAAGAGAATGGCGTTACCGGCCAAAGTCGACACGGTCGTCAGGGGCTCCGGCATCATGCCCTTGCCGAATTCTTCCGCGATGCAGATGAAATCCGCATACGAGAGCCCGAGTCCACCATATTCCTCTGGGAAGACGGCACCGAGCCAACCGTTGTCGGCGATCTGCTGCCAAAGTTCTTTCGAGTAGCCTACTTCATTCGTGTGCATTTCGCGCACGCGCTCAAGCGACGATTCGCCGGCGACGAAGTCACGAGCACTTTTCCGGATCATTTCCTGATCGTCTGTAAAACCAAAATTCATGGTGTATGTTCCTTTCGTGGTGGAGCGTATTAACCCTTGGGAAGCCCCAAAACACGTTCTGCGATAATGTTGCGCTGCACTTCGGAAGTGCCGCCGAAAATAGTTGAGGCGCGAGACCAGCATGCGGTTCTTGGCCAGGTGTCTTCCACGTCTTGATAGTTCTCATCGAGGAAGTAAAGGAGTTCGGGACCCTGCAAGTCCTGAGCCATATCCGTAATGTGCTGACCGAGTTCAGTACCGTGCAATTTTACACAGGACGACTCCGGCCCAGGCATCTGGCCTTTGAATGTATTGGTGAGTCCACGGTAACCGAGAGCCGCCAGCGCATCAAGATCCATATGGAGCTCCGCGAGCTTCTGGCGAGTCGTGGAATCCTGGAGTGCAGGGGCACCATTAATTTCCGTTCGTTTTGCGAGGCGCGTCAGGCGTTCGAGGTTTTTCGTGTATGCGCTCGCACCGCCTGTCGAAACGCGTTCATAGGTGAGTAATCGCTTACCCATCGTCCAGCCCATGTCTACATCACCCACAACATTCTCAGCGGGTACGCGTACATCGGTGAAGAACGTTTCGTAGAATTCCGAATCGCCGGAGATTTGCTTAATGGGTCGCAGCTCAATGCCGGGCGTGTCCATAGGAACCAGGAAAAACGTGATGCCCTGCTGTTTACGTTCCAAAGTTGTATTGGTTCGACCGAGCACGAAAATCCAATCGGCTTCGTGTGCGGAACTCGTCCAGACTTTCTGGCCGTTCAGCACGTATTCATCACCATCGAGCACGGAACTCAAGGCGAGATTGGCCAAGTCGGATCCAGCGTTGGGTTCTGAATAACCCTGACACCACCACTCCGAGGCGTCTGCGATGCGAGGAAGATAACGTTTACGTTGTTCATCGGTACCACACTCGAGAATCAACGGTCCGATCATCGTCGGGCCGAAGCCGAGAGGCGGTGCTCCGGCAGCAGTGGATTCTTCGCTAAAAATATATTGTTGGGCCAGGCTCCAACCAGGGCCGCCGTATTCTTTCGGCCAGGATGCGCACAACCAGTTTTTCGGGGAAAGTTTTGCGAAGTACTCGTTCCGTTGTTCCTTGCTTCCCGAGCCGCCCTTGGAGGTTCGGTACACTTCTGGAAGATTCTCAGCGATCCAGCCACGAACCTCCAAACGGAAATCTTCTTCTTCCTGTGTGAAATTCAAATCCATCGTCTTTACCTCTTATCATTGCAATCGTTAAGTAATTAATTAATCTTGGAAGTATAGCATTTGGCAAGGGAGGGAAGGCAAGGGAATGCGACGCTTCATGACCGCCAGAAACCCCAAAAAAGCATTAAGAATGACAGACGACCCGACCGGCCTCGGGTTTATCGAGTGCATTCCCTGGAAAAAGAAGATAACAATAATTTCGCCCGTTGCCGGTAATGTTTTTCGGTCAGCGTAGGATTCGTCACACATTCAAGGAGAAAACCTCTGCCAAGGCTTACGAATATGCGGGCGATTTCTTTCGGCCGCTTGTAGTGGAGTTGTTTTAGATGACTCGATAGTTTATCGACGACCGTTTGTTCCCATTCGTTGTAGAGGTCCGCCAATTCCGGTTGACGCGATGCGTAGAGAATGAGTTCCAATTCCACTTTGGTCGACCATTTTTCTTCGAGTTCTTCATTGATTGCCAGGGCGAGATTGGATAGTAATTTTTCGACGGAGTCTGTGTTGTCCACCTTCCAGCCTATCCGTTCTACGTATTCATCTACGTTTCCCAAAAAATACTCAAACGATTTGTAGATCAATTCATCGCGCGTGGCGAAATGGTAGCTCACCACACCGTGCGAAACGGCGGCTTCCTCCCCCACGCGCCGGTGCGTTACCGCATCGACGCCTTCTTTCGCGATGGTTTGGAGGGCGGCTTCCAAAATCTGTTGGCGCTTTCGATCTCCTGCACTGAGTCCCATACGTCCCCTTACTTCGGTAGTTTTCCAATGGTCCAGGCCATTATAGGGAATTTTCGATCAGACATCAATAAAAACTTGACATCTGTCCAAATTTTAGATACTTTACAATTGTCCAAAAAAATGGATTTGCGCCAACGCTGCATACGGCACGGAAGATTACTCAAAAAACGAAAGGGTTCGCATGTCTACCTCGAACATCTCCAGTCAAATTAATTCGGTCGCATTCAAAGCCACTATCCTTGCACTCGTTCTCGTCATTGTCTCGCTATTTTTGCCGTTGGGTTCACCAGGCGCGACGCAAGAAGAAGCCGCAGAATGGTTGATCAACGACCTCACTCCTTACATGTTGGGATGGATTAATCAATTTATTCTGATGTTCTGCACCACGACCATATTTGTAGGAGCTGCATGGCAGATTTATTCGACGAATCCGGTACGGTCAATTTTGCTTTGGTCGTTGACGGGCGTATCGTTCATCGCGTTCACAATCACGAAATTCATCGCCGTTTGGGCGGTTCCTCTTAGCGCGCGCGCGCTCGCGGCAGGAAGTGAAACGCGCGACTCGGCCGAAGCGTTTTTATTGGCCACCAATCCATCGGTCACGTTCGCTCTCGCGCCCACGTTGGATTTTCTCGGATTTCTGATTTACGGGGTCATGGGTATTATGTTGTTTCGCCCGCTTTTCCGGCTCTCGACGAGCGCAAAAGTTGCGGCCGTTTCGTTATTCATCTACGGCATTATCATTTGTTTAATTCTCATAGTCGGTGTAACGGCAATTATCTCCCAAAGCGATATTTGGGGTTATGCAGATTCGTCTTCGTTTGTTTTCCTGATAGCTATCATCGCGCTGCTCATTCGTTTCAAAAGCCAAATCAATCCTGCGAACGATTAGGAGGATTTCATTATGAAAAAGAAATCCATCACACGAAGAGATTTTCTCAATGGTGTGGCCATCGGTGTCGGTGCATCGGCGTTGTTACCTTTCGCCCCAACACCTGTGTTCTCGCAAGAGCCCGGCGCTTTGGACGTCTACCCTCCCCTGCGCACCGGAATGAGAGGCAGTCATCCCGGGTCATACGAAGTGGCCCATAAACTGGCCTGGCAGGGCCAGGCGCCAAAGAATTTCAAGGATACCGGAGAAGAGTACGATCTTGTTGTGGTCGGTGGAGGGATCAGTGGACTTGCGGCTGCTACTTTTTTTCAGCAAAAGCGAGGAAAGGACCAGCGAATTCTGATCCTGGATAATCACGATGACTTCGGCGGCCACGCCAAACGAAATGAGTTTGAGAGCCAGGGGAAGATGTTGCTTGGTATCGGCGGCAGTGTTTTTTTAGAAGACCCGCAAAACTACAGCAGAGAGGCTCAACAAGTATTAAAAGATATTGGAATCGATTTTGAAAAACACAATCGTCAGCAGGACGATACGTATCCACTTACAAAAATGAATCAGGATACGGGGCTTTACATAAAGTCCAGTGACGGCAAAGGGAAAACGGTAGTCGCCCCATGGCTTAAAACGTTTCATGGGAAAGGTGATTACGCTTCGGTAGTGAACGAACTTCCATTTTCGCAGGAGCAACGAGACAAGCTCATTAAATTGTTCGGAGGTAAATGGGACTATCTTATTGGGTTCTCCCTTCCTGAACGCCAAGAGTATCTCAAATCGACCCCCTACCTTGAGTTTCTTATGGATAAAGTAGGACTGGCCAAAGACACTGCCCTGATTTTTGACGCATTGATACGCCCTAACTACGGTATGGGTGTAGACGGGCTTTCGGTACAGGAAGCGATATTTGGTGGGATGCCCGGGTTGGAGTCCGTGGGTTGGGTTTGGGACCTGGCGGCGAAAGCCTTGCTCGACTTCGACCAATTTTATAACGGCCAATTTTTTCCAGACGGAAACGCTTCCGTTCCCCGGCTATTCATTCGCCATTTGATACCATCCGTGGCGAAAGGGAATTCCATGGATGATATCGCGAGCGCGCGGTTTGATTACGGCAAGCTGGATGAAGAAAATTCTCCGGTACGCATGCGCCTTAACAGTACCGCGGTTCGCGCCAAACAGGAAGGCGATGTAGTTACGATTGGATACGTGAAGGATGGGAAGCCGCTTCAGGTGAAAGCAAAGCATTGTATCCTGGCCTGTTACAACGGCATTATCCCTCACCTTTGTCCCGAAATGTCAGACGAACAAAAGGAAGGATTGAAGTATGGAGTAAAAGTACCTCTTATCTTCACCAATGTACTCTTAAGGGATGGAACACCGTTTAACAAAGGCGGCGCACAGCAATATGAATGTCCTTTCGGTCACTACCAGGTCGTAACCAAAGCGCCGTCTTTGAAAATGGATGACTATCAGGCACCTCAAAAACAAAACGACCCATTGGTGGTGTTCATGTTCAAATCACAAGTACCGGAAAAACAGCCGGGCCAAACGGGACGTGACGTATTTCGAGCGGGTAGAACACAGATTTACACCACCCCATTTTCCACCTACGAAACAGAAGTCAAAGAACAACTGACAGACATGTTTGGCAAACACGGTTTCGATGCGGAACGGGATATTGAAGCGATTACGGTTAACCGCTGGCCGCACGGGTATGCGTATGGATATATGGAGCTGGATGACGGACATTTTGAGGACGGCGAGTATCCCCACCAAATCGGTCGAAAACAATTCGGCAGAATCTCCATCGCCAACTCCGACTCCGAAGTCAAAGCCTACGTCAACGGAGCCATCGACGCCGCATGGCGCGCCACGCAGGAGCAATTGTTCATAGTGAATTCATGATGTGGAAGTGTGGAGATGAAGATCCCGTCGTACCGGTGGCGGATCTACAACCGGGCCCAATCGTAGGCGTTAATAATTCTTTTCTGTAGTGCGCTGCATATTTTGCTGCCGCCTACTGAGTTAGTCATGACGACCAGTCCCCATCCTTTGTCGCGGTGGGCTACGGCCTTACATTCGAATCCCCAGTTTTTACCGCCATGGCCGATCAACCATTGGCCGCCGCTCTCCTGGACCATCCAACCCAATCCATAATCTCCGATACCTACGGGCGTCAACATTTCCCGAACGGATTCCTGGGACAACACTCGCTCACTTTCCCCCTTCATGGCGAGTTGTAAATCGACAATGAGCTTGCAAAGGTCCGTGGGCGTTGACCAGAGTCCGTCGGGATAAACGCGCCACTTGGTTTCTTTGGATTTTCCCCGAATATGCGCTCGTGCCACGTTTTTTAAATACTCCGGCGGGAGCGGCGTGGCGACAGTGCTATTCGTCATACCGATGGGATCCAACAAATAGGATCGCAGGATTTTTTCATAAGGCATTCCCGCTGTATCAGCCAACGCCAACTGCATCATGACCAATGCGCCCCCCGAGTACGCAAATCGGGTAAATGGCTCCCACTCAACGCGTACCGGACCAACATTCGAAGGCTCCACACCATCGAGAATCTGCGCCGGTGTTGGCAACGGTTCACCGGGAAAGAATCCCGGAAATCCAAATCCGTCGCCCAGGCCCGATGTGTGACTCAACAGCATGCGCGGGGTAACCTTGCGGAGTTTCGTAAATTCGTCTTCCGGCAGGTTCCATGAAGTCAGAATCGAATTGATGTCATCATCTAATCCGAAATGACCTTCCTGGACAGCCTTCAACGCCACCATTGCCTTAACAGGCTTCCCAATCGATGCCGCCTGAAACAAGGTTTCAGGGTCGACCGGCTTTCCCGTTTCCACGTCCGCCACGCCATAACCTTTTGACCAAACGATTTTAAAATCATTGATGACGGCAACGCTGACACCCGGGACTCTGTATTTCTCCATCAACTCGGAGAGAGTCAAAGCGTCGTCCCCTTTCGCCTCGCTATCGTAAGCGCCTTCGACCAGCTCAATAAGAGTATCGTCTAGCTGCTCCGCACCGACATGGGTACACAAAACAAAGGCACCCATAATTGCGAAATTTTTGAAAGACATGATCACGACGAGAACCTCCATAGTAAAATTGACGTAGAAAGGTATAGTATTGAAATTGACTCGTCATCAAGAGTTGTAGTTTCAATAAAAAAGGAATGTTAAACTAATTTCCCCATCTCCACATGCCCGTTATTCTCTTATTGCTAAGGTTGCATGTTCAGAACTCGCGAGAGTTCATCGACATCTATTCCACCGTCCTTGTTGCTATCGATCATGTTGAAATTCGCTTTCATCTCGTCAATCGCTTCGTCCTTGCTGATCTTACCGTCCTTGTTTCTGTCGAGGGCGCTGAAGATCATCGTCGCCTGGTTTGCACCGCCGGAGTTCTTCGCTCCCGCGCCAGGTTTTGGTGGATTCGCAGTAAAGTCGACCAGATCCGACATCGTCATGGTGTACTCGTCTTCAACCGCCGCAGTATGGTGCTGGGCAAAATCGCTTTCTCCAATCACCCGTTGCACTTCTTCCATCGCACGACTACTGGGGAACCGAAGGATGCGATACTCGCTCCATTCGCGTCCGTCTCCGACCAGTACAAAATCCACTTGGGCTTTCAACAAGGGAGTAGCACCCATATCGTAGAGGAGCGGCTCAACCGACTCATCAAAAATCGCCATCGCCTCGCGGCCGGTCCGTTTCGGCTCATTACGGCCAGCGGGATATTCGGCAACATCGCGGTATTTGACCAGGTGGATCAAACTGACCGGACCATCGCTGGACGTCGTCGGGTATGGAATATCTTTCGCGGCGAGAGGCGCCTTATCCGAAAGCGTCCAGGGTTCCGGTAACGTCACGATGACCTGGGACATTTCCATGCCGGCTTCTTTGTGGACGACTGTTTTTTGAAAATCCGGACTCGTCGACATTTCAATCAACTTACGGCGGGCGGGATACATAACGATGCCGACCCGATCCCACTCGACACCATCACCGGCCAATTGCTCTTTCACTTCAGCGGCGTAGACAATGCCGCCTCCTACTTTCGCCACTTCCGGCAATGGGTCGTAGGTGTTGTCGGCTTCTTCCCCGGTCAAATCGGTTTCACGACCATCCTTATAAATCGCCTTCGGCCGATACTTCATCAGGTTGAGCATGTAGAACATGCCGTCTTTATCAGCCGGAGGCATCATCAACGTCATGATGTTCGGGTTTCGTTTTCCGTAACCCGGGTCGTCTGCTGCGTCCTGCGCACCTGCCGGCATCGAAAATAAAAACGGGGCCAGCGCCCCAATGAAGATCCCTCTCGCAAGCGGTACTCGGATATTCCTGCATATGTCCATGATCATAGTACATTCTCCGATGGGTAGTGAGTCTTCGTTTAAACAGCTACCAGCCATCCTATCAGCAAATACACGAATCCACAAACGCGCAAAATTCACTAATAGGCGAACGTCCGTTCTGATCTACCGTCGCGTGAAGCGGTCGTTGCGGAAGATTCTTCCGCACCCGATTTAATCTACGTGGATATAACCCAACGCTTCCAACTGCTCGATCGAATCTCCATCTAGTTCCACGGTTTCCACAACTTCGAGTCCCAATTCCGTTCGAATTTCCGCCGCATTGGCCTCACCCATCCGAATGTAATCCAAGTATTCCTGAATGTCGCTCGATTCCGACTCGGGCAGGGGCGATCGTTCCCACGGGTCATTCAATAAATCATAGAACTCGATCTCGCCGCTAACGCGATTTTTGATCAGTTTGTGATTCCTGTACGTTACCGCGATCTTCTCCTCGAAAAACAACATGCCCGTACTAATGATAGGGTCAATAACCAATTCCGAATCCGGTTCTTGCAATAAAGAGAACAACGATTGCCCCGTCATCATCTCCGATTCAAATGGTATTTCGCATGCATCGAGTATGGTGGGCGTCACACTTTCCGTGCTCACGGCGCGACTGACGGTACCAGGCCCAGCCGAACGTGGTGGTTTTATGATGAACGGAACGCGAATCAATTCCCGGTATAACGCGTGTCCGTGGTCGAAGCCCCCGTGCTCCCAGAATTCCTCCCCATGGTCGCTCGTAAACACGATAAGCGCGTCATCGTAAATCCCCATGTCTTTGAGCGATTGAAAAAATACGCCCAACTCTGAATCCACGTAACTTACTTCCGCTTCGTACAAATTTTGAATTTGTGTTCGTTCCTTCTGTTCGGTTCCTACTTTCCCCCTCCACACATTTCCCGGATTTCGGAAAACGGTTGCCCCATCGAAACCGGTAGGTAAATTCTTCTCCGGCGGCTCATACGGTGTATGGGGGTCCAAGTAGTGCAGCCAAAGGAAGAAGGGGTTCTTTTTCGCGTGATTCGCTTTACGAACTGCACGCCGCGTCAAAAAAGTCGGTGTACCTTCGTGCTCGACTTCGATGTTCAATCCGAGTAGATTTTTTCCAATTCGATTCAAGGGCGTAATCATCGGATTCACCAAACTGAACCAATCGTACTCGTCAAATCCCTGCGAAAAACCAAACTGTCTAGCGAGGTTAATATTCGAAGAGACGGACCAAGTATGATAGCCGTGCGGTTGCAAATACTCCGCTAAGGTCTGGAAGGAATCCGATAGTTTTTGGCCTGCCTCGGTCGCGCCGTGAACAAGCGGCGACATGCCCGTCATAATGGATCCCATTGCCGGGATGGTCCAGGGTGCTGGCGATACCGCGTGCCCAAACAGGACACCGTCTCGGGCAAAGGCGTCAATATTGGGCGTAGAGACCTCCTTCGAGCCGTAACACGAGAGACTGTCGGCACGTAGCGTATCCACAGTAACCAAGATAACGTACTTCGGCGATTGTTGAATCCGCGCCGTCGCCTCCTCGTCCCGCACCAATTCCGTTTCGCGATCCAGAAGAACCAGCGGCATCCCACAAATCGCGACGAACGAAATCGCCAGGCACATCAACTGGCACCGCCTGTACATCCTCGTATGCGCGCAAAACAACGTCACCGCCACCAACGCGACGTAACTCAGGTCAAGGAAAAGGGACGCTGCCGACGTCGGCCCGCCTAAATCGGCAAGGGTATGGGCCCATACAAAAACCAACGTTTCGGCCAAAACAAACGGCAAAGCAAAATATGCGGCCACGAATATAGCGTGCGGCGGGTTTCCCTGTATGAAATCTCTACAAAGAAAATACGCCATCCATCCGAGGCCGAAAGCTATTCCCAACAGCACGGCGAGGGTTACGACGTATCCTACCTTAAGATTGACAAATTCCGGATTTCGTTCCGCGCCGTGAAACAAATCGGCGATCTGGGTCAACACGTAAAAACTCGCCAGCGAGGTCAGGACAAATACATTTGCCGGCGCGAGTTTCCGCATGGAAACGAAACGCTGCGAAACAAAGAATGGAATAAGAACCACGAAACAAAACGCGGCAGAGACGATTGCGCTCAACGATAACGCCTGAAACAACGACACGGACGAACGCAGGTACAAACCATATCGGGGAAGCGCAACAATTAAATCCGTGAAGGCTAGAGATAACGCAAAACTGATACCCGCAACGACGAAAAATCTCGACGTAATCGGTTGCGTTTTTGATTCTGTCATTGGCTATATCCAAGCGTTGTCGTTGGACAGCTATTCTAAACTCGCTATTGGTCCAGATTCCATTCTTGAGAAAACCCACGACCAGACGAAGATTCGTACTTTCGAAATTTCGAGTTCACTCTCGGTTATGAAGGGAAGGTATTCCTCGTCGCCCGGGCTTCACAATCCAACCGCACAACGCTATACTGTGAAATCGGCTGGCGCCATCTTCCGGTCAGGCCAAGAGAGGAAAAACCATGTTTCGAGTACGTGTTGAACGCACATTAGACAAGCCTATCGAGACCGTATTCGACATGTTGACCGACCACGAAGGCTACACGCGCTTCCGGGGAATTTCGGAGGCCGAGTTATTGGAAGAAGGGCGCGAGGAAAAGAACGGCGAAGGCGCTTGGCGGAAGCTCACCAGTGCCAAAGGATTCTTCGTTGAACGTATCACACGCTTCGAGCGCCCCACTCGCATCGATTATTACGTCGAGGAGTCGAAACCATTGTCGCTCCGCCATGATCGCGGCGAGATTACGCTTTCGCCCGAAGGAAACGGTACCAAGGTCGTTTGGATTTCCGAAGGCCACGCCCTGGTCCCGATCCTGGGAACACTGTTATTTGATCGGATGATTGAGAACCAGGGTTCTGCCGCCTTCGGTGGAATGATTGACCATATCGGAGCCGAGTAGGGCGTGCCGTTTTTCACTACATCCCCTACCCCACACTAACAAGGATACCCGTGAGCCCGATCTCCATCCGACAGGCTGAAAACGACGACCTCGAGTTGGTCGCTTCCTTGCTAGAGGAGTCCGCTCGGTTTCTCATCGATGCAGGGATGCAGTTGTGGGGCCTGGAGCAGGTCACGCCGGAGACCATCGCGCCGCATGTTGCCGATCACCTGTACTGGATCGCGGAAGTTGACGGCACGGCAGCGGGCTGTCTTCGGTTTCAGTTGACCGACGATGTCTGCTGGCCCGATCTTCCGGTGAAGGACGCGGCCTATGTCCACCGCCTTGCCGTTCGCCGGAAATTCGCAGGCAGACGCGTGTCCACGTTCATGCTCGATTGGGCAAAAGAGCATGCTCGTTCATTAAACCGGCGCGTCCTCAGATTGGACTGTGATTCCGAGCGCCCCAAGTTGATCCGGCTCTACAAAAGTCACGGATTCCATTGGCACAGTCAATTCGACGTCGGGACAATCCTCATTGACCGTTTCGAGTACACGCTCTAAACGTGGATTCGAACGCAGATATCGAACCAACTGAGTGAATAATGCCACTAATTGGTTGATTTAGCCGGAATCACGACATCACTATAAGTGCACTAACGAGACGGTTTGTGCCAAATAGCCCCTGTTTTGGGGGTTTTTCGAACTTCATTTCTTTTCGGTATGAGGATTGCATAATGAAACTATGCCATCTACCGGCGAATTTATCCGGTATACTATGTTTCAGGAGAACAACGATGACGATATCCAAATTTAACGGTGATAGAGATCAACTTCAGCAGGAATACACGAATGAGGAAGTTTCCGAGATTATTCGTGTGGCGTTGAAACAAGCGAACGGTGAAAGTGATACGGTCGTGAGTCGCGATGAACTCCTGACTATCGCCAAGGATTTTGGATTGACGCCCGAGGATCTTCTGCGCGCATCTGAAGAAGTGAAGCAAGTTGATGCTCAAGCTGCCGCGCAGGCGGAACGCCGGCGTATTGCCTGGAGTGATTTCAAAATAAATCTGGTCTGTTATGGAGTAGGCGTCATCGGGTTATTCGGAATGAATCTGGCAACGGCCATGACCGCGGGTGAGATGAAGTGGTGGTTTCAGTTTCCGGCCGTAGCTTATGGCGCCATCATTCTTGGTCATTTTATCATGGCGAAGTTCAATCCCGAAATGGCCTACGATATGTTCCGGGGCGAGGAAGAAGAAGATTCGGATAAACATTCCGACGTATCCTTGAAATCGGTGGTTAAGGTCGTCAAGGAGTAGGATTGGCCGCAGTACACCAATAGCGCAAGGCTGAAGAACCCTGCACCCTGCCTATTCAATCGGGCATTCATCCGTTCAAAATTGCGTCCTTCTTCTTTTCAAAGTCGCACTCATTGATAATGCCCTCCGAATGCAATTCACTCAGTTGCTCCAATTCCTGGGCAGCCTTTTCGGCTTGCGGGTCCGGGAGTTCGTGAAAAAACGCAACCCACGTACAAATCAAGGATCCGGCGAGCGGGATTACTGCCACAGGAAACGTTCCATCCACAACACTGGTTAGTATAAGCACGCAGTTTAAAGCTACTGCGGTCAAGCATGCGGTCCTCACAAGATTCAGTACAAAATTTTGTTTCGGTATAGCGCCCTCTTGAATCTGCATCGTTCGTCCCTGGTTTCCTTTCGTGCGTTGTACATTGTCTATTTATAGTACACGCGATACGGCGAATTTATTCATCCGCTCAGAGGTCAAGGAAATCCACAACTCCTAAATGGCCCCTAGAAATGATGAGAGTTTGACCCCCAGGGCATCGCGTATGTAGCCGGCTTCCTGGGCAATGTGCAGCGGTTTGTCCAGTTTCGCCGATGCGCCGAAATCCGTCCGTCGATACCTTCACCCCACGCAACGGGTCGCTTTCATAGGCGTCGAGTCCCAAGGCCACAAAAACAACGTCGGCTCCGAAGTCTTTTGCGTCTTCGATTGCCAGATCTAAAGTCTTCAGATAACCATCGTTGCTCGTGCCACGGACGAACGGATAGTTTCGATTCTAGCCAACGCCGTCCGCTTCTCAAGGCTCGTTCTCATACCCCCATTAAAATGGATAGTACCCGGTTTGTCCTACAATCGATAAAATCCTCGGGATGATGGCCGCTCCTTTGGGGGCACTTGGCCTCATTTTCCAACAAGACTAAGTATAGTCTTGAATTTTGACATATTTAAACTAGTTGAGTAACCTTTAGATATGTATCTGTATTAATATTCCAAATAGAACTTATTGCCCCAAACTTAAACACATAAGAATTAAGGAGTGGAACGATGGTTTCGAAAAAAAAAGGCGCCGGTAGCACCAAAAGAAATCTTAAGAAGACTAAACAAAATTCAAGAAGAAGAGCGTGCGGATGCATTCAAGCCCATTTCGGATTACTGGACAAACACCCCGAATTCCGTTTCAAAAAGGCGGATATTGAAAGCTTTACTGCAAATTGCAGACGTGCCGGGAATTCCTCATACCGCCAAGGGGTGATTAAAATACCCGTGGTTGTGCATGTTCTATACCGGACAAAAACAGAGAATATTTCTGATAATCAAATAAAAAGCCAAATTACGGCACTCAACAAAGATTTCCGAGCAAAAAACACCGACGTTTCTAAAGTGCCAGCTCCGTTTAAGACTTACGTCTCCGATGCAAGGGTCGAATTCACGCTTGCTAAAAAGGATCCGAAGGGTAAGCCCACGAAAGGTATTACAAGAACAAAAACAGCCAATCACTCGTTCGGCATCGATGACGAAGTCAAGTCACCAAAAACTGGCGGAGTAAACCCTTGGGATACTGCCAATTACCTCAATATCTGGGTATGCACGTTGGGTGGAGGTCTCCTCGGATACGCACAATTCCCCGGGGGGCCAAAAGAGACCGATGGTGTGGTAGTCCTTAACACAGCCTTCGGAACCAATGGCACGGCCGCCGCGCCCTTCAACAAAGGGCGAACGACAACACACGAAATCGGACATTTCCTCAATCTATCTCACATTTGGGGAGAGTCACTCGTACCGACGTGCACAGACTCGGATTACGTCGACGACACACCGAATCAGTTCGGACCCAATTACGGTGAACCTAGCTTCCCGTCATCATCCTGTAGCAACAGCCCCGACGGAGATATGTTTATGAACTACATGGATTATGTAGACGATAAAGCGATGTTTATGTTTACCAACGATCAGGTGGAGAGAATGCAAGCTGCTCTTGCCGGCCCTCGAAAAGAATTGGGTGCCTAATTGACTCCCGAAGATCATCCAGACAAGGAGATACACATTCAAGACTTGTGCCAAAATTGGGTCCACGCGCATGAAGAAGATACGGATACCCAATCTGTGTATCGTCCCTCTAGCTTTCCAATGGCACCGTCACGGGGTCGAACCAGTTTTCAACTTGAGCCCGACGGTACTGCTATCTTTAGCGGAATTGAATCGAACGATACTCAAAAAAAGATTCAAGGTACATGGATGAAACCGGACAATGACTCGCCGGAGATTACGCTGAGCTCGGATACACGAACCAGTCATACTCTCAAGATCGACTCTGTAACTCCCGACAGGCTTACGATAAGAAAAGAGTAGCAGAGAATATCCATATAAACGAGGCAACTGACAAGGACATCTGTTCCTCTCGGAACTTTGCAGTTTGGAATTTCATACCGTCAACACGGATGCATGCGTAAGTGTTCGAGTGCTGAACCACTTGAACCAATGAGAGAAAATGCATTTTCTAATGAAGACGAAATAGTTAGTTGGGCTGAAGAATAGACGCCCGATCAGAGAACATGAAAATCGATAGCGGATGTATTGATCCGCTGTCGTAAATGTAACCCTATTTCATAAATTAGTTCGTATGAACTAAATCATATGGAGAAATATTATGTTTGATGCGCCAGGTAATTTATCTGAATTTTCGTCAGATCTCTTACAAATCTGGAACGATATGATAGTCCGTGAAATAACCTCGCGGTCGGCAAGTCGTTTTTTCGTCACTAACCCGGAAGACGTAGTTGATCGGGAGGAAATAGCGTCAGTTCGGTGGAGCGGAGCACCGGCAGAACCACGATTCTGCCTAAATCGGGAGTGGGCGCAGAAACTTTCCGATTGGGGAATCAAGGGACGGCATAGGACCCACAACGAATACTGCGAATATCGTCTGGTTACGGCCATCGATGAACACGGAACGGTACGCCCAAAGCGTGTCGAATTTACGTCCGAATTACGCGAGTATTGGACTGTCCTGGCAATGTACGATCCGAACGCACTCCAAAATGCAGTAGATAGCGTCATCGGGCGTGCCTCCACTTGGAGAGAATTGTATGATCATGATGACCCCTTTGTACTCAGTGAATCACAGCGGCGTGTACGTTTCAGCTATATGGTGGCGGGTAATGGATATCACCAAGACTTAGTAGATGCGGGAGTACCAACTCAACCGACCGGTCCGTTAAACCAGGACAACCTACTGTTTATGACGCACCCGATTAACGGATTGGACGATTTGATTTATGTGGTGATGTTCGGAGCTTTTCCATATCGAGTCCAAGAAAACGGTACCGACCGAAAAGCTTTGTTGCAAGAAATTTTTCGAGCTGGAAATGCCGAACAGTTGGCGTGCCGAAATGCGGATCCCGCTGCAGCGGCAGGACCGTTTAACGTGGTGTCTGAAGGACGGCATTTGGCTTTCTCCAAAAATCTGGGGATGTACTTACGTCCATTAAATAAAACCATTTTTGAATTCAACGATCAGCAGATACCCGATGAGTGGGTGACTTATTCACGCGGTGGAGAGAACATGTATCAACGCCTAGTCTTCGGCCCAAGTGATGATGAGAAAGTCTATCTGGATGAAATTGTTATTAAGAAAGGCGATGCAAGGGAACCGGTAATTGGCGGATACCAAGTAGCCGAAGTGCTTGAGGTGGGGCCGTTAGTAGTCGTGGGGCCACCCAGCAATCTTGACCCTTCGGACTTAAAATTTATTCCAGCGGACTCTTCTGTAATCAGTTGTAGCGAAGCTACGATATGCGACAATTTGAAAACGCTTAAATCAGAATACGAAGCTGCGACTGAGGTAATACCGCATGGTGTCCGAGGAAGAATATAAAGAAATAAGGAATTTGTGATGCTGGGAGAAATCCAGGAAGGCATTAGTTGGGACCAAGGTTCTATCCCGAGAAATGCGTACAAACTCTTGATTCTACGTTCGGCAAAAGAACTAAGAACAGAAGAATTACGCGTTACCCTTCACCAACTTTGGCTTATTGCCGAATCATTAAAAGAAGGAATCGTGCCATCGCTCGGTGAGCAGTATCCGGTGGATTCGAAAGATTTGCACGTACTCATCGGATACGGCCACAAGTTTTTCGAACGAGATGATTTGGCGAAGCCATCTCCCGAGGGCATGATTCAAAGCAATCGATTTCCACAACCGGATTCCGTAACTGGGAGAGCGGTGTTACCCGGTGCAGGAATTGTGTATGACGACGACGTAAAGGTAAATCCTGCGGACGAGGAAATCGCCATCCAGATCACAGCGAACTCGGCATTGGCCGTTCATCGGGTTCATGTCGAATTCATGAAATATTTGGAGTCGGTCACCTCTCAAGAGAACCCCGGGATTTCGGCACTAACTATCTTAGCGGTATACGATGGATTTTCTAGAGAAGATCGACGTAGCTGGATTGATTTTCATGATGGCATATCCAATCTGCGTAAAGGGGAGGAACGTCGTCAGGTTATTGCCATCAAACCCGATAACGCTGGCGGACAGGAGTGGACACTAAATGGCACCTACATGGTCTTCATGCGATTGCCCGTAAATCTTGCGACTTGGGAAAAGATTAGCCAGAAAGAACAAGAAATACTCGTTGGTCGTACGAAACAATCCGGTTGCCCACTTATCGGAGTCGCGTCGGATGGTACACCGAGCCCAGACCCAAGATGTCCTGTTACCGGCACCAAAGAAATAGTCGACGCCGGTAATGAAATGTTTCGCGAGCCATCTTCGGTAGTATCCGATGCCATCAAGGTCAGCCATGTTCAACGGGCGAATCATCACCGCTCTCCCGTTTTTAAACCTGACTCCAGACGCATCTACCGGCAGGGGTTTGAGTTTCTTGATGAAACCATGGAAGGCCTCCAAGCGAAAGCAGGGCTAAATTTCGTCAGTTTCCAGGATGACCCTGATCGTGTAATGTTCATACTCACCCAGTCCGACTGGCTCGGCAACTTGTCGTTCGGCGGAGACCCTGCACGTCAGTCCGATGGTTTAGACCGCTTGATAACTACCCGCGCGGCGGGAACATTCTTTGTCCCCCCCGTTTTTCCCAATAGCATATTTCCCGGAGTTGAATTATTTTCCTAAAATTCAACAAAAATGTGTGATGAGGAAAACGTAAAAAGCTTGATCAAATTGCCCGTGAGGGACGAAGAACAGGGACATCCATGATTGGGGGATGTCCCTGGGTTTTTCTAATCCGTATGGGGAAATCGAAAGTTTTAGCGATACTCGAAAGTTAAAGAGTGAATTGATCAAGGTGGTGGTTGAGATGCATACCGTGAAAGCGTGCCCACTGGGTCATATTTAGAGGCCCAAGAATCCCATGCACCTGGATTTTCTCTGGCTCTTTCTCCACCAGAGAAAGAAAACGTTCAATGGCACTTGCCAAACGTTCGTGTTCGTCCGCCACACAATCGACATCATGGGTTACAAACATTTTCGGAGCCTTCAGTCTATTTTTTGGAAAAGGCATAACGCCGCTAAGTACAATTCCTTTCATCCATCTAAAAGGAACCTTGCCATTGCCCGGAGTGTGTAACTCACCAAGCGAACTTTCGAAGAGGAGTCTAAGGTGGGCAAGCATTTCTGCGGGTTCCATCGTACCCCAACGTCGCGTCGGCTTCCCCTGAATTTTCGAGATCCTGTTCAAATAGTATGAACCGGTTTCGAGCGTAAGATCTTTGTGCCCCATTGGTAATCTCCTTTTGCGTCTGGACCAATCCCGCGATTATCCGCGAGAAACTGAGAATTCAGGATCGCCTTGCGTGCGCTAATCGAGGGCGGCCATCTGCGCGAGCTGTCCTTCGTGATGAACATTGTGGCGCGAGAACGAGAGCAGAGTCCGGCCCAGATTCTCGAAGTTGGCCTCCATCCCCTCGGGAATATTTCCCTTCGCCTTGTTATCCAAATCCGCATCGTCCAATTCACGAATCGCGGCCACGACCGCATCGCCGGACTTTTTGTAGCCATCTTTGATTTCGTCCCATGAGGGGTAATCTGACGCATCGGATTTCGGAGGCTCGCCACCCGCGAAATCAGGACCAAATTTCTGCATCCAGTCCATCGGGAGCAAAGGCGATTTTCCGAGACCCACTGCCAACACCGGAAAACTAGCGGCGAAAGCCATGTGGCCCAATAGCCATACTGGATGGGATTTGCCTTCCTGAAGTTGCGTCATCTGCTTGTTTTCGGCTACTTTCTCGGCCGTTTCGACCCCTGCTTCGATGCCCATTGCCCACACATCCGCGATTGCGTTCACTCGATCTTTACTCATATCACCTTCTCCTTAGTTTCGGTTCGAAATTTGTTTTTGTAGTGCTTGCTACAAGATGGATTGATTATGTAGTATTCACTACAGGATGTCAAGCACTTTTATTTTTGAGCCTAAATAGGGAGTCTAAACCGTGGTTGGACGTATCCAATTTGATAGAGAAAAAGTCGTGAACGATGCGCTCCTGTTGTTCTGGCAAAAGGGCTATGTGGCTACGAGTATGGAAGATATCAAGGCCGCAACCGGTATCAAAGAGAGCAGTCTTTACAACACGTTCGGCAACAAGAAGGCATTGTTCGTTGAAGCGTTGGAAGCGTACGCGAGCCGCGTACGGGCCAATATTGCGGGACTCCCTGCGAAGGACCGTCCCGCCGAATCCATTCGACTCCTACTTCGCCAGATCGCCAGCCAAGCTGCGAATCACGACGCGGCTGTCGGTTGCATGCTGATGAACAGCGCCTTGGAACTCGGCCCGGAATACCAGGACATCGTGGACTTCGTAATGAAACAATACGAAGGAATCGAAAAATGGCTGCACGCTACTCTCGTGCACGCACAGAGCATGGGCGAAGTTTCTTCTGAAAAAGATCCTGAGACGCTCGCACGTTTTTTTACCTATTCCGTACAGAGCATGTTCACTATCGCTCGCACACGACCCACAAAGGAATTTATGAACGATGTAGTCAATACCACGTTGTCACTGCTTGATTGATCTTCACGAACTATCTTTTCTTCGAAAAATGAGACGGCGGATTCAAACTTGAAAAAGCCGGCGCTTCAGTCGTAATCAACGTTCATCTTTGCGAGATAACTCCATGCCCATTGCGCCTTGCAGAATATCGAAAACGGCGTGGGCCAGGATGGGGAACCAAATCGATCCCGTCCAAATGTAGAAGATTGCGAAAGCCAGACCGACCAGGCCAGCACGCACGGCGGCAGAGGCGCCACCCAGATAAATATGTCCGACACCGAAACCAACGGAGGAGACTCCAACCGCGGCCCACAACGGAATGAACGATCCGAGATACCAAAGGGCGAATCCGCGAAAAACGATCTCCTCGACGATGCCCGCAGTGATGGAGAGAGCAACAAAAAAACGATAGTCGCGGTCCGTTTGCGGAAGAAAATGTACCATCTGTCCGAGTCCGTCGGTGTAGTTCTTTTTTTCTTCAACGCCTAAACGTTTAATACGGATCCAGGAAATCACCAACGCCACGATCATCACAAGAGTTGCACTCGCGCCGCGCCGCAGTTCAGCACCTTCCAGATCCCTGAATCCGAGGTCGGCAATGGGCCGGCCAAAAAACCACCATGCGAGACCTAGCGCAGCCAGATAAACCCACTGCATGGTGATCGTTTCCAAATAAGACCCAACCCGATTGGACGGTTCGCCAGCTTCTATGCCAGCAAGATAGCGGCCCGTGGAGGTCGTGCTGTAGATCGGCAGAGCGACGAATACCAGCAGTATGAAAATGTGGTCGACTAACTCCATGCGTGCCTCTTCCAAAATACTTCTGAGTGATGCAGAGACGGACCCGCAATTATTCTTTCGCGCGAATGGTTGGGCAGGAGTGCTGTTTCTGTTCTTTTCATGGTGTGTCCTGTGCGATTTCGTTCTAGTAGGACTGCCACCCGAGACGATGGGTTTCGATTTTTTGGACGGTTTCGAGAGCGGGAAAATCGTCGCAATCCCAGAAAGTGCGTCAGGTGCTTGGATCGCTCGCCTGAACCTGTTATCTTCTTCGCACGAGGGAGAAAAAATGAAACGCGTTCACGTAATTGAATTTGAAGACTTCAACTGGTTTCCGTCTTGGTTGCGGACATGCATGACGAACAATATCGTCATTATCGCGCGCTTTATGGGTGTCACCACCGGTCTCGGAAATCTGGTTTCCCGCATTCTAAACGAGGAGGGCATCGACCGCATCGTTGATCTCGGTTCCGGTGGCGGCGGCGTGATGCCGGACGTGCTGGCCCGCGTACGAGAGATGCCCCGGAAAGAAAACGTCCAGCTGACAATGACAGACTTTTATCCGAACGCAGATGCCGTCAAGAAATTTAACCAACCTGATACTCCCCACATCGAATATTTGAGCACGTCGGTTGATGCCACGTCGCTCGCGTCGACCCCCGAGGGACTCAAGACAATGTCGAATTGCTTTCATCACATGCGCCCGGAAACAGCGCGTGCAATTCTGAAGTCGGCCCACGACAACCGCCAACCTTTGCTGATTTACGAAATGGGGCCCAACAACGTCCCCTTCTTCGCCTGGGTGCTCTCACTACCTATCGCGCTTCCCATGATCGCCGTAACGGCGTTGGTACTCTCGGCCTTTGTTCGTCCCGTAACGTTTCGCCAAATATTCTTTACGTATTTTATCCCTCTGATACCTATCTTCTATGCTTGGGATGGCCACGCTTCGGTTCCGCGCATCTACACCTTTGATGATATGGACGACCTGCTTAAGGGACTCGACTCGCCGGACTATCGTTGGGAGAAAGGCCTCGCCCAAAACCATAAAGGTAAGGACTTCGGGAATTACTTGCTCGGACTGCCGACGAAGACGCCTCAATCTTAGATCATGAAAGGATCGACACGCGGCATATGCGTAACGACACGAAACCTATTCTTCTTTTCCGAGGCCAGTTAGATAGGCCACCAGATCGAGGAATTCCGAATCAGTCAACGATTCGGTAAGTTCCGAGGGCATCATGGAGAGCCTACTGTTTTCCAGCGTTTCAATTTTGTCCTTAGGCACTCGATCTTCCTGATCGGCCGAAGCACGTAAATAGATCGAATGGTCGTCCTCGCGAACGATAGAGCCCGAATAGAAGTCGCCGTTCACTAACTCGATGTCGACGGCCTTGTACCCTTCTTTTATTTTGACGCTCGGTTCGAGGATCGATTGAAGGATATAGTCCACAGGAGCACTCGCGCCGATACTGCTCAGATCGGGGCCAATTGTGCCGCCCATACCGTCGACTATGTGACAGTCGATACACGCAATTTCCGGTCGCAAGTAAATTGACCGGCCCCGTTTCGCATCGCCCTCTGCAAGTCGATCGAGCCACTCGGACGTACGACCGGCTTGAGAAGATTCATCGGGCAGATCCCCTGCGTATCGAACGGCCTGCATCAGCGCCGTTGTGGTGCGCCCCGAGATTTCAACGAATTGCAGAACGTCGATAGCGGCTTCCCTCGAGAGCGTGACGTCAGACAATGCATCAGTCATCGCGTCGACAGCGCCCTGCTTAATCAGTACCGGGCCTATCAAATCCTCGATTTGTTTTTTGTTCAAGACATGGGTCATCAAATCCGCCGTAGCCGCTACGCTGGCATCAACATCCATCTCAATCAACGCCTTTGCCGCAACAATGCGTACTTCAATCGCTCCATCGGACATGGCCAACGATGTGAGAAACCCGCGTACTTTTCGAGTGTCGAAATGGCTCAAGCCGACACCGGCCGCACGGCGTACTTCGTCGTCAGCATTTTGCCCAGTGACAAGTTCTTTCAGGCGCTCAACAAATGTCGAGGTTTCCCAATGCCCGACAAGTCGACATGCAGCGGCAACAATTCGCGGGTTAGTGGAACGCACTCCCCTTTTCAACATCTTCGAGGTGTCCACTTCTGGCGATTCACCACGCTCGCGGGCGGCATCCAGCAGTCCGAGCATCGCGCTTTCGGCAAGTGGGTGATCGTTTTTCGAAGCGATGGGGACTAGCTCGTCCAGTTCCTTCGCCCCTCCAAGACGACCAATGACGCGGACAACAGACGGAGGTGTTTCGTCGCCTTGCGTATGGAGAATGTCGACGAGTGTACTCAAGACCTGCCGGTTTTCGATGGCTTCCAGCGCGAATATCAGTTGATCGGAGTCACCGTTAAAGTCAATGGCGCCCCGATTAAATTCGGGCAGCCAGAAAGGTTCAAGGCGTCTGCACGTGCGCCACAACGCGAAGTTGAGATACTGATCCACAGGTTTGGAAAGAACTCGAGTGGCGCTCTCGACCGCGCGGGGATTTTCCATTTGCCCCAGGGTTGTGACCGCTTCTCGTCTGACTTGCTCCGACGAATCGTTTACAGCTTCGGCCAGAAGGTCCAGCGAAGAAGGTATCTCGTCGTGCCAATGGAAAAGCACTCTCACGGCAGCTGCGCGCGCTTCTGACCGGCGGGACGCCAGCACACTACGAAGAAGATCTTCGCGAATCACACTCAACGATTGCGCCGTCCACAGTGCTTCCAATCTATGGTGCTCGGATTTCCCGTCGTTCTCGTCTAACTCCGTAATCCAGCGATCCAGCTCCGTCATGACCTGTTCTCGATCTCGGTGCTTGAGCGCCTGCTTCGCATTCAGTCGCACCCAATCCTCTTCGGTCTTCAATAAGTTGAGCAGTTCATGAATCGTCGCATTTGCATAATCAGGTTTGCTAAGTAACGGACGATTCTTCGCAGTGATTCGCCAGATGCGGCCATGAACCTGATCTCTACGGTTGTCCCGGAAATCGACCTCGCCGTGTTGAATGATCGGGTTGTACCAGTCCGCAAGGTAAAGCGCCCCGTCGGGTCCCATCACGGAATCAATTGGACGGAATGTTACGCGCGTCGAGGATACAAGATCGTCTTCCACGACCGATGCATACGTACTCCGGTCGATTTCTACCGAATAGCGATCAACGTTGTTGGCGCGAAAATCAGACGTAATGATATCGCCGCGCCAGTCTTCCGGAAAATGTTCACCGCTCAATATGGAAATGCCCGATGACTTCGGACGATTGGGGTTCAGCCCTTTGAGTTCTCGTCTTTCCAGCGGTGAATTGTAGAACACCGCGTCCGGGAAACTGTAGACGATTCCTCCACCACCGGCTCCGTCCGTCTGAAAATTCTGCCCCCAATAATCGAAGGCTGAGCCCCAGGGATTCGTAAGGCCGCGACTGAACACTTCAAGACGTCTCGATTCCGTATTGTAGGACCACAACCCCCCTCCGTTCAGGCGACGCGGTCCGTACAGCGTTTCAATGTGGGTGCCGATGTAGTATCCCTGCAACATGTACAGCAGACCGCCCGGCCCCCAGTGCAGTCGATGTAACGTATGATGGGTGTCTTCCGTTCCGAACCCGGAAAGAACAATCTCTTTTCGATCGGCGCGCCCGTCCCCGTCATCGTCGTGTAGGTGGACCAAATCTTCCGCATGGGCAACGTACGCGCCCCCACGTCCATCGGGTACTACGCCGCCCGGGATGATGAGTTCGTCATAGAAGATTGACGAGGTGTCCGCGACTCCATCGCCATCCTTATCCTCCAGAATAACAATGCCGTCGCTCGCTTCTTGGTTGGCTTTGAGTTGAGGATAGATTTGGCTGCTGGCGACCCACAGTCGGCCTCTGTGATCAAAATTGATTTGGGTGGGTTTTCCCAACAAAGGAGTAGACGCGTACAAGCTGATTTCAAATCCATCAGCAACCGTAAACGAGGCGAGTTCATCGTCAATGCTGGGTTCAGGAATATTGGTGAGATTTCGTTGAGCATGAACCGCGCCGACAGTGAAAAAAGTGACGAACGCGATTAACGCAACGCCAATGACGGTTCGCATAAAGTGTGCGTTCTTTGTCTGCGGCATCGTAGTCTACTCCCCCGCACTTTCGAGGATTTTTCGGATATTGGCTTCCTCCTGCGCGATGAATTGCTCAAACGTATCGGGTTCGGCTTGCGCGATCGGCTGTTCGTCTTTACGTTCTCCGTAAACGAAGGCATCGTTGCGCGGGCGCCATCGATGATAATAAAGCATATTTTTTTTCACGATAGCAGCGCGAAGTTGTTCCCGGAGATGGGCATCAACCGACTTAGCCTTCAAGCCTAGGGCACCCACGAGCACGTCCGCGATCTTTCTATATCCTTCCGAAGTGGGGTGTATGCCGTTTTCCGTTAAGGAAGTTTCGACCGGTTGCAGTGACGTTAACAGGTCCACATATCGATAGTTGTTCTCTTGGGCTTCTTTCCGGATGACGTCAGCATATTGAGTCAGGAGTTGGTTTCTTTCAGTAATCTCGGCCACGCGTGCGCCAAATCCGTTCTCCAACGGGAGCGGCGACAACACGGTGATTTTTCGGCCGTTCTTCCCGATAGCTTCCAATAGACGCTTCAGCTCGTTCGAGAACGGATCCAACCCCGATTGGCCGCCAAAAGATTCATTGAAACCGTAGGCCACGATCAGATGCGTGGGATTGAGTGAGTCCACATGACTAACCAAGCGCCGAAATCCTTCGGAGGCCGTACCGAAACGGGCTCCGCGGCGACCACTGGTACGTGCCAAGCCGCCCACTGTGTCCCCACTCCACCCGATGTTCCGAAAGCGAACGTCAGTATCGGGCCAGCATAACGACAATGTAGTTTCGAGTTGTCCATAATAGCGCGCGCGCTCGAAAAAGGCGTTCCCCAGAAAAACCACCCGATCACCGTCTTCAAGTTCGAGTGATTGTGCCGTGGAATCTTGCGAAGGAGTTGCCGATTCTTGGGATTGAGCCACTTCCAATCGCGCGACACGAATATCGGCTCGCCGATCTGATCCCGGAGGGTCTTTGTATTCTGAAGCGGAAACGGCCATCGCAGACACTGTTCCACATAAAATCATTTTAGATAAAATCACGACCAACACTTTACCAATTGGGCCGAAACGATACAAATAAAAGCGACGCAGCTATGTCACTGCGTCGCGCATCGTTGATTTGGTAGCGGGGGCCTGATTCGGCGCTCAACGCCGATTGGGCTGCCGGCCGATCAAAACTCGAGGAAATGGATTCGAGTCGAGCCCAATTCCCACCCGGTCACTTGGGTGCTTTGAGCGATTCCTCAACGGGATACACAATGCCGTTTTTGATGGTCGTGGAAACCGACATGGTATTCGCGATGTTCTCCACCGGGTCCGCGTCAAGTATCACCAGGTCTGCGAGTTTTCCGGCCTCGATCGTACCGAGGTCTTGATCAATACCAATGGCTTCGGCGGCCCAAAGTGTGGACGACCTCAACGCTTCGAATGGAGTAAACCCGGCCTGAACCAACAGATTAATTTCTATGTGTAGACCAAACCCGTAAGGAAAAAACGGCGCATCGGTACCCGTTGTGATTCGACCGCCCCCCCGTAGAACAGAATGGATGGTGCTGAGCATGGATTCTCTGTTTTGTTTGGATGCCGGCGACGAGAACATCTGCATACGCATCCTTAACCCCATCACTCCTGACGGCCCTTCGAGTGCCAGGAACTGCTCATTTTTCAATAATTCTGGCTGTTCCTCCAGGGTAAGTCCAAAGCCTGTGAACACAAGCGTCGGCGTGTTGTTCATTTTCGATTCCGCCAGCAGGTCAACGACATCCCCATAGCTTCTGCTAAGCGGGGAGACCACTGGCGAGTAACCACGGCGACTCGTAGCCCCCATGTGTTCCATGGCATCCATTCCGTGTGAGGCCGCTGGAAACAACTCGTGGGAAGAAGTGGGAATCCCCAACTCATGAGCAAACGTGATCACGCGCTTCTGCATGATGTCGGGTAGTCGGACGTATGTCTTAATCAGATCGTATTCAAGCAATTTCGCGCGACGGAGAACCGTTTCCAAATGTTCCGGCGAAGAAATTCCCTCCGGGATAGCGTAATTGACCCGATTCCCATCGACCAACCCTCCACTGAAAAACTCGCGCGGGCCCGGTCGCTGCCCGCTGTTCCAGGATTCCTTGCGTTCCAACGCGTCATAGGGGTCAGCCCCCGGTTCGCGAACATTGGTGACGCCAAATGCGAGCCACGTACGGCCCTGTTTTTCACCGAGGAGAATCGACTGATGTGCATGCATTTCAGTAAGGCCCGGAATAACGGTCTTGTCGCTTGCATCGATTACCGTCCCGGTGTGTAGCGCATCGTCATGCGCTGAAACAGACACGATCCGATTATCTACGATCACAATATCGACGTCGTGCTTGTAGTTCAGTTCCCGACCGTTGAAGAGTTGGCCGGCGTGTACAACCGTTCGACCTTTTCCGGTTTCACGGGTCCAGTCAATGTCGACCGGAAAGACGCGGGTCTCGTTCGTGTTGATATTGAACGTTTTTACTTGACCGCCCGTAAGGAATACAACCGTCTCGTAATTGGCCGACCATTTGGGCGCCGACACCGGACCGTCCGCGATTTTCCGAGGCGTTCCTTTAGGATTTCCGTCCGAATCAAATTCAATGAGAAACAATTCGCCGTTCTGAATAAACGCCAAATGTCGACCGTCTCGGGACCATGAAGCACCGGACAATGTTTGATTGGGGATGGGTTGATATGGGGTCACCGTTCCATCGGATAGAGAAACCCGAAGCGTCTCGAACACGCCTTCACGGTAACGGTCACTGAAGGCGTTTTTCGCCGTCACCACGACCGTGTCCGATCCCGCGATGGATGTCGCAGTAGGGCTAATTGAGGCGTTCAACACTTTTTTCTTTTTGCCGGTAGAAAGATCAACGGAGGACAACGTCGCCCCAAGTGGATTGAGTGCGCTACCCTCGAAAAAGACGATCGTATTGCTGTCGTTGGAAAAAACGGGATAACTTTCGGAGCCGGGCAGTTTTATAACACTGGTGTGTTCATTGGTCTCGGTCTTGTATGTCCAGACATCGGTCGTTCCATCTCGGTCAGTAACATACGTGATTTGAGAACCATCGGTTGACCACGATGGATGTGCCTGGACAAATGGATCCTCGGTGAGTCTCGTCGTTCCTTCCTCGTCGACCATCCAAAGATCGCCGAGAGCGGTTAAGACAATTTTCGAACCGTCCGGCGATACGGCAGGTGTCATGAGCCCCAGAGCCGGTCGGGACGCACTGCTGTCAAAGTCTCGTTTCTTGCGTTGATACGCCGGACGATCGATAGTGATGTCAGCGGCGAAAGGAATCGTTTTCGATCTACCGGATTTCAAATCAGCGATTTTGATTACACCGTCTGCTGTGTACAATAGTTCGCTGGACGATTTCCATGCAGTATGAAATGGAAAGACATCCTCATCCTTGCTGATTACCGTCGCGGACCCATCTGAAAGATTGACGCGTACAAGTTCCGATTGGCCAAGACGCCGACCGCCCTGATGCACGCTTAACTCCGTAGCGCCAGGTGAAAAAGTCGGCCCCGCCAAAGACATTTCCGACGCGTATAGAAGTTTTGGTTCGTTGTCACCCGAAAGTGGAAGTTCAAGGGCATAGACTCCCCCACTTTTCTCGCGGGCGGATACATACGCGATGGATTTTCCGTCAGGCGCCCAGGACGGGTGAAAATCATCCGCCGGGTCATCGGTGATCCGGGAGGATTTTCCGGACTCGACATTTAGAATCCAGACGTCGTAGTTCCCGGCCTGGTCCGAAGAATAAAGAATCTCCGACCCATCGGCCGACCATTTCGGCTCGCGGTGGTCATACAATCCTTTTGAATGCTGTCGAAGATGGGAACCGTCCGAGGAGACCGACCAAATGTGCCAGTTACCGTCGCGGTAAGACTGAAAAACGATACGTTTTCCATCCGGCGACCAATGCGGCTGTCGAACATCGCCCAGGTAATCCGTGAGCGCCACAGCCTTTCCGCCTTCAACCGGTAACGCCCAAAGGGTCCCTTGTAAATCAAACGCGATCGTTTTCTCATCCGGCGAAAGAGCCACTGAAATATTGGTCCCTTCGGTAATGGTCACCGTTTGGGCGAACAGTGAAGAGCCACTCCCCAAAAGCAGTCCAACGAGCGATAGCAAAAGCGCAGTAGAATACCTATTACGAGTTTTCATATGAATAATTCCTCTCGGCAAAAAACGGTCAGCAAGAATCTACTTCCGCACAATCTAACACAAATCGGAAGAGAAAAGGCCCAAAATAATCGAAACGAAAAGTTACCCATGAATTTCGTGAGTCCTTAATGATCCTGACTATTGACGGGCCGTTCGTTTCGAGCCCGGAAGTTCCATGCCGCGTTGCTGCAAAACAATACCGGTTACGGCTCCTGAATCGTCCGTGGTGAACGATAACAAGGCGTCATTCGGCAGAGATGGCCGACCTGCTGGCTGCTCATCTTCGGCGGGCTTAGCAAAGAAAGTCGTTTTCGACTTCGGAAAAATTGGTGTCTTAACCCGCCCGGACATTTGGGCGAACAATGTCGTGCCTTCCAGCGTCACTTTGAACAAACGGTTCGGTCCCAGCTCGTACACTCCAACGTACGATTCGAGCGTTGACTGCTCGACCTGAATCTCTACCGGCTCATTTGTCGAAGTCATCGCTTCGGTTTCGATTTTCTTCAACAGGTCGGTAATTTCGTTCGAGGACAGCCAGTGTCCGCGCAACGACACGCCGGCGAGCTGGCGCAGGTGAGATAAATCGGTCAGCGGATTGCCATGGAGTAAAAGGAAATCCGCCCGCTGCTGCGGCGCGATTGTTCCTACTTGGTCGGCGACGCCCATAAACTCAGCGGAGATTCTTGTTGCCCGTTCCAAGGTCTCATAGGGCGACAATCCGGACTGGACGAAATGCTCCAACTCATCATGCATCGAGAATCCAGGCAACACAAAAGGGTCCGAAGCATCGGTGCCCACCAGCAGATTACCGCCTGCCCGATGCAGGCCGGCGATCAATCGGTGTGAAAGTTCATGTAGAAACTTGCGTTCAGCGCGCGTTCCGTCAGAGTCGATCCTGGCTTTCGGTTTCCATCCGTCCAACTCCGCCTTGCTGAAGTACTGGGTGCCGGGATCGCCGAGACGAGTTTCGTATTCGTCGGGGGCCACCGGCTGATGGATGACTACCGTCGGAATGTTCCAGGCACCAGCGGCGATCGTTGCTTTCACCGCACGTTCCACCGCATCGGGAGGGAAGGCTTCATCCCAATCAAAGTCTTCGTCGAGAAAGCGCCGCGCAATCTGATTCGATGGTACGCCGGACAATACATCGGCATTAAAGATTTCCTCTCGGTAGCCCTTGAAGTGATCAATCGCGTAGTGTCCGGATGAAAGCGCCTGAAATAATCCGATCGCCTTGGGGATGTGGCCCTGTACCGTGAGGTTATTCTCAACGGCGGTTTCTAATATGGCCTCATAGGCTTCCGCCGACACCCGGTCGTACACCTTGATGAAATCGTATCCGGCATTAGCTTGTTTGTTTACTTCCCTGCGTCCCTCCTCCGCAGTCATGGCCAGCGAACTTCCCGGCCAGATCGGCGGTTGGCCGTCAATGATTGGACCAGCCGTGTAGATCGTCGGGGAGACCAAACGGCTGTCATCGGCAATTCGCTGCCGCAGCTTGAGATGATGGGGTTGCCCCCAGAGGTTACGAACGGAAGTCACTCCGTTGGCCACGTAAAGCACCAGATCATCGCCGCCCTCAAGATGAACGTGAGAGTCGACCAGCCCCGGCATCAGGTATTTTCCGGTACCGTCGATTTGTTGCAGGGAACCCGGCAGTTCAATGGAATTCGATGGACCGAGCCAGGTGATCCGATCATCCTCAACGAGAACGGTATGTCCCTCAAGGATACGCTCTCGATCCATCGGGACAACATTGACGTTTATAAACGCAACGTCGGCGGAAGCTTCCGGCGGCGCCTGTTGGGATGCGGCATATTCCGTCATCAATAACAGGGTAATTACGATCACTAAGGTATTTTTCATTTCATTCCAAATTTTATTTCGCGTCAGCTTTCGCTGCGCAATATTTTTTCCATCTTCCTGCCCTTGGCCAACTCGTCGATCAGCTTCTCCATGTACCGGACCTTTTGCATAAACGGGTCTTCCAACTCTTCCACCCGGTAGCCACAAACGACACCCTTGATCAGATGTGCGTTCGGATGGAGCGTACATTTCCCGAAGAAGGTTTCGAAGGTCACTTCCTTGTCGATGAGGGTTTTCAACTTCTTTTCATTGTAACCCGTAATCCAAGTAATGACTTCGCGGAGCTCCTTTTCCGTTCTCCCGTTCTTCTCAACCCTCGCAAGATAAAGGGGATAAATCGACGCAAAGGTCATCTTGGCCGTACGTTCTATCGAACCGGGTGGCGGCTGTTTCATGGCGTTTTCCTATCGTTCATCAACGGAATTCAGCATATCACAATGGCAAAGAAGTCGCGACGACGTTTTGAGGTTTCAGGTTTCCGTATCGTTGCTGATTCAAAGTCTTAGATTTCGCCTTCTTGGACGGGTTTCGTTCTTAGGTGGGGGGGGCAGGCCATTGATGGTACCCAACGGGAAGACCTTTTCCTCAAAAAATGGCATTTCATGGTACACATTTTTTATGGTACCTATATTCAAACGTAGGTTGAAAAGATTGGGGTGTCAAAAATGAACAGACGGAATTTCATCAAAACTTCTGTATTGGCTTCCGGATTAACATTGAGCACCAGTGCTTTTTCGCTTGATCCTGAGACGGATACCTCAGAAAGTCATCGCGGCACTTTCTCATCCAACAAAAACCGGGTTTCCATTTATACCAAGAAAAAAGTCAAGACCACCAAGATTTTTCAGATTACCGACACGCACCTCTCGATAGATGACGAACGTGGCGCTCCCTATACGCAATTCAGCGATCGGATGGCTGCAGCCTATCAGCGCAATACTCATTTTGAAACCGGTAAAAACTGTACGGCTCCAGAAGGGTTTGAACATAGCCTGTCAATTGCTAAAGAGAAAGAAGCTGATTTTCTTGCCCTCACCGGTGATTTATTCAGTTTCCCTTCTGAAGCAGCGGTAGAATGGGCGTTAGAAAAACTCAACGAAGTGGATATCCCCTACGCATTTGTCGCTGGCAACCACGACTGGCACTACGAAGGAATGAAAGGGAGCGCGGACGAACTCCGGGACACATGGATAAAAAATCATCTGCTCCCGATGTATCAAGGCAACAATCCCCTTTACGCCGCCTACGACGTCAACGGAATACGATTCGTCTGCATCGATAACTCCACCTATGAAATACAACCTGAACAGCTTGATTTTTTTAGAGAGCAGAGCAAAAGCGAGCTCCCCATTATATTGTTGATTCATATTCCACTCTACATGCCGGGACGATCGATGGGATTTGGGTGCGGAAACCCCAAGTGGGGCGAGAAAAACGATTACAATTACAAAATCGAACGTCGTGAAAAATGGAGAAAAAGCGGACATACGAAAAACACCTTCGATTTTTATCAGGAAGTTTTCAATGCCCCAAACCTGTTGTCGATCCTGGCCGGTCACATCCACCGACCCTCCCTCGATGTCATGAATGGCATTCCACAAGTTGTTTCGGGCCATAACGCAACGGGATATTATGCGGACGTGACGGTCAAAACTATCGGCTAATGCTGGAGACTCGAAAAGAAAAACGACGCAGCTAAGTTGCTGCGCCGAATGTTGTTCTTTGGTAGCGGGGGCAGGATTCGTGCCCGTGGGCGTCCGGCTACTTCATATGCCGATCCAAAAACAAGTTCAACTCCTGAACTGCCTCCATGGACTCTGGCGAGTTAGCCGCCACGAGATACCCCGCATGTGACATTCCTTCGAAGACGTGAAGATCGGCCGGTACCCCCGCCGCCCGCAACTTCCGGTGAGTTCGTGCCGTGTCGCTGAGAAACATATCGCGCGTGCCCGTAATGAGGAGCGATGGAGGAAAGCCGTCAAAGTTTCCGTAGACCGGAGAAATGAGCGGGTGCTTCAACTCTTCCCCACCGGCGTACAATTTCGCAAGCGCGGACACGATCCCCTTTGACGAGACCAGGATACGATCCAATCCTTCGTTCGTATACATCGAATCGCCAGTCACGGTTAGATCCGCCCAGGGTGTGCCGAGATAGATCGCGCCAGGCACCTCCACGCCCAGATCGATGAGCTTGTGCACCGTTGCGAGCGTCAAACCGGCGCCCGCGGAGGTGCCGCCAATCACGATCGATTTCGCGGGATAGGAACCCAACAGACTCTTATACACGGCGACTGAATCCTCTACCGCGGCCGGGAACGGGTGGTGCGGGGGCATGCGGTAGTCTACCGATATGGCCGTCATCCCGATGCGTCCGGAGATGATTGCCGCCTCAAGCGGTGCGTTGTCGCCGCCTCCGTATGCATAACCGCCGCCGTGGAGATGGAGAAAAACTCTCCCTTCATGCTTCGGCGAAGTCTTCTCGGGTTGGACAACATACGTCTTTACACCCTCGATAATTTTCGGCTGAATTGAAACCGAATATAGTTTGGCCAGCGAAGCAAGCGGAAAGGCCGTGAGCGCATCCCGTTGTTTAATATGCGCCTCCCATTCTTCGTCGCTGGCAGGCATAGGCGCATTCTGGCTCTCTGAGACATTGGGCTGAGGAAGGGCTCCGATGGACGCTCGCAACTCGTCGCTCGCCGCCGCCGGAAGTGGAACGATTCGCTTTTCAATAGTCCAGGTCTTTTCCTGCGCCGTGCTATTCCAGCCACCGAAAGCCAAGACAATCGCGAGTAACGAAGCCGGCCCTATGCCGTTGTGCGTCGGGTATAGTTTCATGGCGAATTTCCTCCGTGTCATAGACGGTCATGCGGGTGCGCGTCACATTATTTGGAACGTGCAGTGTTCATGCGGCTTCGCTCCAACTCGATCAGCTCAGTTTTTGGATAGGCCCAACACTCGGGACTTGCGCCGATAATACAGCTTAACGGCTGTTCCGTTCCACCGCACGACCGTATCGGGCTGAACAATCAGCAGCGTACTGCGCAAACCCGACCAGGTAACTAGGGACAATCACCGGTTATAAAATCACTCCATCCCTACGTGCTCCCTTTTCCATACTATACCTGGCAAAATTGAGCACAAAAAAAGACCTACGGAGTACCGTAGGTCTTTTGATTCTTATATTTGGTAGCGGGGGCAGGATTCGAACCTGCGACCTTTGGGTTATGAGCCCAACGAGCTACCAGACTGCTCCACCCCGCGTCAAAAACGAGTGCAGATAGTACCATACGAATATTGGTGAATCAAACTGTTGACAAAAAAAGCCGCAACATCGATTGATGTTACGGCTTGAAAATTTTCTTTTTTAAAAGGTTAACCGAAAACAGACCTGAAGTAGGCTTTGTTATCTAAAAGCTTCAAGTCGACATCCATAAATCGTTCCATCTCCACCTGAGAAATCGGTGCAGAAGATTCCTTCGCTGTGTCCTCTTCCGCTTCGCCCATCTCATGTTCAGGAGTTTCGGTAAAGGCCTCGCTATATTCCAACTGGTCGTATGCTTCGTCGTCGTCTTCGATGGAAGCCGTAAGCGAATCCTCGTCCAGGATCTTAACGATCCGTTCTTCGAGAAATTCGTGTAAAACTCCCAATAAATGTTCCCGACGCTCTTCAATCGAGCCCGATTCCATGGTCGCTTTGTCTAATGCAAGCACCTGACCGCAGAAAACCACGACCAATTCTTTACATTCTGGACAGGGGCCGATAATGACAGCTCCAACTGGTGGAACCATAATCTGGCCTTGGGCACCGCAATGAGGGCATTGTACTTCAATCAGGGACAACATTGAGAATCACCTTCCTTTCGTGTGGTCTCATATTTGAATAAATTGTATCATCCATTTTCAAAAAATACCAAATATGTCCTGTTTTTATTGAATTTATTAGTGATTTATGCCCCGTATAACCATTATCCAATTGTAATCGATTTCATGCATACCTTAACTCTTTACATAAGTGTATTCTTCAGGAGAGAAAAAGGATGCCACTGATTCTTTACTTGGAGTGAATTTGGCGGTTTTACGTGACTTTAGTTCGCAGCTACTTTGCTATTCAGCGCATCTATGATGCTCTGCCCCGTGTCTTCAGGAAGTTTTTCCACGTCCGATACCCACCCAGGATACGACAAAAACGATATTTTGTACCGCTGTCGAACCGATTCGATGGCCACGCGACTGGTCTCCCCCGTTACTTCTTCAATGACGATGGTAAATTGAGTCCGATGCGGTACCAGCAACAAATTTCGCTTTTCTTTGGTGTACGCAATGAACAACCCCGATTTGTCTCGTGTATAAATCTCGTACCCTTGCTCTACCAATGCATCCCGCGTCATCGCCCAAGCTTCCACGGACGAAACGGCCACGGTAGCTTCAATATTGGACGCTATATTCACGGGAATGGGTACTGGTTTAGGCGTTGATTTACAGCCACCAAACGCCAGCACTACCATTAAGAGACTATATGCACATAGTTGTTTCAATTCGGGACCCCACCTTCCGTGGACGAATAATAACACAACGCGAAAATCCACAGCAAACCTTCTCGCGATTGCCCTCCCGCGGCCCCTTTGATACACTCCCTTTGGAGAATTTGCCAAAATGACAACTCAGACCGAAATCCTAATCGTGCATCCAATCGACGAGGATTCTACACGCATCATCGAAACCCTCAAGGCCGACGGCTACTCGACACACTGGGTCGATTCCGATGAAAAAGCATTGAACGCCGTGGAACAAACCCGATTCTCCATCGTCATCACCCACATCCTGGACATCCGCATCGATGGACTCCGCCTCATCGACTTGATTCGTAAACGAATCCCGGAAGTAGGCTTCATCACCCAGGGCGATCTCTCCCAACGTACGTTACTCATCGAATCGTTGGACCACGACGTAGCCGCCTACCAGACCGCCCCCTACACGACCCAGGAAATCCAGGCCGCCATACGACGCATCGAATCCCAACAGGCACTCCTCTTCGAAACCTATCGTCTACGTAGAATGGTCGCAAACCAATACGGCGCCGCCCAATTGGGTGGTCAATCCCGCGCCATCTCGCAAGTCTTCGAAGGCATCCAGGAATCAGCCCATTCCGACACCCCCATCATCCTCATCGGCCCTTCCGGCTCAGGCAAAGATTGGGTCGCGAAGACCATCCACCAGGCGAGCGCGCGCAACAAATACTCACTCATCAAAATCCCCGGAAACGAAAAATACCAATCCCTGTGGGAAAAAGAAATCCTCGGTATTTCTCCTGTTCAACAATCCGACTCCAATTCGTTCGAACGCCTTCGCCAAGCTCACGAAGGCACACTCCTCATCGACAACCTCAAAGGATTCTCCTCCCTCTATCACGAACCGATTCTCGAACTACTTTCCGGTCGCGAACTCCAATCCCCACAATCAACGAAGACCTTTTCCGCGAACGTTCGACTCATCGTGACACTGCAAGGCCCGCTCGCCCCGTCCGACCCCGGCAACGACTTCCTGACCCAAATACAAAACCGTTTCCACGCCGTCACGATTGAACTTCCAGGTCTCACGGAACGTCTGGACGACATACCGATCCTCGTCAATCAATTGGTGACCTTTCTTTCTGAAAAATTACAACGCAGCACGCCCGAAATTGACCCCGAAGTGATCCGCATTTTCGAACGCCACTCGTGGCCCGACAACATCCGCGAACTGGAAAACCTCCTCGAATCAATGCTGGTGACCCACCCGGAAATCACCCTGCTCGAGCCCCGTCACATCCCCGAAGGAATGCTCCAGCAGTCACGCACAAGCGCCCACGAACTATCCTTTCGCGCCGGAATATCCCTCGCCGATTTGGAACGCCAGGCCATCGAAGAAACCATGCGGTTTTGCGAATTTAACAAAGAAGAATGCGCCAAAATACTCGGAATCGGATTACGCACCCTGTACCGCAAACTGGACCTCTACAAGCAGGACTGAATGAAATAGGGGCCTTTATTCTGCTATACTAGGCCGATTAATTGAATATTTCGCAAAGCGATTTTGTTCTATAGGTTGCTTGAAGGAAAACGATAAAAACTATGATTTACTATAAAACCAGCCAAATAGTTCCAGGTAAGGGAGACGCTTGGATGTATTACGAGTGCAACGACGACCAATCCGTGCGCCGTTACATGACTTATATCCCCGTCACCGGCGAGCTGGATAAAGTCCCCAATCCGTTCATCAAGAAACTCCAGCGCCCCGAAATGCTCCAGGTCTGCGATCCGGAAGAATTTTTCCAGCACTGGCCTCAGGACGACTCCGACAACGGACCGACCAGCCAGGAAACCGTCGCCGAACACTTGAAAGAAAAAGGCGTCACAGCCCGGGCCCACTTCGATCCCGACATGACCATCGTACAGGCCATGAACGTCCATCCGAAAGTGGCCGAAGTATTTGCGGCCTTCCATCTCGGCGGATGTTCCAGCTGCGGCATCAGCGAAATCGAAACCGTCGGACAAGTCTGCATGGCCTATGGTGTAGATGTAGATCTGTTACTCGACGTACTCGAAGAACTCATGGTCACCGAACCGGTCGAAGAAAACGCTTCGGAAGAAGATGCCTCAGAACCCATTACGTCTCAGACAACCAACGAATCCTGATTAAGGAGTACTCAATATGGAAACGACTCAATCCCCAAACGCGATAGTATCCGCGACCCCCGATGCGGTCGTCGAACTCAAACGCCTTCTCGAAAATGAAGCCGAAGCCGTCACAGGCGTGCGCATGGCCGTTAAAGGCGGCGGTTGCTCAGGTCTCTCATACGTCCTCGACTTCGATAAACTCCGCGACGGCGACAACATCGTCGAACAGGACGACATCAAATTCTACATGGACAAAAAATCCACCATCTACCTCAAAGGCATTCAGCTGGATTACAAAGAAGGCCTTCAAGGAAAAGGGTTCGTATTCCAGAACCCAAATGCATCGAGCACCTGCGGTTGCGGAGAATCCTTCTCGGTCTAGCTCACACATTTTTCGAATGAATCAACGCTCGCAGATTTCTGCGGGCGTTTTTTTATTCAAACGTTACCCGACCCGCTTCCAGCATACGTGCAAGGTCGTCCCCCAGTTCTGTTCCCGCATCCGCCGTCTGGGTCCAGTACTGATACAAATCTTCCGGTCCAAGTTTCTGTCCGTTTTTGCGATCGGGGATCGTTCCGTAGGGCAATCGCGACACATATTCCTCCGACGGCGCCAACACCACGAGCCGGTCCCATGTCGATGGATCTTTGTGCCGGGACTTGAACGCCTTATCGAACCAACCCGGTACAATTCGCTGAGAGAAGTGAGGATAAAGAATGAGGCCGTCTCCATCGTGCCACGACGGATCGAAGTGGTAATCGACGATGCCGCCGTCCCGGTAATTTCCTTTGGGCGCACCGGCAATGTCACGGACGTTATCGACAAAACCTGGAATGGACCCGGTCGCGAAGAGCACGTCGACAATGTTTTCCCCGCTTAATTGCACGCGGTGTCCAATATAATCACGGTTGGAAGCCAAGCTCGAAGAAAGGTCGGCAGCAAAGAGAATACGATCGATACCCGCCTTCGGCACGAGACTCGGCGAGACCACATTAGCCGCGGCAGGAGCAAGCATGCTCAACATGGGTGCCGATCGAATGTCTGCCATCCCCCTGCATCGCGCAACCACGACATGAAGCCGACGGACGGGATTGTCTATCAGATAATTCTCGTCACCGACGACCGAACGTGCCGTCTCGTACACGAATTTGGTAATGGTTTCTGGCGTAAAAATCGTGTCCCGAACATCCGTGTACATCTCTTTGAATCGCTCAAGGGCTCGCCCAGGATCAGGTTGGGCATAACACGTCAAACGCAACGCCCCGATGGAAGACCCCACCAAATCAATGGGCGTAGTCCTCTTCGCGAGCTCAGGTGCCAACACCCGATCCAGACCATACAACGTCAACCATTTCGGCCCGCCTGAAGCACCAATAAGCGTATCAAACAAGTCGAGCTGAAACCCCTCCGACTCGATACGCCGCCTCGCTTCCGCACCCGCAAATACTCGTAGACTGCTTGACAAACCGGCACTACCTCGTTAATCAGATGGTTCGGAAATACTACACGCAATGGCCCAGATCAGGCCGGACGGGTCGATAATGCGTCCGAGCCGGACGCCCTGCCATTGATCAGCAGCGGGCGTAGTAATTCGCGCCCCATTGTCGACGGCTTGTTGAATGGTTAAGTCGACATCTTCTACATCCAGATACACACCTGGGGACGAATATCCATCTTGGTATGGCATCTTGAAACCAAGGGGAGTTTTTTCGTCATGAAACATGAGCATGATATCGTAGATTTGAATCGTAGCGTGGATCAGTTCGCCACTCTCCCCTTCCTGTAGACTCGTTTCGACCGCTCCGAAGGCATTTTTGCAGAATTCAATCTCGGCCGCCACATCGCGGCAAAAGAAAGTTTGTGGTGGTTTTTTACAGCGTTTCCACTCTTCAAAGAATTCATCGCGATTGGGATAATAAATTTCTCGATCGGGAACGCCAACACTATGCAATTTTGGAAGTTTGAGTAAGGGTGAGAAATCCAAATCTACAACAATGGTGTCACCGGAAAGAAGAAACGATTCGAGCTTTTTCGTTCCCTTTAGCGGCGCGATGGAACGAATATACTTACAATCGACTAAATCCAAGACTCGCAGCTCCTTCAGTTTTTTTATTTGTTCAATGTGATCGAAATAGCGACACCCGTCAATATCGACTATTTCCAAGTTGGACAGATCTTCCAATCCATCCAGCGATGTAAGCTTTCGCAGGTTGTATAGCGCCAATTTCCTGAGCTTTTTCAGTCCTTTAAGACCTTTGATATCCGGCAAAGGGCCATTGGCAATTTTAAGAGTCTCCAAATTCACCAGATTCTCAAACACTCGGCTGTCTTTACCTTTGAATACATTCAAATAAAGATATTTCAACGAAGTGCAGTCGAAGAGAGATTTCGCATTCGGGCGCCATTCCAAATAGCATTGCTCCAAATTCGGAAAATTGGAAAAATCGATTTCGGTTTTGCTTCGGTCATAAAAGTCTAGAATCTTCAAATTGTGTAAATGGTGTATGTCGGAAATATTTTCATCGCCGACGGGAGTAAATCCGAAATATTCGAGGAAGTCCAATTCTTTTAGGAATTCCATCGAGCCGCCCTGCCATCCTTTGGCGTAGTTCAATTGCAACCCAGTAATCCCGCGCTCGATCATAATTTCGGCAAATCGCTCTTGCCAAACCCCTCTAACAACAAATTTTTCCGAACCGTGCCCGTCATCTTCCACGGTATAACCTTTTTTGGTGGGCTGCATCAGGCGTTTAAGATACTCTACGGATTGGTTTTTAATGAATTCGTCGCGAGCCTTTTTTATTTTTTCTTCGTTAGCGTCCATACGTTTAAACATACAAACAGACACGATTGAATGTAAAGCTCGTCGTTCAAAACGGTAAATGGCTCGGCGCAACGCCCTGCGAATTGGTAGGACCCAAAAAAATTTGGTCGGAGCAGCCTGGCGGGAGAGTTATCAGAGAAGAGCAACCGCTGGACGCGTCAGACTATGTCATTGCGAGGAGGGTGAAAGCCGACGTGGCAATCTGGTTCTCGCTTAAACCTCGCACCAAGTACCAATCAACTCGAGAGCGAGATTGCCGCGTCACTACGTTTCTCGCAATGACATAGTCTGATGCGGGTTGGCTTCTGGATGGAATCAAGCATTCGCCACCAGTCTAGATTCAGCAGCGCATCTCCTCAAACGTGGGGGTTCTAACCAAAAAGAAACGGGGCTTATCGATCACTCGATAAGCCCCGTTTGTAGATATCGTGGATAACATACTTAGTCAGAAATCTTAACCGCCGTATGCGTGTCACCCAACAGTTTTGCCTGCAGGCTTTTCGCGAGGCCGCCTTCAATGGTGTCGAACGTAATCGTCAGACCCAAATCAGCGAGGGAGAAACGAGTTTCCGATTCGGCCATCAATGGGGTCGGGTCTTGTCCGGGAATAGCAACGGTCAATTTTCCGGCTTCCATTCCAATCGTCAATACCATCGGAAGATCACCTTCCAATTTGTATTTACCGATATATTTACCCAATACCATCTGGCTGACGCGGGTGTCTCTTGGCTCGTCTACATACGCGTAGCTCATAAACCCGAAGAACATTTCGTCCGTCGTGGGCTCACCAAAAACAACGTCTTTGGTTGGATCCGGATTGTAAGGATTCTCCGTGGAGTTATCCCATGCCATCGTCAACTCAACGCTGGAACCGGCCGGGAGTACTTTGTGTTCGCTGTATTTGTAGGATGTCTGCCAGTTGAAATCGTAGGCAGGTACTTCCAACAACGTTTCCATCGTTCCATCCGGGTACTTCACTTCGTACTTAGCAGATTTTCCGCGCAAGTGCATGTGAGGCGTGAATCCCATAATTTCGATTTCCTGGTCGAAGGTTTCCGAAGCATGTTCTACGTAGTTCGAGTCACCGGCCGGAATTCGGAAGCTGAGGTTCGCCAATAAGGAGGAACGAATTTCATGTTCCGGTACATAGCCTTCAGGATAGAACACAACACCCGCACTGGATTGATCCCACGTGCCTGTGCCGGCACCCGGTTCCTTGTGGTAGTGCATGTCGAAACTAACGCTCGTACCTTTACGGATGATGCTGCCGTAGCCTTCGGGGTTCACGTTCGGGTCATTACCCGGAGCGATTCCGCCAAGGGGGTTACTGATGATGTGGTGTACAACAGAACTGCCCGGCTTAAATTCTACTGCCTTGATATATCGGTCCGTAGCCAATTCTTCTTCGGTCAGCTTGTCGTAAAAGTTCACGTAAATGTCCTGCACGTCATCTTCTACGAAATAGGCTTCCGGCATTTCAGAGACCAAATCGACTTTGCCAATCGTCCAATCGGAACTGTCGTCCCATTGGCGTGGTTCGGGAGCGTCTTTCGCTGCACCGCGCGGTACACCGGACTGGACCCATTCAACAATCGTATCGATTTCGCTTTGTGTCAACGTACGTTGATTCGCGAAGTGACCATCGAATTCCGGAGCGGCATCCCAAGGAGGCATTTCTTTCGAAACGACTGCTTTCTGGATGGCTTTGGCCCAGGGGCGCACTTCTTTGTAGGACATGAACGCCATCGGGGCGACCATGCCGCCGAGGTTGGCTCCACCGGGACGGTGACAATCCTGACAGTTTTCCTGCAGGATGGGTAAGACATCTTTTGTGAATGTCACTTTTTCTGCGGCGTTGGCCGAGAAGGACATTACGGCGGCAGCAAGACCTAAGCTTACTTTACCGGCTACATTCTTGAAATCCATTTAATTCTCTCCCTTACTTTCTTTTTATAAGCACGAAATCAACTATTCAAAAATTGGACCTGCGGAACTCGCAATCGTTTTTCGAGTTTTACAGGGATATTCATTATACCTCGAATGGAACTTATATCAAAGGTGTGGTACGTTAATCGTTCATTTTTACACCAAATCGGAGAATTTCCGCATGACCAACCACTCTAAATTGAACCCTTTTTCAGCCGCTTTGTTCCTTTTACTGGGCACCTTGGGATCGTTGAACGCCATGGCGCAAATCGGCGCACCCAATCAGGAATGGGAAGCCTACAGTGGCGATAAAGGCAGTACGAAGTATTCCGCGTTGACCCAAATCAACGAATCCAATGTCGACCAATTGGAAGTCGCGTGGACCTGGGACTCTCCCGACAATACACACGCGGCCGGCAATCCCAGCAAAGCGCCAAACGCATATAAATCGACCCCCCTCGTCGTAGACGGCGTCATGTATGCCGGCACGACCTATTCGATGGTTTCGGCCATTGACCCGACCACAGGCGAATCGCTTTGGACCTTCGATCCCAAGGAATGGGACGGTCCGCGCCCGGGCAATCTCGGCTTCAACAAACGCGGCATCGCATTCTGGAAAGATGAGAACGGAAACGGACGAGTCATACTGGGAACGAACCAGGCCTACGTCTACGCCATCGACGCAAAGACCGGCAAACTCATCGAGGAGTTCGGCGAAGGAGGAAAACTCGACCTACTGGATACGCTCCGCCGGAGAAACAATCGCCGAAACATTTTCTCGATCTCCCCCGCCATCATCGCCAACGATGTCATCGTAATCGGAGCGGGATTAAACGACAGACCCATTCTTAAAGAAATGACGCCCGGCGACGTACGCGGTTTTGACGTGCGTACCGGAAAACTTCTGTGGACGTTTCACAACCCGCCTGAAAAAGGCGAAGTGGGCTACGACACCTGGAAAGACGGCTCGGCCGACTACACCGGCAACTCCAACGTGTGGACTCATATGTCGGCGGATGAAGAACTGGGCCTCGTTTATCTGCCATTCGGTACACCCACCAACGACTTTTACGGCGGCCACCGCAAAGGCGACGGCCTCTTTGCCGAAAGCCTGGTGTGCGTCGAATCACGCACCGGAAAACTCGTGTGGTATTTCCAACACGTACATCACGGCATTTGGGATTGGGATCTTCCAACGGCCCCTGCATTGATCGACATTACGGTCGACGGCAAACCCATCAAAGCCCTCGCTCAATCCACCAAACAGGGATTCCTCTGGGTGCTCGACCGGACCAACGGGAAAGCCGTGTGGCCCATCGAAGAACGTCCCGTACCGCAGAGTACCGTTCCGGGTGAAGAGACTTCTCCCACACAACCGTTCCCGACCAAACCCGCGCCATTCACGCCCATGGGAACGACGGAAGATATGCTCATCGACTTTACGCCGGAGCTCCGCGCCGAAGCCTTGAAAATTCTGAAGCAATACAACTACGGTCCGGTCTACACGCCGCCTACGGTTCTGGACGAAAACGAAACCATGACACTCGTACATCCCGGCTGGGGCGGTGGCGGAAACTGGCACGGTATCTCCGTAGACCCCGATTCGAAAATGGCCTACATCCCGTCCACCAACAATTCCATCAGCACCTACGCGCTCGTCAAACCCGATCCATCGCGATCCAATTTCGACTATATCGCGAAACTCGGTCGTGGACCTCAGGGCCCTGAAGGATTGCCACTTTTCAAACCGCCCTACTCCCACATCACCGCAATCGATCTGAACACCGGTGATCATGCGTGGGTCATTCCCTTAGGAGATGGTCCCATCGATCACCCTGCCATCAAGGATTTGAACTTGCCCCCAATGGGCGGTCGTTCACGCGGTATGCCGGTGCTCACCAAAAGTTTGCTCTTCATCGTCAACGGAGGAACCAACAGCCCCAACTTCCGCGCCTTCAACAAAACCACCGGCGAAACCATCTGGGAAACCACCCTCCCCGATTCCCCGGCAGGCACACCCATGACCTACATGGCCAAAGGCAAACAATACATCATTGTCCCCTCCGGCGGCGGACGCAGTGGCGCGCCCGCGCGATTAGTCGCCCTCGCATTGCCATAAAAATCTTTAACCGCAGCCGCCACGGATGACGCAGATAGGGACGGAAATAACGAACTCCCCAAACAGGAAAAGAAGGGCCAAAGGCCCGACATTACCTCACTTGCGCGAGCCGTTAATTTTTCGACAAATCAAAAAAATCGGGATTATTTTCCACACACGTGGGACAGTAGGAATGCGAAAATTCCACATCCGCCCGACCGCGAATATAGAGTTCCATCTGATCCCATTCACCTTCGTCCGTTCGGATTTTTTTACACGAATCACAAATGGGCAATAGGCCTTCCAAAGTATCCACTTCTTCCTGAAGTCGTTCCTGCATATAGGCGGCTTTCAATTTCGTTCGATCCGCCAGTGCCAGACCAAACACGGTAACCGAAAAGAGCAATCCGGCATCGCCCAGGTACGTCACCAGAAAATCATTGCGCAGCCCCAACAAATTCACAAGCGAAACGCCGATGACGCCGAGCAGCATACCCGTCCACGCAAAAGCCAGGAAACGCGCGCGCTTCAAGCGTGCGCCCAACCACGCGTAGAACGTCGTGTACAAAAGAAAGATGGACCAGCTGATCGCTACGAAGTACGTAAGATAATTCACCTCGATTCGTTTGGTGAATCCCAAAATAGCCATGGCGAACGAAACCACGACCAATGCGGCTAATCCGAAATCGGTCTTCGGAATAAAACGGCGCGACTCAATGAATCGCCGCGCAAACATCACACTAAACGCGATCATAAGTCCTAACGACAACGTGGAGAAAGGCAGATACAAGGCCGGATTCGCCATCCAGAAAAGATAATGGGCCATGCCTTTAATGTGTAATTCGAAAAAGATTGCGCCAACAAGAAACAACACGTAGTACCCGTACAAAAAATCGCGGGCAACGTACACCATAAACGCGTGATACAACACCATCACCACGAGTCCACCGAAAATCATGCCAAGGATCAGCAATTCGCCGGAAGAATATTCACGATAGTCGTGGGGGTTCCACATAGTGAGCGGCGCGATGAATGCACCCCGAATATTCACACGCAAATAGTATTCATGCTCCACATCCGGATAGATCACCAAAGGAAGTGTGGGAAATCGATGAACGACCGGACGGTCGTGAAACCCCATATTGCTGAGATCGAGTACCTCGTAAGCTCCATCGCCCGACGGAAAATAAAATTGAATATCATGGATGTAAGGATTTTCGATGGCTATGTAGCGATCCATCGGGTAGTCGCTTTCTGCCTTCGCTTTGAATCGAAGCCAAAAAAATCCATTCGCGACTCCGCGATTTGATGGATCGCCCGAAAGAAATTCACCGTCGAAACTTCCGTTCCGAATGTCTTCAAATGAGATGATGCCTTCCGGATCGGAAAGAATCTCGATATCCTGATTCAACGAAATATAATCGGGCGAAATGGGAACCTCGATTGCCAATGCGTTTCCAGCCGCCAGAATCATCCCTATGCACATCCACCACCTAATCATGATGGTGAATCCGCCTGTTTCCTCGCGCATTCAGGACAATAGGTGTTGCTGAATTCTACCTCGGCGCGATCTTCAATATATTTTTCCAACGGAAACCATTCTTCCGCGTCGTTTCGAATGTTTTTACAAAACGCGCACACCGGAAGAATCCCTTCCAACTGTTCCCGCTCTTCACGAAGCTTGACTGCACCAGAATCGACAATGACTTTGGTTCGAGAAGCGAGTCCGACAGAAAAGACTGCGACCGCCACACAGAACCCGATTTCAGGCATCCAGTCGGTATAAAAATTGCCGGGAAGAACGGCAAGGTTGACCAATAAATCCCCAATCGTCGCAACCAGCAGCACGCCCCAACCAGCGACCAGATAACGCACCGATACTACGGTACCTTTTTTCCAAACGAAATAGGATGCGCCGAGAGAAATAGTCGGCCAAAGCAGTGTCACTAGAAAAACCATCATCATGGCCGTACGAACACTAATCACTGCCAACAGGCATAGGAAAACACATACCACAAACAAGCCGAGCAAGACCTTATCCCAAGTCGCAGCTTGGGTTTTCGACGATACATATCGACGTGTGCACAATACGCTAAATGCCATCATCATGCCGGCCGAAATCAACGTCATCGGCAACACCATCCCAGGGCGTTCCGGCCATAATTGCCAGAACGCGATCCCGCCGATGTGGGCCTGCCACGATGCCGCGAATACAAGAAACATCCCCATGTAAAAATAGCTGCGGTCTTTCAACGAAATCAGCAACACGAGATGGTAACCCGCCAAGAGTATCAACCCACCGACAATCATGCCCAGTGTAATTAAGCTAACGAATTCTTCTTCACCATGGAAATCAGGGTCCCAAACAATCACTGAAAACCGGAGTGGCGCTTCGCTTCGGATGCGAAGGTAATTGACGACATCGGTACCGGGCGGAAAGACGGTCGGCACCAGAAACGATCGATTCGTAAACGGACGTGCACCAAATGGTTTTCCATCCAAATCGGTCACTTGAAAGCCTTCCTCCAATGCCGTGTAGATTTGTACGTTCTGAATAAATCGATTCGTTAGTTCGACATCACGGCGCAGAGGTTCCGTTCCGTTGTACGTCAAACGAAATCGAACCCACACCGCGCCCTCGACCAGACCGAGATTTATCGAGGATTGGTTGGGTTGCTCAAAGGCATCGGACTGATCGCCAGAAGACACATCCGATATGGAGAATGCCTCATCGGGATCCAATAGGATTTCAAGTTCAGGACCAATATTGAGCTTACCAACAGAAGAAGACAGTTCGACCGCAGAAGCCCCGAACGCCCCAAAAAACAATACTGCAAGTAAAACCCGAAAGATCACTCTATTCCCCAAACCGAGCGTGATTAGCTGAATTTCCAAGATTCGAATGCCCGCTCATTCTACGCCGATCGACCTCCTTCGCGCCAATTCACACAGCAAATCCAGGGGGAGATTCCCGAAAGCCTCGAAAGTAAACCCTTGACTAACTTCCGACGGTAGGATAAATTCGTTCGATCATATGCAACGTATTAAACTTCGGAGACAAAAAATGACCGTAGAAATCCGAAATGCCGAGGAAAAGGATAAATCACGATGCGCTGAGCTGCTTGGCGAATTGGTCGCCGCCACGGGCTCGAATCATCAAGTGGATATTTCCCAAGCCTTCGACGCGCTATTAACCAAAGAACGCGGACAAATCATCGTAGCTGAAGAAGATTCCGTTTTACTCGGTATGGCGAGTGTCAGTTACAACCAGGCCTTGCGATACGCCGGCGAGTACTGCCAATTGGAAGAATTAATCCTCACCCCAGAATCCCGCGGGAAAAAACTGGGCGGCCGACTGGTTCAACAGGCTCTCGACAACGCCAAAGCAAGAGGCTGCGCGGAAATGGGTCTCTACCTGCTCGAATCGACAGAACACAATCGGGATTTCTACGCAAAATACGGCTTCGAAGTGATCGGGACAGAAATGCGTCAGCGTTTAAACGAATAAGAAAATTCGGAAAGCAAAAAAAAGCGAGTGCCCGGGTTAACGTGAATCCCGAATGCGGCAACACAAGGGCGCCAACCTACCCCCTCACCGACTCATCTTCCTTTCGGCTCGGGTTCCCCTCTCCAACCAGCGGTGGACCTCCGAAGTATCTTCCGTCTGAATGTTGCCGCATCCAAACTTCGCAACACTTACAGAGACCGCTCATCGGAGTGGCGGTCACTCTTCAATACGGATTGGACAGTTCATGCTACCTTCTCAAGAATATAAGAATGATGAGACCCCGACAACACTTCCTGTCTTCGTCCATATTGCATTGAAAGCGATGTTATCGCCTTCAAGTTCATGATACAGCAAACGGTGTTTTTTTGCCAAGCCTCTAAATTATGGCTTAGACTTATTGGTCCATATCAGAACACCTATGAATACACTACATCCCGGCAAGGCAAAAGAAATATTTTGGATTGTTTAACACTAAAAAGTTCTTCTCGCCGCTTGTGTTGAAAAAGGTCGTTGAGACCTCCTCACCCTATTCGCCCCGAAGCTCGAAATAATCCGCGTGTTTCTCAACACACGGTGGGCAATAAGAATGCGTAAACTCCACATCGGCCCGCTCCCGCACATAGGATTCCATCCGACTCCACCCGCCGTCTTCATTCTGGATTTTCTTACAGGAACTGCAGATGGACAACAACCCTTCCAACGCGTTCACTTCTTCCTGCAATTTTTCTTTAGCGAACTCGGCTTTCAAGTGAGTTCGGTCCGCCAACGCGATGCCGAACATAATCACAGAAAACACCAAGCCCGTTTCACCGATAAAGGTAATGACAATCGCGGTTTCCAATCCCAATGTGTTTACGATCGATACCCCCAACGATCCGCTAAGCATCGCCGCCCACGCGAAGGCTAGAAACCGTGCACGTTTCAATCGAGCACCCAACCACGCGTAGGTCACGGTGAAGAACAAATAAACCGACCAGCAAATCCCCAGAAAGTAACTCAAATAATTCACTTCAAGGCGGTAGGTAAATCCGAGTAGACCCAATGTGAACGCCGCGATAGCCAACGCAACCAATCCTTTGTCCAACTTCGGTATATGAACCTTCGACTCCATGAAACTCCGAGCAAACAGTACGTTGAAACCAACCATTCCTCCCAAGGCCAATGTCGCCATGGGAAAATACAAATACGGGTGGGCGGACCACAGAAAATAGTGCGCCAATCCCTTGATATGAAGCTCGAACAAAATCGCAAAAACGAGGAACGCAACGTAAAACAGATAAAGGGTATCCTTCATGGCGATTACCATGAATCCATGATAAACGGCCATCGCAACCAGTCCGCCAAATAACAACCCAAGCCCCAGCAGATTGAAAAACATATTTTCCCTAAAATCGTTGGGGTTCCAAATGGTTAGGGGTGCCGAAAATGTACCGCGGATCTCCATGCGCACATAATAGGTTTGTTCCGTGTCTGGTTCGATAACCATTGGAAACGTCGGGTAACGATGGACGACGGGACGGTCAAAAAATGGTACTTCTGCCAAATCGATCTTACTGTATTGCCCGCCATCGGGAGCGAAAAATTGAATGTTGGGAATAAACGTATTTTTCAATTCGAGGTACCGCGTGATCGATTTCGGGTGAGTGTGCGATAACCTAAATCTCAACCAGTACACGCCATCTACAATCCCTCGATTGATCGTTTGGCCGGTATTCAATTCGAAGTCAACCTCGTCGAGATTTAGCACGGCTTCAATGGGCATCTCGCCGGATGCGTCATGAAAAATATAAATGTTTGGTTCAATTGAGACAGCCGGGGCTGAAACAGGGAGTTCCACAGCACCCACCGCTCCTGCAAGACTCAATGCCAGCACTATCCACGAGAGAAATTTCATCCGGAAACCCTCTCGTATTCATCACGACAATCCGGACAAAACACGTGATCAAACTCTACGTCGGTCCTATCTCTAATGTACTTCTCCAATTGAAACCATTCGCCATCCTCGTTCCGAATTTTCTTGCAGAACGCACAAATAGGTAAAAACCCTTCCAACTTTTCCACTTCTTCCTGCAACTCAAGTTCGGCGGATTCTTCAGATACTTTGGTTCGTACCGCAAGCCCGATGGCAAACGCCACGGTCGCGATACCGAAACCGACTTCGCCCACGCGATCCGTAAATGCATTGCTGGAAAAAAGCGCCAAATTGACTAGAAGGTTTCCGACGGTGCCGATGGACATCGCTCCCCATCCCATTACCAAAAATAATGTGGAACTCGAAATATTTTTTTGCCATACCTGAGCCGAAACGCCGAAACAAATCACCGGCCACAAGAAACCCACGGGGAAAACCGTTTTCATCGCTAAGGTCGGGCTCGACAACGCAATGGCACTTTGTACGACACAGGCCGCGGTCAGAAACAACAATGCGTCGTCCCATTTCGGCGCAAACTCTTTTGATTGAAGGTAGCGTCTCGTAAATAACACGCTAAAGGCCATCATCGTTCCAGACGTGAATAACATAGCCCGCATCACCATCTCCGGCTGCTCCGACCAGAACAGCCAAAATCCAACGCCGCCGATATGGGCCTGACAGATGGCTCCAAATCCAAGGAACAAGGCGAAGTAAAAATAGATGCGCTCCTTGACAGAGACCACCATGATGAAATGATAAAGTGCCATCGCCGCCAGACCGCCCAAAAACAATCCCAGGCCCATTAATTTCATGAACTCGGACTGCTCCAGAATTCCCGGTGCCCAAGCGATCAGCGAAAACCGAAGCGGAGATTCGGAACGGACTCGGACGTAATACGTTTGGTTCGTATCCGGCAGGATTTCCAAAGGAAACACAACGGACCGGTGAATAAAGGGCCGGGCGTAAAACCCTTTACCATCCAAATCAACGACCGCAAATTCACCGTTCTCTGCTAGAGAATACAATTGAACGTTGTGCACGAAGCGATTATCGAACTCGATTTCCCGGATCATGGGATCATCACCAGAATACGTCAACCGAAAGCGGAGCCATACCACGCCTTCGACGAACCCGAGATTTACCAACGGTTCCGTGTGCCGATCGAATCGTGCTGAAATACTGGCATCAGAAACGTCGTCGATCGTAAGAATTCCGTCGGGATCGGACAAAATCTCCAAATGGGGACCAAGTTCAGTTCTGGAATCCATTTGTGAGAGTTCGACCGCCTGCACTGAGCACGCAGCGAATAAGAAACTGAATAAAATTACACGGTATACCAACAAAATCCCTCGAAATGGTCAAAATTACTGGAAAATATCGAATTTATCGTATTAACAGTATACCTCAAAACGAAGCCTTCGACCAAGGTAAAACGTCAACAGTTTTCCCGTCCATACTCCACGTGCTACAATTTCCGCCTTTCACACCAATATCAACGGCTTAGGAGGGGTATGCCGAAACTATCCAAATTTGAAAAGGGGCTGAATCCAGACCAATTAGAGGCGGTTCGGCAGATTAAAGGCCCCGTTTTGGTCATTGCAGGGGCTGGAAGCGGGAAAACCAGTGTAGTCACCCGTCGAATTGGTCTCATTATCTCCAAAGAATACGCGAAAGCAGACCAGATTCTGGCAGTGACCTTCACCAACAAAGCCGCTGGCGAAATGCGGGAACGCGTTGCTGACCTCGTAGGTAAACGAAAAGCCGAATCGGTTACTATTTCCACGTTTCACTCCTTTTGCCTCAAAGTACTCCGAGAACACATCGAACACCTCGGATTTCGTCGCAATTTCACCATTTCCGGTGAAGGCGACACCCGCACCATCATCAAACGCATCGTGGAAGACATGGAAGGCGTCGATGAGTCTTTCGACCAGGGCACCCTCCGCAGCGAAATCAGCCTGGCGAAAGGGGCCAATGTTGAGACTTTTAGCCTCACCCCCGCCACCGATGAATCCGAGGAAGAGAAAAACACCCGCGAGAAATACGAGACGTATCTGCCCGAAGTCTACGAACAATATCAGTCCGCCCTAAGAGCTGCGAACACCCTCGATTTCGACGATCTGCTCACGTATGTACTGCGGCTTTTCGCCGAGCACCCAAGAATTCTCAGTGCCTACCAGAAGCGATTCAAATTCGTCATGGTCGACGAATACCAGGACACCAATCCGACCCAATATCAGCTTGTCCAAATGCTCGTTGCCAAACACAAAAACCTCTGCGTCGTCGGCGATGACGATCAATCCATCTACGGCTGGCGCGGCGCCGACGTTCGAAACATTCTGCAATTTGAAAAAGATTTTCCAAACGCTAAAATCGTGACGTTGGCACAAAATTACAGATCGTTTGAAAGTATTTTGAACGCCGCCAACAGTGTCATCAAAACCAACGCAAAACGCAGAGAGAAAACACTTTTTTCCGCACTGGGCGCCGGGCAACCTTTGGATTGGGTATTGACGGCCGACGATGAACACGAAGCGAAGATCACCGCCGACTGGATCGGGGAACTTCGCAGCTCGACTGGTGCCGACTTTAAAGACATCGCCATCCTCTATCGGTCGAACACGCAATCACGTCCCTATGAAATTGCATTTAGAACGCTGGGAATCCCCTACAACGTGGTGGGCGGGCAAGACCTTTTCGAGCGCGCCGAAGTACGCGACATTATTTCCTATTTGAAAGCCCTCGCGAACCCTTGGGACGAAGCGGCCTTCTTGCGCATCGTCAACATGCCCCGACGAGGCATCGGTGACAAATCCCTCCACGCCGTACACGACTTGTGCCGTACACGAAAGCTTTCTCTCGGAAAAGGAATGGCAATGGCACTGAAAGAAGGGGTCATCCACGGTACGGCTGAAAAAGGAATGCGATCCTTCTTGGCTTTGATGGCCGAGACACGGCGTCGGTTTAAGGAACGCAAAAAACCGATGAGCGAAATTCTGGAAGAACTGATCGACTTTATCGGGTACAAAAACGAGTTGGATCGTACATCGAAAACCCTCGAATTATCCCGCATGCGTTGGGAAAACATTGAAGCCGTCGTACAAGCATTGGCCGAATATGAATCGGGCACGAAAGACGCTACGTTAGGAAATTTTCTGGACCAAAGTTCGCTGAATTCCAGCGCCGACAAAAATAACGACGACGACCCGCGTAACAACGCGGTAACCTTGATGACCATCCATAGTGCAAAGGGACTGGAGTTTCCTTACGTGTTTATCGCGGGCGTGGAAGAGGGCCTGCTCCCACACGACAGAAGCGTTCGCGAGGGTTCGGTCGATGAAGAACGTCGCTTATTTTACGTAGCCATTACCCGAGCCAAAAGACATTGTATCCTTTTGGAAACCTGCTCGCGCCGAAAGCATGGACGAGATAAAATCTGCACGACGAGCCGATTCATGAAAGAGATTCCCGACGAGTTATTGACCAAGCATATTCGTGCCGCACGGGACATGGTATTGCAACGAATCGATACGCCGAAACCGAAGCCCAAGAAACGGAAGCGAGCGAGAAAAGCGTAGCAGCCGGCGGACAAACCTAGAGTGTCAAATTCCAGTTCTTCATAAGCGACAACGATTCGTGATTGGTAATATTCCGATGCAATGGAGTCACACTCACCTTGTCGTGTTCGATAGCCTCGAAGTCCGTTCCGTCATGAATGACGTGCTCCTCGCGGAATCCACCGATCCAATAATATTTTTTCCCGCGCGGATCTTCGCGTTCAAAAATTTCATCGCCGTAGTTCCTCAAACCCTGCCGCGTAATCGCGACGCCTTGAAGATCTTCGTAAGGTAGTTGCGGTACATTCAGATTCAACACGGTATCTTCCGGTAGGCCAAATTCCAAAATCTGACTTGCAATTTTCGTCGCGACTTTGGCCACTACATCGAACTCTCGAGCATCGTAACTCGCATTGGAAACCGCCAGGGATGGGAATCCCAACAACATGCCCTCGTAGGCTCCTGCCACCGTCCCGGAATAGGTCACATCGTCGCCCAAATTCGGTCCATTGTTGATTCCTGACAGAACAATATCCGGCTTCACGGGCATCAATTGTCGAAC
>Ga0315336_1000421_pt1 | contig 123349 bp, 118 predicted proteins | sample ASW5metaG_FD_204512 | JGI IMG/M metagenome (GOLD analysis project Ga0315336, IMG submission 204512) | Ammonia-oxidizing marine archaeal communities from Monterey Bay, California, United States - ASW #5 | ecosystem: Environmental > Aquatic > Marine > Intertidal zone | place: USA: California... | reverse complement strand
TAGACGACCTTCTTCAGTTGATCAGTGACTTTGGTTGCACCGAAGGCGACCCACTTAACTGAACCCCCACCACAACCCCACCACCCCACAGCACCTCCGTATGTACGGAGGTGTTGTTCTTTAGATGGCAGTGCATTGCTCTTAAAGCGGTACGCAAGACCATCTATAGAAACAGTTGTTGACCTAACCCATCAGGCCTTCTCTAATGAACCTTGTGCGGCCTCAGGTCGCCTGTAGGAGAGAGGAAACCAATGCGCTATATCTGCACTGCCGTCGTGGCCACCTTGGCCTTGGCTGGAACATCATTCGCTGCAACCATCAATGTGCCCGGTGACCATGCCACCATTCAGGGTGCAATCAATGCGTCATCTCATGGCGACGTCATTGCCATTGCAGCAGGTACCTACAACGAGCACTCGATCGACACCGACGGCAAGGCCATCACCATTGGCAGTGCCAGTGGCAATCTGGATGTGACCATTGATGCCAACGGAGGTGGCAGTGTGTTCAGGATCGAGTCTGGCGAAACATCCGGAACCGTCATCAAGGACCTGGTGATTACTGGGGGATTAGCCAACTACGGCGGCGGGATCTACTGCGGCAACAGCAGCCCCACCATCAGCGGTTGCACGATCGAGGGCAACACGACCAACGACGATGGCGAGGGCGGCGGGATCTACTGCGAAGACAGCAGCCCCACCATCACCAACTGCACGATCTCGGGCAACATGGCCACTGGTTCACAGGGCAACGGCGGCGGGATCTACTGCGACAACAGCGAGCCCACCATCAGCGGCTGCACGATCTCGGGCAACACGGCCCACTACTCCGGCGGCGGGATCTCGTGCTACGGCAGCGAGCCCACCATCAGCAACTGCACGATCTCGGGCAACACGGCCTTCGACGGCGGCGGGATCTCGTGCTACGGCAGCTGGCCCACCACCACCATCAGCGACTGCACGATCTCGGGCAACACGGCCTACTACGGCGGCGGGATCTCCTGCTACGGCACCTACGCCGCCATCAGCGACTGCACGATCGAGGGCAATACGGCCAACTTCTACGGCGGTGGTGCCATCTACAGCGAAGACAGCAGCCCCACCATCACCGGCTGCACTTTTACAAGCAACATGCCAAACACGATTTTTGGCGACATCACCTTGGGTGGATCGCCGTCTACCACAGGTGCCTGCTGTGTTTCCTCTGGTTGTCATGCTCTCACTGAAGACGCATGCGCTGGCATGGGCGGCACTTGGCTTGGCGAGGATGCATCATGCGATGACTGCCCCGCTTCATGCATGGGTGACACAGACGGCAACGGTGTCGTCAACATCGAGGACCTGCTGAACATGCTTGGCAGTTGGGGCGCTTGTCCTTAGTAACCCCCACCACAACCCACCACCCCACAGCACCTCCGTATTCACGGGGGTGTTGTTGTTTAGAGACGTCGGTGAAGTGAACCAAGATGCTTGGGAAGTACACCTTCGTAGTGCCACTACATCTTGTACCCATCAAGCCACAACATGTAGTGTCATGGCCAAACTGCTTTTTTCTCTATATCAAAGGGGAAAGCAGCTCAGTACACCGACGTCTCTTACACGGTGTTTACAAGCACATCCCTAAAATCGGGTCTATGGATAAGAACAATAAGGAGTACTACTAAGGAATACCAAGGTGTAGACCAAGGCGCCTAGGTTTAACCTCTTATAAGAAAATAGTATGTTCATACCTACTAGGTAGACCTAGGTAACCAAGGAACTCCTTGGTGTACTAAGGAATGAAAACTCCTTAGAGACCAAGGGCTTCCTTGGTTACACCTAAGCACATCTAAGAGAAAGAAGAAAACTCTCTTCCAAACTTCTACTGATAGATTTGATTTAAATAATCAGAGTCTGTTTGAAGGAGAGTCTTAGGTACCTGAGCGTCTCAGTCATTGCTGGCATCTAACTTCCCAGGAGTTCCTGAGGAAGACTCAGGTAGGCGAAGATGATTGTTAACTTTGAAACTGATCTAACTCTTCCAACACGTCTTTGAACTGACCAATTTGTGTTCATCTGGTCAGATCTAATACGTCTATATGCACAGCGTCTTTTGAGAAGCCCGGAGCGCTTTTCTCAGCGCGCTTGATGACTAAAACGACCACCGGGTCACCCGAAATTTGGGGCTCTTAGAAAAGATCCTACGGCTTCTCAGAGGGTGTTGCGTATAGATGGTTTCGACACCAAATCCAACAGGTGTCGCGAATCAAAAGACACGGTTACTGTTGAGACGGACTGGCTTGTCCCCCGGCACCCCCCGGTGGGAGCTTCACTTTGCTGTGACTTTTCTATCCCTGTGAGCTGTCGGATGAACTCAGCAAATGGAGGAATGTCTCCTCTGAAACAATTTGAATCGGGTGCCCCTGCTCAATGAGCTCTTCGGCTCGGATGTGCGAGTCTGATTTATCCTTGCCAGCAAGCTGACGCACATCCTGTTCTCCAACGACAACAAGTGTTGTTTTCTTAGTCGGCTTTTTTGACTTGCCAATCGTGCATCCTGCATCGGCAGCCATTCTCTGAGCTTCCTTACGCTTCATTGACAGCGTCCCAGTAAAGACGACTGTCTCTCCACACATGGGACCCTCCGAGTTTGCAGTTGGCCTTTCGTAATCTACGACAGGTCTTTCCACCCGCTGGAGCCATTCGCTAATTGGCCGTCCAGTCTGGTCAATAGCTGCGAGCACGATCTCTGCAGCAGCCCTTGCATCTTCAGTAGCGTCGTGGTGCTTGAATTCAATACCCAACTGCTTCGCAACGACTCCAAGGCCATAGCCATGCTCAGACCATTCGGGCCATGCTCGTTTGGCAACCCTCAAGGAGTCCAACCAGATTGGTTGAAGTGTCTTTAGTGACTGGTCGTGACAGGCTTTGCTGATCGCTGTCTTGTCAAAGGGAGAATGGCAGACCAAAATGGACTGCTCAACAAGTTGTGCCAAATCGCCGTGGACTTCGGCGAAAGTCGGAGCCCCCGCAACATCACACTCTTGAATGTGATGAATATGATTGGTGTTAAAGGGATTGAAGTAATCCCTTGGGTCTATCAGTGCCCCCCACTGTTCCGTCACAACCCCCTGATGACAAGCAACCAATCCAATTTGGCAGATGGATGAGGAGTCAGCATTCGCCGTCTCAACGTCGATGGCGAGGAAGTCGAACTCACCCCAGTCAGGAACTTGTGACATAGGTATCCTTGTGTTGTAGAAACTGTTGTAGGTGACCTACCACCAGACAGAAAAACCCCCTTCCCGAACGCCCCGGGCATGATTCGAACATGCGACCTGCGGATTAGAAGTCCGCTGCTCTATCCAACTGAGCTACCGGGGCCAATGGCGACATTCTATCGATGCAAAGCAAAGGTGGCAGGAAGGGTGTCAGACACTCTCATCAGAGGCCTGCTGCGCCAGCGCGGCATCAATCGCCGCCTCCAACACCGCAGGCTCATCCGTCCCGATCCGGAAGTGCCCGCCATTGTGATACGCCAACTCAACCGAGTAGAACCCCGAAACGTTCCACAGCCAACCGTTGAAGACGTACCGAATGCCCCAACCGAAAATCCACGGCGTCCGAACCACCTGACACGACTCCACCCGCTCCAACGCTATCGAACGACGAATCAAACCCACACCAAACGCGATGCGAATGTGCGTCGCATCAACCTCCACCGTCAACGAATGAAACAACCAATACAACGACCCAAACACGACCGTCGGCACATACAACCACTGCGTCGTGAATCCAGCCATCACTGCCATGAATACCATGGTCACCCCAAACCCGAACCGAATTACCCAACCCGGCTGCGTGTGCCGATACGTCCCGGCTTGCCCAATCACATCCTGATTCATCGCGGACTGCTCCATACTCAGAGCATATCGGCGCTTCTGGGCTCTGGCCGCCTCAACTCATCTCCAGCCTGAGACTCACCCAGTACTGTCACAGGTATGTCCTGGCTGAAGCCCACCATTACCAACGCACCACAGGAACACGCCGACCGCCTGCGCGTTGCCATGGCCGCCGCCATCGCCGCCGGTGACGCCCTGATGCTTCACTTCGAACGCGGTGTCATCGCCCGAGACAAGGCAGACGGATCACCCGTCACCAATGCCGACCTTGAAGCAGAGACAACTATCCGCAACGCCATCTCCAACGCCTTCCCCAACGACGGACAACTCGGCGAAGAACATGGCCTGATCAACGGCGACAACGACTGGCGATGGGTCATCGACCCCATCGACGGCACGATCAGTTTCATCCACGGCGTTCCGGTTTTCGGCACACTCATCGGCATTGAATATGAAGGCACACCTGTCGCCGGCGTCATGCACTTCCCCGGCCTCAATGAAACCGTCTGGGCAACCGAAGCGGGCGCCTTCTGGAAACGTGGTGAAGCGAAACCAACACGAGCTTGCGTCTCCAACACCACGCAACTCGCCGACGCGATGGTGTGTATGACGAGTTTGGACTATTGCGACGATGACCACGATCCATGGCTGCGCGTCCACGGCGCCGCCAAACGCACGCGCGGCTGGAGCGACTGTCACGCATCATCGCTGCTGGTCACCGGACGGGTCGACGCCGTCATCGAACCCGAACTCAAACCTTGGGACTGCTCGGCGATCATCGCCGTGCTACGCCACGCGGGAGGACGGTTCACCGACTGGAACGGTGAGCACGACAACGACAGCAGTGTGCAACGCGGCGTGTCGAGCAATGCGCTGCTGCACGATGAACTCTGTGTGATGCTGGCGCCCCGATAGGCGGACTGTTCACACGAACAGGAGACCAGGCTGAACAGCCCACCTACCGACGCAAACGAAGTTCAACACTCAACACCCCTGCCCCCATCGACTGAGCAACTCGATCAGGTCGCGCACGGCAACAGTCCCATCACCGTCAAGATCACCAGCGCAATCGCCGCCGCACGCCCCCCACGCGTTCAACAACACCGTCACATCACCCAATCCGATCAGCCCCGAGTCATCCAAATCACCGGGGCAATCATTGGACACACACGCATCTGCAAATGAGTTGCCTCCCAGATCCGTCCACGCGCCGCCGACATGCTGTGCCTGCCCGCAGAATTGCGAGCCCGACACACCACCAGCATTGCCATCTGTAAACACCATGCCATCCACCCCAAGGCCTGCGGTGTTCGATTGCACGACACACAAAAGCACAGCTGTGTCCGAATCGCCTGTGCCCACCGCATACAACGCGCCGCCACGCAGCACCGCTTGATTGGCGTCGAATGTTGCCGACTGCCAGGACGCGTCCGAACACCAGTCCAGAAACACCGCCCCGCCGTACACGGCTTCGTTCAACCCCAGCACAGCCGACTGCACAACCACCGACGAATCCACCGCCCACAGCGCCCCACCGTCACCGGAGGCAATGTTCGCCGAAGCACCACCGGCACTCATGCCGAAGACAGTGTCCACCGCCGCAATGCCCGCGCCGTCCACCGCGGAACACGCGTCGATCTGCATGCCGTCCGCCTGGAACTGACCGCCATAGATATATACGCCACCACCGGATTGGCCTGCACCGCAACTGGCGATTGAAACTTGCTGCAGCGCCGCCGACACCGCTGATTGCGACGAATCTAGGCACAGTCCGCCGCCGTACCACGTGGCTTGACACGACGACACAGCGACATTCGTCAGAACAAGGGCACATCCCCCGCCGACCACCATGCCGCCGCCGGTGTCGCCCGTGCAGTTGTCCAGTTGTCCACCGTTCCAGGAGAGCGAACCACCGTGCATGCGCGCACCGCCGCCGAAGAAGGTGGCCATGCCGCCGGAGATCGTGCAGTTCTGCAGCGACAGGTCCGCGCTCCACGCGCCAAGACACCCACCGTGCCAGGCGCCGCCACCACTGAGTGAGCAGTTCAGCATCGTGACTGAGGCCCCGGACACCGTCATCGCGCCGCCGGAGCGTTCCCAGTCACTGGTCAGGCCGTCGCCGTTGATGTCACCACCGGAGATACTCCCGCCCAACAGCACAAGGTTGTGCAGCACGATCGTGCCGCCGTCGATCACCACAGCGCGTCCGGTTGGGCCTCCATCGAAGGTCGGAGGGTCTTCGGCGTCGAGCGCGCGAATCGTGAGTTGGCGGTTGGTCAGGTGCAAGGCAGCCTCGTCTGGCGCCGAGGGCGACCAGGTGCCGGAGGCGATGGCAAGTTCGTCGCCGTCGGCGGCCAGAGCGAGGGCATCTGGGATGGTTTCAGCGTCCAGGCCTGCGCCGACGGTGATGACGTCAGCTGCGGAAGCGCCGGCCAGCAGCAACGTGATGTAGGCAGAGGTCGTCGTCCATCTCGTGGTGGAAGGTGTGTGCATGGAAACTCCTGTCGATCCAACCAAAGAGGTCGGATACAGAGTGATTGCACCATGCGTGTGTCAGTGGACGGGTTCCGGCTGCGTCGATTGCGCAGCCGCGCGTTTGTACTCATCGGAGTCAGCGGCGCGGAAACTGCGTCCGAGAAACGAGCGGCGGGCAAAGGCAACTAGAACTCGCTTGGCCCGTGGGGCAGGATCGCCTCTTCGCCTGCTCTATTGAACAAGGCCGCCCGGAGGGCGGCCTTGTTCAATGGGCTGGGCAGGACTCGAACCTGCGACCTGGCGATTATGAGTCGCTTGCTCTAACCACTGAGCTACCAGCCCCAAGCGTGCACAGTAGCAGGGCGGGGCAAAAGCCAGACGCCTGCTCTCCTGCTCCAGAGTACGGCGTAGCCACGCTCTAGTCCCACTGCAACGTCGGCCCACTCGAACGCATCCGCTGCGTGAAACCGAGAATCGCATCCCGGCCGCCGGGCTCGTCGATCATGAACAGATTGTCGCGCCCTCCTTTGAACGCCCGGACACCCTTGAGCGTCTCCACATGACCATCGCCGAAGACCACAGCGCCCTGCCAACGGCCGTCCGGACACGTCACCGAATCCGCAGTCTCAATGCCGTCTTCCGGACCGCGATTGCCCAACAACGGAAAGCTGCTGTCCATGCGCCACTTGGTCCAGTTTTCCTTGCGCCTGCCGTGCAACGGCATGTGCGCGAAGGACACGTTCGAGATCTCATGCAGGTCCGCGCTGAATCCGGGGTCCCAGTAGTAGCCGTCGCCAGGATTGATCGCGGCGTGGTCATACGGCCAGTACACCTCGAACCAATCGTCATCGAAGCCCGAGACAAGCATCTTCGGCATGATCAGGTTCTCGGCGATCAACAGGCTCCAGAAGGCGGCCGATGTGTCGTCGGAACTCTTGTTGGTGTAGTGCGAGGGATGCACCATGCCGCTGTTCGGGCTGGCGGCGCGTCGTGCATGCATGGTTTGGAAGATCTGATTCAAGTTGATGGAGTCCGTCAACCCCATCGCACTGCCGGCCACGCCTCCGCGACCTTCACCGCCCCCCATGCCGACCGCCCCACCGCCGGTTGAAATGCCCTGCATCATCAAGGCCATGAGCGCCACCATGCACGCCATGGAAATCAACAAGCCGATCATCGACAAGCCTCTGCGCATCACTCATCACCCGCCTCTACCTGCACCGGCCTGTTGAAGAACAAACTGTCCAGATCCCTCGGGGGCACGGGGTCCGCCTGGGCATGGCGGTGGCCCTTTCCAGCTGTGTTGAAGATCGACCACATCTCGGCCACGCTCGACGCTGTGCCATGCACGGTGAACCGTGTGCGGCCGTCGGCGCCCTGCACAGACACTTCCCACACTTCTCCGTTGGAGTCATCGCCCTTCGGTCTGGCTGACACCCACCGCGAGGCAATGGCGTTGATTGACTGTGATTGCGCAAACGTCACCTGCCCCGTCCACCCCCACTCGCTGGAACGTGCGAATCGGTCACCGGCGAAGCGCAGTGTGCCGTCTGACTCCACATGCCAACGGGCGTACCTGAAGTCTGGACCACGCAGGTAGATGTCCACTTCGGTCATGTTCAAGACCACGGCGGGCTCGTCGTCGGGGGACTTGGAAGCGACGGCAGGCAGCGTTGTTTTAGTTGCGGATGGAGCAGGCGCCGGCTTGCTCACAGGTGTTGTGAGCTCAGCTGACACTACGACAGGCTTCGGCTGTGATGCGTTTGCTTCTTCTTCAGCTTGCGACTGTTGAGCCGGCTGCCCATTAGACGCACACCCTGCCAACATGAGAGCCGCCGCGGTTGCGACAGTCGATACTAGGAAGCTACTTCGAGTCACCATCGGTCACCTCCAGTTGTCCATGTGCGGCAACGGCCGCATCCCAAGTGCCCCACGGATCGTCGCCGTAATTCCAACGCATGGGCTCCACTGCGGGCGCATCGTCCGGGGTGTCCTCCGCCCAGGCCATCGCCAACGCGGATCTTGCAAAGCGCTTGATTGAGGCCTCAACCGGTTCACCCGAGGGGTAGGCACGCAGATAATTCCAACGGTCGCCGTTCGCTGTGAGCGCCAGCAACCACACTGATCCACCCTGAACCGGCTTCTTCGCCCGGCGCAGATCCGCGGTGGCATCTGCACGTGACGGCTTATCCAACCCCAGCCGGATAGCAGCATCCCACAGGCGAGCCATGTCCTCACGCGTCAACTGCCGCACCCAGCCCGGCATGGTGTTGGGGCCTTTGCCCGGCTTGGCGTCGTAGTGGAGCGCTCCGTCCGCCAAAACCACGAGCCGACTTGTCCGCTCATGGGCTCGCTCGCCGTCAGGTGCCACGAGAATCGTGAGATCCACCGAGAAGTCGTCGGGCACGCTGGAATACAGATCCGAGGACTGCACATGCTGAGCAGCACAACCTCCGGCTGTGGTCAAAAGGAGGCCCGCGGGGAGCATCAACGGAAGCAGCCAAGAACAGGCCATGGATCGCATGGACAGAGCGTACCGCCTTCAGGGATACTGCACCCATGCTGACCCTCGTCGACTGGATCAACGACTATCTGGACCGCCCTGCCGACGCCCACGAACAGGCCGAGCTGCTTACCGCGGCCGGTTTCCCGCTGGAAGACCGGACCACCATGGACGGCGACATCCAGCAGGACTTCGAAATGACGTCCAACCGCGGCGACTGCACCTGCCATGTGGGGCTCGCCCGCGAGATCGCTGCTGCCAGTGGCCGCACCCTCGTCATGCCCGACTGCACAGCCAACGCAACCGGCAATGCCGTCTCGATCCAGATCGACAATCAAGTGCCCGACGCCTGCCCGCTGTATACGGCACGCGTCATTCGCGGCATCACCGTCGCGGACAGCCCCGAGCGCATGCGAACACGTCTTGCAGCGCGAGGCGACACACCACGCAACAACGTGGTCGACGCCACCAACTTCGTGCTGTTCGAGTTGGGTCAACCCACGCACGCGTTCGATCTGGACACGCTCGAGGGCGGTCGCATCGAAATCCGCATGGCGAGGAAAGGCGAACGATTCCTGCCGCTTGGCGACGACGCCGAAGAACTCGAACTCGACGGCAGTGAACTCGTCATCGCCGACGCCGTAAAGCCCGTGGCGCTTGCGGGCGTCAAGGGCGGTGCGCTGTGCGCCGTCACTGCCGATACGAAGAACCTGCTTATCGAAGCGGCCACGTTCGATCCGGTCCAAGTGCGACACACAAGCCGTCTGCACAACATCGCGAGCGACTCGTCGTTCCGGTTCGAGCGCGGCGTTTCACCCCTGCAGGTGGACGAAGCTGCCGAACGCCTGTGTGGGCTGATCCTGGCCAGCGCCGGCGGCGAACTGGATGCCGGCTCGATCTCCGCCGGTGCGCCGCTGCCTGAGTGCCTGAAAGCGAGCATGCGATTGAGTCGCTGCCGCGCCATTTTGGGCCTTGATCTGAGCGATGCACACATACTGGGGTCTCTGGACCGTCTGGGCTTTCAACCCGTACCCAACGGCGACACGATCAACTGCACCGTGCCCTGCCACCGCGGTGACATCACCCGCGAAGTGGACCTGATCGAAGAAGTCATGCGCATGCATGGCTTTGACGACGTGCCTGTACGCGATCGCATTGAAGTGAAGCCTGTCACCGAACCGCAGGAGACGCGACGCAGGCGTCATCTGGCCGACGCGCTGGTGGCTGAAGGTTATCTGGAGACTGTGACGCACACGCTCGCCAACGCGGCGCTGTCCAGCCGACTGCTCGGCGGCGACGCCCCGCTGCAACTCGATGAAGCCCGCGCCATGGCTGAAGATGCCCTTCGCCCGAGCCTGCTGACGAGCCTGCTGAAGGTTCGCAAGCACAACGCGGACAGAGGTTCCGCCAGCGGCATGAAGCTCTTTGAACTGGGCAGCGTGTTTACTCAAAACGCCGACCCACAGGAGCAACTGGAGTTGTGCCTGCTCGTAGATGAAGACGATAACGGCATTCGACCCTTGCGCAGCGCCGTGGATCAAGTGGCTCGCGTACTCGCGGGAGATGGCGCTGCCGTACGCGTGGACAAGGGCGGCGGTCCGTCGTGGATGCAACCTGGCGGCACGATCACACTCGGTAGTGACACACTGGGCTGGCTTGGCCGCGTGGACGGCGGCATTGCCGCCGCCGGTGGCGTAGATGACATTCCGCTGCTCGCGGCGATCCTGAGACCAGCTGCATGGTTGTCTGCCGACGAGCCTGATATCGCCGTGGCGCCCCCGCCGAGTTTCCCCGCCATCGAACGCGACATTTCCGCCATTGTCGAAGAGTCACAGTCGTGGACCACGCTGGCCGACGCCGTTGCCGGACTTGACCTGCCCATGCATGAAGGGACGCAGTTCGTGACGGTGTACCGGGGCAAGGGTGTCGCGGAGAACCACAAGTCCGTCACGCTTCGCCTGACCTTCCGGGCTGAAGATCGAACGCTGACGCGTGAAGAGGTCGAAGGCCCCATGAACAGTGCGATCGAAGCGTTGCAGTCCGCCGCAGGTGCAGAGGTTCGCTCATGAGTGCGTTGGCCGAACTCACCGTTGCTGAACTTGTTGAAGCACTTGGCGCGAAGGAACCGGTCCCTGGAGGCGGTGCCGCAGCCGGCGCCGTCGCGGCCATCGGCATGGGGTTGGCTCGCATGGTGCTGGCGTACACGATCGACAAACCGAAGTTCGCCAAGCACGCCTCGGCGAACAACTCGGACTACCAGACGCTCGGCGATCTCGCGGAGCATGCGCTGTCGCTGGCGGACGCGGACGCCGAGGCTTACGCAGCGCTCAATGCACTTTGGAAACTGCCCGAGGGCGACGACCAACGAGAAACGCAGTGGGAAGACGTGGTGGAAGCAGCCATCGAGGCTCCGATGCGCACGATCGAAGCTTGTCTAGATGCACTGGAGCGCTGCGATGCCATGCGGGATCGCACTAACGCCATGTTGCGCAGTGACCTGAACGGAGCGGTGAATCTGCTGGTCGCCGCCCAGTTGACGGCTGCGGAGAATGTGCTGGTCAATCTGCCTTCGGTACGCGACGAAGATCGCCGTGCCGAGATTCAAGCCGCCATGGATGCAATGTTGCCAGAGGGTGTCTGACACCCACTTCTCAATACCCAGCTCTTCGTGAGACAGGGTGTCTACCTGTTGCAGACGGTGCCGGCGACCATTGAGCGGAACTGCTCGACGAGTTGCGTCGTGATTGGTCCAACCATGCCTGCACCGATCGGTGTGCCATCGATGCTACAGACGCCGATGACCTCCGCCGCCGTGCCTGTCAAGAAGATCTCGTCGGCTTGGAAGAGCTCTTCCTTGGTGACCATGCGATCTTCGACCGTGTAGCCACACGCCGGAGCGACTTCTTCCATGACGAATCGACGCGTGATGCCATGCAGCATGCCCGCCGATGTGTCGGGCGTCACGATGGCGCCGTCCTTGATCAAGAAGATGTTGTCGCCCGTGCACTCTGCAACATCGCCTTCGATGTTCAGCATGATCGCTTCAAGCACACCCGCCTCGATCGCTTCGACCTTGGCGAGAATGTTGTTCAGGTAGTTCAAGCTCTTGATCTGCGGGTCCAAGCACGCAATCGGAATCCGCGGCCGATGGGCAATGATCACCGGCATGCCATTGACGTACATCTCTTCTGGATACAGCGAGATCGTGTCGGCGATGATGATGCAACTTGGGTTGGAACATGAACTGGGGCTGAGGCCCAACGAGCCTTTGCCCCGCGTGTAAACCACGCGGACGTAGCCGTCATCGATGCGATTGGCTTCGACCGTTTCCACGATAGCCGCGGCGAGTTCGGTATCCGAATAGGGCGGTTCCAGATGGATGTGACGGGCCGACGCCTGCATGCGTTCCACATGGGCTTCAAGCTTGAACACAGTGCCGCCGTAGACGCGAATGCCCTCGAAACAACCGTCTCCATAGAGCAATCCATGATCGAAAACGCTGATGTGAGCGTCGTCGGGTGCGACAAGTGTGCCATTCATCCAGATGCTGCGGCTCATGAAGTCTCCTGCCTGTTGGATGGGACATTGTAGCCCGTATCATCCTCGTTCATGCCTCTTCTTCACGACCAACAGGTTTCCCACCGCCCAGACGCAGACCCCTTCGATCAGGGCTTCCTGCAGGCCCTTGCACAGGGTGAAGTGCGGCTGACTGCTGATCAGGCTCTGCGACTGCACACTGAGATGCCGCTCATGGAACTGGGCCGGTGGGCAGATGCTCGATGCCGGGCACTGCACGGTGATTCCATCCGGACCTACGTGATCGACCGCAACATCAACTACACGAATGTCTGCACGGCGAAGTGTACGTTCTGCGCATTCCGACGCGACGAAGGCGACGACGACGCCTATGTGCTGGAAACCGATGACATCCTGTCGAAGATCCGCGAGCTTGAAGCGATCGGCGGCACGCAGATTCTCATGCAGGGCGGCATGCACCCAGGCCTTCCCTTGGACTGGTACGAGAATCTGCTGTGCACGATTCGCCAAGAGCACCCGAACCTGCATGTACACGCGTTCAGCCCACCGGAAATGGTCGAGTTCGTGCACTTCTTCGATCCGCCGGGCACATCATTCGAGGACAAGGTGCGTTGGGTCTTGACGAAGCTCAAAGGCTGGGGCCTGCACTCGGTTCCCGGCGGTGGCGGCGAAGTCTTCGCCGACGCCGTACGCACCAAGATCGGGCTTGGAAAGTGCGATGCCGAGTCATGGCTGACCGTGATGCGCGTCGCCCATGAACTGGGCATGAATACGTCCGCCACCATGATGTTCGGACATATCGAAGGCTACGCGGATCGCATTCACCATTTGGAACTTGTGCGGCAGTGGCAGGACCGCTCGATCGCTGACTTTAGCGGTGACGGCGGCGGACGCTACATGGCCTTCATTTCCTGGCCATTCCAGCGAGAGAACACGCCGTTGGGTCGGGCGAAGAACTGGGGTGAAGGCAAAGGCGACGACCTGTCGCTGCCCTTCCCTGGCGACGTGGTGGCGCAGCTCGATGGAAGCGGCACAAAAGACATGCACCCCAAGTTCGGCCGCCGCGTGCGCATGGCGGGCGCCAGCGAATACCTGCGCACACAGGCGATCAGCCGGCTGTATCTCGACAACATCTGGTCCATCGGCGCTTCATGGGTCACCATGGGGCCGCACATCGGGCAAGTCGCACTTGCCTACGGCGCCAGCGACATGGGCTCGGTGATGATGGAAGAGAACGTCGTCAGCGCCGCTGGAACCACGTATTGCCTGAGCGAAGAAGTGCTCTGTCACTTGATTCGCGATGCCGGCTTCCTACCGGCACAGCGTGACAATGCATACGAACTTTTGAGGCTACACGACGGCGAGCAGTCACCCGATCTGCAAGTCAAAGATTGGTCAAAGCAGCGCACCAGTGCGTTGCACGTGCAGACGGGCGAGTGTGGTGGCGGTGAACATGGCACCACGCTGACCGTTGAAGGCCGCTGAGTTGCGTCAGGGGACCGTGGCCAGCAACGTGACACCGCCGACCGCATCGACGTCCAACCGCCACGACTGCCCCACCGTCATTCGTTGATACACAACTTCACCCTGCGCCACGCGTACGCCAGCAGCGTCGGCGAATGCCGGGTCCGAAGCCAAACGCCAGAACGACGCCCACAGGCCTCGCTCCCACGCACTGTATTCGCTATCAACGCCAGCATAGCCTGGCGGTACCGCGCCCGGCACGTCAAGGGCGATGCCATCTTGTGGCGCAAGGGACTCTGAGTACATTCGACGCAACAACACCAACGTCGAACCACGCAGCGGGTGCCCCGCTGCAACATCGCTTGACGGAAAACGAATCGTCTGGGTATCGACATGAATCACGTCCCCGGGCAACATGATCTCCTGCACCCCGATGGAACGCCCACTGTCATCGAGCTCCACGAAACGCACCGTCGTGCTTACGACTGCGCCTGTTGCGTCATCGACCACTTGATCCAGCACATCAATCTGTCCCAAGCGGCGCGCCCGACCAAGTCGATCGACCATGGCCTCAAAGGCGTCCAACTCAGCCTGTAGTTCAGCCTGCTGATGCTCCAACTCGGCAATGCGTCGCTGGGCGACGTCGGTCATGACCCACCAACTCGCACCAGCGCCAAGACCGGCAATCACAATGGCCAACACGAATCGTCTGCGCAACTTGCCCATGCAGGCTCTATCGGCCGTATGCCGGTGTCCTGAACAGAACCTCAGTTCAGAGACGTACGTCCACCGTCTTCTCGTGGCTGCAGGGCCGCCAGCCGCAACAATCGCTCCAAGTCGCGCAACTCCTGCATCACCATGGCTGCCCGCACGCAGGCGTCGGGTTCCGCCAGCAGGGCATACCGCTGCTGGGGTTGGCCAAGCACTGCCGAGCCGGTCAGATCAACGAGCGGCCCGGTAGGCACGTCGTCCATGTCGAACCACGTTGCCACCGTTTCAAGACGCTCCATGGGACGCAACGACGCACTGCGCAACAGTTCGTGCAACGTGCCACGCGCTCTACGCAACGCCTGTTCGTCACGGCCGGAGGGCTCCACCGGGCACAGCGTCGCCGTGCAGTACCCTCGTTCGCCGTCGGCCTCATGCATGGTGACAATGCGTCCACGACAGAGGCCGTGCAACATGACCTGGTAGCCGCTTTGCACGGACTCATGCTGCACGATCTGGCCAAGGCACACCACAGGCAGCACTGGCCGAGGTTCCATGACGTCCGGCGACAGGTCCGCCCATGTCGCCATGGCGATCTGGCCGCGACCGTCAAGCGCTTCGCTCACCATGGCGCGATAGCGCGGCTCAAAAATGTGCAGTGGTTGAATGCCGTGGGGCAACAGCACGGTTTCCGGCAAAGGGAAGACCGGGAAGGGACGGCGAAAGTCGACTGACACCGTGTCGAACATGCTGGAAGCCTACCGCGTGATCACCTGCCGCGCTCTTCGGCAGCAATGCTGATGCCCAGAAAGTCAGGCCAGCGAGCCGCGTCTGGCCATCACCATGAACGCCTGGAGATTCCGACCAGGACACGCTGTAGCGGCCAACTCCTGATGCGTCTTGACGGCGTTCACCGGCACCCGGTACCGCTTCATCTGGGCCTCAATGAAGGCGACCAAGGCTGCCTGTTGAGCCCTGTTGGGCCGCTGCTTGTCGTAGTTGCCCATCAACACGATGCCGAGATTGCCCTGGTTCTGGCGCCGGACGTGCGCACCTTGCCAGGTCAACGGACGGCACTGCCAGATCCGCCCCGACGGATCAACTGCAAAGTGATAGCCAATATCGCCAAATGGCTCCGGCGACCGCCGCAGATGTGCCCCACGTATGGACTCCAGCCGATCGGCACTGTCGTTCCAACCTGTAGCGGAGAAGGCGGACATGCCGTCGTGATGCACGGTAATACTCTTGACCGGACGCATGCGGTTCATGAGAGCGGGAATCGGTTCCCCCTTGGCCCACCTGGATCGAGCGATGACACCCTTCGGCACGTTCAGGAGTTCGTTGGCGGGAGTCTTCGTAGCTTGCTGATCGGACGCACCACCCGTGCCCCATACCAGCTCCGGCAGACGGGAACCATCAGATCGGCCCGAACTCGTTGATGCGCAGCCGCCCAGCACGAACGCCGAGCTCAGCAAGAACAACCGTCGAGTGTGATCATGATCGGTCATGTAGGGGCGGTGATCCTGACAGGGTTTCCCACACAGTGCCATCGGCCCAAGAGCCTCGGCCGCTGGAGTATACGACCGCAATCAAAGCCCTTCCGAAGGCCGAAAAAGAGTCTCCGAAAAGGCCCTCAAACACCCCTGCTTAACGGCCTCAAACAGGTCGGAAAGGGCCGTTGATCGGGTACAATATGGGTCCCTTTTTAGGCACGTGGAGCACCGCCGAAATGGCTGACGCAGACGGGACGACTCCGGTCGAAGAACAACCAGTGACACAGGACTACACGTCCGATTCGATCGAGGTTCTCGAAGGCCTCGAAGCGATACGCAAGCGGCCGGGCATGTATGTCGGCGGCACCGGCCTAAACGCGCTGCACCACTTGGTGTACGAGGCCGTGGACAACTCGATCGACGAGGTCATGGCGAATTTCGCCAGCACGGTCACAGTTCGCATTGGTCCAGATGGCGCTGCCACCGTCAGTGATGACGGCCGCGGCATGCCGCTGGGCCCGATGCAACATGAAAACCCCGCCATCGACGGACGCCCCGCCATCGAAGTGATCATGACTGAGGTGCACGCCGGCGGCAAGTTCGGCTCGAGCGCCTACAAGGTGTCTGGCGGACTGCACGGCGTGGGCATCAAGTGTGTCAATGCCCTGTCCGAGTGGACGGAAGTCGAGGTTACCAAGGACGGCATGGTGCACCAGATCGCCTTCTCACGGGGTGAACTCACCAAGCCCCTGAGCGAAGTGGGCCCTGCTGATGAGGGCCGCCCCACCGGCACCACGATCTCGTTCAAGCCCGATCCGCAGATCTTCCCCGACACCGACTTCCGTTGGGACATTCTTGAGCATCGACTGCGAGAACTGTCCTATCTGAACCCCGGCGCCAACATCAAGTTGGTGGACGAACGCGTCGACAGCGAAGGCAATGTTCGTGAAGCACTGTTCTGCTCCGAAGATGGCCTTGCCGGCTACGTAGAGTGGTTGAACCGATCAAAGACCACGATCGGTCCGGTGGTACGAATCCAGGCGGAAGACACCGAGCAAGAGATCCTTCTCGATTGCGCCATGCAGTACACCGACTCCACCAGTGAAACACTGCTGGCATTTGGCAACAACATCATGAACCGCGACGGCGGCACGCATGTCGCTGGCTTTCGTACGCAGTTGACGCGGACGCTCAACAACTATGCCCGCAAGAACAACCTGCTCAACAAGCTCACGCCCACGGGCGAGGATCTTCGAGAAGGCCTGACCACGATCGTTTCGGTCAAGCTCCCCGATCCCACCTTCAACAACCAGACGAAGGAAAAACTGCTCGACGAAGAAGTCGAGACCTTCGTTGCCCGCGCCGTGAATGATGCGCTGGGCACATGGTTGGAAGAGAACCCGTCGGAAGCCAAGAAGCTCTGCCAGAAAGCCATTCTCGCTGCGGAAGCCCGCGAGGCCGCTCGACGCGCCCGCGACCTGATCAAGCGCAAGGGCGCGCTGGAGTCCGGCGGCATGCCGGCCAAACTCGCCGACTGCATGACCAAGGACGTCGATCGCTCAGAGTTGTTCATCGTGGAAGGTGACTCCGCTGGTGGCAGCGCCAAGGGTGGACGTGATCACGACACGCAGGCCATTCTGCCGTTGAAGGGCAAAATCCTGAATGTCGAGAAGGCGCGGCTGGACAAAGTGCTCGCCTTCGAGGAGATCCGCACACTGATCCAGGCATTGCAGTGCGGCATCGGCGAGGACTTCGACATCAGCAAGCTCCGCTACGGCCGCGTCATCATCATGACCGATGCCGACGTCGACGGCTCGCACATCCGAACACTACTGCTGACATTCTTCTTTCGACAGATGCCTGATCTCATCCGCCAGGGCAAGATCTTTATTGCCCAGCCGCCGCTGTATCAACTGTCTCGTGGCAAAAAGCAGCAGTACGTGCTTGACGAAGCCGAAATGGCAACAACACTGACGGACATGGCGCTTGCCCACAGCGAGTTCGTCATGCGCAATGAAGCATGCACAGAGGAAGTGGCTCGCATCTCCGGCGAGGACCTGCACCGCATCGTGCAGAAACTCACACGCCTCGGCGCGCTTGTAGAGATTTCCCGTCGACGTGGCCTGCTGCTGGTCGACCTGCTGGAGGCACGCTCGGCCGATCCAGAGGGTGAAGGGCGTTTACCCACGCACCGACTGGTCTGGCAAGGCGGAGATGAACTGTGCTGGTCTGAACGGCAGGCCCGCGAGCTGGCCCAATCGAATGGCCTCCACCTTGACGACGTTGAACATGGCGGAGACCCGGCCTTGCTAGGTGCCCTTCGAGAGCTGCACGAGAACGCTGAAATAGACGCCATTGCCACTGCATTGACCGAGGCCGGCCTCCATATCGAAGACTGGGGCTTGGTGCAGGAAGAAGATGTCTCGGGGGACAAGTTGCCCACCCGCTATGCATGGTCCGTCGACGGCAACACCGACAAAGCCGTCATGCTCGACGTTGCAGGCATCGACGCCGTGCTCAGTACGCTCCGCGACATTGGCCGTCGCAATATCGAAGTGAAGCGTTTCAAGGGCCTTGGCGAAATGAACCCGGAAGAACTCTGGGACACCACCATGGATCCAGAGGTCCGCACGCTCCTTCGCGTGCAGTGGGACGCCGCCAGCGACGCCGATGGTCTCTTCACGGTGCTCATGGGCGAGAATGTCGAAATGCGACGGGCTTACATCGAAGACCACGCACTCGATGTGAAGAACCTCGACGTCTGATCAGCTAGCCGATAACGGCTGCCGAGTCCCTGCAAGGTTCTGCCGTTCACTGATCAACTCACACACAGGCGCGAGGGTCATCGACGCCGACGGCAAGAAACCCTGCCGCGCGCAGGTGACAGGAGTCACACGTGCCGCACGGAGCGCCGTCGTCCAGAGGGTCGTAGCAACTGTTCGTGGCCCCGAAGTCCACGCCCAACTCCAGGCCTCGCTGCACGATCTGCGCCTTGGTCATGTCGAGTAACGGCGCATGTACGCTGCATGGCGCACCTTCCACAGCCGCCTTGGTGGCAAGATTGGCAACCTGCTCAAAGGCCTTCAGAAACGTACCCCGGCAATCGGGATAGCCGCTGTAATCGACTGCATTGACACCGATGTACAAGTGCCGTGCACCAGCCGTTTCTGCAACTGCCAGCGCCATCGACAGGAACACCAGATTTCTCGCAGGCACGTAGGTGTCCGGAATGCCGTGGGCGATTTCATCATCGGAGCGATCGTGCGGCACGTCGCCGCCACCGGTCAAGGCGGACCCTGCCAGCGATGAGGCGTCGATCTGCAGCACCCGGTGCTCCTTGGCACTGAGCGTCTCGGCAATCCCACGAGCACAGTCGAGCTCTATGCGGTGTCGCTGTCCGTAGTCGAAGGACACGGCGATGCAGTCATGCCCCGCTGCGCGAGCGATTGCCAGCGTAACGGCGGAGTCCAACCCGCCCGACAACAACACGATCGCAGTGCTCACAGATCCACCGTCGTCATGCCGTCGATATCGGCACGAGGATCGTGTAGATCCATCGCATCGAGCGATGCACGCATGGACGCGCTGACATCGGTGGGCGCCACGATCTGCACCACGGCAAAGAGATCACCGACTTTCTTGGTGTCGGCCGCGATGCCATGCCCTGAGATTCGAAGCTTTGTGCCGCTCGAAGTCCCCGGCGGAATGAGCAACTTCACCGTTCCACTGAGCAAGGCCAACTCCACAGCCGCCCCGGTGACGGCCTCGGCAATCGTGATCGGTACATCGACATGCAGATCCAGTCCGGTGCGGGTAAACAGTGGATGCGCACCGATGCGAACAGTCACCAATAGATCGCCGGCCTCGCCACCGCTGCCGCCTGGTCCACCCTTACCGCGCAGCCGCAACGTGCCGGCCTGATCAATCCCCGCGGGAATGCGCAACTGCACACTGGAGCCGTTGTCGAGCGTGAGCGACTCTACGCCACCCTTGGCCGCTGTCAGAAATGTCACATGCAGGTCGCGGAGGTGATCCACACCCCGATGCGGTGATGGGTGCGTCGCCTCCCCAAAACCTCCACCAAATGGACTCCCGCCTCCTCCACCACCACCCCCGAACATCTCCTCGAAGATCTCTGAGAACCGCTCCGCGTCACCACCACTTCCAGAACCACCCCACCCACCGACGGCCCCAGCGCCGCCAACCCCGGAAGAACCGCCTCCAACCCGTCCATACTGGTCGAACATGGCCTTCTTTTTGGGATCGGACAGAATGTCCCAGGCCTGCTGCACCTCGGCGAACCGCTGCTCAGCATCGGGATCGGTGTTCACATCTGGGTGGTATTTACGGGCCTGCTTGCGATACGCGGATTTCAACTCATCCGCCGAAGCGGATCTGGCAACGCCCAAAATGTCGTACGGATCACAGTCCACGGAGCCCATGATATTCGCTCACGCGTCTGGATGGACAGATCATCCGGCCGCTCACGAACTAGGGCAGACTTGGTCGTGGTTCATTCGAGTTCTTCAGCCGCCTGCTAGATACATTGCCCGCTGCCGTGCTACCCAAAGACCCACGCAAGTTCACCATGGGGCTGGGAGATCATCTCGATGATCTCCGCAAGCGGGTCCTTGCCGCGCTCATCGTGCCCGTGCCGCTGGCGATCCTGATCTTCTTCATCGCCGACTGGCTGCTGGAGTGGATGATTCTGCCACTGCAGAACGTACAGATGGCCGGCGGTTGGTCACCACAACTTCAGGTGCTCAGCCCGCCGGAGTTTCTGCTGCTGGAAATGAAGCTCTCCATTGTCGCAGCACTCGTGATCGGCCTGCCCTGGATCCTGTGGCAGGCCTGGCGGTTCATCGCCCCGGGGCTATACCCACACGAACGACGGTATGTCCACTTGCTGATTCCGGGTTCCACGCTGCTGGTAATTGCAGGCGTAAGCCTGCTGTACTTCGTCATGTTGCCACTCATGTTGCAAGTGCTCATGTTGTTCGCCAGCGGCATTGAAACGCCCCCGATTCTTTTGCCGGCGGCGATGGAGTCGTCGCACATCATGGGAACAACGTTCCCTGTGGGCCGTCCGGAACTCGCCCGCGTGGGCCAAGCCTGGTTGGCAAGCGACGGCCGCTTCATCGAAGTTGCCGTCGCCGCATCGAGCGACAACCATGTGCAGATCCTGTCCATGCCGCTGGAAGGACGAAACGCCATCAGCCAGGTGTTCCGTCTGAGCAGCTACATCGACTTCGTCCTTGCGTTGTCACTGGGCATTGCTGTGGCGTTTCAACTTCCACTTGCCGTGCTGCTGCTCAGTTGGATCGGCATCGTCAACGTAGAGATGCTGCGCAAGCGACGCAACTGGGCGCTCTTCGTGTGCGCCATTGTGGCAGCCATCACGACTCCGGCAGACGTGTTTTCCATGCTCATCATGCTCATACCGCTGTATCTGCTGTATGAACTTGGCATTCTGTTGGCCGTCTGGATCCCAGCATCACGCATGCACGGCGAGTTGACCGACGGCGACGCGGAGGCCTGATCCGTGCTACTCGACACGCCCCCTGATGACGAGATGATGGCCCACGCCCTTGAACTTGCCGGCGCTGCAGACGAACTTGGCGATATCCCCGTGGGTGCGGTGATTTTCCGCGGCGAAGAGATCATTGCAACCGGCGGCAATCGACGCGAAGCGGATCTGGATCCCACCGGACATGCGGAAATCGTGGCGTTGCGCGCCGCGGGCAAGGCCCTGGGCACCTGGCGGCTGGACGACTGCACGCTTGTCGTCACGCTTGAACCGTGCCCCATGTGCGCCGGCGCGCTGGTCAACGCCCGCATCGGACGACTGGTCTACGGCTGCACAGATCAGAAGGCCGGCGCCGCCGGCACGCTGTTCAACATTCCCACGGACGAACGCCTCAATCACCGGATGCCTGTAACAGCAGGTGTCCGGGCCGATGCGTGCAAAGCGCTCCTGCAGACCTTCTTCCAGGCCCGTCGCACCGCTGGTCACAAGTAGATCTCAATCAGTCCAAGTCGAGCCCGAGCGCTGACAGCAACGTCGTTGCATACGCACCTCGTGGCAGCGAGAACTTCAACTTCAGATAGCCGCCTCGGTCATCCACACCGGATTCCGCAGCAGCGCGAAGCACCGGCACCACAAACGGACGCCGAGCACCACCGGGCGCACTTCGGCCATCCTTGAACAGCGCCTCATCTAACCCGTGCTGGGCCAGCACCTCTCGCTCTACCGCCGCAACCGACACGCCCGCCGGTCTCATGTTGCGTCCGAACAGAGGCCCCGTCGCCACGCGTTCGGGGCCAACCGTATCGCCCAAAAAGTCGTGGAATCTGGAAAACACAGACACGATGTCGTCGTCACCGATGTGCTGCAGCAGGCCATCGGCCTCACGACGCGCCAGGACGTCATTGAAGAGCACGGACTGGAGCGCATCCACCCAGAAGCCACGAATGCGAGGCTGCACGCTTCGCACCGCATCTTCAGTGCGACCGGTCCGATGCAATGCCGCCAGCGCCGAACGCTCGGCGTTCCAGACTTTGGGCCATAGTCGCAGCGCATCTTCGAACCGCCCTTGATCGAACAGCCGCCGTCGATCGATTTCGCCTTCCGGCCAGGCGGGGCCCTCCTGCCCCAGCCATGACCGCAACAGTGTCTCAGTGTCATCAAGCAGCATTGCCCGCCCGAGAATCGGATTGATCCCGCGGTGCCCGAATCGCTGTGGGCCGAAACGATTGGGCAGCCCCTGCTCTGCGACCGTGCGCATCGCCGGCATGACGCTGAGCAGTTCCGTGGGCTCAACACCCCGTACGATGATTTCGAAACGATTGCCCAGCAATGCCCCGGGTCGACGTCGCTTGCTGCAGCGCAGCGCTTCACAAATCTTCAAATCTTCATCGTCGACCAGAACTGCCTCGCCGGGCGTCTTGATCGTGATCCACTGGCGGGTAACCGCCCGCTTGTCCTTCATGCCAGCCCAACCGACCTGACGCCGATCCACACCGTGAGCCTCCGCCAGCCGTCGAACCATGCTGTGATGATCCAGATCAGTGGCCTCCACCTGCATCAGTAGATGGTCGCCGTCCTCGACCGGATCGATCGTGGCGATCTCTTCGACAATGAAGTCCTTGGGATGCTCCCGAATGCGTGGCGTGCTCACGACAGATCGCCGCCCAACTCGAAGTCGCCCGGCTGATCAAAGTCGGCATCTGACCCCGTGTCATCATCTTGATACTGCACGGCATCGAGCACTGTCTCGGAGACGTACACCGAGATGCCATCGGCCACGGCCAACGCAATTGCGTCTGAGGGCCGCGCGTCGATCAGACGCTCACCGTCGGCCGTCTCAATGCACAGCACGGCGTAAAACGTGCCTTCGCTGAGTTCGTGGACCACGACGCGGTCCAGCCGACCTCCCAAGGTGCTGATCAGCGAAGCCATCAGGTCATGGCTCATCGGCCGTGGGGGCTCCTCACCACGCAATCGCCGCTCGATGGCCATGGCCTCGGACAGACCGATCACGATCGGGAAGGACCGAGGCCCTCCAACCTCACGCAACTCAATGATCTGACCGTCAGTCAGTTCACGAATGAGGATCCGGGAGAGTTCCATTTGGACGTCCATGGCAGGGCGATCATAGACGTCTGGAACGGCCCGTTCGAGGCCTCTCCCGATACAATACGGGGACCATGTCACGTTCCTACCAATTCACGTCTGAGTCCGTCTCGATGGGCCACCCCGACAAGGTGTCTGATCAGATTTCCGATGCCATTCTTGACGCCATGCTTGCCGTGGACCCGAACTCGCGCGTCGCCTGCGAAACCATGTGCACCACCGGCTTGGTGGTCGTTTCCGGCGAAGTGACGTGCGATGGCTATGTCGATATCCCGGGCGTCGTCCGAAACACGATTCGTCGCATTGGGTACAACGACGCCAACATGCGCTTCGACGCTGAATCCTGCGCCGTCATGGTGGCGCTCGACAAGCAGTCGCCTGACATCGCTCAAGGTGTCTCGGAAGGTGAAGGCAAGCACGAAGAACAAGGCGCCGGCGATCAAGGCATCATGTTCGGCTACGCCTGCCGCGAAACCGACGCCTTCATGCCACTGCCGATCGACTTATCTCACAAGCTCGTGGCCAAGCATGCCGAAGTGCGAGAAGCCAACACGGTGCCGCACCTTCGCCCGGATGCCAAATCGCAGGTCACGGTGCAGTACGACAAGGACAACACGCCCACTGAAGTGGGGACCGTCGTCCTCAGTACACAGCATGGGCCTGAATGGAATGACAACCAAACTGGCCTCTTCGACGCCATCACCGAACACGTGATCAAACCCGTGCTGGGCGACTGGTGGCACGACGGCATCACCGTGCACGTGAACCCCACCGGTGTCTTCGAAATCGGCGGCCCGCATGGCGATTGCGGCCTGACAGGACGCAAAATCATCGTGGACACCTATGGCGGCCGCGGCCGCCACGGCGGCGGCGCCTTTTCGGGAAAGGACCCTTCCAAAGTCGACCGCAGCGCCGCCTACATGGCCCGCTACATCGCCAAGAACGTGGTTGCCGCAGACCTGGCCGACACGTGCGAAGTGCAACTGTCCTACGCCATCGGTGTGGCAGAGCCAACATCGATCTACGTGGACACGCAAGGCACATCGAGTGTTCCGGAGGAGTCGATCGAAACGGCCATCCGTGAGGTCTTCCCGCTCACGCCAAAGGGCATCATCGACACGCTCGGGCTGAAGGCCCCGATCTATGAAGTCTCGGCCTACCACGGCCACTTCGGCCGCACGCCCGGCGATGACGGCACCTTCTCGTGGGAGAAGACCGATCGCATCGGCGCATTGAAGGCCGCGGTCACGGCCGATGCAACAGCACACTGATTCCTCGCGAGCTCGAGCGCACGCGCATCTTGCCGCTCGCTGCAAGGACTTTCCGCGCCTGCATCCGGAGAGTGTTCCCACTGAAGGCTTGGAACCTCGCGACGCCGCCTTGGCGATTGCCATTGACCGCGCCGTCGTGGTGCGTTGGGCACTGCTGCAGGGCCTGCTCGAGCGACGCCTGAAGGCGCCATGGACCAAACAACACCCCGAGTTGCAGGCGATTCTGCTCGCCGGTGCCGCGCAACTCCTGTTGCTCGACAAACTGCCGGACCACGCCGTGCTCAACGAGGCGGTTGAAGCCGCCAAGGCGTCGTCTCGACCGCGTGCAGCAGGCATGGTCAACGCCGTGTTGCGTAAGATCGCCAGCCTGCGCAGCGAGCGCGTCGAGCAGGCCGATCCCGACAACCCCACGCACCTGCTGCATGCCGACGGCAGCGGCTGGGTGCTGACCGAAGAGGTGCCCGGCAAGGACACGCTTGGGCAACTGGCGGCGCAGTGTGGCATGCATGTGTCGGTGCTCGAACGCTGGACCGCAACGGACGGCGCCGACATCGCCCGAACCCGTGCCCTGCACGCTATCGTGGAACCACCGGTCATCATGCACGGTGCCGACGTTCCCGGCACACCCCATGAAGACGAAGGCTTTACGGTGCTCGCACCGGGGTTGAGCATCGCCGCCGTCCTGGCGGACCATCCCGGATCCATCGTGCAGGACCCCGCATCAGCCCGGGCCGTGGCAGCCACGAGCGCTCTGCATCCGCAGATCATCATCGACCCCTGTGCCGGGCGTGGCACCAAGAGCCGGCAACTGGCTGTGCTGCATAGCGAGGCCCACGTCATTGCCGCCGACACGCACCCGGAACGGGCCAAGAGCCTTGCCGAAGTAGCTGACGGCATCGACAACCTGACCGCCATCACGTTCAACGCCCTGCAAGACCACTCCGGAACGGCTGACCTGCTGCTGCTGGATATCCCCTGCACGAACACCGCCGTCCTGCCCCGCCGCCCAGAGGCCCGCCATCGTCTGGATCGTGCCACTCGAAGAGGCATGCGGGAGAAGCAACGGCAGATCGCCGCGAACACCATGGCCCTGCTCGCCGACGGGGGCCACTTGCTGTGGTCCACCTGCTCGATCGACCCGGAAGAGAACCAACAGCAGATCGAATGGCTCTGCCAATACCACCCGCTGAAGCTTGTGAAGCAGCGCCAAGAAGAGCCCACCGGCCTGCCGGGCGAGCCCGCAAAAACCTATCGAGATGGGTCTTTTCATGCCCTGTTGAGACTCGAATAGACCGCTGTACACAGGCGTTGCCGATACAATCCACCGCTTCGTCCCTCTTTCTCGGAGTCCACACATGGACGTCGCCGCCCTGCTTCAACCTGAACTCATCGTGACGCCGATGCGTGCCCAAAGCCGCATTGACGCGATTCGCGAACTTGTTGAACTGCTGGGTTCCAAGGGGTGCGTCAGCGACGTGGAATCCGTCGTGGACCTAGTCTGGACACGCGAACAGGAACGCACCACAGGTATCGGTGAAGGCCTCGCCGTACCACACGCGCGCGTGCCGGGGCTGACGTCCGTACAGATCGCCGTTGGACGCCCGGAAGCGGGAATCGATTTCAATGCGTTCGACCAGAAGCCAGTGCAACTGATCGTGCTGGTGCTGTCACCACCGGACCGCACCGCCGATCACATTCAAGTGCTTGGCTGGCTGAGTCGACGACTGGCCGATCGCTGCACGCGACTGGCCATCTATGACGCGACATGCGCTACCGACATGGTTGATCTGCTGATCGCCGAACCGGTAACGTCGTAGTTCACCGCCCGCCCCCCTCCGCGCCGCCCAAGTCTACTGAGACTGCAACATCGCATTGAATGCGGCGACTTCATGCGCCAATGCCTGCTGCTGCGCCGGTGGAAGATTCGCCCCTTCTTCTCTGGCCTGCTGCATCAATTTAACCGCCTGCATGCGATTGCCCAACGACAACTGCAGCCTCGCCAGCGCCGCACGGGCGAGGGTGTCCTTCGGCATGGCTCGCAGGTAGTCCTGCATCAGGGGCAGCGCCTCGATGCCCTTGCCTTCATTGAGCAGCTCTACAGCACGAAGCATGAGGCGGCGTGCATCTTCCAGCGACAAGGTCTGCTGAATAACTTCAATGGCATCGCTGGTGCGCCCGGTGTCCCCCAGCCACGCCACGAAGTCTGCTCGGAACCGACTCCAATCGGGGTGGGCCTGAAGCACGTCTTCCGCCCATTCCTGCGTGTAGGCATCTGAACCGGCAACGCTGTGCAGCGCCAGTCCGTCCAGCCAGGCACCTTCGTCGGGCCGCGCATGTGCCATGACCAGCACCATCTGGAACCACGCATCATGCACATTGCCGCGCATGGCAAGCAAGCGAGCTCTCGCAAAGCGGTCGGCGGGGTTCTCCCACAGCGCCCAGCCGCCATGCCTGACTGTGCGTGTCGGCGCATAGGCTGCAAGCGCCTGGTCGACCTGCACCAAGGCTACACCCTGTGCAGGCCCCGTCGCCATGGATTGGCGCACGGACACGGGTTTGAGCAGCGAGCCGGCGTACATGCCTGCCCCCTGCACGATGCCAGTTGCCACCGTCAGACTCAGGAAGACCGCCGTGGCAAACAACAGGGCCACACCGTATGTCTTGATGCGGCCCTTGAGTCGCAGTTGCCAAGTCAGCCATTTTTCGTTGGGTGAACGCAGCACGCTCCACGCTTTCCAGCACAACCAAGCGCCGCACGCCGCCATGCCGATCGCCATGAGCATGGGCACGACGCCATACGCGCCCCGCCAGATCAGAAAGAGCGCCGACATGAGCACAGCCATCGCTACTTCCTGCGGCCACGTCAGGTCCCACTTCCGCTTCGGTCGGGGTTGCCCCGCGGCACTGGGCCCGAGCCCCAGCGACAGGGCGTCGTTGGGGCAGGATTCAATGCAGTCCATGGTCTTCATGCAGCCCGAGTCGATCACCATGCCATGCGTCGCCACCTCTTCGTGCACGCGTACGTTCGAAGAACACACGGCCGTGCACTCGGCACAACCCTGGCAGTTGTCATTCACGCGAATGCGCAACGGCGCGAAGCGATCCAGCGGTGCGAAGAAGCCGCCGTACGGACAGCCGTACGTACAGAAGCCCTTCGACCCGAGCATGTACACGGTCAGGATGCCGCAGATGCCAAGAAAGAAGACGGCGACGGTCAGGCCTGGGAATGTCGCCCAGAAATCGCGCACCAGAATGTGCGATGTGAAGCCGTTCCATTGCGTGTCAGGCGGTGAGAAACACAGGCGATAGACCACAGGCCACACGAACATGTACAGCGCCAAGGCAAGCGGCGCCAGCATGAGCAGCCGTGACCTGAATGCGCGCGGTCGTACGCCGATCTTGCGCATGGCCCAGTAGCACCAGTCCTGCAGCAGCAGCACATGGCACCCCCACCCACAGAACCACCGTCCAAGGAGTGCCGTGCTCAACAGCGCCGCGGCGAAGAAAATCGCGCCGGCGTTAATGATGCCGTCCGAAACCGTCTCAATGGACTCACTGGGTTCGATCGGGCCGATCGTGAAGCCGCCGAACCAGCCGTAGCGGGTCGACAGGAGCCAGAGCACGACGTGCGCGATCAGCAACAGTTGCACGGTGAGCAGCACCAGCAACCGTCGCTTGGCGATGCGGCTCATGCGGGTCGGGTCACGCACGACCGGCAGCGGAATGGAGGACTCGATGGCCACGCACCGATGGTATCGGCCGAATTCAGCCCTCAACCACGGTCCGTTGAGTGAAAGAACCCTCTAGAGGGGCTCGTCACTCAGGATCGCCGCTGGACAGGTCGTAGACCCAACACTCGTTGGTACGGGTCCAATCCAGCACTTCGCCGTCGTTGAAGAACAGGCCCAGTTCCTTGGCCGCAGCTTCGGGGCTGTCGGAGCCGTGAATCAGGTTGAAGCTGTTGGACACGCCGTAGTCGCCGCGGATCGTGCCGGCGTCTGCCTTGGAGCCGAATGTGGCTCCCATCATGCTGCGGCAGATCGCGATGGCGCCCACGCCACGAAGGGCCAGCACCAGCACGGGTGAACTAGTCATGAAGCCGACCAAACCGTCGTAGAAGGGCTTGCCCTTGTGATCCGCGTAGTGCTGCTCGGCCAGGCTCATCGGGATCTGCATCATCTTGGCACCGCACAACTGGAGGCCCTTGTTTTCGAAGCGCGTGATGATGGTGCCCATCAGGCCACGTTGGACGGCGTCTGGCTTCAGGATGATCAGGGTGGTCTCGGCGGACATGACTGGCGTCTCCTGCCCACTGAAGGGCGGCGGTGTTAGCAAGGCTGAGGGAGGGGTTACGGGCCGAGGATCATATCCGGTGGGAACCTCAAAAACCCCTTTCCAAGCAGTCCGAAACCTGTTTCGAGGCCCTGCAGCCGTGCCAAATCGGCTACGGTGCGGCGCATCGGGCACGAGGCCCGATCCGACGCCGCCCTCACTTGGAGATGGACCTCCGTGCCTCCTGCAGCCCCTGCCTCCCGCAAACCAAAGACACGCAGCACCGCCACGGCCGAGTCCATGGCGTCGATGCAGCGTGAGATTTCGGTCTCCGAGTTCTTCGCCAAGAATCGCCACTTGCTGGGCTTCGATAACCCGCGCAAGGCGGTGTTGACCACCGTCAAGGAAGCCGTCGACAACGCCTTGGATGCATGTGAAGAAGCGGGCATTCTGCCGACCATCACGGTGACGATGCTGCAGACTGACGAGACGCGGTTCAAAATCACGATTCAGGACAACGGCCCCGGCATTGTCCGCAAGCAGATCGAGAACATCTTCGGCAAGTTGCTGTACGGCTCAAAGTTCCACCGCATGAAGATGTCTCGCGGCCAGCAGGGCATCGGCATTTCCGCCGCCGGCATGTATGGGCTGATGACCACGGGCAAGCCCGTCAAGATCATCTCTAAGACCGGCAAGCGCAAGCCGTCCCATGAGGTCGTGTTGAAGATCGATACGTCCAAGAACCGCGCCGAGGTGGTCAGCGACACCGAACATCCGGAAGACGACCAGTTCTTCCCGGAAGGCCACGGCACGATCGTCACGATCGAGATCGAAGGCAAATATCAGAAGGGTCGTCAGAGCATTGACGAGTATCTCGAGCAGACGGCGATCGCCAATCCGCACGCCGAGATCACTTGGACGAGCCCGTTGAATGAGACTGTGGTGTTCCCTCGTGCCATGCAGGAACTTCCGCCGGAAGCCAAGGAGATCAAGCCGCACCCCAAGGGCATTGAGCTTGGCACTTTGATCCAGATGCTCGAGCGCACCGAACCCACGAGCGTGAGTTCATTCCTGCAGAAACAGTTCTCACGCGTTGGGCAGCGCAAGGCCAGCGACCTGATCAACCTTGCTGCCAAGAAAACCACCAACACGCTCACGCCCCGTACGCGCATCAGCACCATGGGGCATGCCGATGCAGAGGCCTTGTACAAAGCGATTCAAGAGACGTCGATCATGGCGCCGCCCACTGATTGCTTGGTGCCGATCGGCTCGAAGGCGTTACTTGCCGGGTTGCTGAAGGAAGTGCAGGCGGAGTTCTTCGCGGCGTCCACGCGACCGCCCGCCGTCTATCGCGGAAACCCGTTCCAGATGGAAGTGGCCATCGCCTTCGGTGGCAATCTTGGACGTGAAGACACAGCCCGCATTCTGCGGTTCGCCAATCGCGTGCCGTTGCTGTATCAGCAGTCGGCGTGTTCGTCATTCAAGGCGATCCTGGAGACCGGTTGGCGGAACTACGGTTTAACGCAGCCAAAGGGTTCGTTGCCGACGGGCCCGTTGGTGATCATGGTGCACATGGCCAGTGTGTGGGTGCCGTTCACCAGCGAGTCCAAGGAAGCCATCGCCGACTACGACGAGATCCGCAAGGAGCTCAAGTTGGCATTGCAGGAGTGTGGTCGAAAGCTGGGCACGTATCTGCGGCGTCGGCAGAAGATGAAGAAGGAGGCGGAGCGTCGAAGCGTGTTCGAGCGTTACATCGGCGAGATCGCAACGGCCTGCCACAACATCACCGGCACCGATGCGCGGGCTTTGTTCGTGGCGTTGAAGAAGATCGCCTCCCGCAAGACGGAAGAAGCTGATCAGCGGCTTGATCAGGATGGGCAGGTGGTCGACACGCGTGATCCGTTGGAGAAGGATGACGATGTGATCATTCTGCACGACCGCAGTGGAGAGGATGGCGACGTGTCCGACAGCTTGTTTGAAGACGACATGCCTTCTCGCAAGTTGCCGCGTCGTGGATCAAAGGCTGCGAAACGCACCGTTGTTCGGAAGAAAAAGAAGACGAGCAAGAAACGCTGATGGCCAAGAAAAAGAAGACAACCAAGAAAACCGGCGGCAGAGCAAGCCGCAAGGGGCCGGTCAGCGAGAAACGCGATCTGGAGACGATTGCGTCAATCGACAAGCTCGCCGACACCATCACTAAAGATGGCTTGAAGGGGCGTGACCCGAGTGTGGAGATTCCACTTCGTACCGTCACGAACATGAACTGGAACAAGCGCAAGCGCATTCTGGAGATGGGTGATGCCACCCAGAGCCGGGAGTTGTTCAATGTGGGGCAGGCCCGCAAGTTCATGCAGACGGTGCTGCTGGCCAAGGGTTGCAAGGACTTGATCGAGGCGCAGAAGACGCTCAGTCTTCGTGGCATGTACTACATGTCATTGCACACGATCGAGGGTACGAAGGAAAAGACCTTCAACGAGCAGTCCGAGTCAGACACGGTGCTCGAGGACCTCGAGGTCGGCCTCGGTGGCCTGCGTGAAGAGTTGCATGTGTTCGCAAAGAAGCGAGGCACAATGGTCGGCAATATCACGGTGGTGGATAACGGTGATGAGATTGATTGTCGGCGCATGGGTTCAGGCGGCTACGCCATTCCGAGTATCTGCGAGCCCAGTGTGTTGCAGTTCAAGAAGTGCGAGGCAAAGTTCATTCTGCATGTCGAGAAGGACACGGTGTGGAGTCGTTTCAACGAGGATCGCTTCTGGGAGAAGCACAACTGCATTTTGACAGAGGGTTCGGGGCAGCCGCCGCGGGGTGTGCGTCGTCTGTTGCATCGGTTGCACAAGGAACTCGGGTTGCCTGTGTATTGCCTGTTGGATTGTGATCCTTGGGGGCACTACATCTACAGCGTGATCAAGCAGGGTTCGATCAATCTTGCGTTCGAGAGTGAGCGCATGGCGATTCCGGATGCGAAGTTCATGGGTATTCGGTCGGATGATTACGACCGGTGTGGCTTGTCGGCGGATGTTCGCATTGCGTTGAATGATCGTGATGTGACGCGTGCTCGGCAGATTGCCGATTACCCGTGGTTCAAGGACAAGCGGCCGTGGCAGAAGGAAATCAAGAAGCTCCTGAGCAACGGCTTCAAGATGGAAGTGGAATCACTGATCACGAAGGACATCTCCTACGTGACCGAGGTGTACGTGCCGGAGCGGTTGAAGGCCAAAGACTTCCTAGATTGAGATTGGTGATCGCCCCCGGGGGAGGAGGGGAAGGGCTGTCGGTGGAGTCGCCTGGTCCACATCAACTCCACCAACATTCTTCCAAACTCTCCTGACAGAAACATCTTCCCCACACGGAACCCCTGTAACTGCAGGACTGGTTTCTTGACCGCCTCCTGCTCAACACGAACAGGAGATTGGCAATGAACCGCTTTCAAACCCTCTTTGGACTCACCGCACTCGCGGTACTCACATCGGCAGCCCCCGCCGCGATAACTGACCTCGCCATCAGCACCTTCGACTCCGATGTCGATGATTGGACCGTGCGAGACACAGTCAACGGCAATGTCACCTACTACTCGCCGTACTGGAATGCCTCCGGCGGAGTGCCAACCGGCCACGTCCAGTTCTCCGACATTACACCCGGCGGATACGTCTTCGAGGCACCAGATAAATTCACTGGTGACTTCTCCGTCGCCGTCAACTTCGGTGGGGTTTCCTTTGACTGGATGGCCGACCAGATTCAGGACGGCAAGCGAGCTAGTGTCATTCTGTGGCGCGATGGTGTTCGACTGGCCGCAAGCAGCAATCCTGACCCCGCCGCCGGCGTTTGGCACAGCTTCGACTTCGCCTTCAACACGAACATCGCCTGGCAGATCGACTATGGCACGGGAAACCAACTCGCGACGACGGCCGATCTGACATACGTCTTGTCCGGTGTCACCGGCATGGACATTACCGGCGAGACATGGACCGGCATGGTCGAAACCACCTGGCTGGACAATCCACGCATCTACACGCGACACGTGCCCGCCCCCGGTGCCTTGGCCCTGCTTGGAGTTGCCGGACTTGCCGGTACACGTCGGCGACGAAACGCCTGAATCCAGCCTCGCCCAAGGGCAGCATGCACACGGTGTGATCGACCGATCGGACGAAAGTCCGATCGGTCGATCACCTGGTTTTGAGCCATCAGCTCGTCTCACCACAGCGGCGACTGACGCCGTACAGTCTCTCCGATGCCTAGAACCACACCACCGCACACCAAGCTGAAGACCTCTGGACGGTGGCGTCGCGTCACACTGTGGTCCACTCTCGCGATCATCGTGCTGGTGGGTGTCGTGATCGCAAGGCCCGTGGCACATGTCGTGACAACAGTTGCAAGAGACGTTGACCTTCGCGAGCCAACGCCACCAGGGCAACTTGACGACGCCAGTAGGCTGAACGCCACTGCAGTCCACCGCGTTGTGCGCATTGGCGTCGACCACATGGATCCAGAAACGCAACTCGTACAACTGCTCAAGAAGGCTGCCGCTGAAGATCGCCGTGTCTCCATTGCCGGCGCACGCCACAGCATGGGCGGCCACACCTTGTACCCCGACGGCATCGTGCTGGACATGTCATCGCTGCATCAGATGGAGTTGGACCCGGCCACCAACCTGCTGCACGTGCAGGCAGGCGCTATCTGGCACGACGTCATCGACTACCTGCGCCCACTGGGCAAGTCTGTGGCGATCATGCAATCCAACGACTCTTTTTCCGTGGGTGGATCGCTCAGCGTCAACTGCCATGGCTGGCAGTTCAACGCGCCACCCATCGCTTCGTCGGTGGACTCCTTCCGCCTGCTCCAAGCGGATGGCCAAGTGATGCGCTGCAGCCGGAACGAGAACGCCGACATGTTCGCCCTGGCATTGGGGGGCTATGGATTGTTCGGAGTTATTCTTGATGCCAAGTTGCAAGTTGTACCGGATGCCACGTACCAGCTGGAACAGCACGTGGTTCCCTTGAACGAGTCGATGGCAATCTTCGATGCACACGTCACTGATCGGCCCGATGTCAAGATGGCCTTTGCACGGATGAGTATTGCACCTGACACGTTTCTGGACGAGGTCATCATCAACATCTTCATGCTGGACACCGATGCACCATCGCCGGCACAGACCAACGCCGATCGAACCGAACTGTTGAACACGCTGCTGCGCGGGTCAACCCGAGCGGTCTTTCGTGGCTCCGCTGAAAGTGAGTATGGCAAGGGGCTTCGCTGGGATGCCGAGACGCGCATTGCCCCTCTATTGAAAGGTTCTGTCTTTACGCGTAACCAGTTGCTGGATGAAAGCGTCGAAGTACTGGAGAACCGATCCGCTGGTACGACTGACATTCTGCACGAGTATTTCGTGCCGCGCGATCAGGCCTACGCATTCGTCCAATCGATGCGCAAGATTGTTCCGGCGCACGATGGCAATCTGTTGAACGTCACCATTCGCAGCGTCAACGAAGACACGGATACGGTGTTGCGCTTCGCCAAAGAGCCGGTCTTTGCCTTTGTCATGTTGTTTCTGCAGGATCGAACCGATACGGGCGAGGCACACATGGCCGCCATGACGCAGGATCTGATCGGGGCAGCGATCGACAATGGTGGCACCTACTACCTCCCCTACCGGCTGCATGCGACGGCCGAACAGTTTCATCGGGCATACCCTCAGGCTGCCGACTTCTTCAATGCCAAGCGCAAGCACGACCCCGACGAGCTGTTTCAGAACCAGTTCTATGTCCAGTACGGCAGGGAACGACTGGATCAGTGAGTGCCGGCACCGCGTATACCCCCCCTTTCTCTCTGGCCTACACTGATCCGATGTCCATCCCGCCCCATCCAGCCAAGGTCCTGATCGCCGACGACGAGCACCTCGTCGCCACCGGCATGATCGCCGCTCTGGATGATCTGGGGTTCAACGTCATCGGCCCCGCCAGCGACGGTGCACAAGCCATTGCACTGTGCAAGAGCGATCGCCCCGACATGGCGCTGCTGGACATCCGCATGCCCGGCACCGACGGGCTCGCGGCTGCTGCCGTGATCTTCGGCGAGTTGGGCATTCCCGTCATGATGCTCTCGGCCTACGCAGACCCGGAGTACGTCAGCGTCGGCAGCGAAATCGGCGTCTTCGGCTACCTGCTCAAGCCTGTCAGCCGCGATCAGTTGCGCGTGGGCCTAGAGGTAGCCTGGTCTCGCTGGCTCGCCCATCTGGAGCAAGACGGCGCAATCGAAGAGCTCAAGGAACGCCTCAAACAACGCAAGGTCATCGAGCAGGCCAAGTGGATCATCGTCAAACGCAAGAGCGTCGAAGAGCCCGAAGCCATGCGGATGCTGCAAAAGCAATCACGCAACAGCCGCAAGGCACTCATCGATGTGGCCCAGAGCGTGGTTGACAGCGATACGCTGCTGGGCGGGTGAGCAGACGATCGCAATGACAGATGAACCAAAGTAGACGTGGTCAACCTGCAAGATCATCATCGTGACCGTTATGGCACTGGTGCTGCTGTGCGTGGTGATTCCCTGCCTGATCGGCATGCTCATGCCGGCTACGCCACAAGGCTAGACCGAAGGGTGCCTGGCACCCTGTCAGGCACCTCTTCAAACCACCGGCAGTTCAATCACGAACTCAGTGCCCTTGCCCTCTTCACTGGCCAACGTCAACGCGCCGCCGTGTTCTTCCACGATACGCCGCGCCGTGGGCAGGCCCAGACCGGTGCCCCCCTGCCGGCCACTGACGTACGGATGGAAAATCTCTTCCTGCTTCGCCCGCGGAATACCCGGCCCGGTATCGATCACCTGCACCTGCACGCGATCTCCCGCCGGCTCCACACGCAACATCAACTCACCGCCGGACTCGTGCATCGCCTGCACCGCATTGATCATGAGGTTCAACAGGGCCTGCTTGAACAAGCCCTCATCAACCGTCGCCTTGAGCGGGGTTGACGGCACCTGCACCCGCAGAATGACACCCCCCTGCTCACATTGCGGATTGTAGAAGTCGCCGATCGCCTCTACCAATGCGCCGATATCGTGCGGCTGCGGATCCAGTTTCATGCGACCGGCGAACTGCAGGAAGTCCTCCAGAATGCCGCCCAAGCGCTCAACTTCGCGACGCAGTGTCTCCACACGACGCACCATGCGCTCGGCTTCCGCCTCGTCCAACTCCGCACCGCGCAGATCCTCAATGAGCAGCTGCGCGTTCAAGCCAACCGTACTCAACGGATTCTTGATCTCGTGCGCCAGCCCGCTGGTCATGGAACCCAACTCAGCCAACCGCTGTGATCGACGCGCTTCCTCCTCGGCACGACGCGCACGGCCAAGCCAGAGAAAAGCGATCGGTGCGGCGATCGCTAAAGCGACCGCCGCACCGATACTGAAGTCAAACCAGTTCACTGGGTGTTGCCCTGATCAGTGATCAGGACGCCTCGGCGGGCTTGCGGCCACCACGACGGCGACGTCCACCATCGCCTTCACCCTTGGAGTCTTGGCCTCCACGGTCACCCTTGGGAGCGTCGTCGCCCTCTTCGGGCTCAAGCAATGCCTTGCGGCTGAGCTTGATGCGACCGGTCGGATCGACATTGATTACCTTGACCTTGACTGTGTCACCGATCGACACCACATCTGACACGTTGGCCACATAACCGTGGGCCAGTTCGGAGATGTGGCACATGCCGTCGGTGCCGGTGGCGATTTCAATGAAGGCACCGAAGTCCTTCGTCGAAACAACCTTGCCCTCGTACACGGTGCCAACCTTGATCTCGGCTGCAACAGCCTCGACTTCGGCCAGGGCTTGAGCGCCCGAAGCCTGATCGGTGGATGCAATGGTCACGGTGCCGTCGTCTTCGACGTCCACGGTCGCACCAGTGCGCTCGCAGATGCCACGGATCATCTTGCCACCAGGGCCGATGAGCTTGCCGATCTTGTCCGGATCGATCTTGATCTGGACGAGCTTCGGAGCGTACGCGCTCATTTCCGAGCGTGGCTCGGCGAGCACGCCTTCCATTTGTTCGATGATCTCAAGTCGACCCTTCTTCGCCTGAGCGAAGATCGTCTTGATCTCGTCGAACCACAGGCCGCGGGCCTTGAGGTCCAGTTGAATACCGGTAATGCCATCACGCGTGCCGCAGACCTTGAAGTCCATGTCGCCGAAGAAGTCCTCTTCGCCGAGGATGTCGGTGACGTACACGATCTTGTCGCCAGAGCTGAAGCGGCCGACGGAGATGCCTGCACACGTGGCCTTGATCGGCACGCCTGCATCCATCAACGCCATGCAACCACCGCAGACGGAGGCCATGGAACTCGAGCCGTTCGACTCGGTAATGTCACTGACAAGACGCACGGTGTACGCAAAGTCGTCGACGTCGGGCAGAATGCCCAGCAGCGAACGCTCCGCCAGCGCACCGTGTCCGACTTCGCGGCGACCGGGACCCATGATGCGGCCGGCTTCGCCCACGCAGAACGGCGGGAAGTTGTAGTGCAGGTAGAACTTCTTGGCGTACTCGGGCATCAAGCCGTCGACGATCTGTTCCGCCTTGGCTGTGCCAAGCACGCACGTCACGATGCTCTGCGTCTCGCCACGCTGGAACAGGCACGAACCGTGCGTGCGGGGGAAGATGCCGCAATCGATTTCGATGGCACGAATCTCATCAGATCCACGACCGTCGGCACGAACACCTTCTTCAGCAATCAAACGACGCGTGGTCTTCTTCTCGACGGAACGGAACGCCTCGCGGGCCATACCGGCTCGCTTTTCGGCAGTCTTGTACACGTCGTATGTGACGCCTTCGGGCATGGAGAAGTTCTCGCTGAGCACCTTCTCACGAAGGGCGTCAACTGCAGCACTTCGGTCTGCCTTTCCGGCAATACGGCGGGCTGCTTCCATCTCTTTGCCACACGCTGCGATGACTTCTTCCATGACATCGTCATCGGGCACGTTCAACGAGTTGATGACCGGGTCCTTGCCGACCTTGGCCTTGAGCTCCTCCTGCATTTCCAGGATGGGCTTGCAGCCGTTCTCGTACCCGAACTCGATGGCGGCGAGCATGTCTTCGTCCGACACTTCCGCAGCACCGACTTCAATCATGTTCACGCCGTCACTGTGGCCGGACAGCACCAAATCGAGGTCGCTGTACTCCATCTGAGCGTGCGTGGGGTTGATGATGAACTGCGAACCGTCGTCGGTCATGACGCGACCGATGCGAACGGTGGCCACGGGGCCTTGGAACGGTGCATCTGTCAGGCTCAATGCGGCCGACGCGCCTGAACAGGCAATGACGTCGGTGTCGTTCTGGCCGTCGTGGCTCATGGCCCAGCACTGGATCTGGCACTCATCAATGAAGCCATCGGGGAACAGCGGACGGATCGGGCGATCGATCATCCGCATGGTCAGGATTTCCTTCTCATTCGGAGCGCCTTCACGCTTTCTGAAACCACCTGGGAAGCGGCCACCGGCGCTCAAGCGCTCGCGGTAGTCGCACTGCAGGGGGAAGAAGTCCAGACCGGGACGGGGGTTTGCACGCATTGCGGTGCACATGACGACACTGTCGCCGTGCGAAGCGATAACGCAACCGCTTGCTTGTTTGGCGACGCGACCGGTCTCGAACCGCATCATGCGGCCACCGATCTCGCGCTCAACGAAATGAACCTGGCTATCTGCCATGGATCGTATCCTCTGTGAACGCACCCTATGCGCTCACTTGGGTTGGGGATCCATCATCCGAGATGAAGGCAGAAGACCGAGGGCACTTGTGTATGAACAAGTGCCGCCGGTCCACTGCCACCGTTCCTGGCGACTGGATCCGACTGCACCCCTCCTCAAGAGGGGTACGAATTACTTACGCAGACCAAGTCGCTGAATGAGCGTCTTGTATGCGGCATTGTTTGTCCGCGACAGATATCGCAGCAGACGATTGCGCTTACCGACCAGTTTCAAGAGTCCAAGCCTCGCGGCATGGTCCTTCTTGGCCGTCTGCAGGTGATCGGTGATCTCCTGAATACGGGAGGTGATGAGCGCGACTTGGACCTCGGGTGAACCCGTGTCGGAATCGCTGCGGCGATACTCGCCGATGATGGACGCTGTCTGATTGAGTGTCAGGGCCATTTGTGCACTGATCTCCCCGGCAACACCACGTCGCCGGTTTCCTATGTGAATCGAGGAGTGTAGCCGTTCAGCCGCCTTTTTGCTACCCCAAGGGGGCCTGACATGGTCGCGAAGTGGGTTTTTGGGGCCGATAATCAGCCTTTCAACTGCTCCAACCAGGCCTGTACCCGCCCACAACCGCTGCGAATGGAGTCGTCATCAGTGGCAAATGACAGCCGCACATGATTGCCACCACAGCCCAAAAATGCCTCGCCAGGCACCACAGCCACCGAAGCCTCTTCCAGCAGGGCTTCAGCAAAAGTCGCGGCCGACTCGATCAGGCGTCCGCCCGGACTGGTTCGACCAAAGATGCCACTGATATCGGGGAAGACATAGAACGCTCCCGCCGGGGCCGGACACGTGACCATCGGCCAGGCTGAGACGAGTTCGTGCATCAACGCCGCGCGACCTTCAAAGGACACGCGCATGGCCTCGACTTCGGCATTGGTGTTGGTGCACGCCGCCACGATGGCCGGGTTCAGAAAGCTGGTGATCGATGAACTGCTCTGGCTTTGGAGGCGACTCATGGCCTTGATGACTGCGCCGTCTTGACCGGGAGCGCACGCCCAGCCCACGCGCCAACCAGTCGCGGCCCAAGTCTTACTCAAACCGTTGATCGTGATCGTGCGGTCGGCGGTCTGCGGCAGCGCCCCGAACGACACGTGTTCACGGTCGCCGTAAATCAACTGGTCGTAGATCTCGTCACTCATGACCCATGCACGATCGTGGCCTGCGATGACATCTGCAATCGCGCGAACCTGTTCTGCCTCGTACATCGTGCCGCACGGATTCGACGGACTGTTAATGATGACCAACTTGGTGCGATCGGTGAGCGCCGCGGCAATGGCTTCCGGCGACGCCAAGAACTGTTGCTCCGGACCCGCCGGGACTTCGACGACTGCGCCGCCGGCGAGTTCGACCATTGGCTTGTAGCTGAGCCATGCCGGCGTTGGCAGGATGACTTCGTCGCCTGGATCGACCATCGCCTGAATCGCCAGGTAGCACGACAGTTTCCCCCCGTTGGACACGATGATGTCGTTCGCCGTGCATTGAATACCATTGCGCGAACGGAACCGATCAGCGATCGCTTCACGGGCGTCTGGTGTTCCGGGAACGGGCACATAGTGTGTCATTCCACCCTGAAGGGCTTCAACTGCGGCATCGCAGATGACCTGCGGTGTGGTGAAGTCCGGCTCACCGGCGGCAAAGCCGATGACGTCCTGTCCCGCAGCACGCAGTTCGCGAACGCGGGCGGTCAAGGCAAGTGTGGCAGAGGGTTTGATCGCGGCGGCACGGGCGGACACGGCATCAATACTGGTAGCGGTCATCCCAAGATTCTATCACTCCCTTGCCCCCGTGCCCTCGCCCAGGCGGGCTGCACGGGTAGCGGCTGCGCAGTTACCATTCCCTCCCATGCACTACGAAGCACACAAGCCAGTACTCGACGATCTTGAGGCGCGGATCTTGACCATCCGTGACTCTCTTTGACTACGACGCCAAGATCGACCGACGAGAAGCGCTCCAAGCAAAGATGAACGAAGCGGCCTTCTGGGAAGACCAGAAGGCCGCCCAGAAAACCATCAGCCAGTTCAAAATCCTTAAGGCCCAGACCGAAGGTCTGGAAGCGCTCAGCACCGACTTCGAAGACGCTCAAGTGGGCTACGAACTCGCGAAAGAAGGTAACGACGTCGAACTGCTGACCGAAGTCGACGCCGACTTGTTCAAACTCACTCGTCGCATGGAACGCGTCGAGCTGCAGTCGCTGCTGAACGGCAAACATGATCACCGCGACTGCTTCGTGGCGATCCAAGCCGGCGACGGTGGCAACGATGCCGACGACTGGGCCACCATGCTCGACCGCATGTACACCACATGGTGGGACAAGCAGGGCTGGAAGTACGAGCAAGTGTCGCTGGTACACGGATCCGAAGTGGGAATTTCAAGTGTGTCGTACCACGTCAAGGGGCCTTTGGCCTATGGCTACATGTCGTGTGAACGCGGCACGCACAGACTCGCCCGCGTGAGCCCGTTCAACTCGCAAGGCAAGCGGCAGACGTCATTCTGCACGGTCGATGTCACACCGGAGTTCGACGAAACCGATGTCACCATTGACGACAACGATATTGATTTGACGACCTTCGCCCGGTCCTCCGGCCCCGGCGGCCAGAACGTGAACAAGGTGGCTTCCGCCGTGCGCATTGTGCACAAGCCGTCCGGCCTTATGGTCGTAAGTTCAACGCACAAGGCGCAGCTCCAGAATCGCAAGCAGGCCATGCAGATTCTGCAGGCCAAACTCGATCAGATCGAAGAGGATCGCCGGCAGGCCGAACTGGATCGCGCCACAGGTGGCAAAGTCGATCGTGGCTGGGGCTCACAGATTCGCTCGTATGTGCTGTACGACAACCGGGTCAAGGACCACCGCACGAGCCACGAAGTGGGTAACCCGCAGACTGTGCTCGACGGTGATCTCGACGGTTTCATCGATGCCGAACTCAAGCGCCGTCGCAGCGAAGACAACTGACCAGGCCGCTCAAGTGGTGCAGCAGAAGTCGCTGATTACGGTCAGCAGGTCGTCGACCCCGTAGCTCACACCGAAGCCGCTGATGACATCAAGGATGTCCTGAACATCAACCGCACCGTCCGCGTTGAGGTCGCCTGAGCATGTCGGTGCACAAGGGTTGTCCTCGCAGGACACCGCACCCATGTAGCGGCCGCCGTACTTGAACTCGCAGGCAGCATGCGTCAACTGCATGCACTGGCTGCCTTCGATGCAGCAGGTGCCGGGCTCATCGAAGCCCACACCACACGGATCGCCTTCACATGATGAGTCGTCGCCCTGGTACTCGCCGCCGATCACCACGGTAGGCGATCAAGGTCGACATTGCCGCCGCTCAGTATCAAACCGACGCGCGCACCGCTGTCCAATAGGCAGGCGGCGCTGAGCGCCGCCGCCAGTGGCGTGGCCCCGCTTGGTTCAACCACCGTCTTGGCCCGCATCCACAACAGACGCATCGCTTCGATAACCAGTTCGTCGGAAACAGTGACGATCGTCTCCAGATGCTCACGCAAGATGGGCCATGTGAGCTGGCCCAGGCTGGTCAACAACCCATCGCAGATGGTGTCCGGACCTTCCTGGGGAACCCACTCCCCAGCATCGAGTGACTGCTTCGCATCGTCGGCACCTTCAGGCTCTGCACCGATGAGACGAATCCCCGGCTGCAGCGCTGCTGCGGCAATGCACGTGCCCGACATCAATCCACCGCCGCCTACTGGTGCGATGATCGCATCAAGTTCTGGCGCATCTTCGAGCAACTCAATCGCAGCGGTTCCTTGTCCGGCAATGATGCGCGGGTCGTCGTAGGGGTGCACGAAGATCGCTCCTGTGTCTTCCAGTACCTCGCTGGCCATGGACTCGCGCGCTTCAAGCGTGGGTTCGCAGTCGATCACGGTGGCGCCGTAGCCCTCCACAGCAGCACGTTTCACACTTGGCGCACTGGTCGGCATGACAATCCATGCAGGAATACCCCGCTCCAGTGCCGCCCGGGCCAGAGCTTGCGCATGGTTGCCGCTTGAGTGGGTACAGACGCCCTTCGCCGCCTCGGCGTCGCTCATACCAAGAACGATATTGCTGGCGCCTCGGAACTTGAAGGCCCCGACACGCTGCAGGTTCTCACACTTGATGTACAGCTCGAAACCAGTCAGACGATCCAGCGACTCGCACGTGATCACAGGCGTGCGATGCACAACGCCGCGAATGCGATCGTGCGCAGCTCGAATGTCATTGATGGTGGGTATTGGAACCACACCACAAGGCTACTGGTTCAGCGGCGGCGACGCCGGGCAAGCCCGAAGACACCGAACAGGGCCAACGCGCCAGGTGCCGGTACGAAGGTGAAGTCGATGCGCATGCCCATGGTCTGTTGACCTCCGGCTGCGGGATAGGCCCAGGCGATACCCTGCGTATTGAGCGTCATTGAGTTCCCAGGACCAACGTGCAACCGGCCAGCGTCATCTGGTGCCATCCAAGTGCTGTCCACCCATTGTTCAAGCGATGGGTTGTCTACTGCCCAGAGGTTCCAGTCGCCAATGTGACCCGCCGGCTGCGTACCGGAGTACGTGATGATTGTGGATGCGATGTCCGGCAGTGCCGAATCGAAGTCCATCAAGAGCCCGTTGAATTCCGCAGGGATCTGATAGAAGACTGCCCAGTTCCAGCCAGACGCTGACAAGTCGAGGAGGTTGGCGTCAATGGTCAACTCCACATAGTCGTCCCCGATGTCCAGCGTGTACTGCGCAGTGCCGCCGTAGATGGGGCTCGCTGGATCGTCCAAGATGTACACATCCTGTTGTAGCGCCCACTCAGCGCCCGCCCCGACGACAGCAGAGGGTCCTTGGATGAACGAGCCACCGGGAACAAACTGTGATCCGCTGACTTCATGGTTCAGTTGCACAGCCATGCCACTGAGCCCTGCAGTTGCGGCCAGTGTCGTACCAAGAGCCATAACAGCTGCAGTCAGGTTCAATACGTGGGACATGAAGCCCTCCTCTTCTCAGCCCTTGACGGGCACGCTTCTCGCGAGGCGTTCGTCTCCCAGCATAGCCCGACGGCCATTGCTTACAACCCGAAGTTGCAAATAACTCAACCCCGCACGCATGTCAGGCCCAGAAGGCTGGATTGATCAACATTTCATCGGCTGTATCAGCCAGCGGGGGCATTGAGCGGAGTCTCAGTTGGACAGACCACGGGTCATCTGGACACTGTTATGCCCGCCGCAAACCGCTCACCACCCAAGCACGCGCCGCAGTGCCAGGAGACTGGCGGCATCGACTAGGGCCCCGTCGTGGTTGGCTGCGATCGATATCACCTCTCGGACATTCTCGGCCACCAACCGCCGTGTGGTGTCCGTGGCCTCCACGACCTTGGCCCGAGTGCGGCCGTTTTCTTCATCGGACACGCTCGACGTCATCTCAACGCTCGCTGCAATAGCCCCACCGGGATTGGCGATGAAGTCAGGCACAACCGGCAATCCGCGTTCATGCAGCGCAATGCGAGCGGCTCTCGTGCATGGATTGTTCGCGGCTTCAACCACCACACCGGCACGAACGCGCTGCTGGTTTTCAGTGTCGATCACGTCCTGCACGGCGCAGGGAAAGAGCACGTCCGTCTCCTCCCACAACACGTCGTCCAGCGGCAACTGCGTATGACCGCCGTCAGCAAGAAGCTTGGCCATGGCGTCAAAGTTCATCACCGAGACTGCATCGAGCAACGCACCGGACAACGGACCGTTCAATCGCCATGCGCCGTCGAGGCGTGGATCGGCGATGGTCGTCACTTGTCCACCCAGTTCGGTGAAGTACCGGCAAACGGCGGCGCCCATGGCGCCCACGCCCTGGACCGCTGCAGTTGCACCGGCTGGGCCATCTGCACGCTCCTGCAACCAGGTCGCGGCGGCGACGGCAACACCAAGGCCAGCCACGCCGACCACGTCGTAGTCGGTGCCGCCCTGCTCGACCGGCTTGCCGGTGAAACACCGCGTGGTGCTCAGTTCATCAATCGCCCACTGGCAGTGCCGAGGATCGCCACCGAGGTCGAATCCCAGCCCACCCCACGGGCCGCCGTTGTCGTAGTGGCTTGGCCATGTCAGTCGTGCAAAGCGACGGTAGATCTGCTCGAACCCTTCGGCACGAGGGTCGGCCCGCAAGCCGGACTTCGCTCCGCCCGTCGACAGATTGGCGGCGGCGTTCTTGAGCGTTTGAGTGCGCGCTAACCGCATGACTTCTTCTTTGGTCAGCGTCGGCGTGATCCGAGTACCACCCTTGCCCACTCGGCCCAACGGTCCGTCCTTCACCGCAAGTGTGGACCAGACGATGACATGCCCTTCCATGCCAAGATCCAGATCGCGGACAGTCAGCTCCATCTCCGGCTGAAGCGCATCAAACGCCTGTTGGCGTTCGTGCAGCTCGGTCAGAAAGGCAGCTTCACTCATGTCAAGTCCGATCCCTTGGTCAGATGCACGGCCCACGCGGGCGGCATGTTCATCATGACAAGATCACGCCGGCCCGTCATGTCCTGCTCCAGCCTCTTGATGAAATGGGCATGCCACTGCATGGCACGTTTGACGCCTGCGGCACTGGTGGCACTGCGGAGATGTCGGATGGCGGCGTACTCGAAGAACGACAGCGTCCCACCAGGACGCAGCATCGACACCAGTCGGCGCAAAATCATTCGGCTCAAGTGTGTTGGAAAGGCGTTGTAGGGCAAGCCGCACACGACGGCGTCGTAGTTCCCGGCGAGTCCCACATCGAGAATCGAACCTTCGTGCAACACGGCTGTACCCGGTGCATTCGGCAGTACGTCGGTCCGAAGCACTTCGCAGAACGCTGCATTGAGTTCGACCACGTCAAAGTGATCTTCAGCCTGCATGGCCTCGATCAACGCTCGCGTGAACACACCAGTGCCGGGGCCAACTTCAAGCCAACGGCGTGGGCTTTCGCAGGCGCGTGCCGGTGCAGTGATCGCACGGGCGAGCCTGCGGGAAGACGGCGCGATAGCGCCGACCGAATCTCGATTGGTCAGGAACTGCCACAGGAAGTTCCGACGCCCGACCATGAGGGCGCGGTCAACCGGCAGCCTGTGCTGTGGTGTTGGCTTCTGCCTGTGCCACGAGGATGTCGAAGGTGGCGGGGTCGCAGATGGCGATTTCGCTGAGCATCTTGCGGTTCAAGGCAATGCCTGCCTTGGACAGGCCATTGATAAACCGACTGTAGCGCGTATCACGCATGCGGCACGCCGCAGAAATGCGCGTGATCCACAGACGACGGAAGTCACGCTTGCGGGCGCGGCGATCGCGGTAGGCGAAACTGCCGGCTCGCAGCAATGCAACTTGTGCCTGCTGCTTGTGACGTCGATTGGTTCCCTGATAACCGCGTGCTTCACGAAGAATGCGTTTACGGGCTTTGGTGCGGGCTGCACCTTTACGTGCGCGAGGCATGTCGATCTCTCCTGATCCGAACGGAGGGTGCGTTCAAGACACCGCTTCATCCCGTCGAATACATCCAGTTGTCATCTCAGCCGCACGACACGTGCCGTGTGGCGAATAGTTCAGTCTTCGGTGGACTTTGACTTAGCCTTAGTCTTCTTCTTGGTCTTGGCCTTCGCCTTGGTCTTCTTTGTCTTGGCTTCAGTCTTGGCTTCAGTCTTGACTTCGGCAGTGGCCTTGGTCTTCGGCTTGGTTTCGACCGGCGCTTCTTCGACGGGAGCCGTCTCAACGGCCGCCGTTGTGACTGGTGCGGTGTTCTCAGCGACGCAAGTAGCACTCGACCTGCGGGACTTACCGGCGGTCAATCGTCGATGCAGCATTCCGGCAATGCGACGGACATCCGCCGGGTGTGCGTAGGCGCTGCGGTGGTATGAACGCAGGAGCTTGCCGGACTTGTGCGAGCGGCGGTGACGTGCAAAGGCACGTCCGAACTTCACACGCCCGGAGGCGGTGATCCGGACTCGCTTAACCAGACCCTTGTTGGGCTTGTTTTTGGGCATTGGAACTCCTGCCTGACTGCCCGCTATGGGTCAGTCGAGCCGAGCAGGATAGCCGGATCCGGGCTGGTCTTCAATGCCTTGCAGCATGTTCGGGTAGATGTTCGCCCACGGACAGGTCCTCGAGGGCGTTTTTGGACGCACAGGCCTCAGTGCGCCAACAGGACATCCTGCTTGGGTGTGGCACCCTGATCGACATTCCACACGTGATCTCCGTCCACGGTGCCGTCGGTGGCGTCGATTACGTGGCCGTCAATGAAGAGCACCGCTGGATGATCCGTAATGCGTCGAGCGAACTTGCGGTAGCCGATGGCCTCGCTGAACGGCTTGCCTTGCAGCAGGCCCTCGAGCGCAGGATTGCGATCGCCGATGAGCACCAGAGAACTGTCGCTCATCATGCCCCGGGAGACCGGCAAGATCACGAACGAGAAGCCGTAGCGGCCCACGCCGGGGCGTCGCGGATTCTGCAGACAGCCCTGACCACAGTGGCCTGTATCAGCGACGCCGTGCATGTCCAACTGCCGTGCGTCGGTTGATACCAGATCAGCAACGCCGGTCGAGGCCGCGGTTGTGGGCAGACGACCGTCGTTGGCCTTGGTCCAGGATGTCACGCCTGCGTGCAGTTGCGAGAGATTGCGATGGGTACCAATGGATACTGCGCGGTCCTTGGCCATGTGCGCCATGGGAACGGCTGCGCCGGCGACCATCGCGGCTACGGCGCCAACGGCACCGAACTCTGCCAATCGGAATCGCATGCGACTGCCACGGCCCACAACATCATTCGGTTGCAGACGCATGCGGTCCTGTTGCAGCGACTCTTCGCGTCGGATCCTGGCCATGGTGGCATGCACCAATATGGTGCAGTCGTCATCAGCGAGTTCGGCATCTGGATAGGCATCAAGATTCGACAGCAGCGTGTGTGCTGCCTGCGCACGAGCAAGGGCCTCGCCTTCAAGGCCGTTGCATTGACCTGCGTCGAAGCCCTCTTCAGCAAGGTGGTCGATCGCGGCGATGTCCGCTGGGCTCAATGGCGCCTTGCCTGGTTCGTCGGATCGATTCACACTCACGCTTCCTTCTCTGACAGCGTTTCCACTTCCCAGGCACGTGCAAAGGTGGCGATTGCCGCATGCAATCTGCTCTTCACCGTGCCCAGCGGAATGCGTAGGGTCTCGGCAATCTGGTTGTAGGACATCTTCTGGAAGTAGCTCAACAGAATAATCTCTCGTTGATGCTCGGGCAGGCTGTCGACGACACGTTTGACTGCTTCGCCTTGTTCGGCTGTCGACAACGGTGTGTCAGGCGTTTCGGTGTCGGCGGCCAACAGGTCCACGAAGCTGTCACGCCCCGAGTCTCCGATTGGTGCCGAAAGCGATACGGCTTTTCGACGTGCGTTGCGGCGGTGCCAATCACGGCCCTTGTTGACCGCGATCGTGTACATCCACGGCCGAAATCGGCGTGTAGTGTCAAACGTGTGTGCTGATTTGTGTACCTGCAGAAACGTCTCTTGGAAGACATCTTCTGCGGCGGCGCGTGACCCGGTCAGTCGAGTCAGGAATGGCACGAGTTCCAACGAATAGCGATCGACGAGCGTTGTAAAGGCCGCTTCGTCGCCGGCGAGATGGGACTCGATCAGGGTTTCGTCGGTGGGCTGGGTCACGGCTGCTTCCGCCGCACAAACCCCGGAAACAGCCCGGGAAGAGCCGATACGCCCCGCTCGGGTGACCGTTCGGCCCACGGCGGTTGCGATTCTAGCCGAGCACTCCCACGGCGTCTGGAATTGGCTCAGGCCACGGACAAACGAACCTCGTAGAGGCAGTTGAAGCAGTCCGCGCGAAGGGGCAGCGGTTGTAGCGACAGCCAGCATGTAGTGGATATGCCGCTGCTGGGCCTCTGGTTCGATCACAGGCCGCCGGAAGGCGAAGAAAAGGCCGTTTGGGGAGGGTGGCTGCGGTAACATCCCCTCACCGCACCGTGAGGGCTGTTTCCCCTAGTCGTACATGGTTCCCGGATCGGAGTTTTTGTCCTATGAATGGCTGGTGGGTTCACAGCATCTTCAATGGCGCGGGTGGTGGCGACGCCGGAACGGTCGCCGTGGTGTCCTGGGCGGTCATTGTGATCGGTTCGATCGTGCTGCATGAGTTGGCCCACGGCTGGGCGGCCTTGTGGGAAGGCGACGGCACGCCGCGTGAGTTGGGGCATATGACTGGCAATCCCATGGTGCACATGGGTGGGTTCTCGCTGATTCTGTTTGCGGTGCTTGGCATTGCCTTCGGCGCCATGCCGGTCAATCCGGCCCGCTTTCGCCATGGCAACATGGGGCGCATTGTGGTGGCTGCAGCCGGCCCAGCGATGAATCTGGTGTTGTTTCTGCTGTTTGCGGTGGGGTTGGGCGTGTTGTGGCGCTCTGGTGCCGAGGGTGGGTTCATGGACAATCTGGAGCAGTTCCTGCAGATCGGCGCGATGCTGAATCTGTTGCTGTGTGTGTTCAATCTGCTGCCCATACCGCCGCTGGATGGTTGGCGAATCCTTGAGGGCGTGAACTGGAAGTTCCGTGCGTTAAGTTCGCACCCCAACGCCCAGATCGCCTCCCTGATGTTCCTGATGCTGATCTTCATGACCGGGGCGTTCGGCTTTCTGTGGGCTTTGGCCGCCAATGGCACCGGGCTGGTGGCGGGGCTGGTGGCGGGCGGCTGAGACACGCCGTCAGGCACCCTTTGCTGCCTTTGCCCTGTCCGCCTCTGGCGAATCCACTACAATCCTCCATTCGTCCACGCGGCGAAGCCCCTTCCCCACGGCGGTGTCTCTTGACTCAGGCACAACTCCCGGAATGGGCGGGACACGACAGCAGGCATTGAGCCGGCGGTGTACCCAGCCATGTGCAGTGCAGAGGAGGAGTCATATGGTCGTTCTACGACTGAAGCGCTTGGGACGCCGGCACCGTCCCTTCTACCGCGTCAACGCCATGGATAAACGCGCGCCCCGCGATGGCCGAGTCATCGAGGAACTTGGTTGGTTCGACCCGGTGGCGCCAGAAGACAAGCAAATCAGCCTGAAGGCTGACCGCATCAAGTACTGGCTGAGCGTCGGCGCCCAACCCAGTGACACCGTGCGTTCGCTGCTGAAGAAGTCGGACATCGATCCGACGCCAGGGCAAAAGCTCGAGGGCTGATCGCCCACGGGTTGCACCGATGCGCATCGACATCCTGACCTTGTTCCCCGACATGTTCGAGGGCCCGCTTGAAGCGAGCATCCTCGGACGAGCACAGGACAACAAGCTTCTCGACGTCCACGTCCACGACATTCGTGACTGGGCTACCGACAAGCACAACAAGGTGGATGACCGACCCTTCGGCGGCGGCCCCGGCATGGTGCTGATGTGCCAGCCTCTGCATGACGCAGTGCTGGACATTGAAGCAAAGGACACGCGACGGGCGCACAGGATGCTGCTCTCGCCGCAAGGAAGGAGACTCTCGCAGGACATCATCGAGTCGTTGGCACGTCAGGAGCGACTGCTGCTGATCGCCGGGCACTACGAAGGCATCGACGAGCGCGTCATCGACGCACTTGAGCCTGAAGAAGTGAGCATCGGCGACTACGTGCTCTCCGGCGGCGAACTGCCAGCCCTCGTGCTGGTGGACGCCATCGCCCGACTGCTCCCCGGAGCACTCGGCCACGAAGGCTCAGCCGCTGAAGATTCGTTCTCCATCAAGGACGAAGACGGCACGCCGCTACTGGACACTCCCCACTACACCCGCCCGCGGAACTGGGAAGGCCACATGGTCCCCGATGTTCTGCTCAGCGGAGATCACGGGGCCATCGCAACATGGCGACGGGAACAACAACGGCAACGCACACGACAACGACGACCCGACCTGCTGGACGCTCCAAAGGACTGAGATCTACAACAAGGCAACCCCTGAGCACAACGACTCATGTTGCCGCAGCCCATTGAGGCTGGAACCAGGAAAGACCAGAGACATGAACAAGCAAGCCATCATCGAAAGCGTCACCGAGAGCCAACTCCGCGGCCCCGATGAGTTCCCCACCTTCAGCGTAGGCGACACGATCGACGTGCACGTACGCATCATTGAAGGTGAGAAGGAACGGATTCAGGTGTATCAAGGTGTGCTGATCGGCCAAAAGGGCCGCGGCATCAACACCACGATCACCGTCCGCCGCATCGTCGCCAACGAAGGCGTTGAGCGTATCTTCCCGCTGCATTCCCCCCGCATCGCGAAGATCGACATCGTCCGCCGTGGCGACGCCCGACGCGCCAAGCTGTACTTCCTGCGTGACCGCGTTGGCAAGTCACGCCGACTGCGCGATCAGCGTCGTGGCATGAAGCACACAAGCTGATTCCAGCTGACAGATGCCGTCGAGGCGGCAGATTCAAGACAACGCAACCGCGAGCCGAGTGATCGGCTCGCGGTTGTCATTGACCTTCCCGGTGCGTGATTTTGTGTTCAGCCGGCCTTCTTCATCCACCAAGGCATGTCGGCGCGACGGGTCGCCATACGGCGCACTTCATCGGGCGACGCCTCGGACTCTCGTTTGTTCCGGGCGGCATCGATCTCGGCAGCAATGCCGGCAATCGCTTTGCGAATGTCTTCGAAGTTTTTGTCCTGATTCGTGAACATGGAAATCTCCTCACAGTCCCTCTCCTGATGGGGCTGTGCAGATTGATCGGGCGGAAGTGAGGTCCACTTGAGCGGGTTACGCGGTTTGGGGGGAATCCCCCACCACCACAAGACTTGCGCTCCGGCAATACAGGTTCAGCGGTCCTGAATCGCCTGTGCTTCCTGAGCAATCTCGTCGTAGATCGTCGCCAGCAACCCACACAACGGGAACTTCCCGCCAAGGTTGGATCCACCAAGACGGCGCAGCAACGCATGCTCCGGGTGAGCTTCGCGTGGGACGTCGTGCAAGTGGTGCTCGCTGCGCCAGAACTCCGAAGCAGCCGCCGTCAATGGCGGCCCCGCCATCAGTGCTGCATCGAGTTGCGCCATGGGATGCGCTTCAGAGCCTTCGGCATTACGCAGTGTGCGATGGTGGCGCAGTCGCTCCAACAGCGCCTCCACTGAAAGACCCCGCACAGCAAGCATCTCCAGTGGTCTGACATGTAATCGCTCGGCCACCAACCAAGCCAACGCCGCAGGACGCCAGAGTTGCTTGACGACACGTTTGTCCGCATCCACAGCCAGGCCATCTTCCCTCGGCGGAACCAACTCCAGACCACGTCGCTGGAACAACACCGAAAGGCCCGGAGGCAACTCGCCCTCAAGCAGCCGCGCGGTATACAACGCTTCGCCGGCCATGTCGGCCACAACGGCATCCCAGCCTGCATCATGAATAGTCGGCATGGTGAATGCCATATTGCGGGGTGCCTCACCGTCGGCCTCGACCGGCCCTGAAATCCGACCACTGCTGAAGTTGAGGCTGCGCACCGCGCCATCACGCGCAGCGATTTGGCCGTCCGCCATGGCTTCCTCGCCAAGCATCGCAGTCACGGTTTCCAGCCAAGGACCACTCAGCAAACCTTCCCGCAGGACAGCCTCGTCCGTCTTCAGACGCAGACGACGGCCGCGCCGACGCGACGGTCGAGGTGCTCGGGCTTCATCGCTCGGCCGGATCATGCTTCGGCCCCAAGCAGGGCATCTTCACGGAGCACCAGCAAATCACGCAATTGGCCAGTACTCAACTCGGTGATCCAATCTTCGCCGGCGCCGATGATGCGATCGGCGAGCTCCGTCTTTTCCTCAAGCATGCGATCGATGCGTTCTTCAAGCGTTCCCGTACACACGAATGGGTGCACATGCACCGTTCGAGTCTGTCCGATACGGAATGCGCGGTCGGTCGCCTGCTTCTCAACAGCAGGATTCCACCATCGATCGAAGTGGAACACGTGGCTTGCGGCAGTCAGGTTCAACCCAAGACCGCCGGCCTTCAGACTGAGCACGAAGACCGGTGCGTCACCTTCTGGGTCTTGGAAGGTCTCGATCATCTTTTCGCGCTTGGGCACAGGTGTTCCGCCGTGAAGGAATAGCGTGCGGCACTCCAGTTGATGTTCGATCATCGCGGCCAACAAACGACCCATGCGGCGATACTGCGTGAAGACGAGCGCACGCTCACCATTCGCGAGCACTTCCTCCAATAACTGCAGCATACGAATCGCTTTGCCACTGCGGCGGGCCAGCGTGTGGGGATCGCCCTCGGACACGGCGCTGGTCACTGCCTCTTCGCCACGAACCGCTAGCACCGGGTGGTCGCAGATCTGCTTCAATCGTCCCAACAGCGAGAGAATCAAGCCACGGCGTTGAATGCCGTCGGAACGATCTACGTGGCCGAGCATCTCATCGACGGCCTCCTGATACAGGTTGGCCTGCTCCGTGGTGAGTACGGCATGTTCTCGCGTCTCCACGCAATCCGGTAGATCGTCGATCACCGTTCGATCGGTTTTGAGTCGACGCAGGATGAACGGCTGCACCAGTCGGCGCAGATCGGAGGCGGCGGTGGCGTCACGGTGCCGCTCGATGGGCCGCGCGAATCGACGTCGAAAGTTCGACTGGTCGCCAAGGAAACCTGGATTGCAGAAATCCATGATCGACCACAACTCGGTCAGCCGGTTTTCCACCGGTGTACCGGTCAGCGCGATTCGGCGTGCGGAGTTGAGCGCTCGAATGGCGCCTGCCTGTTTGGTCGGTGGGTTCTTGATCGACTGTGCCTCGTCCAGCACGACGCGGTGCCATTCGATGGGCTCCAGTGACTCTCGATCACGGGCCACCAGGGCATACGTGGTGACAAGCACATCGTGATCGGCGGCAACCATGGCCAGGGCGTCGCCCAGCGGCCGTTCTGGACCGTGTTGAATGTGGACCCGCAACTCGGGCGCGAATCGCTCCAGCTCACGGCGCCAGTTGCCCACAACCGAAGTTGGTACAACCAGCAGCGTCGGGCCGACTAGACGGCCAGCTTCGCGCTCCCACTGCAACAGCACGATGAGTTGCACCGTCTTGCCAAGACCCATGTCATCGGCAAGGCACGCGCCAAGACCGTGACGGTCGAGAAAGGACAACCAGGAAAGCCCGGTCTTTTGATACGGCCGCAACTCTCCGCGGAACGCCTTTGGCTGCGCCAATGCTTCCATCGCCTCGTCTTCGGGCGTGCCAAGCAGACCGCGCAGCCAGCCCGTTGCTTCGACACCCAGTACTGGCATTCCAGCCGTCGTCGTGTCACCGCCACCAGCCAGTCGAAGCGCCTCCAACAGCGACGCTTCCTGTGCCGACTCCGGCCCGACCAATGCAATGGCTGCGTCAAGTTGTTCGGGGTCGATCTCGACCCAATGGTCGTCGATCCGCACCAGCCGTTCGCCACTGCTCTTAAGCTGCAGGAGCTGCTCGAGCGTGAGTCGTTGCTCACCCACGGCCACAATCCATCGGTACGCGATGCGTGTCTCAAGGCCATTGGGGGCTTCGTCGAGCGCGTCAAGCGACAGCCGAAGACCCAGCCGAGCATTGTCCTGACCAACCCATCGCGGCACACGCACAAGCACGCCGGCATCCTCGAGCAGCGGGCGGAACTCACCCAGAAAACTCCAGACGGCAGATGTGTCGAAATCCAAAGCCTCTGGTGTCGCCTCGGCGAGGATTCGATCCAGATCAGGCCAGATGCGCGCCGCCGCTCCAAGTTCAGTGATCAGCGCTTCCTGTGGGTCAATGTCGCCTGCCGCCTGCCGAACCTCTGGGGTTTCCTGCCAGATATCCGCCGCTGACAGCAGTTGATCAGGATCGTGCCGAGGCACCAGGCCCACTTGAATGGTCCAAGGAGACGATCCGGTCTCAGGAGCCTCAAGTTCAAGCCAGAGTTGGAGGTCTGTATTGCCAGCGAGCTCATCAAGGCGGCCAAGCCAGGACCGTACGTCACGGAAGAGCTTGACCGCATCGTCGCCGGTCGCGGGTACGGCTTGCGAATCCGCGAGCAGGCCATGCAGCCAAGCCACATGGGGGTCGTCGCAGCTGCGGCCTTCCAACGCCTCGAGAAAGTCTTCTTTGATCAGGCGACGTCGCACGATGGCGTCGACCATGGTGCCCAGAGCATCGGCCAGCCGCGGCCAAGCGTCGGGCCCGATGGCGTCATCCACGGCACGGGCCGCCGGGGGCATGGTGGTCAGCAGGCCCGCCAATCGTTCTGCACCTTCCTCATCTTGCAGCCATGGACGCCAAGAGGCAGTGACGCGACCTTCGGCGTCCAATCGCATGGACGGCACGACACGTTGGTCGGCGACACGGTCAATCGCAAAGGCGGCAACCTCCGCCATGAAACGCAGGTCATGCCCTGCTTCCATGTTGGCCGGCAACTCGCCCAACCGCACGGACAGCAGCCAAGGCACAGCATCTGCCGGATTGAAGGTCACGGTCGGCACACGAACAGCACCCATCCATGGGTCTTCGGCGCGGTCGACTCGGGCGAGTGCCACCGCAAGGCGGTCACTTGCACAGGGGCCCAGCAGGTCACGGGGAAGGTTCAGCACACAGGACTCAAGCTGCACTGCACAGTTGCCCAGTTGCTGAGCAAGCTGGGCAGCATCAATGGCGAAGTCATGCTCAATGGTGCTGACGTTCGTCGACAGTGTCTCTGCACGCTGCCGCCAGCGCTGCGGGCATTCAGCCCAACAGTGGAGGCGTCCGGCGGACCATTGTGCATGCAAAACGAGGCGCATTGACTCAGCAGTACCTTCTCGGGCTGACCCCCCGGACCAACCCGAGGAGTGATCGCGCTGGGGCTCGAACCCAGGACCTACCGCTTAAAAGGCGGTTGCTCTACCAACTGAGCTACGCGATCGGTAATCCCACCAGTCTACATGAATCTCCCCTCGCCTTTGAAGCACCTTCTGCAGTCAAACGTCCGAAACAGCTCAGATTCCGTCCCCGGAGGAAAGCCGCTGGAAATGTTGACCCGATCCGCCGTGCGCGGTCGATGAAACTCGTGCCGACCCGAGCGTCGCGGGTCAACTTTGAACGTGTGCTTCCAGCCTTGAACCTCTCCCGGCCTCCGGGTTGGCTGTCTTGTCCGCCAGTCCAATCTCCATGCCCACCCTTCCCACCAAGTCCACTGCAGACCAAAAAACATGTCCGGATGGCCTTGGATCTCGACTTTCTCAGCCTGCTGAAATGAACCCGGCTGCTCGTGAGTCGTCTCAGATGGCTGTTACTGATTAACCCCTCAGCACGAATCGACCATGAATACTCCTGCCGACCGTCCGGAACTTCGTCTGCCCATCGTCAAAGCCTTTCTCGATCATCTGCTCGAGGAGCGAGCTTTCAGTCCGTACACCGCCCGTTGCTATGGCGTTGACCTGCGCCAGTTCACAATCTGGCTTGCTGAAGAGGCCGCCCTTGACATCAACGACACCCTTGAAGGTCAAGTGTGGCAACGTGCAACATCCGGCGGCTCGACTGGTGTCGTCGGCGCCGTGACGCCGGTCACCATGACCAGCCAGGTGCTCGAGGCGAACGTCGACCGCATTCGCGCGTTCCTAGCGCAGCTTTCGGAACTTGGGTACAGCCCGGCGACCATGGCGAGGAAGATTGCAACGCTGCGGTCCTTCCACAAGTGGTTGCAGCGCTTCGGTGTCATCAGTCAGAACCCCATGACTCTGATTCGAACCCCCCGTCAATCCAAACGACTCCCGAAGGCGATCACCGTCAATGACGTCGAACGCCTGCTGGCCGCGCCTGATGCCAACACGCCATTGGGTTCCCGCGATCGAGCCATGCTCGAGACGCTGTATTCCACAGGCATTCGAGTCAGTGAACTGGTCGGCATCAATCTGGCCGATGTGGACGAGACCGGACAGGCGCTCATGGTGCGTGGAAAGGGCAAGCGTGAGCGCATTGTGCCGCTTGGTTCCCATGCCTTACGAGCTATCAGCGAGTGGATCACCATGCGCGAGCGTGTTGGACGAGCTGGTGAGAGCACATCACCACTGTTCATCAATCGCGATGGTGGCCGGATCTCGACGCGATCCATTCGTCGCAAGTTGAGCAAGTATCTGGAGTCATCCGGGCTGGACCCAGCGATCTCACCACACACCCTGCGGCACTCCTTCGCGACACACCTGTTGGACAACGGCGCGGATCTTCGTGCCGTGCAGGAGTTGCTTGGACATCGGTCGCTTTCGACGACGCAGATTTACACGCATCTGACAACGGCGCGCATGCAACAGGCCTACGACGCGGCCCACCCCCGGGCCGAGGCCGGCTGACTTTCGGGGCACGCTCCTTGTGGGGCGGCAATCAATGACACCTCGGGCTGTGAGGGAAGTGGCTTGGGGTGTTGTTGTAAGAAGTGCAAGAGCCAAAGGGAGGTACAGGCAGTCGCCTACGTTCTTCTCCGGCAACAGCTACCCCTTTTCCCCGGTGCGCACATCCACGCCATCCTCACAGAATGCCCTGAACGCGAGCATGAACAGTAGGTGCTGCTGCTTGAACTTCTTGGCACGCAGCAGTGCCATGGCCTTCATCATGAACGTGTTCATGGTGTACTGGCACTGAAGTTCCCATCGCGTCTTGTCCGGTCCGACTTCGATGAACCGGTTGTTGACCGTGTTGGAGTTGCCGCCCCAGGTGTAGGTGCCGTTGAACGCATCCGGAAGGTCTCGCTTCGTGACCTCTTCGACCATCTCGATGCGTTGTTTGCCGTGCTGAAACACGATGTCCGCAACAGCGCCTGGCTGCCCCTGATTCCCTTCACGCAAGGTCCACGACACCAAACCACCCTGCCACATGACCAGATTGTCCGGGTCATCGAAGAGTTCAATCACGAGATCGCGGGGGACATCGATATCGACGGAGAGCGTGTAGGGCTTCATGGACACGTAGGATACCCGAGCGCTGAGGACAGGCTGGGTGGCGAACAGGCGACCTACGTCGGGCTACGCCCTCCTAGTCGCCTGCTTGCCGCTTCGCCTGCTTTATTGAACAAGGCCGCCCAGAGGGCGGCCTTGTTCAATGGGCGATACTGGACTCGAACCAGTGACTTCTTCGGTGTAAACGAAGCGCTCTAGCCAACTGAGCTAATCGCCCGAGGGTACGATCATTCTAACGACGCACCACCCCGACTACAGCTGCACCCGCTCACCTTCACGAGCGGCTTTCAAGGAATGGGCATCACCCTTCCATCGGATCCCCCCTCGCACCAACGCCAACGCCACTGCGCGGATCACCAGCGCACCCGTAATCACCGTCGCGACCGGCAGCAACCAAGACCACACCGGGTGCAACCGGAATCGCACCGTCAAAGTCCGCACGGTCACCAGAGCAATCACCGCTGTCGCAACGGCAATCACCGCAGGCGTCGACGGCCACCAGGCCCACAACACGAACGGGGCCAACTCGCACGTCAGTAACACCGGCGATATCAACAGGCCAAATGCAAGCTTGAGCCGTGAACCAGCCTTTGCACACCCCTTCTCCGTGCCCGCCAGCAAGTCCCGGACCGATCGATACCACCGAATCCAGACACCGGCATCCGTACTAGCTACCCGGCCGCGACCACCCGACTCCCGCACAATGACCACAAGCCCCACGTCATCCGCAATCTCCATGCGCAGCGCTTCCATGCCACCGGCTGCGACCAGCGCTTCGCGTCGGACCAGATTGAATGCGCCCACACCCATGACGCGTTCCTTCGAGTCATCATTTGCTTCCCAGATCCGCAACGACCCGATCAGCATGCGCATCAGCATGGGCAAGGCCGCATGCAACAACCATGGACCATCCACGCACTTCGGCAGCACAGCAAGCACATCAGCATGCTCCCGTTCCATGTGCGCCATTGCGGCCGCCATCATGCCCGGCTCGACATGCGTATCGCCGTCGCTGAACAACAACCAGTCACCAGTTGCAACCTGCTCGCCCTGATGCTGCGCGTTGACCTTGCCGAGCCAACCCTCCGGACACTCGGTCAAGTGCAACACACTAAGCCGACCATCCTCCGCAGCAAGGCGGTCCAGAATGGCACCCGTCTGGTCGGTGGACCGATCGTTAATCGCGATGAACTCAAGCCATGGAGCCGAATCGGACAACCGAGTTCGCATCGCCGCCTCGATCTCGTCCGCCTCGTCACGAGCTGGGCAGATCACGCTGACGCGTTCATCACCCGATGGCGACCATGCCTCTGCATCCGGTTCCAACAGCGGCACGGCCAGCACTGTGCACACAGCAGCGCGCAGTTGCAACAACCACCAGAGCGCCGAAGCGATTGCAATGATCCAAAGTGCCACCATGACTGAATGGTATGAAAAGCCAGCAGTGCCGGGTCAGCCGGAGATGACCAGACCCTGTGCCGGTATGGGCAGGATCCCGGGCGCCGACTCCAGCCGGTCATGCACGTACATGTCCATGCGAGCCTCGACGGCCTCGATGAAGCGATTGATTTCGGCATCGGTGCCGCACAACTCACACCGCACACTGCCGTCGATCTCATTTCGAATGATGCCGCGTATGGAGAACATGGCAGCCACGTGGCACGCCGCTGCACGGAATCCCACACCCTGCACACGGCCACTCCACACGATCGCTCGTGTCACGTCCTCTTGACTCGTCATTCCGGAAACCACCCCTCCAGTGTGTCGAATTACTCCAGAGAAGCCAACACTTCTTCTGGAATATCCGCATTGGTATGCACCTTCTGCACATCGTCGTGCTCTTCCAACGCGTCCACAAGCTTGAGCACTTTCCCGGCCAGTGCTGCATCGCAGGCCACCATCGTGTCTGGAATCATGGTGATTTCAGCCGATACGGTCTCAATACCGGCGGCATCGACGGCGTCCTTCACGGTCAGAAACGCTCCCGGCTCGGTGGTCACCTCGAAGCCGCCATCCTGCTCGACGATATCGTCGGCGCCCGCCTCGAGTGCGATTTCCATGAGTTGATCTTCGGTCGTGTTGCCAGGCTCGATCAGAATCACACCCTTCGTCTGAAATCCGAACGACACCGCACCCGTTTTGGCCAGATTGCCACCATGCTTGTCGAATGAATGCCGGACAATCGGCGCCGTACGTTGCACATTCTCAGTGAGGCAATCCACCAGAATGGCCACGCCGCCCGCGGCATACCCTTCGTAGCGAATCTCTTGATAGGTGACCCCATCGCTCCCCGCACCGGCGGCCTTGTCGATGGCCTTCCTGATCGTGTCCTTGGGCATGTTGACGCCTTTGGCGTCTTCGATCGCATACCGCAATTTCAGGTTGGTGTCGGGTTCGGGATCACCACTGGATCGCACTGCGGCCATGATGGCACGCGAGCACTTGCTCCAGGCCCTGCCCTTGACGGCGTCCTGACGAGCCTTGCGGTGCTTGATATTCGACCACTTACTGTGACCTGCCATTGTCTCGATGCTCCAATGCGTTCCCAATCAATCGCTGACGCAGTGCCTGCTCCAACCATGAGAAACGGCGAGTATAGAGTTCCTGCGGATTGACGACCTGTAAGCCCCAGTCTCTTCGCTGTTGAGCGCCCCCATCCGCCAGTCGCCACTGCGCCGCAACACCGGTGAGCTCACGCAGTGCTGCCACTCGAATCGCTTGTGCTTCAGTCGTGCGGCCGGTGGCATGCAGTGCTTCCCCGAGATGAAACAGGATCTCCGGATCTTCCAGCGGACCACCGTGCTCTTTCAAACGTGGCATCAACGGAAGGATCACTGCTCTCGCTCGCTCCAACAACGTCACTGCCTCGCTTAATCGCCCCTGCTTCAGCCGCAACCAACCTAGACTGTCCAACACCGCAGGATCGTCCGGCGCCCCCGCGGCGGCCTGCTCAATCAACATCACCACCTCCTGCGTCACATCATCTCGCTCCAGCAGCAGCCAGCCCAAGGTGTTGGCAACGCCCGCCTGCCCCGGAGCCAAAGCACGTGCTTCACGCAACAGTGACTCCGCGATGTCTTCGTGTCCAAACTCCATGGACAACAGGGCAGAACGTTCAATGGCATCCACACGTGACATGGGATCCCGGAACGCCGGCAACAGGCGAATGCCATCCGAGTCTGATGCCTGGTCGATGTATCGCATGATGTTCTTCGACGAAACACGAGCGTGCGCGGCCAGTGCCAACGCCGCTGAATGAAAGCGGGCCGCCGTAGCACGCGCCATTGCACGCTGAGGGCCACGAGTCGTGTCCGCAATCTCGTGGGCCATGAATCCACGCGCCATGGCTGCGGAGAGTGCAGCCCCCGGCACACCTTTTGCATGCATCTGATGCAACAGTCGTCGCCATCGAGCGTCGGCCGCATTCCCCGGCGGGTCCTCTCGAGCCGCTGCCAAGAGGTCGGCATACATGGCCGTGCCCACTTCTTCAGCAGCCGAATCTCGACCAATCGCCTTGAGCAGGCTGTAGATCAAGATCTCTCTGCGCCAAGACGTGGAACTGTCGGCAAACTCAATGTCGCCCTCCCTCGCCGTGAGTAGCAGAGCAAGTGCGCCTTCAAAGTCTGCAGTGCGCGCCACCGCCTCACCCACCACGCCCATGGCCTCCAGATCAGAGGGCACAAGTTGTAGGCGACGAAGCCATGCGGCGTTGGCCGTATCTGCCCGTTCAAGGGTATGGGCACTTCGTGCCAGACCCTGCCAGGCCGCCGCGTTGCCCGGGTCTGCCTGCACGGCAGAGCGCCAGTGCAGCATGGCTTGCAGATGATCGCCTCTCGCATACGCCGTGCGCGCGCGCACGTGCGCCTCGACGCTGGCACGCTCATCCGCCCCGGTCCGATCTGGACCTGTTGTATTGATCTGCGGCGCACCGATGTTTTGTATGACGGCATCCAGCGCCGGACCGGCCGCCACAGTGCTGCACACCAGCACCGTCAGAAGAGATGCCCACACAACTGTGCTCACCGCTTGCGCGAGGTCTTTTTGCGCGTAGCGGCGCGCTTGGCGACCTTCTTCTTCGTAGAAGTGCGTTTGGCCACCTTCTTCGTCGTCTTCTTTGCGGTCGTCTTGCGCTTGGCAACCTTCTTCTTAGACGTCTTCTTGGTTGCCTTCTTCGTTGTCTTCTTCGTGGTCTTCTTCGTGGTCTTCTTAGCTGTCTTTTTGGACGTCTTCTTAGTCGTCTTCTTCGCAGTGGACTTGCGAGCAGCGACCTTCTTCTTCGTCTTCTTGGCCGACGCCTTGGACTTGGGAGCCTTCTTCTTTACCGACGCCCCCTTCTTCGCGGCGGCCTTGGCATCCTTCTCAGCGGCGACATGCGCCTTTCTGGCTTCAGTCTCGACCTTCTTGGCTTCACGAATCCGCGCCTTTTCCTCGGCAACCTTGCGAGCTTCTACCATGGCCTTTGCACGGGCGACCTGGCGAGCTGCTCGATCCTTTGCCGACTGGTCACGCACCTTCTTCGCCACTCGGTCTGCGACCTGGCGGTCCTTCTTCCTCGCCGCCTGAAGCTTGGCGTGCTCTGCATCGACCCATGCCTGCAACTTGGCCTGCACCTCGAGCGCCTGCGTGGGATTGATTTGCTTGGACAACCAAGAAGACACTTCCTCCGCAGATGCGTCCTCCGGGACAGCCCCTTTGGCTGCGAGCAACTCGCAGGCCTGTGAGTCCACGCCGACCGTAGGAATGTCAAAGCACACACCCAACAAGCGGGCGGCGGCACTGGCAGGCATGCCCTCAAGTCGCTCAATGAAGGTCTTCACTTCGCGTTTGCGGTTGGCACGCTCAGGCTCAAGCGTGACCTCATGGTGCCGCAGGTACACACCACGCATGGACAACTTGAGCCGTGTCGCTCGCTCGAGGGCCTCGGGCGACTTGTCCCCTGCCATGGCCGCGATTTCTTCCGGCATACAGACGCGCAGGTCATTCCAATCGACAGTCCCCGCGCACAACTTGGAGAACATAGCCTCCGCCTTGTCGGTGGTGGACTCCCAGGCCAGGACAGCCTTGACCAGCACCTCGATGGGATCTGCATCCTCACCGGGCAACTCGATCTTCTTCTTCAAGCCCTTGAGTACGGACGTCAGTTTCTTTGCGTGGGCAGCAGCGTTCTTCACGAGTCCAGTTCCTCACCCGTGTCGCTGTCGCGGCTACGGGCTTCATCAATGGCCCGCAGAACACGGGCTTCCTTCTTCAGTGATTCATCCAAGAGAAAGTGCAGTCGAGGAATACGACGCATGCGGATCTTCTCACTCAGTTCCTTGCGGATTTTCGTGGCTGCTGAACACAGTCCATGCAGCGTGAGTTCTGCATGCTCTTCCGGCAGAACAGAAATCCAGATACGGGCATCCGCTCGATCTGGACTCATCGACACGCGCGTCACGGAGAGCAACCCCCGAATGCGAGGGTCCGCGATACCTCGTGCCAGGCGTTCCTGCATGGCGCGTCGCAGCACTTCATCGTTGCGTTCCTGACTTCGACTCAAACCGGACACCGGTCCCGATCACTCGGGCCGGACCTCCTGCATGTGATAGCACTCAAGCACATCACCAACGTGAATATCGTCGTATCCGTCGATCAGCATGCCGCACTCCAGTCCGGACTTGACAGCCTTGGCGTCATCCTTGAACCGCTTGAGTTGCGACAGTTTTCGTTCGGACTCGATGACGATGTCGTCGCGAGTGACACGAATGAGCGCGTTGCGTTCGATCACGCCGCTCGTGACATAGCAGCCGGCAACCATGCCCACCTTGGATACTCGGAAGACCTCGCGGACCTCGGCGTGACCGAGCACCTCCATGCGGTGTTCCGGATCGAGCATGCCCTTGATGGCTTTCTCGATGTCCTCGGTGATGTTGTAGATCACGCTGTAATCACGAATATCCACTCCGCTGTTCTCAGCGTTCTTTCGAACGCTGCCGGATGCAGTGGCATTGAAACCGATGATGATCGCGCCTGACGCTTCCGCCAGCGAGACATCAGAAGCTGAAATGCCGCCCACGGCAGCGTGTTTGATGACCACCTTCACATCGTCGGTCGTCATCTTGCCGAGCGCAGCCTTGATGGTCTCAACCGAGCCTTGCACGTCTGCCTTCAAAATGAGCGACAGCTCTTTCTTCTCGGCTTCAGCCATGTGCTCAAGGATGTTGTCCAACGTGACTTTCTCACGAACGAGACCCTTCTCACGTTCGGCATGGACACGCTCCTTGGCGGCAGCTTCAGCTTCACGCTGATTCTTGACCGTGAAGAACCGATCCCCGGCGTCAGGCACTTGGTTGATGCCCGAGATGGCGACAGGCTGCGAAGGTCCGGCCTCGTTGTCACGATTGCCCTTGTCGTCCACAATGTCGCGAACGCGGCCGAAGCCTCGGCCGACAACGATGTAATCACCCTTCTTCAGCTTGCCCTGCTGAATCAGAATGCTCGCCACGGCACCGCGGCCCTCTTCCAGCTGTGCTTCAAGCACAGTGCCTTCCGCAGGACCTGCAAAGTCACCCGTGAGTTCAAGGACCTGCGCCTGCAGATCGACAATCTCCAGCACGTCCTGAATGCCCTCACCCTTGAGCGCACTGGTGCGGACGACTTCAGTGTCGCCGCCCCACTCAACCGGATTCAGACCCTGCTCGGCCAACTGGCCGAGGATCCGTTGGATATTGGCATCGGTCGCCTCGGCCTTGTCCATCTTGTTCAACGCCACGATGATCGGCACATCGGCAGCTTTGGCATGGGCAATAGACTCGATCGTCTGCGGCATGACGCCGTCGTCGGCGGCCACCAGCAGAATCACGATGTCGGTCACCTTGGCGCCGCGGGCACGCATCTCAGTAAACGCTTCGTGGCCCGGTGTGTCGATGAACGTGATCACACGATCCTCATCGCCGACCTTCAATGGCACGCGAAAGGCGCTTGTCGCCTGAGTGATCCCGCCGGCCTCGCCATCGGCAACGTTTGCGCTGCGAATTTGATCGAGCAATGACGTCTTGCCGTGATCCACGTGGCCGAGAATCGTGACGACCGGCGAACGAGTTTGCTCGTCGTGCATATCTCGAGCCGCAAAGGCCTCTTCCAGTTTCTCTTCGGCAGTCTGATGTTCAAAGACTTCCAGCTCGATGCTGAAGCCAAGCATGCACTCGACCGCCAGTTCATTCGGCAGCACACTGTTCAGCGTGTAGTTGTGCCCGTTGGAGATGAGCCAAGACAGAATGCTGCGTGTCTTCACGCCACTTTCCGCGCTGAGATCCTTGATCAGGACCGGCTCGGCCATCTGGATCACTCCGCCCTGATCAAGTGCCGTTTTTGCCCGGGCTCCGCCGCCGCCAGACGCACGTTTGGTGCTGTCTCTGCGGACTGCGCGGAAGAAGCCCCCACTTCGATTGAGCCGCATCTCGCGCTCACGAAGGTCCTGCTCCCGCCAGTTACCCTGCTTGTTCTGATCTGGTTGCGTGCGACCCTCACGACCGCCCGGTCGCTCCGGTTCCCCGGTGCGTCGGCGACTGTTGCGACCACGGCTTGGACCTCGTGATGGATCTCTACCGGCATCCGGCGGCATTTGCCGTACGCCTGGCCCACCTTGACCACCGGGTCGACCCGGACCACCAGCACTGCCGCCTCCCCCTGGGCCACTGGTGCGTGGACCACGCGGACGCGGTGGTGGAACGGCCTCGGGTTGCTCAACACGAATGATGCGCGGTCCTGACAGCGTGGTCTTCTTCGGTTCATCCAGCTTGCGGCCGATCGGCGTGATGACGTTGGGACGATCAGGCCTGTTGGGTTGCGCAAAAGACGACCCAGTAGATGGCGCGTTGGGCGTAGCTGGCGCCTTGGGCGATGCAGGAGCCTCGGGCGGTGCGGACATCTTTGGGCTGCGCGGTGTACCAACTGGCGGTGCTGCGGCAGCCGGGAACACGGCGGGCGGCACCTTCGTGGGTGCGGCAGGAGGTGCCTCATTGATCGCAGTATTCTTGGCGGCCTTCTTCCGCGGCTTCGCCTTGACCTTCTTCAGATCGACCTTCGCAGCAGTCTCAACAGCAATGCTGCCGGCTGCTGCGCCGCCGAACCACTCGCGAATCGTCGCAGCGAGTCCCGCTGACAACGCGGACATGTGGTTCGTGATGTCGGGGATTCCCTCCTCCGTGCACTTCTGCACAATGGCCTTGGAGGTCACACCCATTTCCTTGGCGACCTGATGAACCCTGATTGATGCCGTCTTCTTGGCCACGAATGACTCCAACTCCCCCGGAACAGGAATGCCCAGCCCGCGCCGAGCTGCATGAAACGCCCGATCAGGACGCTTCGGTGGTCTCTTCGGATGCTGCTTCTTCTGCAGCCGCCTCTGGAGCTTCTTCTTCAATCGATGCGTTGTCAGCGACTGCTTCTACTTCAGCCGCTTCGCCGTCTTCGGCAGCAACTTCTTCTTCAGCAGCAGTCGGCTCTTCCGCGGCCTGTACTGGAGCACCGCCGAGAATCGAGTCCACGGCAGCCTCAGACGAAGCTTCAGCTGGGGCATCTCCACCAAGCACGGAATCGGCGGATGCCTCTTCCTCTGCCTTGACACGTTCAGCCTCTTCACGATCCTTCTGCTGCTGTTCAGCGAGCTCCTTGGCTCGTTGCCCGCATGCTGTGATCACAAGCAACGCGATCTCTTCGTCCATGCCGACTTCGGCGACAAGCACCTCGGCACCGACCTCTTCGACATCGAACACGCTGATCATGCCGAGCGCACCCATACGATCGAGCATGGAGTCCTCGACGCCACTGAGAGACTTGATCGTCTCTTCGATGACCTCGAGGCCCTTTGCGAATTCCTCGGGCGTCAGGATGTCAATGTCCCATCCGGTCAACCGTGCAGCGAGCCGCACGTTCTGACCACGACGGCCAATCGCCAGTGACAACTGGTCTTCACGCACGATGATCGTGGCTCGACCCAGTTCGAAGCACAGGCTGACGTCTTCGACTTCAGCAGGCTTCAGGGCGTTGGCGATGAGCACCTGGCTGGACTCGTTCCAGCGCACGATGTCGATCTTCTCCCCACCGAGTTCATCCACGATGTTGCGGATACGACTGCCACGCACACCCACGCAAGCACCGACCGCATCGACTTTGGAGTCGATCGAGGCAACGGCAACCTTGGTACGGAAGCCAGCTTCGCGGGCCATGGCCTTGAGCTCGATGACGTGCTCGGAGACTTCCGGCACTTCCGCTTCGAACAAGCGTCGAATGAAGTCTTCATGGCGACGCGACAGGATGATCTTCACCCGACTGCCCTCTTCGCGGACTTCCTTGACCAAGCACCGCACGCGGTCGCCTTGATAGAACTGTTCTCCCGGAATCTGCTCGCCGCGGGGCATGAAGCCCTCTACGCGATCAATCTGCACAATCAGAGCGCCGCCTTCATACCGGTGCGCCGCACCAGTAATGACGTCGCCCACACGCTTGCCATACTCCTCGAGCAGGCTCACCTTCTCGTTCTCACGGAAGCGTTGGATCATCACCTGCTTGGCGGTCTGGGCCGGAATACGCCCAAGCGCCTCCATAGGAATCATCTCGTGCGTGCCGTCTTCTTCATCCATCCGCCACAGGCGAATCTCGCCCGTGCCAATGTCAATGGCGCACCCGAATGCTTCGGTGTCTAGCGAGTTGAAGTGCTTGCGCGCAGCGCTGACGAGGGCCTGTTCAAGGTCCTGCAGCAGGAGGTCTTTGTCCACGCCGCGTTCGCGGGCAATGGCGTCTATAAATCGAATCAGGTCGGAACTCATGGCGTTCTGACAAGCCTTTAAGTTGTCGCTGCCGATGCAGCAGGTTTGAATTGTCGTCCACCTTGCGGTGCACAGGAGTTGTTCAGCTCGTCCGCTTGCACTCCCCTCGAATACACAGCGGGCCGAAGCCCCTGCAAAGGGAGTCCGCGACCCGCGTCGACGTGGCTGAAGCCGTCTGGCCAAAGCCCGAAACGATCTGTAAGGATCGAATCAGACCACTGCCTGGCTCCTGCCACGACCCGACAGGGACCGCTTTGCCACCAGAGCGATTGCCCTGGCCACGAGATGGAGTGGCTTACTCCGCATGGGGATCAAATTGACGAGTCATCAACATTGGTCATTGGTTCCACGCGGGCCGCTCCGTGAGCTGAACCCGAACGGGGAAGGGTATCCGACCCTGAAGATGGCCGCAACCGCCAGAGGGGTCTCCGACGTACACTGGCTCGATCCTCAACTCTCAGGACTCCCTTGTTGCACGCACTTTCAACCCTATTTTTGACAGTCCTCGCGGCTACGCCGTTTGGCAACCCCTTCGCCGCTCCCGGCTTGAACAAGCCTGCAGCGCCCGTGCATCACGATTCCCGCGATCAGGTGCAGGTCACAGTGGAAGCCCAACGCAAGCAGGTCACGGCAGGACAAGACACGGCCATTGCCGTGGTGTTCAATCACAACCCAGGCTGGCATATCCATACGAATGACCCGGTTGTGCCTCCAGAACTGGGCGATCCGAGCGACTACATCGCCACGGAAATCATTATCGACGTCCCGACGGACGGCGCTTTGCAACCCCTCAGCGACTGGATCCAATGGCCGAAATCGCATGACGTCGAAGTCGCATTCGTCGGCACGCCCGTGGTGTACGGCGTGTGGGAAGGCAAGGCCGTCGCCTATGTGCCGATTCATGTGTCCGACGATGCACCCCTCGGCACAGCCACGCTTATCGTGCATCCGGTGTTTCAAGCCTGTGACGCAACAGTGTGCCTCGCACCAACACCCTCTCCGCCGTCTCCCGGCAGTGAACCGTCGAGACGTTGGAAGCAAACCGGCATCGAAGTGTCGTTCGACGTTGTCTCGATTGACACCATCGCGGCTGTGGCAGGCTCCGAGAGCGAGCCGCGTGTCTTCCGGAACTTCGACCAATCCGTCTTTGGACGCATCGCAAGCGGTGAAGCCTCTCCGGCAGGCGCCGCCGACGACGTCACCTTCAACGTCTTCGGCCTTGAGTTCGGACTTGATACTGACAGTCAGGTCGGATTGATCCTGTTGCTGCTGGTCGCCGCCCTTGGCGGCTTTCTGCTGAATCTGACCCCTTGCGTACTGCCGGTCATTCCGTTGAAAATCATGGCACTTGCGAACGCGTCACACTCACGCAGCCGCACCATGCTGCTTGGTCTGGCCATGGCGGTGGGCGTGACTGCCTTCTGGATCGGTATCGGTCTGGCCATTGCATTGTTGACCGGTTTCACGGCGAGCAACCAGTTGTTCCAGTATCCGGTGTTCACGCTGGGCGTGGGCGTGATCATCGCAGCCATGGCCATCGGCATGGTCGGCCTGTTCGACTGGAAGCTGCCCAACGCCGTGTACATGATCAGCCCGAAGCACGGCACGCTGACGGGCTCGTTCCTCTTCGGCATCATGACCGCCGTGCTCAGCACGCCCTGCACCGCGCCGTTCATGGGCGCCGCCATGGCCTGGGCAACGACCGAGTCCTCCACGATCACAATGGTCACCTTCGCCGCCATCGGCGTGGGTATGGCCGTGCCGTATCTCGTGCTGGCGATGTTCCCGGCCCTCACCGACCGCATGCCCAAGGCGGGGCCTACCAGCGAGTTGATCAAGCAGGTGCTTGGTGGCCTGATGCTCGCCGCGGCCGCGTACTTCATCGGAGTTGGCATCAGCGGCATGCTGGCCGAGCCACCGGAGCCGCCCAGCCGCAGCTACTTCTGGGTGGTCGCGGCCGTACTCGTGGCAAACGGGCTGTGGTTGCTGATTCGTACTTGGGCCTTAACTGCCAACGCATCCTCGGACGCAACCAAGAGATGTTGGCGCCCAACCGGCACCTTGCTGGCTCTGGCGATGTGCTTCTTGGCCGTGCTCGGCGCACGTTCGCTCACCGATCACGGACCGATCAGTTGGGTGTACTTCCAGCCCGACCGCTTCGAAGCAGCGCTGCACGACGACAAGGCTGTCGTTCTAGAGTTCACTGCAGAATGGTGTTTGAACTGCAAAGCGCTTGAGAAGACCGTGTTATCCGACCCGGACGTCGCCGCCGCCATGGCGCAGACCAACGTCGTGCCCATGAAGATCGACCTGACCGGCAACAACGAAGTGGGCAATGCCATGCTGCACGAGGTGGGCCGCCACCAGATTCCATTGCTCGTAGTCTTCGCACCTGACGGCACTGAAGTGTTCAAGGGCGATTTCTACACGGTGCAGCAGGTGTTGGACGCCATCGACGAAGCGACTGCGTCCATCGACTGATCAGCCGTCGCCACTTGGTACAAATGCGTTTGGATCAACTACGCCGCCGGGCGTGTTCAGCAGCGCCTGCACGGCCTCGGCCGGATCTTGCACAACCGCATACAACTGCCCCACCGAGTCACGCACCAGTTTGCGTTGCATCATGTCGTCGAGCATGTCGATCAGCGGTGACAGCGCGCCGTCGATATCGACCAGCACCATGGGCTTTCCGTGATCGCCGAGTTGACGCGCCACGAGCGCCTCAAAGAACTCTTCCATCGTGCCCAGGCCTCCCGGCAACACGAGCAAGCCATCAGCAAGATCCAACAGTTTTCGTCGGCGTTGCTGCATGGTCTCGACGACTTCCAGTTCGTCGCAACCGTCCCACGCCTGTTCCATGGCGACCAGTTTCGACGTGATCACACCATGCACGCGGCCGCCGGCAGCCTTGGCCGCCTTGGCCGCTGCCCCCATCAGACCAATCGAACCGCCGCCATAGACAAGTTCCAAGCCCTCTTGAGCCATCGACTTACCAATAGTGGCTGCGGCTTCGTACCAGGCGTCCTGCAGGCGGGTGGAAGACGCGCAATAGAGCGTGATGCGTTGCATGCGACGCACCGTACCCGGTCATACTGTGTCCATGGCGAACGATGTCTTAGGACTGATCGCCGGCGAAGGCCGGCTGCCCGTGTTGGTCGCCCGCGGCATGCGGGCTCAAGGTGCACGCGTGGCCTGCGTCGCCTTTCGTGGTCACGCCGACCCTGAATTGCAGGGCATCTGCGAGCACTTTGAAGAGGTCTCCCTGTACCGACCCAGCGCCTGGATTCGCCGACTGCGTCGGTGGGGCGCGCACGACGCCGTGATGGTCGGGGGTGTCAGCAAGAGCCGAATGATGCACGACCCGTGGCGGTTGCTCCGCGATATCCCCGATTGGAGAGCGATCCGAGTGTGGTATCGTCGCCTTCGACATGACAAACGCGACCGCGCCCTGCTGGCGGCGATTGCTGAAGAACTCTCCCACGCTGGAATTGAAATCATCGACTCAACAACGCACATTGCTGAACACATGGCTGGCTCCGGACAACTGGGTTCCGTTGCCCCCACTGCCGGACAGACGAGCGACATTGCCTTCGGCTGGTCGCTTGTCCAAACGTCCGCCGACATCGGCATTGGTCAGGCCATGGCCATCCGCGAGGGCGACGTCCTTGCCGTCGAAGCCGCCGAAGGCACTGCAGCCATGATCAAACGCGCTGGAGCGTTGTGCCGCATCTCCGGGTGGGTATTGCTCAAGAACGCCTCGGCGGACCATGATCAACGCGCTGACGTACCGACAATAGGTGTGGAGACCATCGAACAACTTTCTGCATCGGGCGGCGGCGCGGTCGCCGTTGGCGCCGGTCGCGTCATCCTGCTGGAACAGGATCTGGTGCTGGCCGCTGCGGACAAGGCCGGTATCGCCGTCGTCGGCATGGACACATGAGTGAAGCGCGCCGCTTCGTTTCACGGGCCGGCGAGAAACTCGATCACGCGCTGACTGAATTCAACATCGACGTGCAGGGCCTGCGTTGTGCCGATCTGGGCTGCAATGTGGGCGGCTTTACCGACGTCCTGTTGCAACGCGGTGCTGCGTCAGTGATTGCCGTGGACACGGGCTACGGCACGCTGGCCTGGACGCTGCGCAATGACGATCGCGTCGAGGTGCGTGAACGCACCAATGCACTGCATGCCGACCCGCCACAAGACGGCGTGGATCTGGTGGTCGTGGATCTGGGTTGGACCCCGCAACGCAAGGCCATGCCAGCGGCAGTGCCCTGGTTGGTCGCCGGTGGGCGCATTGTGACGTTGGTCAAACCGCACTATGAACTGGACGAATCTCAGCGTCGTTCCATGCTCAAGAACGGCGTTCTGGACGACGCGGATGCCGATGCTGTCGTTACGGCTACAGCACAGGCCATGCCCTCCTTGGGGCTTGTCGTTGAGGGTCGAATCTGGTCGCCCATTCGAGGCGGAAAGAGCAGTCGAGGAGGCCGAAAAGGGAATCTCGAAGCACTGCTGCATGTCCGCCCAGAGGCGCCCTGAAGGCTCTTGACCGAGTACAATGACGCGGTGCGGACGCATCTATTCATGCGCCGCACACACCGCACATGAGCGAAGAGAAACCACAGCAACCCGAGTCCGCCGACACGCCCGTCCCTTCCAACCTCGGGCACGTGGTCGAGCAGGAAATCGAACGGGAACTGCACGACAGTTACCTGACCTATGCGATGTCCACCATCACGGACAGGGCGCTGCCCGATGTCCGCGACGGGCTGAAGCCATCGCAGCGCCGCATTCTGGTAGCGATGCACGATTTGAACTTGCAGCCCGGTCGCAAGCACCGCAAATGCGCCAAGATCGCCGGCGATACGTCTGGCAACTACCACCCCCACGGTGAGTCTGTCATCTATCCCACGCTGGTAAATCTGGGACAGGACTGGAAGATGCGCATGCCCATGGTGGACAAGCAGGGCAACTTCGGTTCGATCGACGGAGATCCGCCGGCCGCAATGCGGTACACCGAAGCCCGGTTCACGCATGCCGCCATGGAAATGTTGGCGGACATCAAGTTCGACACCGTCGACTTCCGCCCGAACTACGACGAAACACGCGCTGAGCCTTGTGTGCTCCCCGCACGCTTCCCCAATCTGTTGGTGAACGGTTCGAACGGCATTGCCGTGGGCATGGCCTGCTCTATGCCGCCGCACAATGTCAACGAAGTGTGCGATGCAATCGTCAAGTGCATTGATGAGCCTGACACGGACCTTGCTGGATTGATGGAGATCATTCCCGGCCCGGACTTCCCCACCGGCGGCGTCATTGTCGGCCGAGGTGGTATTACTCGCGCGTATGCCTCTGGTCGCGGACGCATTCTCGTGCGTGGCGTGGTGTCGCAGGAAAAAGTCAGCGGGCGCGAGTGCCTGGTGATCAACGAAATCCCGTACCAGGTGGTCCAGAACAACCTGATCGAGAAGATCGTCGACGCGGTCAAGGCCGGACGCATCGAGGGTATTACGGACGTCAAGAACTTCTCCGGCAAGAAGCATCGTACGCGCATCGTTGTGCAACTCAAGCGCGGCGCCGACCCTGACGTGGTCGAACGCCTGCTCTACCGTTTCACGCCACTGCAGAGCACAGTATCGATCATCAACATCGCGCTGGACCGCGGCCGCCCTCGCACCATGGGTCTGCGTCAGCTGATTGACCGGTTTGTTGATCACCGCATCGATGTGCTCCGTCGTCGCACTGAACACCTGCTGCGTGAAGCTCGCAAGTCCGCGCACCGGCTGGAAGGCCTCATTCTCGCCGTCTGCGACATTGATGACGTCATCGCCTTGATCCGCGCATCACGTACGCGTGAAGACGCTATCGAACAACTCATGGCCCGGCAGTTCAAGATTGCCGGAGACCACCCAAAGGCGGCAACGATTCCGGCACGGCTGCTCGATGCCGTCAGTGGCGACGGCATAACTCTGACACGTGTGCAAGCCGAAGCCATCGGTGCCTTGCGGCTGATTCAACTTGTCGGTCTGGAGATCGAAAAACTCGTCGCCGAATACTCGGACCTCGTCGAGAAGATCACCGAGTTCGAATCGATTCTGGGTGCCCCGGAACGCGTACTGACCATGATCCGCGAGGACTGTGCAGACTTGAAGGCACGTTTCGGCACCGACCGGCGAACCGACTTCATCGAGTCCGAAGAAGGCGGCGATGACATGGGTGAGTTGATCGCCGAGCATCGTGTGGTCGTCACTGTGTCGCACAACGGCTATGTGAAACGTCTCCCGCTGGACACCTATCGCGAGCAGGGCCGCGGCGGCGTGGGTGTGCGTGGTGCTGCCAAGAGCGAAGATGACTTCCCCGAGCACGTCATTTCGAGTTCATCGCACGATGACCTCCTGTGCTTCACCGATAAAGGCCGCGTCTTCCGTGTCAAGGTATGGCAGCTTCCAGAAGGTGGCCGCACTGGAAAAGGGCGTGCCATCGTCAATGTATTGCGCCTCAAGGATGGCGAGACCACGGTGGCGTTCCTGGCCATTCCCGACTTCGAGAAGGGCGAGGACTTCCTGCTCTTTGCCACACAAAAAGGCAAAGTGAAGCGTACGGCGCTCAAGGACTACCGAAACGTCAACGTCGCCGGCATCAACGCTATCAATCTCAATGACGGCGACGGCCTGATCGGCGTGATCAAGACATCGAACAATGACGACGTGCTGCTGGCGACTGCCAACGGCATGTCGATCCGCTTCAACGAAAACGATGCACGCATCATGGGGCGTACGGCAGCAGGCGTAAAGGGCATTGATCTGGGCAGCGGCGATATCGTTGTTGGCCTGGTGCGAGCGGAAGAAGGTTGCGACCTGTTGACTGTCACTGAAAACGGATACGGCAAGCGCACGGACATGAGCGAGTATCTTGTGCATCGAGAAAATGGCACGACCAAACCCCAGTCACGTGGAGGTAAGGGACGCCGAGATATCCGTACCGATGGCCGAAACGGCCGTGTCGTGACGATTCGACGCGCAGATGATGGCTTTGGACTGGTGCTCGCCAGCGAATCCGGCATGGTGGTGCGAATACCGCTTGATTCCGTCAGTCGGATTGGACGCAATACCATGGGCGTGCGACTGGTCAAACTCAAGGACGACGATCGTCTCGTGGCCGCCGCTATCACCGAAGATTCTGGTTCGACTGTAGAACCATCGCAGGAGGACTGAATCCAATGCCCTTGAACACATGGTCCGAGCAAATCACGATCGCGGAGTTGTCGAATGAGCCGATGTTCTCCGAGGACATGGACTCACTCATGGGCCGGATGGACGAAATCCGCCATGACGACGATGGCCTCGTGCCGAATGTCATTGTCGACCTTTCACAGGTCAATACGGTGAACTCATCCAATCTCGGCGCACTGCTGCGACTGCGCAAGACGCTCATCAACGCGAAAAAGAGGCTCCTGCTGTGCCGGGTGAGTGACGGTGTCTGGACCGCCATGATCGCCACGGGCCTCGACCGCGTCTTCGACTTCACCGAAGACACCACCACGGCGCTGACAGCGCTGCAACTGGACATCTGACGCGCCTGCGGCGTCGTCCCCGGGAGTCCTCGGGCATGATCAAGGTCAGACGAGAGCAAATCGAACTTCGCATCGAAATGATGCCGTTGATCGACGTGATCTTTCTGATTCTGACGTTCTTCCTGTACGCCATGGTGCTGATGGTGCGTGTGGACATGGTCCCGGTTCCACTGGAAATGTACGCCTCGGGTGAACAGCCGGACCCAACCCCGGCGGTTGGCATTGTGTTGAAAGTCGATGGCTCCATTCATGTGGGCCAAAATGCCGTGGACATGGGCGACATTGCGTCGTCCTTGCAGACACTGCTGGAGACCACACCCGATACGACGCTGTACCTAGTGCTTGAAGAAGGTGAGGGCCAAGTTGACCGCGGCCCGCTGCTCACCGAACTCTGGGATCGCATGCGGCGAGTGGGTATCGAGATTCGCCTTGTCGGACGACCGACGGATGGTGGCTCCTGATGCATGCTGAACGCATGCGACTGGCCTGCTGCTTTGCTGGATCACTGGTGCTCAATGGCATCGTGCTGTTCCCCGCAATGCTGGTGTTGCTCGCTGCAGGACCTGTAGAGACCGGCGCCGACGACGCCGCACACCGATCCTCGCTTGATGATGATGAGGCAACGGCAGCCGACGAGCTTGAGTTGGGCATTGACGAATCCACAACGTCGACACTGACATGGATCGGATACGAGGAGTACCTCGAGCATGTCGCACGCCGCGCAGAGTTCGAACAAGCTCAAATGAAGGCCACATCCGGTGTACTTGCCTCTGGACGGCCGTCGCAACCAGTTCCTGTGACTCCTCCCGCAGCGGTGCAGACACCAGAGACGCATGAGGCGGATTCCCCCACCGAAGCCCCTCCGGCGACCACTTCCCCACAGCAAACTGGCCTGCCTGAAACTCCAGATCCCGGTCCGGCATTTACCGCGCCCACAGCGCCCTCTTCAGTGGCCGGGATAGATGATCCAAGCCCAACGACGACGCCCATTGGTGCCACGCCAGACGCTTTGGATGAAACACATGGTGACACCCCCAGCCCAACACCTGTGCTGACCACTTTGCCGCAACCTTCCACGGCACCGCCGACTACACCGCCTGCCGCCACGGGCGAGCCCGCCCCGATTGCGCCAAACGGCAGCACAGGTGTAGAAGATGCCCCGTTACGTCTGGACGGCACCGACTTGGATTCGGATGCAACGTCCATCCAGACAGTCACCATGGTGCAAATGAATCTTGGCCATCCATTGGCCCGGACTGGGCTGAAGCTCTACCCACGCAAGCCTGAGTTCACGTCGCTGCGCGTCGTCAGCAGCGGCGGCAAGCGCGGCATCATGGCTCGACTTGTCTTCAATGAGCACAGCAAGGCTCGCACGACCGACGGAGGCGTAGTGCGCTTCTGGCCGGCGGAGGCGTACATCGGCAGAGTGGTCAACTTCGGCAAAGACGCCGGCACGGTGCGTTGGTTCAATCAGGTGAACCTGATGGGTCCGTTGGAGCAAACGATCCATTCATCACTCTTCGCCTGGACCGCTGTTGGCGCGCAGGTCGAAACAATGGCCCCGGACGCACCGGTGATCATCAATCTGGATCTGCAGATCGCCGTCAAGTAGCCCCCGGGGCGCCCCGCCCCACCTGCGGTGGCAGGTCAACCGCCCCCGGACAGCGCATCACGCCAAGCCTGCATGCGACTCATGTCCGTCATGAGATAGGTCAACGGTGTCACCGTGACGCAAGTGTCACGCAGGGAGCCAATGTCGCCTTCGCCTGGAGCTGTCTTGAACGGAAGACCGTCACCGATGATCCAGTAGTAGTCCCGCCCATCCGGCGACGTGCGGTGTTCATGGGCTTCATCCAGTGGTGTGCCGTCCATCTCAACAACGCGAACCTCGGGCATCGGCGAATCGGCGCCAGTGGTGCGGGGCACATTCACATTGACCACTTCATGACGGTCCATGGTGCGCGAGGCAAGCATGCGATTAATCACGGTGCGAGCGATCTGAGCGGCTCTGACCATGTCGTTTCGCCCGCCAGGGGTGAAGTCCATGTGCAGGCTGGTGGCAATCGATGGCACACCAAGGAATGCCGACTCCACCGCAGCCGCCACTGTTCCGGAATACAGAATGTTGATGCCGACATTTGCCCCTGCGTTGATGCCGCTGATCGTGAGATCCGGCAATGTGCCTTGGCCGAACTTGGCGGGCCATAAGGTCTGCACGGCTAACTTCACGCAGTCTGCCGGCCGGCCATCGACGGCGAGCCCCATGACACCCGGACGAAACTCCACGCTGTCCACCATCAACGGTTCTGTGAACGTTATCCCGTGTCCCGTGGCGCTCTGTACGGTCAGCGGCGCAACCGTGAAGATCTCTCCAAGACCGTCAAGCGCATCGTGCATGGCCGCGAGCCCCGGGGCATGAATTCCATCGTCATTCGTCAGTAGGATTTTCATCGTGGCTCCAGAACATACTCACGCCCACCCCATCGCACGGACTGGCCGGTAAGCAGCAGTCTCGCAGCTCGACGCTGTGCCCGAGCGACTTCAAAGCACCCGAATGGATACAGCAACGTACACCACAACGGTTGCTTCGACATTGAATAGACCATGCTCAGTGCTATCAACTGCAACACGAGCAGCGTGACTCCAGCGATCCACACCGGGGTAATGCCGACAGCAAGTCCAACGCCGATGCTTGAGAACATGAACAGCGGCGCTCCCGCTCCAAGCACCTCCAGACGAAGCGCATACTTGCGTAGCCGCTGCGCATTGCGATTCGAAGCCTCGAGGAAAATCCGTGTCCACCCGCGTCGAAAGGCCTGCCAGTCACCGTACATGGAGCAGGCCAACAGGCCGTCGGCACGAAGCACACGCACCCGGCCACCTGCGATGGAAATGGTGCGTGCGAATGCCAAGTCCTCGAGCAGATCATCCTGCACTGCACAGTGGCCGCCGACGCGTTGATACCAGTCGTGGCGGAACAGCATGCATTGCCCATTGGCGAATGGCAGACTGCGCTCTTCATTGTTCACCCGATCAGGAGGGAAGATCTGGCCCAGCGCCATTGATGCGACGGGCTGCGACACACGGTCAAACCACGACGTACACTCAAGGTCTGGCAACAGTGAGAGCAGAGCCGCGTCGCGCCGAGTGGACTCCCCTATGAGCGCCCGCGTCATGTCCGGATGCGCTCTCGTATCGGCATCTAGGAAGAGCAGCCACTCACCTTCAGTAAGTTCCGCACCATGTCGCAAGGCATTGCACTTTCCTGCCCAGGATTCGGGACACGACGTAATACGCACGATGGTGAGCCGGTCGTCCTGTTCGGCACGCGCCAGGGCAATGGACTCCGAGGCATCGGTGCAACGGTCGAGCGCCACAATGACCTTCAGTTTTTCCCACCGTTGTGCAAGCGCGGCGTCCAGACACTGCGCCAACACACGCTCTTCATTGTGCGCTGGAATGATGATCGTCACGCTTTGAGACACATCGACCTGTGCCTCTAATCCGGTTCGCAAAGACAATCCTGTGGTGAGCATGCGGACAATGCGCACGATGACGGCAATCCACCACACGCTTGTGGCGATGCACAGACCGAACAGGATCCAGGCGAGGACAGTCATGGGTCGAAAGTGTACGCCCGCGGGCCTCTACACTCGAACCATGTCCCGTTCAGATGCCTCAACCCTGATATTCGACAGAGCCGGGATCCGCATGCTCGATCAACGCGCACAAGCGCAGTACGGCATGTCGGGGCTTGAACTCATGGAGCACGCGGCTGCGGGTGCAACTGCGATTGCCCGAACACTGCTCACGCCCGGAGCGTCGGTCTTGATCGCCTGTGGCAGTGGCAACAACGGCGGCGATGGCTGGGCCATGGCTCGCCTGTTGCATGGCCAAGGGTACGCAGTGCAGGTCTGGGCCCCGGCAATCGCCAGAGCATGTACAAATGCCGCTGTGAACGAGGGCCGGGCAAAGGCGCTGAAGATCGCCGTAAGCAACAGTCCATCTCTGCCTGACGGTGCGCTCGACGTTGCGCTGGTGATCGACGCTCTTCTGGGCACGGGTCTGAACAGCCCGTTGCGGAAGGACGCCATCAACCACATTGAAGCAATCAACGCCCACGGCAGTCCGGTGCTGGCGATTGATCTACCTTCGGGAATGCACGCCGATTCCGGGCTGGGGCAGCCTGTTGCGGTACAAGCACACGCCACCGCCACCTTCGCAGGCCTGAAGATCGGTATGCTTCAGCCCCATGCCGCCCAATACACCGGGACCGTGCATGTCGTCGATATCGGCATTCCTCCTGAACTGGCTGTGGCTCTCGCCGTGGCCGCAGAGGACACCTGACCTAGAATCCCCGGTGCCCCATGTACCAGTTCTTGCTCACAGGCCGTTACCTCGCCTCGCGATTGACTCCGCTACTCGCGGTCGCCGCTGTCGCATTGTGCGTGTCGCTGGTCATCGTGGTCGTGTCAGTCATGTCAGGCTTCCTCGACATGGTGCGCGCCAGTGGCCGAACGCTCATGGGCGACGTAATCATTACCTATCCGGTCCGCGGTATTCCTTGGTATGGCCAACTCATCAAGACCCTCGAAGCCGATGCAAATGTCGCCGCTGCAACGCCTGTCGTGGACACCTGGGGTCTGCTTCGCATGCCGTATCCCGATGGCAATGCGAAGGAGAGCGAGCGTATTCAGATCTGGGGCATCGATCCAGACACCTTCTCGGCCGTCACTGGATTCGCCGACACGCTGATGTGGACGACGGTGCCTGATGAAGTCAAGGTGTATCTCCTGCGCGACGCGCTGGAACGCAGCCGAAGTGTGATCGTGTCTGCACTCGATATCAACGCCCGTGTCCACCTGTTGAGGCACACGGCACCGCTGGAGACCGCCGAGGCTTCCGACGCGAAATTGAAGTCGCTTGTCCAGAACATGGAAGAAGGCGACTGGGATGTGCGCATGCGCATCATGGCTCTCGACGGCACCGACGTCTTACGTACCGCCTTGAATGATGAAGCCTGGCAGGCGTTGATTGCAGCCGAGCCACGCCTTGAATCAGACGACGCCGTCCTGAATGACGGACTGCGCCTTGAACGCAATGGTCGCCCTGCACTGATCGCCGGCTTGCATGTGTCTCAGGCGAATCAACGTGACGCAGAGGGCGAAACGGAGATCGTCCGCAACGGCTACTGGTGGCTCCCTCGATTCAACGTCACGCTGACCACGCTGCCCATCGATGCCCGTGGTGGCATGCTGGACCCCGAAAGTGTCTCGCTTCCTGTCGCGAATGAGTTTCAGTCCGGCGTGTACCTGATTGACCAGACCCGCGTCCTCGTACCGATCGATGTCGTCCAAGACCTGACCCACCTCGACGCTGCCGAACGCGTCGATCCAGACGATCCCACCGTCGTGTTGGGCGAGGATCCAGCCCGCGCCACCATGGTGCTGGTGCGCGGAACCGACGGCACAACGCCTGCAGCCCTGCAGATCAAGGTAAAAGCCCTCTATCGACAGTTTGAACTCGCCATGGCGCAGCAGGATGTGCTCGTGCAGCCACCATCGCTGGATCTCTCGCCGGGTCTTGGCGTGCGCACCTGGGAGCAGCAGAATGCGTCGTTCATCGGCCCAGTCGAGAAGGAGCGTGAACTCATGCGAACGCTCTTCTCGATCATCTATCTGGTGTGTGGTGCGCTGATCGTCGCCATCTTCTGGGCAATCGTGTACGAGAAGACTCGCGATATCGGCATCTTGCGCAGCATCGGCGCGCCACGCTCGGGCATCGTGAACATCTTTCTGCTGTACGGACTGGTTGTCGGCGTCCTTGGCGCGGCTGCTGGAGTCGGGCTTGGTTGGCTAATCACGACCAACGTGAATGTGATTCACGATGCACTGGCCAGTCCACCTGCATGGCCGGGCTGGGCAGCCATCTCTGTCGGCGTTGCCCTGTTTGCCACAGGCATTGTGCTCGGACGTGGACAGTTCCTACTGCCCGTGCTGCTGGGTGTCTTTGCACTGATCGCATGCACGACGGTGGGCATTGGCCTGCTGGTGCTGCGGCACTATGGCGGCCTGGTGATCTGGGATCCGTCGGTCTACTACTTCGATGAAGTCCCCAGCACTATCGACTGGACGTCGGCGATGTTCACAGCCATCGGCGCCGTCGTCGTTTCCGTTGTCGCTGCATCCATTCCGGCTGCGCGAGCTGCAGATATCGATCCAGTAAAGGCATTGCGCTATGAGTGATACGGCACTGCTGAGCGCTGTGGGGCTGGCCCGCACCTTTCACCTCGACCGAATCGATGTGCCGGTGTTGTCCGAATGCACACTCGATGTGCAGCGCGGCGAGTGGCTGGCAATACACGGGGCCAGCGGGTCAGGCAAAAGTACCTTGCTGCACCTGCTTGGCGGACTCGACCGGCCTGATCATGGCACGATTCGTATTGGCGACGTGGACTTCGGCGGTGCAAAGCCGGGCGTCCTTGACCGTGTGCGGGCGGGCCAAGTGGGATTCGTGTTCCAGTTCTATCACTTGTTGCCTGAGTTGAACGTGCTCGAAAACGCCATGCTGCCGGCCATGATGCCCGGCGGCATCGGCTCCGGGCCCGGCCGCATCAAGGCCGTGGGCCTGCTCGATCGGTTCGGTATGAGCGATCGCCTGCTGCATCGCCCGCGTGAGTTATCCGGCGGCGAACGCCAACGCACGGCCCTGGCGCGTGCGCTGGTCAACAGCCCGGCTGTGCTGCTTGCCGACGAGCCCACGGGCAATCTCGACGCCAGAACAGGGGCTGCCATTCTTGACGTGCTCGCGGAACTGCACCGTGACGGCCTGACCATGATCACTGTGACCCATGATCATGCCATTGCCCAACGTGCCGATCGGGTGCTCACACTGGCGAAGGGACGGCTTGACACGGCCACGGAATCCGTCTGAGAGTGCCGAAACGGCAGGTTTTTAGAGATCCTGTGCCAACTTTTTGCAACGTATGCCGCTGCCGGGGCCACAGTTGGGAGAACCTTTGGTCCACGAACGGAATAGACTGCACGGCTTGGGGCATTGTCCCGATGTACGTCACGGGTCAACCCCTCAGGAACTGGAGATCAGGCAATGTTCGAACGCCTCACGGACCGCGCACGCAAAGTCATGGCTCTGGCCAATCAGGAAGCTCAGCGGTTTAACCATGAGTACATCGGGACCGAGCACATTCTGCTTGGCCTGGTCAAGGAAGGTTCGGGCGTCGGTGCGAACGTCCTGAAGAACCTGGACATCGACCTGCGCAAGGTGCGACTCGAAGTCGAGAAGCTGGTGAAGTCCGGCCCAGAAATGGTCACGATGGGCAAGCTCCCCCAGACGCCTCGCGCCAAGAAGGTGCTCGAGTACGCGATCGAAGAAGCCCGCAATCTGAATCACAACTACGTCGGCACCGAGCATCTGCTGCTGGGCCTGCTCCGCGAGCAGGATGGTGTCGCTGCACAGGTCCTCATGAACCTGGGCGTAAAGCTGGAAGAAGTCCGCGAAGAAGTCCTGAATCTACTCGGCGCCGGTGTTGAAGGCGAAGAGCTGGAAGAACTGGATGACGGCATGGAGCCTGAGGCCCAGAGCAGCCCCTCTCCGCGCCGCGGCAAGAGCAAGACCCCCGCGCTGGACTCCTTCGGTCGCGACCTGACCGAACTGGCCCGAAACAAGGAACTGGATCCGGTCATCGGCCGCGATAAGGAAATCGAGCGTCTCGTGCAGATTCTCTGCCGCCGCACGAAGAACAATCCCGTGCTGCTGGGCGAAGCCGGTGTTGGCAAGACTGCCATCGTCGAAGGCCTGGCACAACGCATCATGGACAAAGAGGTTCCGGACCTGCTGCACGAGCGTCGCGTCGTGGTACTCGACTTGGCCATGATGGTCGCTGGCACGAAATACCGTGGCCAGTTCGAAGAACGCATCAAGGCTGTCATGAACGAGGTCCGCCGCGCCGGCAACGTGATCCTGTTCATTGACGAGTTGCACACGCTGGTCGGTGCTGGTGGAGCCGAAGGCGCCATTGACGCCTCAAACGTACTCAAGCCCGCCCTGTCGCGTGGCGAGATCCAGTGCATCGGTGCAACCACCTTTGACGAGTACCGCAAGTACATCGAAAAGGACTCTGCTCTTGAGCGCCGCTTCCAGAGCATCACGGTTGAACCGCCCAACAGCGAAGAGACCGTTCAGATACTCAAGGGCCTTCGCATCAAGTACGAAGAACACCATCGCGTGACCATTACCGACGGCGCCATCGAGGCAGCCGTGGAAATGTCCACTCGGTACATGCCATCCCGTGTGCAGCCCGACAAGGCGCTCGATGTGATTGATGAAGCCGGCGCCTGCGTGCGCCTGTCATCGATGACCAAACCACCGGACCTCGCGGAAATCGAAACGCAGATCGAACGTCTGAATGTGGACAAAGAAGACGCAGTCAAGGGTGCCGACTACGAGAAGGCTGCCAATCTGCGTGATCAGGCCGAGAAGTTGCGTGCGGAAAAGGACCGTATCCAGAAAGAATGGCGCGATCGCATGGCCGAAACGGCCGGCACCGTGGATGAAGATGTCATCGCTGAAGTGGTCTCCAAGATCACTGGTGTGCCACTGACCCGTCTGGAGGAAACCGAGTCCGCCCGTCTCCTGCAGTTGGAAGAAGAACTGCACAAGACCGTCATCAGTCAGACTGAGGCGGTCAAGCTGGTGGCCCGCGCCATTCGCAAGGCTCGCAGCGGTCTGAAGGATCCGAATCGCCCGATGGGCAGTTTCCTGTTCGTCGGCCCGTCCGGCGTAGGCAAGACGTTGTTGGCCAAGGCACTCAGTGAGTTCATGTTCGGCAATGCCGACTCGCTCGTGTATCTGGACATGTCTGAGTACATGGAGAAGCACACCGTGTCCCGCCTGGTCGGCGCGCCTCCCGGGTATGTCGGCTACGAAGAGGGTGGACAACTCACGGAGAAGATCCGTCGTCGCCCCTACTGCGTCGTCCTGCTGGACGAAGTGGAAAAGGCCCACCCGGATGTGTTTAACATGCTCCTTCAGATCATGGAAGAAGGCCGCCTGACCGACTCATTCGGCCGCAGGGTCGACTTCAAGAACTGCATCATCATCATGACGTCGAATATCGGCGCTGACATGATCAAAGGTGGCAGCTCGTTCGGCTTCGGCAAACGTGAAGAAGTGCAGGACTACGACAAAATGCGTGCCGCCTTGACGGGCCAGGTGGAGAAGTTCTTCCGTCCTGAGTTCATCAATCGCCTAGACGACACCATCGTGTTCCGCCCATTGACCAAGGATGATCTCTACAACATCATCGACAACGAGTTGGAAAAGGTCGTCGAACGACTGAAGTTGCGTGGTCTGGACATGGAGTTGGACCAGAAAGCCAAAGACTTCCTGATCGAAAAGGGCTACAACCCGGACTTCGGTGCCCGCCCGTTGCGTCGAGCCATCAGCTCGCACATCGAGGATCCGCTGGCAGAAAGCCTGCTCGGCGGCGAGTACGACCCCGGCCAGAAGATCTTTGTGACGCACAAGGAAGACGAGGAAAACCTCTTCTTCACTGCGTCAGAAGCGCCCAAGGCCGAAGAGGCAGACTCTGAGCCTCAAGAGGCCTGAGACTCAATCACACCTCACATCACATGAACTGCGAATGGGCGTTGCACTGCAACGCCCATTCGACTTTTTGCCCTGTCACTTCCGCTTCTTCTTGATCAACAGATCGTGAAACCGCAGCGTGGAGTCATCTTGCGCCCGCACAATCTCAATGCCGAAGATCGGAAATGCGCCCTGCACACGAGGGTGCAGCCAAAGACCCAGACGCCAACTATCCAGCATCTGTCGCTTCACGTCGCCGAAGGAGTTTCCAGCCTCCATGCGACGCAGGCACGTCACCAGATCCTTGCGGGCCTGTGTGAGAAACAGCTCAAAGGCCGCCCTCCCCTCTTCGCCACCAGCCTCGTAGTGGTCGCGTTGCTGCTGTGAAAGCAGTTGCTCCCAGACCAGGTCGTATTCCTCATTCACCATGCACTCGCGGAGATTCGCGACCACACTCATGGGCAGCGCACAGTGCAACACCGGCCCTTGCAGCGTTTCCTCTCGAAGCCCTGGAGGCGGCGCTCCAGGCTTGAAGGAACCATCCTCGCCAATAGTGCCGGTAGCCACGTAGGACTTGTCGGCAACATCATGAACCCAACGCACTTCAGTGCCGTCATCTTCAGTGTGGCTCGACTCCACCGCACCGAGTTGACGAGCCCAGTCCGGGACCTCTCGGTACTCGATGACCTTCTGTTGACAACTCGTCAACAGAAACACGCCTAACAACAGTGCGGCCGCTCGCGACATCAATACATCGTAGCCATCGACGTACGATGGCCCCCATGACCGTACCTCCTGTCATTCATGCTGACGACCATCTGGTGGTGTTCATGAAACCCACGAACCTGCTGTCCGTTCCCGGCATCGGCCCGGAGAAGGCCGATTGTCTGGTGGCCCGTGCACAAGCCTCCTTCCCGGGCATTCGCATTGTGCATCGGCTGGACCGCGACACGAGCGGGCTGATTGTCCTCGCGCGAGACCCTGATACGCACCGCGACCTGAGTATCCAGTTTCAGGAGCGTGAAATCGGCAAGCGTTATGAAGCGCTTATCCTCGGCGAACCGGCTGCGGATGAAGGTTGCATCGACGCCGCCATCCGCAAGGACATGGACAACCCCCCTCGCCAGTGCATCGATCCTGAGCAGGGACGACCTTCACAGACCAACTGGCGCGTGCTACAACGGCTCGGTGATCACACGCGACTGGAGCTTGCACCGCAGACCGGACGCAGCCACCAACTGCGCCTGCACCTGTTGCACATCGGGCACCCGATTCTCGGAGACGACCTCTACGCGCCGCCGGAAGCGCTTGCCATGGCGGATCGCCTGTCCCTGCACGCCACCTACCTTGCGTTTCGACATCCAGGCACAGGCGATGACGTCGCCTTTGAACACGCCGCACCATTCTGATCCCCAGCGCAGGCTGCCATTGGGGGCCGCAAGACACCGCATCGCTGTCGCGGCTACTCTTCAACGTCATGCTCACCGGGACTAGAAAGACGAAGGGCAACGCTGTTGCTGTCTCGGCCATGAGCGAGCACCTTGATGCGCGCACCGCCATCAGCGAGGTTGCCGACACACTGCATGAAGGACTGCGCGGCGCCGCACCTGATCTGGTGCTGCTTATGGCGTCCTATCAGCATGCCCGTGTACTGCCGGAAGCCGCAGGAGAGTTGCGTCGTACGCTGGGTGCCGGACATCTGCTCGGTGGCACGGTGGATACTGTCATGGGTGACGCACGCGCCCCGGAAGGACGACCTGCCGCTGCCGCGCTGGCCCTGCACGTGCCGGGCATAAGGCTGCGAGCCTGGCGGTCAACGCCACGACACCCGCTGCCGATTTCCAGACCAGATGACCTGCCCGACATCCTGGGCATGGACGATGATACACAAGGCATTTTTGTGATCGGCGATCCCTACACCACCCCTGCGACGCGCATGATTCCAACGCTTGCCCGTTGCTCCGAGCGCCCCGTGCACGTGTTCGGCGGTCTCCTGTCGGGCGCTTCCCAGGCAGGGAGCAACTGCGTACTTCTTGACGATCTGGCGATCAGCGATGGGTGTGTTGGTGTCACCATTGGAGGTATTGACATCGATATCATCGCCAGCGAAGGGTGCACCCCGATCGGCGAAGCCATGGTTGTCACACAGTGTGACAAGAATGTCGTGCAGCAACTCGGTGGCATTGACGCCACCGAAGCGCTGCAGTCCACGGTGCAGGCGGCGCCGGCTGAACTACAGGAACTCGCTCGGCATGGACTTGTTCTGGGCCAGGCGCTGGACTCGAACAAGAAGCGATTCGGCCGCGGTGACTTCGAGTTGCGCAATGTGTTGGGTGTCGATCCAGAGAAGGGCATTGCCGTGGCGGCGATGCCCAAAGTGGGACGCACCGTGCAGTTCCATGTGCGCGAACCGCGGGCGGCGGATGAAGATCTGCGTCTGTTACTCGACGGACAATCACTTGATGTACCACCACTGGCAGTCATCGCGACCAGCTGCAATGCACGTGGCGCGCGCTTCTTCGGGCACCCTGCGCACGATGCGGGGGTGCTGCGTGAGCGGCTGGGCAAGCCTCCGTTGGTGGGCTTTCACGCGGTCGGCGAGTTCGGACCCCTGGGTGGCGTGTCCACGGTGCATGGGCAGAGCATCGTTGCCGCAATACTGCGTACACGCGCGTAAACGCCTGTTGACCGTGGTTCTTACGCATCTGGCGACAATAGGGTTGGAGGGCCAAGGCTGGCCGTGTAGGCTGGGTGAACGGGCCGCGTTGGCGATTTTAACAGGACACGGGAGAGGAACCCACATGAACAGAATCGCACTATTGACCGCTACCGCGTTGTGTACAACAGCACTGGGCACGCCCGTCATCGACGGGACCGCTGAGACCGAGTACGGCGCAGCTCAGGCTTTCCAGAACACGCAGACCAACTTCGGCAACAACGATGATGACATGGCGGCCTACGCCAATGGGTCCGAACTCGATGTCGCCCGCTCAATCATCGACCAGAGCATCCTGTACATCCATCTCTCCGGCACATTGGAGAGCAACTGGAACAAGCTCGACCTCTTTATCGATGCTCGCACTGGCGGACAACAACGCATTCTCGGCATCAACCCCGACGCGGACTACGGCGCCCTGCAACGCATGGGTGATGACGGCTCAGGCAATGGCCTGACATTCGACGAAGGCTTCGAAGCGGACTACTGGGTCACCGTGACCTGCGGCGACTTCAAGGGAATCGGAGTTCAGTACCACGCCTCATCCGCCGAGTTGAAGGACAACGGCGATGGCTCCGGCGTACTCCTCGGCATGGGTACCACAAGCAATGACTCCGACGGCAGCACCGGGATCACGCCCATTTACGCCGACAACGGTATTCAGATCGCCATCAACAACTCAAACACGCAGGGTGTGACCGGCGGCATCGACGCTGACTGCGGCGAGGAGGCCCAGCCTGTAGGCATAGAGCTCGCCATTCCGCTGTGGCTGATCGACTGGGACTTTGAGGGCCTGCCCTTTGATGACATCCGCATCACAGCACTCATCTCATCGGCCGATCACAGTTACGTGTCCAATCAGGTGCTTGGTGGTATCGGTGGTGGTGACAATCTGGGCGAAGTTCGCAACGTCAATCTCGGCGAGCTGCCCGGCAACCAGTTCTTCAGCCTCGGCATCGACGCAGATGCGTGTCCAGAAGTCCTGATCGGCGCCTGTTGCTTCGCCAACGGTGAATGCTGGCAGGACGTGGGCCCGGAACACTGTGACCTCAACCGCGGTCTCTGGATCGGCGAAGGCACGTTGTGCGAAGACTGCAATCTCGGCGGCCCGAACGACTGCCCCACCGATTCCAATGGCGACGGCATCACGAACGTGGACGACTTGCTCGATGTGATCGGCAACTTCAACGAAGTCTGCCCCTGATAGACGCCAAACCTAATCGATGAAGACAACCCTGCAGCGTGTTTCGCCTTGCCCCTGTTTCAGACCTGGATATACTTGACCGTTGTGAACGGCTTGCTTGAAACCTGCATGTTGGCCGGCGCTGTGGTTGTCGCTGCCTCGCTCAGTGGTCTTGCAGCGGCTCAAGCAACACACGAGGGCATGGGGGCGAACGTCTGGATCGACGACGGCGGCTGGGGTACGAGCTTCCGCACGTGGGCCCCGAACGCCGACGCCGTGTACATCAGCGGCAGCTTCAACAACTGGGCCACCAACACGCATCTGCTGGTCCACGAAGGCGACGGCGTCTGGAGCCTAGACGTCATCGGCGTCTGGGCCGGCACGCAGTACCAGTTCGTGATGCTCAACGACGGCAATACGCTGTGGCGCAACGACCCACGCGCCCGCTCGGTGACTTCCAGCAATGGGAAGAGCGTCGTTGTCAACCCTGCTCAATACAATTGGCAGCACGAGTTCACGATCGACAACTGGAATGAGCTGGTGATCTACGAACTGCATCCGGGCACGTTCGGCGTCACGGATACCGGTCCGTTCCCGGGCAACTTTGACGGCGTCGAAGCTCATTTGGATCACATCGCCGCGCTGGGCATCAACGCCATAGAGTTCATGCCGCTGAACGAGTTCCCCGCGGACCACTCCTGGGGATACAACCCCAGCCATATCTTCGCTGTTGAAAGCCACTATGGCGGCGCCGACGGTTTTAAACGACTGGTCGATGCCTGCCACGAACGTGGTATCGCTGTCTTGGTCGACGTTGTCTACAACCACCTCGGCCCCAACGATCTCGCCGCTTGGCAGTTCGATGGTTGGCAGGAAAACGAGCTGGGCGGCATCTACTTCTACAACGACGACCGTGCCTCTACACCCTGGGGCGACACTCGACCAGACTTCGGGCGAAGTGAAGTGCGCACCTGGCTACGCGACTCCATGTTCAGCTGGTTTGACGAATACCACATCGACGGCCTTCGCGTAGACGGTTGCCGCTGGATCGAGTGGACCGATGCCGGACTGAATCCAGACGGTTGGTCATGGATGCAGTGGATCAACGACGAACTCGACGCAACGTATCCAGGTCGATTCATTACGGCAGAGGACATGAGCGACAACCACTGGATCACCAAGACCACCGGCGAAGGCGGTGCGGGCTTCGACAGTCAGTGGGACCCCCACTTCGTTCACCCCGTGCGAGAAGCGGTGGAGAGTGGTAATGATGACTGGCGCAACATGTGGGCCATCGCTGATGCCATTCAGTTCACGTACAACGGCGATCCGATGCAGCGCATCATCTACACCGAGTCGCATGACGAAGTGGCGAACGGGCGTCAACGCGTGCCCGAGGCGATCTGGCCCGGCAATGCGGACTCCTGGTTCTCGAAAAAACGATCCACTCTTGCCGCGGCAGTGTTGTTCACAACGCCCGGCGTGCCGATGCTGTTTCAAGGCCAGGAGTTTCTCGAGGACGGCTGGTTCTCGGATGACACACCGTTGGACTGGGACCGCGGTGCAACATTCAGCGGCATCACGCATCTGTACAGCGATCTCATCGGACTGCGTCGAAATCTCGCAGGGAATACAGCTGGGCTGACCGGCGAATATGTCAATGTGCATCATGTGAACGACTGGGACAAGGTCATTGCCTGGCACCGCTGGCTTTACGGTGGTGAGGGCGACGACGTGATCGTGATCGCCAACTTCAAGAACCAGTCATGGGGCGAGTATCGCATCGGCTTCCCGGCTGCGGGTACCTGGCATTGCCGTTTCAACAGCGATTGGGTCGGCTACGACGACACTTTCGACAACTACCCCACCTGGACTGTGCAGGCGGAGAGCGTGCCTTGGAATGACATGCCCTTCAGCGCCTCCATTTCAATCGGGCCATACACCGCTGCGGTGTTTTCACAGTCCCCGCCGTGCATTGCTGATCTCAGTGGAGACGGCGTGATTGGTGTCGATGACCTGCTGCAGGTGATCGGTGCCTGGGGCAGCGGTGAAGGTGACGTGAACGGAGACGGCTTGACCACCGTCGACGACTTGCTGACGATCATCAATGCCTGGGGGCCATGCCCATGACCCTCACTCGCCGTGCTTTCAGTTTGATTGAACTCATGGTCGTGATTGCGATCATCGGGATTCTGGCCTCATTCCTGTTGGTCGGCATTTCGAAAATGGAGACTGCCGCCTACCTGGCACAGGACCTGTCGAATCAACGCATGATCGCCAAAGCCAGTGCGCAACATGCCACCGATAACGAAAGTCGCCTGCTGCACCCGCGTACAGAAGAGACCAACCACGACCAGATCCACCATATCGCGGAAAGTGAATACGTACCTGAGATCATTGACATGCAGATGGTCGATCAGGCCGTCATCGATGCCAACAAGCGTCTCTGGGTGCGTGCCTATGACGAGCCGGGCATCACCCGCTTGACTGACTTCGATACAGGTCTTCCGGACACCAGCCGACAAGAACTCATGCGTGCGCTCTCCGACGGCGCCGCCTGGGAGTACATGGATGGTGATGAGTCGCACTATCGATCACCGCTGGATCCCACACACCTGCGTCGGTCCTACTCGCTGAACTCGTTCGTCGGAACGGAGCTGTGTCCTGATGAGTGGTTCGGCACAGGATGGTCAGATCCGTTCTACGGCCAGTTCGCGCGATACGCCGTAGGCACCCCGACGCTGGCTGCGATTCCCCAGCCATCCAATACGTTCTGCTCGATCACCGAGTACGACCCGGGCCACAACACATCGATTCCGCCGGGTCGGAACTTCTTGGGATTCATGCTGCACCCGAATCAGGCGACGGGGTACGCTAACTATCAGATCTGGCACGACATTCCGGGCTTCTGGTACAACAAGTCGTACACGATTTCGATGGTCGACGGTTCCACGCAAGCCGTGCCGATCACCGATCAGGATCTTCCGGACATCCTCAACGGGCACCGCATCGTGCATGATGGCCCGGACCTGCGACAGATCCAAGGCTGGATGCTCCCGGGTGTGCTGGAATATCGCTTCGACGAAGTCGGCGAGTGAGTCGCCACAGCGTCAGGCTGTCGCGGTCGCCGCTGCAGCCTTCACTGACGCTTCAAACCGGTTCAACAGTTCATCCGCCTCATCGTTCGTCATGATCAGGGGCAGACGGAAACGCAGCGAGTCTTCACCGCAGGGCAAGGCGATCGCCTTGCGCTCGAACAGCCCGGCAAGCACCTTGTTCCGGCAATCCGCATTCTCAAACGTGCAGGCCAGCAACGAGCCAAGGCCACGCACACTGGTAAATGAACCAGTCTCGGCTGCGATGCGACGCAGGCGCGCCTTGACGTACTCGCCAAGAGCGGCGGTCTTCTCCATGAGTCGGTCCTGCACAATGATCTCTATGAAGCGGCGGCTTCGAACCATGTCCACCAGATTGCCACCCCAGGTCGAGTTGATACGGCTGGATGTGTTGAACACGTTGTGCTCGACTTCATCTACCCGCGTGCCGGCATACATGCCGCAGACCTGCGACTTTTTGCCGAAGGCAACCACGTCCGGCGCGACACCGTGATGCTGCCACAGCCAAGGCTTGCCTGATCCGAAGAAGCCGGTCTGAACTTCGTCGAAGAGGAGCAGGCACTCGTGTTCGTCTGCATAAGTACGCAACTTCTGCAGGAACTCGGTCCGGAAGTGGTTATCGCCACCTTCGCCCTGCATGGGTTCAATCAAGATGCCAGCAACGTGGCCATGCGTGCCATCGTCATTGCGCAGCACATGCTCGATTTCAGCGCATGCCCGGGCCTCTTCTGCCTCGACGTCATTTGAAACGGCGCCTTCATTGTCGAACGTGCAGAAGGGGTTGTGAATACGCGGCCACTTGAACTTGGGATACAAGCCTACCTTGTCTGGAAGCGTGTTCGTGACGCTCATCGTGTAGCCGCTTCGACCGTGGAACGCCTGCTTGAAGTGCAGGATCGTGAGATCGGTGCAGTCGGCGAGATAGTCGCTGCGGCCCAACATGCGGGCCTTCCAGTCGAAGGCCGTCTTCATGGCGTTTTCAACCGCCAGAGCGCCGCCTGCGACCCAGAAGTGATGCGGGAATCCCTCCGGTGTGACGTGTGTCGCGAAGGTGTCTACGAACTGCGCCATCTCCATCGAGTACACATCAGCGTTGGACAAGTTGTGCTTGGCCGCTCTCTCCAGGTCAGACTTGTAGCCTTCGTCATCAAATCCCGGATGGTTGTAGCCCAGCGGCCAAGAGGCAAAGCACGTAAAGGCGTCGAGGTACTGCTCGCCGGTCACGCTGTCGTGAATCCAGCAGCCATTGGACTTCTCAAGATCAACGACAAGCGGATAGCCGTCGACAAGTTGATGGCGAGCAAGATTGGCAAGAACCTCGGTGGGATGCATCTGTGTTCTCCCGCCCAAAAAGAGGGCTCAACGGGAATCTGGGGAAGGACCATCGTACTGGAAATGCCTTCTACGATGATCCCTTCGGTCCCTGAGGAGGCCCAGATCGAGGGTGGCCTGTCCATGGAACCAGCAGTGGACCATGTGACATGCTCAAACTGACCTACGCACGTACATCCATGCCTCTGACGCGCCCACGACAGGGGTCAATCCCGGTATCTTGACGCAACCATCGCGGGGTGGGAAACTTCCCGATTCACTGAGTGTTAACCCACTCAGGCCTTTAGATCATGTCAGGCCACCCCCTAGGCCCCGGAGACTCTCAATGGCCATTCGTACATCAGCTGGAACCGGTGTCGTCGTTTCGCTGGTCGTGTTCATCTTGCTCGCCGTCGCCCTCGCGGTGGTGTCGATTCTGCTCTGGGGTCGACTGCGAGAAGCACAGCAGTCGGTCGATAACGCCGACCGAACACTGTCGGAATATGCCACTGCTGCAGAACGCACCAGTCCTTGGATGGACCAGTTGCAAAGCAGCAGCGGCCGCGAATCAGTCGTTGGCCTGCTGAACAATGAGAACACCACGCTGAAGCGCCTTGTCGGCGGAAGTCCAAGTGAGTCCGTCGAGTCACTGCATACTCGCCTCACGGCCATTGGCCTGAGCCCCGACGGCACCGCATACGACCTCGTTTCGTCGCTGAACCGACGCCTTGCTGAGTCGACTTCAAACAACGGCGACCTCGCCCAACGTGTCTCCACCGCCGACTCCGCCGTGGATGATCTAAAGAATCGTCTCAGCGCTGTTGAAGCGCAACAGACGGGGGTGTCACAGGCTGCAGCATCCGAACTGGAACCGTACCGCGACGCAGACTCGCGTCACGAGTCTCGCATCAACGACGCCATCGATCAGTTCAAGCAGGCAGAAGCCCGCACGGCTGACCGTTACGCCGATCAGATCGACGATCTCGAAACCGAGAACGATGACTTGCGTCACCGTAATACGATTCTCAGCAGCCGCGTTGCAGATCTTGAGGCCCTGTACTCCAAGGATCGCATCGAACCGACCGATCCAAGCCAACTGGCTGACGGTCGCGTCATCGAAGTCGTCAGTGGTGATCGCGTCTATCTCAACCGTGGCCGTGTCGATCACATCGTGCTGGGCATGACCTTTGAGGTGTACGACGACGCCACCCAGATTCGTCCTGATGAGAATGGAAGAATGCCTCGCGGCAAGGCGAGCCTGCAGGTGCTGAAGGTCGGCGAAAGCACATCGACAGCCAAAGTAACCCGATCCAATCTGCGTCGGCCGGTGCTGGCGGACGATGTTGTCGCGAACGCCGTCTACGACCCGAAATACACCTTCCTATTCTTGGTCCATGGTAAGTTCGACATGAATGACGACGGCGCCTCTACGGAAGATGAAGCCCGATACCTGCGTGAGCGCATCCGACGATGGGGTGGAGAAGTCGTCGACGGTGAGACCATTCCCGGTGATCTGGACTTCTTGGTGCTTGGCGATCAACCTCATCTTCCTGAACGGCCACAAGGGGCTTCCCTGTCGCCGCAGGAGTGGCAGGACTACACCCGTAAGCGTCAGGTGTTTGAGACCTATCAAGGACTGTTCGACGCCGCACGCGAAGCCCGCATTCCGGTGCTCAACCAACAGCGGCTCGACATTCTGACAGGACGCGCCGGCCACTAAGGTCGTCGCCAAGTGCTCCCATGGCCCGTTCACGCACGGTGGTCAAGAACCTCGTCGAATATGTCCCCGCGCGCCTGGCGGCATCGGTTGCCCGGTGCTTCCCGGCTGATCGCAATCAAGCTACAGCTGAGTTTGCTGCACGCTGCTACGCCATGTGCTGCCCGAAGCGTATGGGCCGCGCCAGCGACAACATCATGCGCTGCTACCCAGACTGGTCTGCGGAGCGAGCACAACGGACCGCGGTTGCCTCGATGAAGCACCTGTTCTCGCTGGCTCTGGTCGATGCCATCCAACTGGATCGATACGTGCATCCGGATCGCTGGTGGAAGCACGTGGACATGCAGAAGGCAGCCAAGGCTGTTCCATCCCTGCAAAGTGGACGCCCGGCCATTCTCATCACCGGACACATGGGCAACTGGGAACTGCTTGGATACACACTGTCAATGCTGGGAGTAAAAGTCCATGCCCTCGCCCGCCCGTTAGACAATCCACTGCTCAATCGCTGGCTGCTGGGCATTCGCGAAGCTTGGGGCATGCGTATTCTCACCAAGTTCGGTGCGGCGCCGGAAATGCAGGCCATTCTGAAGCGTGGTGAGCACCTTGGATTTATCGCCGATCAAAACGCCGGCAAACGAGGCGTCTTCGTGCCGTTCTTCGGACGGCTGGCATCCGCCTACAAGTCGATCGGGCTTCTGGCGATTACGCAGAACGTCCCAATCGTCGTTGCGGCTGCCTTCAGAACCGCACCTGGTGTGCAGTATGAGGTCGTCGTCCATGAAACGATCGAACCGGAACAGTGGCAGGACAAGGACGACCCGCTGTACTGGCTGACCGCCCGCTACACCTGGTCCTTGGAACAACTGGTCCGTCAGGCACCGGAACAATATCTATGGATTCACCGTCGCTGGAGCACACGCCCGGGACATGAATTGAAAGGTAAGCCTGTCCCTGAGGGGCTTGAACGGCGGATACGCAGCCTCGACTGGCTGGACGAATCGGCCCATAATGCCATCATCGAACAGTCCAACCGTGAATCCAATGACCACGCCCGGTCTTCGGCGGCCTGCTAGCGTGATACTGACGTCATGTCCGCACGATTAGAAGGACGAACGATCCTCGTTGTCGATGACGACGAGGACATCCGAAGCAGCATGGTGCTTGCCCTGCAAGCCGAAGGTGCGACCGTCTCAGAAGCTGCCGACGGCAACGAAGCTGTGGAGGCAATCACGCACGCCGTGCCGGATGCCATGGTGCTGGACCTCATGCTGCCGGGCCGCAGTGGCTTTCTCGTCCTCGAAGAGGCTCGGGCCCTTGAGCCACGCCCCATCGTGATCATGGTCACGGCAAACGAAGGTCGCCGGCATGAGACCTATGCCCGAACGCAGGGCGTTGATGGCTACCTCACCAAACCCACACCTCTGGGATTACTCGCGGACCAACTGGCTGACCTGCTCGATGCACGGTCCTGCTAGCATCTCCCTCTCTCATGGCACAGCAGTTTGTCATTCTTGCCCGCAGCGGCGACGGTTCCGGTCCTCTGGGCAGCCGTGCAGACGTGCTGCAGCAACTCACCGGCTTGAACACCAGGCCGGAACAGGACGGTGAAGACACTGTCTGGGGTCCGGGCATTCGCATTGACCTCTCCCCCGACCAGGACCCTGTGACACAGATGCTCCTGTCCATCGTGGAAGAGGAAATCGCCTGGCTGGTCATCATGCGACTCGCACGCGAATGCCAATGGAAGCTCCTCGACATGGAGACGGGGCAGGAGCTCGAACCCGAGTAGCCCGCTGGGTATCGCCGAGGCGTTCTTCTTCAGTTGCTCATGTTTCAGTCAGGCCGCAATGCGTCGCTGCAGTGCGGTGTCAATGGTGATGTGCTGACCGCCGCCCGGGCCATCGATCACGATGGACTCGACACCCTGACTTCGCAAACGCTGCAGCAACAGAAGAACATCATCGTCACCAAGCGCCACAACCGCCGCGTGGGGATCGTCCACCAGTCGTGGCCCCATGGCTTTGGCATGGGCTTCGGCCTGATGCACGTCCGTAAAGATCCGAAGACACGGCTGGTCATGAACGATCTCTACGTAGGGCGCCGATGGCGTGACTGGATCGCGTAGGACAAAGAGCCTGCCAATCGCCTGCAGAGAAGTCACCCGTGTGGCTTGTCGTACAGCGCCCGCAACTGCTTCGAGCGGCAGGCGAACGGATGTCGGGCCATGATTGATGCGGATCCAGCCGATGCCACGTTGAGCAAACCCCGAGAGCATCGCGGCAATCTCGGAACGTGTGTACTGCGCTGCATGGACAACCGTATCAATCGACGGAGCGATCCAGCCCTGCACGGCACGGTTGACCTTGCGACGAGACGTGAACAGCAGCACTGCGGGGCAGTCGTCTTCGAGAACAAGAAACGGAAGGCCGTCTTGACCGGATCCCAGGATGGGCACATGCCAGCGCTCAACGGTGCCAGCGAACTCCACGGCTTCACGAGGGCCGCGTGCGGTTTCGAAACGGATAGGACGTGACGGCATCTTCATGGTGAGGCTCCAGTTGGCTCCCACGCACTCCATCTCTAGTACGAGAATCAATGACGACCAAAACCCTTTCAAGGTTCGGATGAAATGCCCACTTGCCGTCCATCCGCAAGCTCCACAAGGGCATACCCCGACCGACCAGGCCACCACGGAAGTCCCTGTCCTTCGATCGATTGCGACAGTGTTTCGCCATCATCCATCGCCTCCAACTCCACCAGTGGCCGCTTGCAAGAAGTTGTTGGAGTGCACTGCAGCAGGCCCTGGGTATACGGATGCATCGGCGACTGCAGCACCAGCAATGCCGGCCCGGCTTCGCACACGCGACCTGCCCGCAGCACGACGACCTGATCAGCCCACGACGGCATCGAGGACAGATCATGCGTCACCAGCAGCACTGCCGCCCCACGCTTCGCCTCCATGGATAACCGCTGCAGCACCGTGCGCCGTGTCAATGGATCCAATGCTGTGGTGGGTTCATCGGCGAGGACCAGTCCAGGCTCTGCCGCCAGCGCCATCGCCACCAGCACACGTTGCCGCATGCCGCCGCTGAGTTCGTGGGGCCACGCGCGTCGTACGCGTGTGGGATCCTCGAGCTGCATTGCAGCCAAGGCGTCATTGCACCAGGCGACATCGCAGACAGCCCCTTTGCGGCGGGCTCTCGCCTCGAGCAACTGCGTCTCGACACGCAGCACCGGATTTAGAGCAGTCATGGGTTCCTGAAAGACAACGCCGATCTCTCGACCACAACGCCGTCTCCGTTGTGCAGGTGCCTCGCGTTGAAGGTTCGTGCCATTCATCATGATGCCGCCGCCACGCTGCTCGACGGCTTGCGGCAGCAGCCCTGCAATGGCCAGCACCGTGAGCGACTTTCCACTTCCGCTCTCACCGACCAGGGCGGTTCGTGATCCGCCGGAGAGCGAGAACGACACGTCTTGCACGAGCGTTTTCCCTTGCCGCACACCAAGCGTAATACCGTCGACCTGTACGGATGTGCTCATGTCTGTACATCCACTCGCCGCGGATCGAGCCGAGCACGCAGAGACTCGCCAACGATTGCCAAAGCAATAAGCGTGCCGGCGATGAGCACACAGGGCGGCACAAGCAGCCACCAACGGAAACGCACCGGATTCAACTCAGACAGTCCTGAAGCAGCCAACGCACCCCAACTGGGCAGCGGCTCACGCACGCCGATTCCCAGAAAGGACAGAAACGCCTCTGCCAGCATGGCCGCCGGCACGATGAGTGCCGTGTATGCGAGCACCGGGCCCGCGAGCCACGGCAGGTAGTACTTGCGCAGCAATCGCCAGCGACCAACACCCGCCACACGCGCGGAGTCCAGAAACGGACGCGCCTTCAAACTGAGCACCTGCCCGCGCACCACGCGGGCCAAGGTGAGCCAACCCACGGCACCGATGGCCACGAACAGGCCACCGAGATCCAGAAGCATGCGCGCACCGCCTGATTCGATACCGAAGCGGTCCCGCACGCCTTCCAACGCAACTGCCAGTACCACGACCAGCAACACGGCTGGAAGGCCGTACAGCACATCTACGATCCGCATGAGTACGGCATCAATCCGTCCACCCTTGAGCCCAGCAGCAATGCCCCACACCGTACCGAGCGCCATCGCCGTTCCGGCGGCACAGAAGCCGATCACGAGTGAGATCCCTCCGCCCAACAGCAACCGTGACCCTAGATCGCGTCCGAGCCGATCTGTGCCCAACCATGCGTCAGTCGATGGCGGCTGCAGTGCAAGTGCGGGATGTGTGGCTTCAAATCGACGCGGCGAGGCAGCGTTGTCGCCCATGCGCATCAATGTCCAAGGCAGACTCAACAGCGTGGCCAGCACGACGAGCGTCAGAAACCCTATGGCCAACCACTGTCCGGATTGCCGCGATGCACCCATGGTCCTGCAAAGGCTACTGCCCCAGGATACGCGGCGTGGGGATCAGGAGCCGGACAAGTCCTCGAGGCGGCGATGCACTGCACCGTCAATGTCGGTGCGGTCTGCCTCGATCTCCAACTCCAGCAATCCCAAGTGCTCACGCAGACGTTCCACGAAGAGCTCACGGTTCTCGATACTTGTCAGCACCTGCGCACGAACCATGGCCTGCAACTGGGCTCGAATGGCTTCTCGCTGGACCACACCCTGCGGAGAGTCGTCCAAGGCTGCCTGCCGTGCCTCCACGACGATCCCAGCCACGGTGGCTTCCAAGTGCAGTTCCGCGATCTTGCGCTGGTAGAGCGCCGGATCATCCGCCTGCAGATCGGCCAATCCGGACAACATGGGACCAAGTCGACGAAGCACGATCTCAAAGCCCACGGGGTCAAGTTGGCACATGGACTGCAATCGGCCGGCGAGCGATGGGTCGATCTGCTCGGCGACATCCATGTATCGATCGATGAAGGCATCTCGGTCGTCATCTGCAATGCCCGGTGCAGTCGAATGCAGGCCAATAGCAGCAGAGGCGGCAATGACGACGAGCAGGCCCCAACTGAGAAACGACTGTGTCTGTCCAGCCTTGATGGGTGTCATGAGTTGCCTCCTGCCATGGTTGTCACGGTGAGCAGTTCAGATTCGACTCGATCCAACGGGCCTTCGTCGCCCACAAGACCAAGCATGTTGATCTGGCCGGTACCGACACTGTGCACGACCGTTTCAAGATCGCCCAGTGCGCCGTCGTAGTTGATGTCCTTAACGGCCAGCAGCGTCAGCATGGGGCCGTCTCGCCAGGCGAATGGGCCCGACGCAAGCACGCTGCCCGACAGTCGTTCCCCGGGATTGGCGGCCAATGGAAGCAGCAGGTCATGCTGCGTACGTGGACCCGGCATGGTCCAGAAGCCCAGAACGATGGCCAGGCAGAGCCCTGCGGCAACAGCCATGCGGCCCACGACGACGGGCCAACGCAGTCGATGGGCATCTCGATTGCGGCTCTCTGCAAGCAGGGGCAAGGTGGCCGACAGCACCCGATCGATAAGGCCCGAGGGCATGGTTCGTGGAGCAGAAGCCTCTAACTGCTCCACCAGGCGGTGGTCAGTGTGAGTCAGTCGGGGATCGTGGTCTGAAAAGTCCATGGGTTCAGTACTCCAACGCGGCTACAGGGCCACTATTGCTCGTCTTCGTCTCCGAGAGCGAATTCCGGGAAGGCGTCTCCCAGTTGCTCTCTGAGCCTTCTGACGGCCCGAAAGTGGCGGGCCAACAGGGTGCCGACCGGTGCCTCGAGCAGGTCAGCGATTTCTTTGAATCCCAGCCCTGACACATGACGCAGATGCAGGATTTCCTGATCGGTCTCAGACAAACTCCGCACTGCATCCCACAGGGCCCCTGCCGCGTCTGGGTCGGCCTGTACATAGGCCGCTCGATCTTCGCGGCCGGACCGTTCAGACTCGGGAAAGCCCATGTCGCCGACGGGACGGGCGTGACGTTTGCGCCGTCGCATTTCGTCTCGAAGACGATTCATGGCGATTCGGAACACCCATGCTTCGAATCGCCCTTGCTCCACGTAGTCATTGACCCGCTGAGCCACGGTCACGAAGACGGATTGCGTGATCTCCTCGGCAAGTTCATCATCTCGGGTATTGGCCATGATCAGCGCGTGGATGCGTGGTGCCAGCGCGCGCACCAAGGCCTCCCACGCACGGTCATCACCGTCAGCGGCCTTCTCCAACAAACTGGCGTAGTCGATGTCCAGGGGTCCGTCTCTGCTGTTCGGTCGTTGGTCACGGTTCATCGGGCCGCGATCCCTACACTGCGGCATCCATGCTCAGTCTGGTGCAGGATACGCTCGCGACACCTATTCCGGTCAACGCCCCGCTGGCTGTGGCCCTGCTGTTGTGTGGATTGGCCGCTCTTTTGTTCGGTGGACACGGCCTCGTCACCGGAGCCTCATCCCTGGCGCGCCGGGGGGGCATCTCGCCCCTGATGATCGGCTTGACGATTGTGGCCTTCGGCACCAGCTCGCCAGAACTGGCCTTGAACATGGTTGCCGTCACCGAGTCTCAGGAAGGAGCTCAACTGGCTTGGGGCAACATCGTGGGCTCCAACATGGCCAATGTGGGCCTGGTGCTCGGCCTGGCTTGTCTGATCAGCCCGTTGATGGTCCGCGGTGCCGCACTGCACCGAGATCTCCCGTTGGTGCTCGGTGCAACCGCCCTCTTCACAGCGCTGGTCTTCTTCCACCCGGGCATGGACAGTGGACCCGGGCTGGGGCGGCTCTCAGGCGTGGTGCTGCTCGTGGGATTCCTGGTTGTGCTGACACTGTGGTTTCACGCAGGCCGACACGACATGAACGACCCACTGGTCACCGAAGGGCAGCGTGAAGACAACGGACGCTCAACGACAGCGTCCGTATGCCTGTTGGTGGGTGGGCTGTTGCTTCTGCTGGGTGGAGCCTGGGCGGCCCAACGCGGTGCGGTAGACATTGCCCGCTGTGTCGGCCTGTCCGAAGCGGTCATCGGCCTGACGATCGTTGCCGTCGCCACCAGCCTGCCTGAGGTGGCCACAGCGCTCATCGCGATCCGCAAGAACGAAAACGACATCGCCGTGGGCACCGTGCTTGGGTCGAACTTGTTCAACATCGTGCTGGTCATGGGGCTCTCTGTCACTCTGCGGAGCATTCCCATGCCTCCCGGAGGCTGGGTAGCAATCGGTGCGATGTGCCTCTTCACCCTAGCGCTGGTCTGGCTCTATCGCCCGAAGCGCACACTCGGCCGCGGCTGGGGCGTACTGGTCCTTGCCGGCTGGGTAGCCGTCATGGTGTGGAGTGTGCTCAACGGAACCACTGCGAGCTGATCAGGCCGGCAGGTCGCCGTATCCGCCACCAGTAGGCGGCCCCGGATCAATCGACGCGGGACCTCCATCACCCCAGCCGGTGCCACTGGATACACCAGCGGGGTCGGACCGGCCAATGAAGTCACGAAAGCGCGTTGAATCGGAGTCCCAAGTCAACTTCACCCGGCCGGTCGGGCCATTGCGCTGCTTCGCCACGAAGATCTCGGCGACGTTGAGTTGATCCGGATTCTCTTCACGCCACTCCTCATCGGTGTGGTAGTACGCCTCGCGATGCAGCAGCAGCACGACGTCTGCGTCCTGCTCGATCGCACCAGACTCTCGCAGGTCGCTGAGTCGTGGCTCGTGGTTTTCACGTTGTGTGGCCCCACGATTGAGCTGACTCAGGCAAATCACCGGCACATGCAGTTCACGAGCGAGCGCCTTGATGCCTCGACTGATTTCCGACACTTCCTGCTGACGCGACTCAACTCGTCCACCAACACTCATGAGTTGCAGATAGTCGATGATGATGGCCTTGATGCCGTGTTGTTGATGCATGCGTCGTGCCTTGGCACGCAACTGCAGCAATGTCAGGCTAGGCGAGTCGTCGATGAACAGTGGAATGCCCTCCAGTTCACCACAGGACTTGAAGAAGGCGCGGTACTCGTCATTGCGCAGGCTGTTGCTTCGCAGGCGATCACCACTGATGCCGCCACGGCTGCACAACAGCCGCTGCACCAGTTGCTGTGCACCCATCTCCAGACTGAATACACCGATCGGCGTACTGGTCATCGCCAGGCTTTCTGCAATGTTCAATGCCAAGGCTGTCTTGCCCATGGAAGGCCTCGCGGCGAGCACCAGCATTTCGCCGGGCTGCATGCCACCGAGCACCTTGTCAAGATCGCCAAAGCCACAGGGCACCCCTGTCATGCCTGCATCGGAGTTTTCCAACCGTTCAACGGTCTGCCGAATGAGGGTCTTGAGATCTGCGGTCCGACGCGTCTCGGCCTTTTGAGCGATATCGAAAATCTGGCGTTCTGCTTCATCCAGCAGCACGGTGGCTTCATCAGGACGATCGTGCGCTTGACGAAGAATGTCGCGGGTCACGCCGATGAGCTGTCGCAACATCGATTTGTCCCGAACAATCTTGGCGTAGTGCGTGGCGTGGGCTGCCGTTGGAACACCCTCGACCAACTCCATCAGATAGTCCGTACCGCCAACCTTCTCCAGCGTGCCACGCGTGGACAGCATCTCCTGCAACTGCACCAGATCCACGCCCTGGTGTTCGTCGTAGAGACTGACAATGGCGTCGTACAGTTCGCCGTGGCCCGGTCGCCAGAAGTCCTCGCGCCCCGTGAGCAGTTGAACGACTTCGCCACAGGCATGCGGCTCCAGCAGCAGGGAGCCCAGCACGCTCATTTCCGCGGCGAGAGAGACGGGAGGCATGGCCTCCGCTAACTCGTTCGCACCTCGTGCGCCGACTGGACGCTCCGAGTGGGAACTATGCCCTTGTATTGAGCCCGACATCTTCTCTTCCAGCGCCGGAGGCAATCCGGCATGAGGGGACATCAGACGTCTGACGTTTCGCCCGTGGACTCAGCGGTCGCAGCCTCCGCCAGTTGTTCTTCATCGACCGCATGACGCATGAGCCGACCGACCTTGAACTTCACGGTCTTACGCGCCGGCACGGGCACCCGCTCAAGTGTTCTTGGATTCTGCGCCATTCTTGCCGCACGGTTGCGGATCTCAAAAACGCCGAAGTCGCGGAACTCGAGTCGGTTTCCCTCTCCGAGTTCATTGATCACGTTGTCAAGGAACGACTGGATGACATCTCGCACATCGGACCGCTTCAAGTCGGTCTGGCTGGCGATTCGATCAACGAGGTCTTTTTTAGTGACGGTCCCCATCGGTACTCCAACTCCCGTTGCTATAGCACTGGAGCCTCGCGCATCGACACCGGTCGATCTGAGTCTCCTGTTCTCCCAAGCCCAGTATGTCGGACGGCGTAGGTCCTCGTCAAGGCACGATGTGGCAAACCAGTGACGTTTCCAGCCAAGCAGCAGGGTTTTCCAGCTCGGCCGCTTGATAGACTGCCCCTTCAACTCAAGGCTCCACAACGCATCCACAAGGGATCACCATGGACGTCATCATCTGCGGCGGCGGCGATATCGGGTCTTCAGCCGCTCAACTGCTTGCAGCGGCGGGAGATGCCGTCACCATCATTGAATCCGATGACGACTGCGCCGAGTCGCTGGGAGAGCATCTCGATGTTGCACTGGTGAACGGATCGGCAAGTTCGGCCGAAATCCTGCGTCGAGCTGGCGTAGAACGAGCTCATGCAGTTATTGCCACAACTGCGGTGGATGAAGTCAATCTGGTGATCTGTGCCCTAGCTCATGCGCTGGGCGCACAACGCACGATGGCCCGAGTCGACCACAGCGGCTTTCTCCGCGACACAACACTCGACTTCGTCTCGATCTTCGGCGTAGGCCGTCTCTTCTCGCCGGATCGCGCGATGGCCCGAAGCATGGCCGCCCGACTTCGTAATCCAGAGGCGCGCGGCATCGAGCAGTTTGGCGGTGGAATCGAGATGCAGCAGCTCAACGTCGATGCCTCGGCGTCGGTCTGCGGTGAGCGTCTGCGCGATATCAGGATGCCACGGGGTATCCGGCTTGCGGCGCTGACGCGTGATGGACGCACGCGCCTGCCCACCGCAGACACTCGGCTGCTTGCTGATGATCTGGTGCTTCTGGTCGCTGAGCAGGACACTATTGAAGACGCCCACACGCTTCTTGGCCGTGCCGCATTCGGACGCCGTCAAGTGGCGATCTACGGCAGTGGACCGTCGACGCTGTGGCTATGTCGAATGCTCGGCCGGGCAGCGTTCGACATTCGACTATTCGAACCGGATCGCGAGCGAGCTGAAGTGCTCAGTGAACAGCTCGAAGATGTGACCGTCCTGTGCAGTGATCCTGCGCGACCAGAGGTCTTCGACGACGAGCACTTGGAGCGCGTCGACGCATTCGTTTCGACCGGAACCGATGAACAGAATCTACTGGCCTGCGGGTACGCGGCACGCATGGGTGTGCCGCAAGTCATGCCAGTGCTGCATCGTGATGAGTTCGCGCCTCTCTTGGAACGGCTGGGCATTACGGAAACGTTCAACCCGCGCCTTGCCGCCGTGCGGGAGATCCAACGTTTTCTACACACCACGACGTTCGAGCCTCTGGACGTGTTTGAGGACGATGCCCTGCAGTTGATCCGCACCACGCTGGGCGAAAAGTCACCGCTTGCTGGACAGACCCTGCGTGATGTACACATTGCCCCTCCGGTCGTCATTGCCGCTGCTGAACTGCATGACGGCACTGCATTTGTGCCCGGACCGGACACGGCACTCGTCGCCGGCCGCCGCATCATGGCCATTGCTGACCCAAAGGATGAGCAGTACGTACGAACGCTGTTCGATGTCGGGGACGCGCCGTGAACTATCGGTTCTTGACGGCGCAACTGGGCAGAGTCGTACAGTTGCTCGGGGCCGTGCTGACGGGCATCGCCGTGTTGTTCGTCGTCATACCCGGCCAGGGCATGCGCTTTCTTGATGCCGGTGAGCAGAGCCTGCTCGCGACCGGAATCGGCACCTTGCTTGTGGGCACACTGGCCTGGTTCTGGGGACGGAACGCCTGCACAACTCGATCCACCGGGATCGATGGGGAACAACTTGAACGCCCCTACCGCATGACGCGGCGCGATGCGACACTGCTGACGGCCCTCACGTGGATCGGCGGCGGGTGCATTGCCGCCGTGCCCTTTTTGCTGTGGGCCCATTTTGCCGATGGCGTGGCGCCGGACCACCCCTTCCGCAGTGCGATCGACTGCTTCTTTGAATCTGTCAGCGGACTGACAACAACGGGCGCCACGGTCCTCACCGACATCGAAGCGCTTCCGCGATCGCTGCTGTTCTGGCGGTCGATCATCCAGTGGCTTGGAGGCCTCGGCATTCTCGTGCTGTTTGTCGCCGTGCTGCCCGGGCTTGGCATCGGTGCCAAGCGGCTGTTCCAAGTCGAAGCCCCCGGCCCGTCACCGGAAGGTCCTCGCCCGAGCGTGCGTGAAGCGGCCCGGCGACTCTGGCAGATTTACATGGGGCTGACGGTTGCCTTGTTCGTGTTGCTGATGATCGGCGGCATGGGGTGGTTCGACGCCGCGAATCACACGTTCACGACGCTGGCCACCGGTGGGTTCAGTACCCAGAACGCAAGCATCGCCCGACCGGACAGTGTGTTCATCGAGATCGTCCTGATCGTGTTCATGGTGCTCGCGGCCTCGAACTTCGGTGTGCTGCACGCGCTGTTGAAGGGCCGTTGGCGTTCAGCACTACAGGACACTGAGTTCAAGGTGTATTTGTGGTTGTTGACGATCGGCAGTGTGGTCACGGCCATTACATTGGTGACCATCGGCGACCCCATCGTGCTCAGTGACGGGCAGACGGTCGCAGCAACGGGCGGCGAGGCCATTCGAAACGCTACGTTTACCGTGGTGTCGCAACAGACGACCACTGGCTACGCAACCGCTGACTGGGATCTGTGGCCCTTCGCGGCAAAGGCGTTGATCATCATGTTGATGTTTGTTGGTGGTTCCGCCGGGTCAACTGGCGGAGGCGTCAAGGTGGTGCGCATCTGGGTCGTGGGACGGATCGTGATGCGTGAGCTGGAGCGTTTCTTCCGCCCGGACGTCGTTCGCCCGCTGCGACTGAATGGCCAGACTGTGGATGAACGTCAGCAGATGATGACGCTGGTGTTCGTGTTGGCCATGTTCGGCATGCTTACGCTGGGCACAGTCGTGCTTATGGCGATCGAGTCGGTACACACCGACATTTCGTTCGGCACCGCTGCGTCAGCGAGCTTGGCCACGGTATGCACGGTGGGCCCGGGCATCGACGCCGTGAGCGCGACGAAGAACTACGCATGGTTCTCAGGCGCATCAAAGTTGTTCCTGTGCCTGCTGATGCTCGTGGGCCGGCTGGAAGTGTTCGTGATCCTGGTGCTGTTCCAGCCCCGATTCTGGCGCCATCAGTAGGTCGCTCCACTACCACGCCGCACCCCGCACCGGGTCTACATGGGCTTCTCTTCACACGTCTGGTCATACACCTCGAGCAACTTGGCCTTGTCAAAGACCATTTCGTTGCGAGTGAGTCCGACCACTTCGTAACGCGGCGTGAGTTCGATGGCGTCGACTGGGCAGGCCTCTTCGCACATTCCACAGAAGATGCACCGCAGTTCATCGATGTCGAACTGCTTGGGGTACTTCTCGCGGTCCTCCCAGGGCGACGCTTCCGCGACGATGTGAATGCAGTTGGCCGGGCAGGCCGTGGCACACATAAAGCAGGCTACGCACCGCACACGGCCATCTTCGTCGCGATTCAGGCGATGAACGCCTCGGAAAGTCGGGCCATACTGCCCGCCGTCCACCACGTCGCGGTGCTCGCGCTTCTGCTCGGGGTACTGCACAACGTGGATGTTCTTCGTATTTGAACCATCCCGTCCCACATTGCCCAGCATGTGCCGGAATGTGGTGCCCAGTCCCTTGAAGATGGCCGGCAAAAACAGCCGGTCAGCCGTATTCATGGGTGTGGCGGAGACGTCGATGATGTCCTTGGGATCAATAGCCATGAACCGCTCATGGTATCGGGTCCAGACAGCCGGTCGGCGTTCCGGGCAAGTATCATCCCGCGATGCTCCCTAGCTCCAAGAACAACGATCAGGACACGGCAGGCATTTGGCGCATGGCCAGTGTCGGCTGGACACTTGTCTGCGAGATCATCGCAGGCATGGTGCTGGGGTATGGCGTCGACTGGCTTGCGGGCACGGACCGAGTCTTTCTGGTGATCGGGGCAATCGGCGGCGTGCTCGTGGGCATGGCCGGCTTCATCCGATCCGCTCTGGCGGAAAACCGCCGCATGGAACGCGATCGTAAACGGAAGTCATGACCGAAACGGCAAAAACTAGCCTCCCTATGGGAGCCTTGCTGCGGGCCGATTGTCTGGCCGGACTATTGGCCACAGGGGTGGGGCTGTTGGGCGGATGGCTGCTTACCCCTGAGGGGTCAGGAGGGACCACAGCGGCCCTCGGTGCCGGCCTTGCCACGGTGGTTGCCCTGCTGGGCACACTGCTGATTCGACCCTCTCGGAAACGACCGGTTCTGGTCTGGGCCAGTCTCCTGATTGCCCTCGCAACAGGTCGACTCGTGGCCTCCATCGGAGGCTGTCTGTTGCTATACTTCGCGGCTCAAATGTCCGCGTTCCCATTACTCGCAGGCATGTTGATGACCCTTCTTTTTGTGCTGTTTTCAGAGACCCGAATCGCGGCCGGCTGCTTCAGAATGCTGGATGCAACGGACGCCGTTGAAGGCCCGGATTGACCTCCCCGCTCATGATTGAACTCCTCGCAGCCGGCAGCCCCATCGACCATGTGACGGACAAGACCGTCAGTGGCGCATTGACGCTGCACATGGTCAGTCTGGGGCTGGCATTTGTCGTCGGCATGGCTGTTCTCTTGCTGTCAGCACGAGCCATCAGCACAGGCAAAGAGCAGGTGGGTACCCCGCGCTTCCTGACCAAAGGACGACTGGCGCAACTGGTCGAAGTCATCACGCTGTATCTGCTTGATAACGCGATCCGGCCGGTGCTCAAGGAAGAGTCCGACCGCTTCACGCCGTTCCTGCTGTCGCTGTTCTTCTTTGTGCTGACCTGCAACATGCTGGGCCTGATTCCGATCATGGATGTGCAGCACCTTGCGGGGCACTTCACGAGTTTCGACAGCCACTTCGCCTACGTCGGTGGCACTGCGACCAGCAGCTTGGGGGTCACGATCGGTCTGGCACTGTTCTCATTCGTCGCGATCCAGTATCAAGGCTTCCGCTCGCTGGGCATCAAGGGCTGGTGCATGCACCTGACCGGTGGAGCACCGCTCTACCTGTTGCCCATCATGCTGCCTGTGGAGTTGCTTGGGCTGTTCATCAAGCCCGTCGCTCTGGCCATTCGTCTCTTCGCGAACATGCTCGCCGGACACACCCTGCTTGCCGTCCTGACCGGCTTCGGCGTGACGGCGTGGCACATGTCCGATGCCAACTGGCTCATCACCGGCGGCATCGAAGCGATCGCCGTGGTCGCTGCGATCATGATTTCCTTCCTTGAACTCTTTGTGGCCTTCCTGCAGGCCTTTATCTTCATGTTCCTCACGTCGGTCTTCATTGGGCAGATGACACACTTCCACGAAGACGATCACGACGAAGAACACCACGGCAAACTCGCCGCGGCCTGACTCGACTTTCAACGGCGTTCGATCAGTGGGACGAATGCCGCTTCCCTCACCCTTTCGGGGCACCGCCCACAGTGCCCGCCCGGTCCTACGGGACCCACCAGAGATTTGCGAAACACACCCATGAAGAACATCCTCATGACCGCTTTGGCGCTCCTCGGCATTGCCCTTGTTGCAGACGCAGCGATGGCCGCTGACGCCGCCCATGCCGCCGACGCCGCCACAGAGGCTGCTGACGCAGCCCACGAGGCTGCCCTGGAACTCATCAAGGGCGGCGGAGTCGGCCTCAAGGGCATTGGTGGCGGTCTCGCCGCCGGCCTTGGCGCCGTTGGTGCCGGTATCGGCATTGGCCAGATTGGTGGTGGTGCTGTTCAGGCCATCGCCCGTCAGCCTGAAATGGCCGGCACAATTGGTACCAACATGATCATCACCGCGGCCCTCGTCGAAGGCGTTGCCCTCTTCGCGGTTGTCGTCGGTCTGTTGGCCATCCTCGGCTGATCTGGATTCGCCGGTCTCTCCGGAGCCCCGCTGATGCGAGGCTCCGAGGGACTCGGCCCTTTCCCGGAGTCCCCCGATGCTGCAACCGATGCTGCACATGATTGCCTCTGAAGCCGGAACCAGTCCGGTCGACATCAACTGGCTGAGTCTAGTCACGACCATTGTGGTCTTCATGTTGTTCTTCGCCGTCGCTGCGACAATGGTGTGGCCGAAGATTCTGAAAGGCCTTGATGATCGCGAACTGAAGATCCGCGAGGAGATCGAGGCTGCTGAAGCCGCCCGCGCGCAAGCTGCCGAATCACTCGCCAGTCAGGAAGCCTCACTGGCAGACGCCCGCAAGGAAGCCAAGGCGACGCGTGATCGTGCCAAGGCCGACGCCGAAGCCCACGCCGCTGAACTGCGAGCAAAGGCCGAAGCTGAACTCGAATCGCTGCGTGCGCATGCACACCGCGAGATCGAGGCTTCCCGTGAGGCCGCCATCAAGGAACTGTCCAATCACGCCGCCGAACTGGCGACTGCAGTCGCAGGCCGGATCATCGGACGTGAGTTGAACGCCAGCGACCAGCAGGATCTCATTGAGGCCTCGCTGAAGGAGATGGCCAAAGCCCACGCAGGCTGAGTCCGACCGCTGATGGTTGCATACGCCGACAACATCGCCCGCGTCTACGCTAAGAGCCTGTTTGAACTGGCTCAGGACGCCGGTGGCCGCGAGAAAATTCTCGAGGTTACCGACGAACTGGAGCAGGTTGTTGAACTCGCTCGCGGTGACACGCACTTCGCAGCATTCCTCGACTCCCCCGTCGTGGAAACGCAACGACGTGCTGCGTCGATTCGTGCCATCTTTCAGGACCACATCACCGACCTGGTGCTGCGATTCCTGCTTGTTCTGAACACGAACAAGCGACTGGGTCATCTCGAAGCCGTGTACACCGCCCTGAGTGACATGGTCTTTGAAGAGATGGACCAGGTCGAAGTCGACGTCTGGACCGCCACGGCCATGAACGACGCCACGCTCGAAGCCGTCACCAACGGCCTCCGCGAAATACTTGGCAAGGACCCCGTAGTCCATGCCGATGTCGATCCGTCCATTCTGGGTGGGTTGAAGATCCGCGTCGGTGACAAGCTCATCGACAGTTCCGTGGCAGCACGTCTGCAACAACTGGGACAGACCATTCGAGTTGGCGCTGCTCATCGCATCGCCGAGTCCGTTGATTCATTCATCGAGGGCTGAAGCCCTCACGATGCCCGGATCTCCGGGCTTTCTCCAACAGGACAAGAGTCGTGAAGATCAAGACCGAAGAGATCACCGCAGTCATCAAGCAGGAGATCGAACAGTTCTCCAGCGAACTCGAAGTGGCCGAAGTCGGCCGTGTTATCGAGATCGGCGACGGTATCGCCCGTATCCACGGGCTGGCCAACTGTAAGGCCAGTGAGTTGCTGGAGTTCGACACCGCCAAGGGCAAGATCATGGGCCAGGCGATGAACCTGGAGACCGACACCGTCGGTGCCATCGTATACGGCAACTACCTGTCCATCCGCGAAGGCGACACTGTCCGCACGACCGGCAATCTGCTGGAAATCCCCGTGGGCGATGCCCTGCTGGGCCGCGTGGTCGACCCGCTGGGCAACCCTCTTGACGGCAAGGGCGCCATCGAAAGCAACGCCACCCGCAAGTTGGACATTGTTGCCCCCGGCATCGCCGCTCGTCAGCCCGTGACTGAGCCAATGCAGACCGGCATCAAGGCTATTGACTCCATGATCCCGATTGGTCGTGGTCAGCGTGAGTTGATCATTGGCGATCGCAAGACCGGCAAGACCGCTGTTGGCCTGGACACCATCATCAACCAGAAGCAGTTCTGGGGCACTGACGACGCCGTCGTGTGTATCTACGTTGCCGTGGGTCAGAAGGACTCCACGGTCGCGGGTGTGGTTGACACGCTTACACGCAATGGTGCCATGGATTACACGATCGTGGTCGTGGCCGGTGCAGCAACATCTGCCCCACTGCAGTACATCGCGCCGTACGCCGGCTGCGCCATGGGCGAGCACTTCATGTGGCAGGGCCTTGAAGGCAAGACGCCCAAGCATGTCCTCGTGGTCTACGACGATCTGTCCAAGCAGGCCGTTGCCTATCGTCAGCTTTCATTGCTGCTCCGTCGCCCGCCGGGCCGTGAGGCTTACCCCGGCGACGTGTTCTACCTGCACAGTCGTCTGCTGGAACGTTCCACCAAACTCTCGGATGACAATGGTGGTGGTTCACTGACCGCCCTGCCAATCATCGAGACGCAAGAAGGCGACGTGTCCGCATACATTCCAACCAACGTGATCTCGATCACCGATGGCCAGATCTATCTGCAGCCAGAACTCTTCGCTTCCGGTGTGCGTCCGGCCGTGAACGTGGGCATCTCGGTGAGCCGCGTGGGCGGCAACGCCCAGATCAAGGCCATGAAGGAAGTAGCTGGCTCACTGCGACTGGACCTTGCCGCCTATCGCGAACTGGAGGCCTTTGCCCAACTGGGCACTGAACTGGACAAGTCCTCGCAGCAACAGCTCGACCGCGGCGGCCGCATGGTGGAACTGCTCAAGCAGGGCCAGTATGTGCCGTATGACGTAATCGACCAGTGCATCTCGATCTTCTGTGCTTCGAAGGGCATCCTTGACAAAATGCCCCTCGACGAAGTGCATGCCTTCGAGGCCGCACTGCTTGAGCACTTCCACAGTTCCGCCAAGGCGCTGCGTGATCAACTTGTAGAGGCCAAGTCCTTCAAGACGATCGGTGACGCCTTCGAGGCTGAAATCAAGACCTTCGCGGCCGGCTTCACCACCTGACGCTGAACGAGTTGAGACCTTTCCAGCCGGCGGCATCTCGATGCCGCCGGCTGTCGTTTTTGGGGGCCCATCGAGCCGATAGACAGAGAACATAATGCAGCACCCTGCCATTCCAATCGCCCTTGAGGCCGTCGCATCGGCCATGGCCATCACCCGAGCCGTTCAAGCTCGTGTCGAAGATGTTGCCGGACACCTGAAGGATGACCGCAGCCCTGTCACGGTGGCCGACTACGCCGCGCAGGCCATCGTGAGCATGGTGCTGCGCGAGGGCATCGATGACCCGGCCCTGCAGCGGATCGTTGGGGAAGAGGATGGCAGCGAACTGGCTATGGCCGAAAACACACCGGTCCGCGATGCAGTGACTCAGGCCGTCAGATCTTGGCGGCCGGGAACCTCCGAGTCGGACGTGCTGGCCGCCATTGATGCTTGTAACCATGACGCCTCGGGTGACGTTTGGTGGACACTGGATCCAGTCGACGGTACCAAAGGGTTCCTGCGCGGCGGCCAGTACGCCATCGCCCTTGGGCTCCTCCAAGACGGTGTCGTAGAAGCGGGCATTCTCGGCTGCCCCAACTTGTCCATCGACCCGGGCAGAGACCCTGCAATCGCTGATCGCGAAGGCTCAGGGCTTTTGTACGGCGCGCAGCGAGGACACGGCGCGTGGGAGTTTCGAGATGGCGACCCAACGGCCGCTGCACTGCGTATCACATGCCCGGCTTGGTCTGATGACAAGGCCATTCGCTGCTGCGCCTCGGTGGAATCACACCACTCCAACAAGGGACAGACCGGCGAGTTGTTGGCAAGGTTTGAGAACGAGAAGGTAATGGTGCGTCTGGATAGTCAAACAAAGTACGCCGTGCTGGCACGCGGGCAGGCTGACGCCTACCTGCGGCTGCCCACACGCAATGACTACCGCGAGAGAATCTGGGATCACGCCGGAGGCATGCTCGTGGCGACTGAAGGCGGCGCGATCGTGACGGATGTCCGCGGAAACAAGTTAGACTTCTCACACGGTGCCTGTCTTGAACAGAATCGCGGCGTCATTGCAGCTGCAGATGGTCTGCAACAACGCCTGGTCGAAGGCGCCGTGGCCATGGGCATTGGAGCGGATCCAGAATGACAGTCGATGCCTGGATGACGCTCGGTGTGCTTGCGATTGTTGTTGCGACGTTAGTGACCAATCGAATCGGCATTGACGTGGTGATGGCCGGCGGGCTCACGCTGCTGCTGCTGCTTGGGGTGCTGGACATAGAACAGGCCGCTGCCGGCTTTGGATCTCCGGCGGTGCTCATTCTGGCTGGCTTGTTCGTAGTGGCGGCTGGCCTCGACCGCACGGGCGCCATACGCATGGCTGCCGGAAAGTTGCTTGGCAAGCCGACCGGTGTGCGTTCGGCTCAGTTCAGACTGATGGTGCCTGTGGCCCTGTTCAGTGGCGTCATGAATAACACGCCGATCGTGGCGATCGGTGTTCCGATCATCCGGGACTGGGCGAGGCGTCTGCGCATGAGCCCCTCGGCGCTGTTCATGCCACTGAGTTTCGCCGCGATTCTCGGTGCCAAACTCACCGTGATCGGTTCCGCGTCGAACCTGATCGTGATGGAAGAGTTTCTTGGCTGGGCGGAGAACGCCGGCGACGCCGCTGCCACCTACAACCCTGCCTGGGTCTTCTTCGGCATTGCTGGAGTTGGCCTACCTGTGTGCATTGTGGGCATTCTGTTCATCGGCTTCACCGCCAAGAAACTGCTGCCCGAACGGCGGCCTGCAGAGGACTTTCTCCAGGATGGACGCCAATACCGCACGCAGCTCGTCGTCAGCGACGATGCACCGTTCATCGGAAAGACCATTGAGGAAGCTGAGCTTCGTAATCTGCCGGGCCTCTTCTTGAGCGAGATTGAGCGGGGCTTGGTACAGGCGATGGATTGGAAGTACCGCACGCAGCTCATCGTTAGCGACGATGCGCCGTTCATTGGAAAGACCATTGAGGAAGCCGGACTTCAGCAAACAGCGAGCCTCTTTTTGAGCGAGATTGAGCGGAGGAGACCGCCGAAGGATTGGAATGACGCGGTGGGTTGTGCGGAAACAAAACTGGTCAGCCCAGTGAGTACGGATGAGAAACTGCAGCGGGGCGATGTGCTCTCATTCGTCGGCTCGCTGGATTCCGTCAGGCGCCTGCACAACATGCGCGGCTTGGAGATGGCTAACGGGCAGACGTGGGAAGTGAACACGAGCGCCGTTGAAAGACTGGTAGCTGTGAGCCCGCACGAGAAACTGCAGGGGGGCGATGTGCTCTCATTCGTCGGCTCGCTGGAATCCGTCATGGACCTGCGCAAATTACGCGGCTTGGATGTGGCTGACGAGCAGACGGGGAAAATGGACTCGAGCGCCACACAACGCCGCATGGTTGAGGCTGTGGTGTCTGCCAATTCGCCACTGATTGGCAGAACCATCCGGCGCACCATGTTCCGAACGCGATACAACGCCGTCGTCATCGCGGTGCATCGGCAGGGCCAGCAGGTCGCAGGCAAGATCGGCGACATTGTGCTGCGCCCGGGCGACACGCTGCTGCTGGAAACCCACCAGAACTTCGTCCAGCTCTGGCATGACAGTGATGAGTTCTATCTGGTTTCCGAACTGCTCGGCGAACGTCCGGTGCGTCATAACCGCGCCGCTGCTTCTCTTGTGATTCTCGCCGTCATGGTCGTGTTGCTGGCCACGGGTGTCGTTGATCGGGTCGCGGCGGTGTGGGCCTGCGGATTGGCCATGATCGTGACACGATGCCTGTCCGGCACAGAAGCGCGGAGAGCTGTGAACTGGCAGATTCTCATCGTGGTGGCTGCTTCGCTGGGTATCGCTGCGGCAGTGCAGTCAACTGGCCTGGCCACACGTGCGGTGGAACTGATCACGCCGGGCGAAGGTGCCAGTCTGATGGGCATGCTCTTTGTGTTGTTCCTGCTGGCAGCCGCCGCGGGCCAACTGGTGACGCCATACGGGGCAGCAGTACTCCTGTTTCCCTTCACCATGCAACTGGCCGCTTCCGCCGGCGCGGATCCTGTGCCGTTCGTATTCACCCTGATGGTCGCCGTGGGTTGCCCGTTCATTAATCCAGTTGGCTATCAGACGAATCTCATGGTGTTCGGTCCCGGAGGCTATCGCTTCAGTGACTTCGCGCGTGTTGGACTGCCGCTGACGCTTGTGCTGGCTGTGCTCACAGCTGTGCTGGCACCGGTTGTCTACGGCTGATGCGCGTTCGCCGCCCTGCCGGCTTGTTGTTCTGTCTGTGCGGAGGCCTGTTGCTGCTTGCATGGGCGACGGGCCGAATGGCGTCTGATCGCTGGCTTTGGTCACAGTGGCTCCTGTGGCTTCCCGGGCTGACGTTGATTCCGGCCTTTCTGCTGATTGGTTTGGGCTTGACACTGCTGCGCTTCAAGCGGCGAGTCGTACTTGTGGTGTCCTGTGCAGCATTGCTCGGTCCACTGAGTGACGCAGTAGATCTTTGGCGGCCCCTCGGAGGCGCCCCTCATACAACTCGCACCTTACGTCTACTCCATTGGACCGCCGGGCCAGGCATGCGGGATCCAGAGGTACTGCTCCAAGCCATGCAGCGCACCGATCCAGACGTCGTGGTGACCCTTGGCCCCAACGTGGCCGCGCGGGGCGCCGCTCTGGCGAACTGGGGTGCGGTTCCCGGGCCTATGCGCCAGGCGGAGTTCATCGTGTTCAGCAAGTATCCGGTGATCCGCTGCCGCAGCTTGGCCAGAAGCAATGACATCCAACTTGTTGCCCTGGACCTGGATGTTCATGGGCAGCCCGTTCACGTGTTACTGCTTGACCTGCCGTCCGACCCGACCCGCTCGAGATGGATGATCGCCCAACAAGCACGGACACTCATCGATGCCAAAGTAGAAGGCACCGTGGATCTTGTGTTGGGTGACTTCAACATGAGCCAACTCAGCACAGCCCTGCGCTCAATCAGGCCGGGCTGGAAACTGGCCATACCTCGCGGCGGACTGGGATGGGGAGGTACGTGGCCACGAGCCCTGCCGCTTTGGCGCATCGATCACGTGCTCGTCCCCGCAGATTCTCCGCTTCCGCACATTGAGACGTTCGACCCCGGCGCAGGTCGGCACCGGGCACAGATCATTGATTTGACAGTGCCACGCTGAACCCACAGGGGTGGGTCGCGGGCGAGAATTCAGACGTTGCCGTTGACGCCGAACTGGCGTTGCTTGTGCAACTCTTTCTCGAACGATCCATCGAAGATGCTTCGAATCAGATCGTTGTACCGAGGCTTCACCGGTTCATTTATGTTTCGCGGCGATTCAGGAAGCTGATCGGCCAACGGGGAACAGGGCAGCCAGTGCACTGACGTATCTGCCCAGAGCATGTTCATGCCCGTGGGGTGATTCATATCGGATCGTGTACGCAGTCCATCCGTGACCAGCACACGCTTGTAACTCTGTTCCAGACGAATCTCGCTGCGGTCGCCGTTCAGGTGTCCGATGTAGTGGAAGTTGCTGTAGATGGTGTGGTCCGCGGGCAACAGGCCGGCGTCCTGATGGATCCACGAATCAACATAGCGCTCATAAGGATGATCACCGCGGTGGCTGGGGCTGTAAAACACCCTTGGCTCGGTAACGAAGCCGCCGAAATACAGGTGGCCCAATCCATCCCAACCGTACAAGGCTGAGTCAATGGCATACCGGTTGCGATAGACATCGCCCGGCGTGAGTTGGGCAACGGCATCGCCGCCCGAGGTGCCCACGAAGTTGTCGAATGTCGGTTTGTAGACCCGCATCAACTCTGCCAGATCAAGCGGATCTTCAATCAAGACTCGGCTGGGCGGAATGCGGCCGCGATTGCCGCCGGCAAACATGACAATGCCCTGCCCGAGTGTGCGCTGGTTGCCGGCACTGATCACGCGATACGCAGCAGCGCGTGCAGCGGTCAACGAAGGCAAGAGAATCGTCAGCAACAACGAAACGCATGCCATGACAGCCATCAACTCCACCAAGGTGAAGCCTTTGATTCGAGTTGGCTTGCCATGGCCAAAAATCATGGAATCAACTTCCTCCAGTCCAACATACCTGACCAAGGTCCCATTTGGAAGGCATACTGCCCATTCGCTCTATTCAAGATGGTCTAGAGCGGGTCCACTGCTTGAGAAGAGGCAGGAGCCGGGCTGTAGATACAGACTTAGCCACTGATGGGCCAAGAACAGCGAATAACAGGCATACAAGGCGACAGCACTTGCCCTGTTGTGTACGCTCAGTAGGATCTGGAGTTGGGTAAAGGGAGACCCCACACGTGCCGAACCTCGATGACGCCAGGCTGATGGCTCGCATTGCTGCGGGGGAACAAAGGGCCGTAGAAGACCTCTGCGACCGCTTTGGTGGCCTTGTGTACCGCATCGCCCGGCAACTGCTGCCCACCAACGCCGAAGCCGAGGACGCCGTGCAGGAGGTCTTCTTGAGGCTGTGGAAGACGGCGGATAGATATGATCCTGAACGAGCAAAACTCGTGACCTGGGTGATTCTGCTGTCCAGACGCCATGTCATTGATCGCCTACGTCGCAAAAACAGCCGTCCTCGGACTGTTTCAGCCCCTACGGACATTCTGCCGGCGGCTGTAGGCCCCCAACCGGCCGTGGAGCGTGATGAGGAGGGCCAGCACCTCCGCAAGGCGGTCGCCACGCTGCCAGAGATGCAGCGGGTGGTAATCGAAAAGGCCTATTTTCAAGGCTTCACGCTGCGTGAGGTCAGTGTGCAACTGGATTTGCCTCTTGGAACCGTCAAGTCTGCTCTCAGCAGGGGTTTGGCTCGATTACGTGACCGCATTGAACCTGAAGATATTGCCGAATCTGCCGCATCCTGACCGACAGAAGGGTCGAATGGTCTTCACAGAGGGAAAGTACAACGACACATGACTAAACACCTACATACACCCGCTGAACTCGAAGAGCTTGCCGTCCTAGATACTTGGGGCCTCCTGTCAGGCGAAGAACTGGCTCGCTTCGAGTCCGCATTCACCTCTTGCGAAGCCTCCCAACGTGCCCATCTGCGATCGGTTCAAGAAACCTGCAGTGCCGATCTGGCCGATTGGGGTCCTGTCCCGGCAGATCTACGAGAGCGTGTCCTTCGACGTGTGCAGGCGACCATGGATCTTGCCGACCTGCGACTGGCGTCTTTCAGCACGCCACGAGCGTCTCTAGCAACCAACGTCTTCAGTTCCAACTGGACCTGGCGGATGGCTGCACTTGTGCTGCTCGCTGTCAGCGTGACGCTCGTGGTCATGCAGCAGGCGACAATCAACCAGTACGACAAACTGCTGAGGGAACACACCGTGCTGCAGGCTCTGCGCACGATCGAAACGGACCTCGGTACCGACGAGCAGGCGAGTTTCATCGCCATGATGCGTCGACCGGATATCCGGCACGCGTATGTCACCGCTGGCCATGGCGGTGGATTTGTGCGGCTGGCCGTCGACGAGAACACGGGTGAAGCCTTTGTACTCGCGCTGGATCTCGCCGGGCAACCTTCACCTTGCACCCTTGAACTGGAAGATGCGCAGGGCAACGTGATCACGCTCGCAAGCCTGCGGACCGATCGATACATCGATGCACAGCGTCTGACACTTGACCACAAACTGCTCGACGGTGCGACATTGCGGCTTCGTTCGGGAGATGGTGATGTGATCGGAACATCGCTCGCCTGACAAATGGAAGTTCAACCAAAGAACACATTGACAGGCCCTTTGCTGGTTCAGCGAAGGGCCTGGTTGTAGGTAGGAGGCAGTGGGCAGGCCTGCGATGACTTTTGATTCGACAGCTTCGATGGCCGGGGACCTGCCCACTGCCTACAATCTGGAATCCAACTGGCACCTGGCCCTGACTGGAACCTCCAAACTGCCACCTGCAAACGCGACCTGCAACCTGCCCCCTCCCGCCGCCTCCCTTATCCTCCGTTCATGCACGATCCTCTCTGGGCCCCCTGGCGCATGCAGTATCTCGAAAGTCTTGACGCGGACCAACGCGCTGGTCGTGGCGGACTGGGCGATTTCATCGCCGCCGCATTCACCGATCCAGACAGCGACGTGAACAACCATGTCGTCCATCGTGATACGCACGGACTGATCATGCTCAACCGCTACCCCTATGCCAACGGTCATCTGCTCGTGGCTCTGGGCGATGCGCGGCCCACCCTGCTTGCGTACGACGGCGAACAACGCACGGCCTTCTGGGCCCTCGTCGAACGCGCCATGAACATGATGCGGCAGACCCTCGATCCCCAAGGTGTCAATCTGGGCATCAACGAAGGAGAAGCTGCTGGTGCAGGACTGCCCGGGCATCTGCACGCCCACCTGGTCCCCCGCTGGCACGGTGACGTGAACTTCATGACTTCCACTGCCGGGGCACGCATCATTCCCTCAACCTTGGACGACATGGCCCAACGCTTTCGAAATGGTGCTGTCTGACCACCGGCCCGACCCAGTCTTGCCACCCACAACGTCACCGTCCGGCTGCCGGGCCAAAACGAGAAGCGACCGGGAGGCCATCACGGCCGCCCGATCGCAATACTCGAGTCGGGACTTGCTCGAACCCCGTTTCAAGGTGGGTTCGCCAGCCTCTGTACCCGGCCTTCCACTCAGCGGAGGCTTGACCATCGACGGCGCCGGTCGATCCCTAGGGATTCGATAGGAACGAGCAAGTGTGCCCGACTGCTGCCACCCTACACCCAAAAACCGTTCTGGGAAAGCATTTCTCGAAGTGACAAGCCACGTTGACAGACTCCCGCTGTGCTGCGACACTGGGAACTTCAGTGGGGACGGCACCAAGCCCCCCGGCACTCTTTGGAGACCCGCATGTCCAGCACTCGATCCATCAACCTGCTCTTGGCGGCCCCACTCTTGACGGCAGCCACGCTGCTGTGCGCGTGCGAATACCACTCCGATGACGTGACCACGCGCGCCATTCGGCTCAACATGACTCCTGAACTGGTCGGTCTGGCAACGTCGCAGGACGACAACACCAATAACGACTTCATCGTGCGGAACCTCAATGCTCGCATGGTCGTCGACGATTGGAACCGCTTCTGGTTGATCGACAAGCCTTCGTCACTGAGCCCCTACCCGATCATCCCGACGACCCGGGACCCGTGATCCTGCTGCATCTTCGCGTCGATCTGCTTGACGCCTGACATGAAACCACCGCGACCCGGCTCTAGCCGGGTCGCGTTCTTTGTCCATCACTGCACACATGCGACATCGCCTTGCACGTCGGCTGGTCTCACGCACGGTCGGACGGTTTCATCCGACCACTGTGCCACTGATGGCGCGCAGGTCATACCGACTCGAACTCGCCGCCTGGTCACTGCTGCCGATCATGATGGGCGCCGTGGAAGGCGGTGTTGTCGGCACGATCGCCACGCGCGCCTTTGCAGGTGTCGCCAGCGACGGTGCCATCGAACTGTCTGTCGGCATCATCGTGGGTGCAGGCGCATCGACCAATCTGTCCAGTCTGCTCTGGGCGGCACTGGCTCGAGGTCGCAACAAGATCAAGGCGCTTGTGCTGCTGCAAATCGCCACGGCACTGTGCGCGGCAGTGCCTGCTTTGGTACCCATGTCCTCGTGGGGCCTGTTCATGCTCACGGCGACCGTGGTCCTCGCACGTATCTTCTGGTGCGGCGTGGTCACGCTGCGGACCGATGTCTGGGCCGCCAACTGGAACCGGAATACGCGCGCCTGCATCACTGGACGGATCATGATCGTGTCGGCGCTGATGGCGGCATTGGTCGGCCTGCTGCTCGGCGGCATGCTGGACCGCAACCCTGAAGCATTCCGCTGGATGTTCCCCTTCGCCGCTCTGACAGGACTGCTTGCGGCAGCAATCTACGGACGCGTCCGAGTACGTCGCCACAAGGCACTGCAGCAAAGCGAGAGAGATGCAGCCCCCACAGCACGTCTCCGCCTGACGGATCTTTTTCAGCCTCTTGTCACCAATCGCCCCTTCAGGCGCTTCATGGCCTGCTTGTTCGTGCTTGGCAGCGGCAACATGATGGTCGAAGCGCCGCTCGTGCTGGCCCTGAACGACACCTTCGCCACGGACTATCTCCTCAGCATCGCCGTGGTGAGTTCGATTCCGATTCTCACCCTGCCCTTAGCAGTGGGTTTCTGGTCCAGGCTGCTGGACCGGGTACACGTGATTCGATTCCGCGCCGTGCACAGCTGGACGTTCGTGTGCAGCAACGCACTGCTGCTGCTGGGCATCGCACTGGGCATGCTGCCGATCGTGATCGTCGCCGCAGTGGTCCGCGGCATCGGCTTTGCCGGAGGCGTGCTTGCCTGGAATCTGGGACACCACGACTTTGCGCTGAAGGGTGAGTCGGGCACATACATGGGTACGCACGTCACGTTGACGGGCATTCGGGGTCTCGTGGCTCCGCTGGCAGGCGTCTTCCTGTGGCAGTGGATCGGTTGGCCCACCTTCGCGATTCCGCTGGTGCTGTCCATCATCGGCGCGACGGGGTTTTTGGCCCTCTCCCGGGCTTGGAAGTGCTCCGAAATACCTGCTTCATAGCGCTTTGGCCGCTATACTCCTCTGTTCGAAAATCATCGGCGGGACCCCTTGGGCCACCCTGACCTTCGATCGCATGGTGCGGTCATCAGCGGTGCCCCTAAGCAGTCCTCAACCTGCGTAGCGATCCGCAGTGTGCATGTCCCGCCCCGGTCGCAGCCATCACACAATGGTCGATTTTAACCTCATCGCACAGGTGGGCATTGACGACGCAGACGTCGACGCCCTTCTCAATCAGGCTGGTGCAACGCTCGCCGAAGGCAACATGGACGAGATCCTTGCCGGCGAAATGCAGAGCTACAGCCGTGGCAAGATCCTCTCAGGCAAGGTCGTGGGCAAGGCCGGCGACGACGCCGTTGTTGACGTGGGCCTCAAGTCCGAAGGGCTCGTCAATAAGAACGAATTTGACAACTGGGATGAGCTCAGCCCCGGTGACGAAATCGAAGTCCTCCTTGAGGACCTCGACGACGGCACAGGCATTCTGAAGCTCTCCAAACGCAAAGCTGACCGCATCCGCGGCTGGGAACGCATTCTGGAAACCTGCTCCGAAGGCCAGATCATCGAAGGTCGCGGCGTACGCAAGATCAAGGGTGGCCTGCTCGTGGATATTGGCGTGCCGGTCTTCCTGCCGGCGTCACAGGTGGATGTCCGCCGTCCCAGCGATCTGTCCGAGTTCATCGGCCGCACCATTCGCGCCGAGGTCATCAAGATCGATCGCGAACGACGCAACATCGTCATCAGCCGTCGCAAGGTCATCGAGAAGGAACGCAACGACGTCCGCAGCAAGCTGCTCGAAGGCCTGACCGAAGGCACGGTCATCAAGGGCACCGTGACCAACATCGCCGACTTCGGTGCATTCATCGATCTTGGTGGCATAGACGGTCTTCTGCACATCACTGACATGAGTTGGGGTCGCGTGAATCACCCGTCCGAGGTTGTCAAAGCCGGCGAAGAGATCGAGGTCAAGGTGCTTCGCATCGACCGCGAACGCGAGAAAA
>Ga0315336_1000419_pt1 | contig 123590 bp, 115 predicted proteins | sample ASW5metaG_FD_204512 | JGI IMG/M metagenome (GOLD analysis project Ga0315336, IMG submission 204512) | Ammonia-oxidizing marine archaeal communities from Monterey Bay, California, United States - ASW #5 | ecosystem: Environmental > Aquatic > Marine > Intertidal zone | place: USA: California... | reverse complement strand
GTGGCGGATCCGCTGAAACTGTCGTTTTATGATGGCCGCTGGGGCGGCTCGTGCAGCGGCGGCACCTGGTACAAACTGGCCATGGCCTCGCAGAAGGAAATCAAGCTGTCGATTTGCTCGGGCACCGGTGCTGGTTCCTGCAAGGAAACCAAGGGCTTCTACAGCCCCGGCGCGACTGAGACGATCTTCATCAACCCGACGCTTTCCAGCCGCTTGACAAAACTCGGCGATAATAAGATCGAATGGAAAACGCCAAACCGGTCCGACCACTTGACCCGCTGCCCGTGATTCAGGGCTAGGCCTTTTTGAAACGGATTGTCTGCGGCCCGCGGTCGGATTTTGCCTTTGGCCGCCCGCCTCCGGCGGAGCGATTCCAAGCCGGCCCGCCTCCGGATTCTGCCTTTGGCACTCGGCCTCCGGCCGAAGATTCACGGCCTTCCCCCTCTCACGCCCGGCCGCCCAAGCGGTATGGCCGTGAATCTACTGCGAAGTGATTCCAAGCCGGCACGCTGGGTGGCCGGGCGGGTGGAGCGGGCCGGCTTGGAATCGCTCCGCCGGAGGCGCGCGGCCAAAGGCAAAACCCCGGACAAGGGCGTGGGATGGCCGTAGATCTTCGGCCGGAGGCCGAGGGCCAGAGGCAAAGCCCCCGGCTATTCTTTGGCTGCTTTTTTCTTGTTCCAGGGGCAGTTCTCGCGGCTCGCCGGCAGTTTTTCGTATTTGCCTTTCGAGTTCGCGATACCGACTTGAACGACCGATCCGTCTTCGGCGCAAAACGGGTCGAAGATCCCGCCGAGCGATTCGGATTCGCGTCCGCCACCGCAAGCCGCCAGGACGAATAATAGTGCAATCATAATACCTTGCCGCATTAATTTGACCTCATTTGTCGCTATGACCGGGCGCACCGATTCGGCCAGCATTATGCCTGCTCCGACGGCTGAGCGAAAGCGGCGTTGTCGGTGCCAAAGCGCCCTCATTCCCCGGCTAATAGTTGAAGCGGGCGGTCGTTGTCTGATTTGTGGCCTGACGGCTTTGTTTGTTGGTGCGTCTGGTCATTCCGCTTGATTTATTCTGACACCTTGGCGCTGTGATTTGGCGGGGCTGTCGTTTCCAATGGTTTTAGCCAATCCAACCGGACTGGCGGCGGTGGGCCGTGAACCCGAACTCGAAAGCAATCCATCGCTGTGCGGCCTAAGGCATTGGCGCCGAGCTTCTGGCTTGGCAGATTACGCGCTGGCAATTCGTTCATCGGGACATGATGCGTATGCTCGACGGCGTGAAGAAAGCTGCCTACCCTACCCACGCCAGGAGCGGCGACTGTCAGGCGAATACCGTCCTTGTACATTCGAAAGGTGTTGGAATTGAGTTGACCACGCGGCTACCTGAATGCCAGCAGCGGCCGTCGTTTCGGATAATTTGGGGAGTTCGAACGGACAATTGTTGTTGCCGATCTGACCGCTTTTTACATCTGCCAATTTCGTGTTTATGTCGCTGATCAAGTTATGGAAAATTTTATCCAACGCTGATTTCGTCGATTGCTGCACAGCGTTTTTTATGCCAAATGTGCCAGCCAAGAAAATTTTGCCGCCCTGTCCTCTGCCTTTCGCATTGTAGGTATTGTCAAATACCAAATTTTCGCAAGACATAAGAGAGACATTAAGCGACACAAAAGCTCTGTGATCGCGGAACTCATAACCAATCATCTTAAAACGCAAAATGCTGTTTTTTGATTTTTCTTTATTTCCTGTCGTTAGTTTCAAAAATGCTTCTTGTACATCCTGAGAATTGATGGTGTGTTGCAAGATTTTTCCGAATTCTATGACCCACGCACTGTCATACCCTACGGTTCCCGGGCTATACGAATAATTATGTTTCACAGTACTATTGTCGATTTCATATTCCACCGCCAAGTTTACCTTCTGAAAAAGTCCACTTCTTTCATTATTTTTTAAATATCTGTCATAATCTCTCGCGATTATATTGCCAGTTGAACAACTAGAAGTTACAATTACTGCCAATGTCATCATAATTAAACACGCAAATTTCATTTCTAATCTTTCTTTATTTTATACGGATCAATAGATACATTGCATTTTTACTGCACGGCCCCGAAAAACATCTACGATCCCCCCGTCAGTCCACTTCCTGTAAATCGCAATTGTCTGAATTTTCCAATGTTTGTAACATAGAGAAGCAATTACTTGAGGAAATTTTTATTGGTGTACGCAAGGGTTAGGCTGAAGGCTTGTACAGCACTTTTCTGGCTCGCACACTGCGGTCAACAGAGTTCTTTCTCTTTTCAGTGTTTAATGCGGACTAATTATTGTGAAAGAATCCGCCCACTGCCCAACAGCGGCAGCGCAACGTCCTCGAGACGGTCCAGAAAATCGCGCGCTGATCGCAGTGCCTCTTCATACCATCAAGGCCGCCAGTCCGAAGATGTTCCAGATCTTCACAGAAGAAGCGCCCGCCGCCGACGCTGCCGTCTTTTCCAAAGCCTGCCATCGCCGTAGTATCACCGGATCCGGACCACCGCGAGCGTGAGCCGGCTACGGTACAGCAGTGCTAGGGGATCGCAGTGGACATGGGAGTCATTCTGGCGGACAGCCGGATCAAGGAAATGGAATCGGCCGGGCTTTGGAACGACGAGCTGCTGACGGATTTTGTCGACCGGGTGGCAGAGCGCGATCCTGGGCGGACGGCGGTCACCTCCTACGACGGCGAGAGCAACGCCACCACCACCGTGAGTTATGGCGAACTCGATCGTTTGAGCCGACGCTGGGCGTTGACCTTGACCGATCTCGGCGTCGGGCCGGGTGATGTCGTGTCCCTGCAACTGCCCAATTGGTGGCAGTTCGTGGTGATGCATGTCGCCGCCGTCCGAATCGGCGCCATCACCAACGCCTTGATGCCGATATTCCGCGAACGGGAACTCGCATACATGCTGGGCTTTGCCGGCGCCAAGGTACTGATCGCGGCGACAGAGTTCCGCGGCTTCGATTATCGGCCGATGATCGCTGGCCTACGCAACGATTTGCCTGAGCTTCGCCATGTTTTTCATATCGGCGACGATCGCGGCCGCAGCTTCGAGGATGCTTTCATGGCCGGTAATCGGGAAGACGCGGCCGAGGCCGACCAAATCTTCGCCCGCTTGCGGCCGAGCGCCAACGACGTAACCGAACTCAATTACACGTCCGGCACCACCGGCCAGCCCAAGGGCGTGATGCACACCACCAACACGACGTTCGGCCATCTCCGCCAGTGGAATGCCCATCACGGCCTCGACGCGGATACCGTGATGTTCATGGCCTCGCCGCTTGCCCATCGGACCGGCTTTATTTATGGCTTGCTGATGCCGCTGATCTTGGGCGGCCAAACCGTGCTAATGGATCGCTGGGATCCACCGCGAGCGGCGGAGGCGATCGAGCACCATCGCGCCACGTTTACGATGGCGGCGACACCCTTCCTAAACGACATCGTCAACATGCCAAATGTCGAGCGCTTCGATCTGTCCAGCCTCAAGACTTTCGTCACCGCCGGGGCGCCTATCCCGCCGGCGCTGGTGCAGCGGGCCGATGAGCATTTCAGCTTCAAGGTCCTATCCGGTTGGGGCATGACCGAAATCGCCTGCCCCTGCATTTGCGATCCGAACGACCCGCCCGAGAAAGTCTGGTCGAGCGACGGCAAATGCTTGGCCCTCAGCGAAGTCGCGATCCACGACGACGACGACCAACCGCTGCCGATCGGTACCGAGGGCCGGCTTGTGGTACGCGGCGCCTGCCTGTTCGTCGGCTACCTCAAACGCCCGGACATGTATGCCCAGCATCCGGACGGCTGGTTCGATACCGGTGACTTGGCGCGCATGGACGAGGACGGCTATATCCGGATCACCGGCCGTGCCAAGGACATCATTATCCGCGGCGGCGAGAATATTCCGGTCGCCGAAGTCGAAAGCGTGGTGTTCCGCCACCCGGCGGTCGAGGACGTGGCCGTGGTCGGCGCCCCGGATGAGCGCTTGGGCGAACGCGGTTGTGCCTACGTCACCCTGCATGAAGGCCAATCCTTCACCATGGATGACATGCGCCGCCACCTCGAGGATTCCGGTACCGCCAAGCAATATTGGCCTGAATTTCTGGTCGTGCTCGAGGAATTTCCGCGTACGCCGTCCGGCAAGATCCAAAAGTTCAAACTGCGCGAGCGGGCCGCGGACGATTCCGGCACGAGCGCCTGACCGCCAGTACGCCAAAGTTCATGGGACCAAAAAAATTATCCTTATTGACGCCGGTCCGGTAGTTGTCGACACTTTCCTGTCCAACTTGACCGGGGCGGCGGGTCGACAGAAAAAATACCAACGAACGGCTGATGGGTTTGTCCGATATGCGCCGAACCTAGACGCCACACCAAATTCGTATAAGAATTTTCACAGGGAGAGGCTCTATGACAAAGAAATCCAAGACCGATCGTTCATCGGTCGCCACACAGAAAGCGGCGAAAGCGTTCACCCGCCGGACGCTGTTGAAGGGCGCGACAGCCGTCGGCACGGTTGCCGCGGTCGGGCCATGGTATGTCCGAGACGCGTTCTCGTCGTCGGGCGAGGTCAACGTGATCTGCTGGACCGGCTATTTACCGGACAACTTTTTGGCCGATTTCGAGAAAGATACCGGCATCAAGCCAAACGTTTCGCCGCTCGGTTCCAACGAAGAACTCATCAACAAGATGAAGGCCACCAAGGGCCGCGGCTTCGACGTCATCACACCGACCCTGAACCGCAAGGGCCAGTGGATCGACTTGAAACTGACGCAGCCCTGGGATATGGGCAAAATTCCGAACCTCTCCAACGTCGAGGCCGCCTTCGTCAAGGCGTCGGGGGCCTGGACCTGGGGCGGCGGCCAGCACCATCTGCCGCACATTTGGGGCACGGAAGCCATGGCCTGGCGCACCGACCTGTGGTCGTCGGAATACGGCAAGGCGAGTCTCGGCGATCTGTGGCTGCCGGAAATGAAAGGCAAGGTACAGGGTCGGCCGCATTCGATGATGGCCGGCATCGGCCGGCATCTGGCGGAAGTCGGCAAGCTTCCGGATTTCCGGCAAGGTTACAAAGACGAAGCCAGCATGCGCAAGATTTGGGACGGCATCACGAAATTCGCCGTCGAACACAAGCCGTGGATCAAGTCTTTCTGGAACGACCACAACACCCAGAAATCCAATTTCATGCAGAACGGCTGCGTCATCGGCCAAACCTGGGACGGCCCGGCGATCGAGCTTAAGAAAGAAGGCAAGCCGGTCACCTTCATGGCACCGAAAGAAGGCGCCTTCGCCTGGCTGGACGGTGTCTGTTCTCCGGTCGGCTCCAAGAACATCGAACAGGCCCACGCCTTCGTCAACGCGATCTATACGTCGAAGGCCGGTGGCCAGATGGCGATGGGGTCGGGCTACAACGCCACGGTCAAGAACGTGGCTCTCGATGACGCGTCGATAAAGGCGTTCACCGAAGCGTATCCGGGCAACGCCTTGAGCAATCTGTGGTGGTGGCCAGACGAGCCAACCTGGTACGCGGAAGTCCGCGCCGAGTATCGCGACAAATTCGTGGCCGCCTAGAGCAACCTGCGTTCTTCGAACGCAGATAAATTGCTCTAACAATTTGAACTGGCGCCACGGCAACATCGGTTGTTTGGCCCGCGGGCAGCGTCCCGCGGGTCAGCTTCCGAATTCGGGCCTGTGCGGTGTTTCACCGGCGCCTAGCCGGTCACCACTTTGAAAAAAAAGGGCCGCTATGGTACGGGAGGCACGCCATGAGCGGAATTGATCTTGACCATGTCACCATCCGGTTTGGTGATTTCGTCGCTGTCGATGACTGCAACTTGACCATCGAAAAGGGTGAGTTCTTCAGCTTTCTCGGGCCGTCCGGCTGTGGCAAGACGACCATCCTGCGGGCCGTGTCCGGCTTCATCGAACCGTCGGAAGGCTCGGTCCGGATCGATGACCGCGACATGCGCGGTATTGGCCCCAATCAACGGCCGACCGCGCTGATCTTCCAGAACCTGGCGCTGTTCCCGTTGATGACCGTGGCCGACAACATCGCCTTCGGCCTGGAAGTACGCGGCATCAAATATCAGGAACGGCGGCGCCGGGCGGAGGAATTGCTCAACCTGATCGCCCTGCCGGGGCAAGGCGACAAGATGGTGTCGGAACTCTCCGGCGGCCAACGCCAGCGCGTCGCCATTGCCCGCGCCTTGGCAGTGGAGCCCGAAGTGCTGTTGTTGGACGAACCGCTGTCCGCCCTCGACCTCAAGCTGCGCCAGCACATGCGGACGGAGTTGCGGGCGATTCAGCGCCGGGTCGGCATCACCTTCATCTATATCACCCACGATCAAGGCGAAGCGCTGACCATGTCGGATCGCGTGGCAGTGATGAGCGACGGCATCGTCCAGCAGATCGACGCCGGCGCCGAAATCTACAACAACCCGGCGACCGCGTTCGTCGCTTCCTTCGTCGGCGAGAACAATCCGTTTCACGGCAAAGTCACCCGCGCCGAAGATGGCTATGCGGTGGTATCCACAGCGTTCGGGCCGTTGCGTGGCACCAACAACCGCGGCCTGAATGAAGGCGACGATGCCATTCTGTTCGTGCGCCCGGAAAGCCTGCACCTCGCCGACGGCCAGGAAGATGTTGACAATTTATTCGAAAGCGACGCCTTGAAGGCGGAATTCGAAGGCAGTTTCGCGCACCTCTTCCTGCGCGGAGAAACCGAGAAATCCATTCGACTGGCGCTTGCCAATGACGGCAACGTGCCGAAAGTCGACCCTGGCGAAAGGGTGAAGGTGCATTTTAGTGCCAACCGGGCGGTGGCCTTGCCGTTCGGAGACTTGGCCGATGAATAACAACGCAGACGACGGCCCTGTAGAACTGGCTCAAATGAAGATCAATCCCGGCATGGGCGGTATTTCCGACGACAAGCCGGCACCGAAACCCGACGTGCCGGCGCCCGCGCCGTCAACCGGTTCGTCAATGCCCGCGATTACGCCAGGCATGGGCAGCGGCAGCACACCCCAACCCGCGATCGCGCCAAAAATCGGCGGCGCTCCGGCGGCGCCTGCCCCAGCGTCCCCGCCGGCCAGCGTCGGCGGCACCAACCTAAACATCACCATAGCGAATCCGGACAAACTGCCGTCTTTGCCGCCGGGCAGCCATGAGCTGAAATTGGTGATCGAGCAAGAGAAGCCGAAAACCGATGCTGACAGCGGCTTGGGCTTTTGGGAGATCTTCATCGCCTTGGTCGCGGCGCTGACCATCGCCCCGTTTGTCCAGGCCCAGGCCGGCAAATGGTTCAGCAACCTCAACGCGATCGATTTCGTTCGCCGCAACGGCATCGTCATTTCGCTCTATCTGATCGTGTTCTCGGCCGGCTGGATCATCTTCCTCATCGTGCTGCCGCAACTCTACATGCTGGATTTCTCGTTCCGCTTTAACTTGTCGCCATCCGACGTCGGCGGCGCCGACGATGTCTATACCCTGAAGAACTACCGATATCTGCTGTTCGGCCGGCCCGGCGACGAAGAGCTCTTGAACTGGTTGCATCTGCAAGTCTTCGTGAAGACCATCTTCGCCAGCGTCATGGTGACGGTCATCGACTTCGCGCTCTGCTATCCGCTCGCCTACTACATGGCGCAATCGGTGAAAGGCGGCAATCAGCGGCTTTTGTTCCTCTGTCTGTTGTTGCCGTTCTGGGTCAATGAAATCCTGCGGGCGTTCGCCTTCAAGCTGATCTTCGCAGAGCAAGGCATCTTGAACGACGTGATGATCGGCATCGGATTTTGGGACACGCCCTTCGACTTCTTCCGGGCCAATGTCGCGCTCTATACCGGCCTCACCTACGCCTATCTGTTGTTGATGATCTTCCCGCTCTACAATGCGATCGAGAGCCTGGACCACAACCAGGTCGAGGCGGCGCGCGATCTCGGCTCACCGTGGTGGCGCATTCATTACCGGGTGGTCATACCCCACGCCAAGCCCGGCATTGTCTCCGGCTGTACCATGGTGTTCATGCTCTCGGCAGGTGCGTTGGCGGCGCCCAACATCCTGGGCGGGCCGTCGAGCCTGTGGTTCACCCAGATTATCTATCAATGGTACAACACCGGCGGCAATTGGCCGCAAGGGTCGGCCTATGCCTTCGTGCTGTTGATCGCCTGCATTGTCTTTGTCCGCATCATGATGCGTGTCTTCAAAGTGAGCCTCGGGGAGATCGCGCAAAGATGAAATCGACCGATATCCTCAAATGGGTGATCAGAGGGTACATCCTTCTGTTTTTCCTCTATCTGTTCGGCCCGCTAATCATCATGTCGGCATCGGCCTTCAATACATCGACCTATCCGACGATCACGCCGTGGGAAGGCTTCACGTTGCATTGGTTTGCCGATCTGTCTGACAACGACAAGATCATCAATGGCCTGATCACTAGCCTGTGGGTCGGTCTCGGCGTGGTGGCACTGTCGGTGCCGACCGGCCTCGCCGGCGCCATCATGATGATGCAGGTGCATGAACGTGCGCGCCCGATATATTATACTATTGTCGTATCACCCGTGCTGGTGCCGGGGGTTATCTTAGGAATATCGACGGTGATATTCTGGGACCGCTTCGGCGAGTTGGTCGGGCTCGATTTCGAAACCACGAGCGATCCGTTCTTCCTGACTATTCTCGGCCAGTCGACCTTCATCTCGGCCTATTGCATGCTGATCTTCATTGCCCGGCTGCAACGCTTCGACCGCACCCAGGAAGAAGCCGCCCTCGATCTCGGCGCCAGCCATGTGCAGGTCTTCTGGAAGGTGCTTATCCCGTTCCTTCGGCCGGCGGTCATTTCATCAATCGTGCTGGCATTCCTGGTTTCGTTCGAGAACTACAATACCACCGTCTTCACCATGATCTCGAAAGGCACCTTGGTGACGGAATTGGCCGGCCTCGCCCGGTTCGGCGTCAATCCTGAAATCAGCGCGCTCGCGGTGATCATCATCGGTGTCACGCTGTTCGGTGCGATCATCTTCGAGATCAAGAAACGCCGGGAAGAGGTTCTGGAACGACGCGCCAAGGCGGAGGCGAGCATGGAGCGGGTCCAGACCGTGAGTGCCGCCGTTTAGAGCAACCTGCGTTCGTTTCGAACGCAGATAAGTTGCTCTAACACTTTAAAATGGATCAAATTATCTGCATCAAAATGATTCCATTTTTATGCAGTTTGATCTAACGGGCTCGAGTATTACGAGGGAGGCCGACATGTCCTCGACTGTTCATCGAATAATGCGATATTCGGTTCAAGTATTGAACAAGAAGACCGGAGGCCAGCCGAAAGCGTCGATCATCGTTCGCCTGTACAACGACGCCGACAAGGATTGCGGTATCGCGGTATTCAAGGATTACGGCGACATCGACCCGGAACCGCCGACCGGCGACTTCAAGGCCGAACGCGCCACCGCGTTCTATGACATCACCTTCTATGACGCCTTTATCGGCATCCTGCGGACAGAAGACGAGCTGTTCTGGAAGATTGCCTGGGTGCAAATGGGCGCGACACGGGGCATATCGGATGTCTCGCTCGACACCAAGAAGGAAATCATCGGCGAGTTCTTCCCGCGCACCACCGGCGCCTGAAAATGTTCGTGCCGGCCATTGCCTTATCCGGCGTCTTGGCATTGCTGCCGGTCAATGGCGGCACGGAGGCCGACTACGCCACCCTGATCTACGACTTCGAAGTGGCGATGATTTGCGGCCTGGTCGACGCCGACGTCGTCAAAGCCTATCGGCAATCGCGCGGCAACCTCGAACGAGGCTCGATGCTCTCGACGGAAGAACTCCGGCGCATCCGTATCCTGGCCATGGCCGCGGCCGAGCGCGAATACGACAGTCGCGGCCTCGGCGGGCATCGCCCTTGGTGCAAAAACGAAGGCCGCGCCGGCGTCGGCCGGATCTTGCGTTAGATCAAATTTGACCTGCTTCCAAGAAACTGGACCGTTGATGGCTAGAATTTCCCAAATATGGAGCCCTTCTCGAGAGGAGGAAGTTTCCAGCGCCAATGCCGGTCAATAACATCTCCAACCTTCGGTTTACCGTCGCGGGGTCCAAATGCAGCATACGAACGGTAACGCGAAGTGATCCCGATGCAAAAACACCAAGGAATTTCTGTAAATCAATCCAATCGATGGATAGTTTTCGATCCGTTACGGTGCAATTTTTCCGAATTTCGGTTCAGAATTAAAACGGCTAAATAAGACAGTATTGAATTCGGCTGCAATCTCAGACGCCAACAGAAGGCTTCAATGTTCATGTCCGTGGCATTGGACAAAGCAGAGCAATATCACGTTAAGGCCAAAGTCCGGCCTGGATCCCAAACGATCAGAAGGTATCTGAAATACCGAAGGTTTTGTTAGTGAATAGTTATCTATGCACATTTGGGAACGAAGACCTTTTACCCCATTTTGAATGTTTTGGAGATAGTACGGATGACTGACAGCGACAAGGTTTTCTCAGGATCTATCCCAGAGCTTTACGACACCTACCTTGTGCCCTTGTTATTTGAGGCGTATGCGATTGATCTTGCCGAACGCGCCGCCGCATTAGCGCCCAAAACAGTACTGGAAACGGCAGCGGGCACTGGTGTTGTATCACGCGCCATGGCTGCTCGACTGGCGCCCGACGCCCACTACATCGTGACCGACCTCAACCAGCCGATGCTCGATCATGCCGCGAGCATGCAAGGGTTGGACGACCGAATCACATGGCGTCAGGCTGACGCCCTGAAACTGCCTTTCGGTGACGCCACCTTCGATGTTGTGTTGTGCCAATTTGGCGTCATGTTTTTTCCGGATCGGGTCGCCGGTTATGCGGAAGCACGGCGTGTCCTTAAAGCGAACGGCAGCTTCTTCTTCAACGTGTGGGATCAAATTGCCGCCAACGAGTTTGCCGATGTCGTAACGGAAACGTTGGCCTCTGTATTCCCTGATGATCCGCCGCGATTCTTGGCTAGAACCCCGCATGGTTACCATGATGTGGATTTTGTTCGGGCGGAGTTGGCTAAAGCTGGGTTTTCGCAAGTCTCGGTTACCACGCAGCAAGAAACCAGTGCCGCGCCATCACCACGTCATCCCGCCATCGCATATTGCCAAGGGACGCCACTTCTGAACGAGATTGAAAGCCGGGACGCAACCATTCTTAAACACGTCACCGATCTAGTGACGGAAGCCATAGCAGCACGTTTCGGCAACGGCGCCGTATCCGGAAAAATTCGCGGCCATATCGTATCCGCAACCGGCTGACAAATGCCCCGAACCTACTCGTGATTTTCTGTGCGCAATAGACTGTGAATAAGGAATGCTGATGAGTGATGCCTCCGGCCCAGTTCCAAAACAGCCAAACGGATGAACGCCACCGCGCGTGCGAAATTTGGACACTTAACCAATAAACGGAACAAGATTAGGCAAGGAGAAGACAATGGCAAAAGACCATCAATACGTCATCCACAACGATTTGAAATACGGATTCTTGAACCGAATTGACGCATTGAAATTACGGGACGAAGTAACGGACCATTGGTTCAACCAGACGCTCTGCCAGGTGAATGACTGCGTGGTTCGTATCGGCGTCATACAAGGAGATTTTCACTGGCACCACCATGAGAACGAGGACGAATTTTTCTTCGTCGCGGACGGGCGGCTTTTTATCGATCTTGAGGATCAGACGATCGAACTTGGCCCAAATCAGGGGATCGCCATTCCCCGAAAAGTCAAACACCGGCCGCGCGCCCCCGAGCGTACGACAATATTGATGTTCGAAGGCGCCGGCGTTGAACCAACCGGCGACGATTGATCCAGAATTCGGAGCGGCGGTCCCGTTCGGCGCTCGCGTCACCTGCTATGCATGGCGTACGCTTTGCCGGAATCCCAGCCCGAGCCATCGTTGAAATCTGGCGGAAACATTGCAACGCTCAAAGGCGGCGTGTCACTGTAAAGAAGAGTCCTTTGTCTGACCGCTTTGTGTGGTGATTTAACGATGGATTGGGCTAGTCGCCCGAACGTTCGACGTTCGCGCTGCGAACCGGTACGCCGAATTCCTGATGACATATGTTGGCGAGTTTGGCGACACCGGCACGAATGGTCTCCTTGGTCGGATTGGCGAAACAAAGCCGCAAGCGATTGCGGCCGTCCTCCGCATCGCTCGACCATTCGGCTCCGGGATTGAGCGCGATGCCCGATCCCAAGGCGACGGTGGCAAGGCGCGAGGTGTCGACATTTTCGGGCAACGTCACCCAAATGAAGATGCCGCCTTTGGGAACATCGTAGCGCGCGGCGGTGCCGAAGCTTTCGTCCAAAGCCTCGACGATGGCGTCACGCTTAGCCTTAAGGGCCGCAACCAAGGTGGTGACGTGGCTGTCGAACTGGGTGGTGCAATATTCCGCCAGCATCATTTGCTCGATGGCGCCGGTGCCGGCATCGCTCTTGAGCGCCAGCATCCGGCTCAGCACGGGCCAGTCTGCGACCACGTAGCCGACCCGGAGCGCTGGCGTCAGGGTCTTGGAGAACGAGCCGCAATAGATCACCCGGCTGCCGGTATCGAGGGCGCGAATGGCCGGCGGACGGTCGCCTTCCATCAGCAGCGCCGCATAACAATCGTCTTCGAAGATCGGCACGCCATGAGCCTCGGCGACGCCCAAGATCTCCAGTCGCCGCGCCTTGCTCATTACCGACCCGGTTGGGTTCTGCACCGTCGGGATGGTGTAGATGTATTTCGGTTGAACGCCATCGCCCTTGAGCCGTTCCAAGGTCGCGTTCAAATCGTCGCTCCGCATGCCGTCTTCGTCGAGGGCGACGCCGACGTAATTGACGCCTCGGCGCTGTAACCGGCTTAAGGCGCCGCCATAGGTCGCGGCCTCGACGATCACCGTGTCACCCGATTCCACCAACAAATCGTTGACCAGGTCGAGGGCCTGCAACGAGCCCGAGGTGATCAGGATGTCGTCGGCATCGCATTTTATGCCGGTGCGCTGGCCTAGGTTCGCCGCGATGAAATCGCGGAGCGGCCGATAGCCCTGCGGCCCACTGTTCAAGCCGTAGGTCGCGAGCGAGCGCCCTTCGCGCCGCAACACGGCGCTGGACGCGGCGATGAAATCCTCGACCGGTACGTTGTCGCCGTCGTTATGGCCGCCGACGAAATTGTACTCAGGGAAGCCGTCCCAGCGTTTGGCCGGCGCCGGCAGGTCACGGCGCATCACCGTCGTAAAATCGAAGCTCATTCTTATCACCCCTCTCCGTCGAACGGCCCTGTTCGACAACACGATCCAACCGGCAAAACAGGCACGAACCACGCCCGCTCGTCAACCACCGGCGACTGGATCGATCCCACCATTGACCGCGATCACCATGACCATCGACAATAAGACCGCCGTGTGTCGTTGCAAAATATTCCGGCGAGGAGGACGCGATGATTGAGACCATAAGGCCGGCCAACGTTGATGACGCACCGGCGGTGGCAGAGATGGTCGGTGCGCTGTTGACGGAATTGCGCGGCCTCGAAACCATGGTCGACCTGACGCCGTTGGAAGACACGGCGCGAATCTTGCTGGACGGCGCCCACGGCTATTGGGCCTGGCTGGCGCCGGACGCGACCGGCGCCCCGGCCGCGGTTTTGACCTTGAACGAGTGCGCCTCGGTCTATGCCGGCGGCCACTTCGGCGAGATTTGCGAGCTCTACGTCCGGCCGGACCAGCGCTCGACCGACGTCGGCCGCCGGCTGCTCGATCAGGCAACGGCGTTCGGCCGCCAGCGAAGCTGGTCGCAGTTGGAGGTCGGTGCGCCGAGCCTGCCGCGGTGGGCGCGGACGGTTGCCTTCTACAAAAACAACGGCTTCACGGAAGTCGGCCCACGCCTCAACTTCAAGCTTTGAATTAGGCGCTGGCCAAATGCGCCCGCACCCGGCTGGCGTCGGCCTCCGAGCGGTCGGCTTCGGCGTTGGTCGCCCGCCGCAAGTCCGCGGCGACGTTCTTGTGGTAAGGCGTCGCGGCGATCGGGTCGCAATCGTCGCTCGCCGTCAGCAAATTGATTCTGGGGCCGACGATCAGCGGCTCGCCGTCGGCCAGGATTGTCCGCATGCCATAGCCATGGGGCAGCACTGCGAAGCCCTGGCGCAGGCTGGTATCGGCCACGGCCCGCGCGGTCAGTTGGCCGGTCGCCGTCTGAACCGTGACCCAGCCACCGTCGATGGCGCCAATATCGGCCAGGTCATCAGGGTGAATGCATAAGGCGCCATCGGCGTCGTTTTTGCGCCAACGCGGATCGCGGATGATCTGATTGGCATTGAAGCCGCGCCGTTGGCCGAACGAGACGACGTAGGGGTAACCGTCCGTGCCCGGTTGGTCGCGCGCCTCCAGATCGACCAGCCAATCGAGCATCTCCGGTATGGCGAGTCGGATGACGCCGTCTTTATGGGCGATCTGCCGCCAGACCTCCTCGGCCTCGGTAATCGTGAAGGCGGTACCGGACGGGCTGTTCAGGATCCGGGCAAAGAGCTCTCCGCCAAGCGCCGGCCCGTCGGCTGTCGAGCCGATGGCCTTGCGGACGCCGTCGCCGTGGCGTTTGGCGACTATATGGCAGGCCGGCCAAAGAATGGAGACGGACGCCGCGCCATTCTCCAACGCCTGCCCCAAAGTTTGATGCAAGATTATCGGCGCCATGACGGCGTAGTGCCGGTTCTCCGCCAGCAGATCCTGAAAGGCCGTGGCAAACGCCGCCCGGTCGGTGGCCGCCTTGGCTTTCAGGTCGGCCAGTACCGCGGCCTCCGGCAACAGGCCGAGTTCCTTGGCCAGCGCCGCATAAATGTCGGGTTCGGCCATGGTGCCCGGCAGCGCGTCGAACAATGGCGGCCGCAAATGGAAATAATTGGTCGGCGCCGACAGGGTGAACAGCGTAAATTCCCATTTCTCGTATTGGCTGGCGGCCGGCAAGACATAATGCGCCTTGGCGGCGGTCTCGGTCATGGTGACGTCGACCACGACCAGCAGGTCGAGCGCATCCAACGCTTCCTCAACCACTTTGGTGTTGGCGGCGGAATTGGCCGGGTTCGAACTGTCGACCACGACGGCGCGCAATCGGTCGGGGTGATCGGTCAAGATCTCCGCCGGGAATCGGTTCGGCGGATACAAGCCGGCGATTTCCGGCATGTCGGTGGCAGCCGATTGGGCGCCTTTGGAATTGCCCATCAGCGGCTGCAACCAGGTATGGATGGTCTGGGTACCGGGCCGGCCGAAATGACCGGTGATCAGGAACAGCAAGTTGGTCACGTAGCTGTTCAGGGTCGAGTTGCGGCCCATCTCGATGCCGAGTTCGGTGCGCAAGGCCATGGCGTCGGCGCCGGCGATCATGTCGACCGCGCGCTCCACGTCGGCGCGCGCGACGTCGGCGCGGGCGATCCAGGAATCGACGGGGATGGCGGCAAGTGCCGCGCGCACGACCGGCCAACCCTCGGTATGGGCATCGATAAACGCCGTGTCGACCGCGCCTCGCGCCACCAATAGCTGCAGCATGGCGCCGATCAAATAGGCGTCGGTGCCGGGCCGGAGCTGCAGGTGCAGGTCGGCCATCGATGCGTCCTTGGTCCGCACCGGATCGATGACGATGATCTTCCGATCCTTAGCCTTGGCCGCGTCGCGCAGATGATTGCGGGCGCCTGGCTCGCATTGCGCTTCCCACATGTTGCTGCCTTGCAGGATCAGCAGATCGGCGTCTTCGATCATCGGCGCATGGTTGCAGTTCTGGGCACCGAACATATGGCCGTTGACCCAAAACCGGCCGCTCTTTTCCTGGGCCAAGGAACTATAAATGTGGCGCGCGCCGAGGCCGCGCATGGTCATGATGCCGTAACCGCCGCCAGCATGATTGCCTTGGCCACCGCCGCCGTAATAGCCGAGCGCGTCGGGGCCGTGGCGATCACGGATTTGCTTCAGTTCACCGGCGATTTCCCGGATCGCCTGGTCCCAGGAAATCGGCTCGAAGCCACCTTCCGGGCGCTGGCGGAGCGGCGTGGTCAGCCGATCGGGTCGATCGGAATAATAGGTCAGACGCTGTGCCTTTTGGCAGAGATAGCCCTGCGAGCGCGGATGATCCTTGTCGCCATGAACCTGAACAATGGCGCGGCCTTCGGTCCGAACCTTGAGCCCGCAATTGGCGTAACAAAGGATACAGGCGGTCGGCTTCCAATCAGTCACCTCGACGCTCCATTGTCTGCGAACCCATGGTGGATAAGTTCAATTTTTGAACTTATCCACCATGGCCGAAAACCAAAGAAAGTTCAAGCCCGTCGCGGTGAAAGTCGATCAGTCGTCCTTCTTGTCGGTGCCGAACAGGCTCTTCAGGCCCTTGGTGACGCCTTCAACGGCTTTCGTCGCGGCGCCGCCGGCGCCGCCGCTATCTGATTTCGGTGCCGCCGCGCTCTCCTCGCTGGCTTCTTCCGCCGACTTGACGCAGGGATGGTCTTCGCCGCCGAGATCGCCGAACGCCAGAAGCGCTGCCGGCGGGAAAGCCAGACTGCCGAGCAGGCTCGCCAGTTTGCCGACCGTGGCCAACTCGTCCGGCTTGAAGCTCGGCTCCAAGAACGTGCCCTGGACCTTGATCGGCACAGATAGGTTTAGGGTCGCCGATTTCGGTTTCGGCGTGATTTTCATATCAAGCTGTTCACTGCCGAGATTGATCGTGCCTTCACCGATGACGCTGGCATATTCGGTGTCGAACAGCATGCCCTTGGAGGTCGCGAGGCCCTGTTTGATTTCGAAGTTGCTGGCGATGCATTCGACCACCGTCCACTCGGACTTCTCCGATAACAGCGAGCCGACGACTTGGCTGACGCCGCCAATGAGCGCGTCGAAAGCCGCGGTTTTGGCCCGCCCTTCACCCATCAAAATCAAGCTATGGCCGTTCAGACTGGCCATGATGTCGGCGACCGAGGCGCCGGCGCCGGAGACTTCGACATCCACGTCGGCGGTGCCTTCCAAGAGATCGGTCACGTCCATCTCCGACAACAATTTCTGCATGTTCAAATCCTTGGATTTGACATCCAGCATGATGCGCGCCGGGACGGCGGCAGCGTCGACTTTGGCCTTGACCAGGATCGTGCTGCCGGCGACCCCGACTTCGAGCGGTTCAACGTTCAACCGGCCGCCCTTCAATTCGAGAAACACCGCCATCGGTTTCAAGGTGAGCGCCGGTACGACCACCTCTTCACCGCGATATTCGATTTCGGCGTCGACCGCTTTCATGCCGTCGAGGGCCAAGGGATCGGTCGGAAACACCCGGGTCGCCTTCTCCGTCTTCGGTGCCGGTTCAGCGGCCTCCGACGCCGGCGGCAAGAGTGCGGCCACGTCGAGGCGCTTGGAGGCAAGCTTGCCCTTGATTGCCGGCCGTTCGCCGGCCAGCCCAAGCGACACCGAGCCGGAGAGATCCGATCCCGCGAGCTTCAACGTCAAGGGCTTGAGCTCGATCGCGGCTAGATCGCCCTTGACTTGTGTTTGCAGGTCGATGTCCTTGATATGACTGACGCCGTCGCCGGCGAGCGGCACCAAGCCTTCGAGCGACGCGGCCTTCACGCCGACAGCAAGATCAATGCCTTTGACGCCGATGGGATCGTCGATCTGGCCCTTCAGTTTGACCTCGATACCAGCGAAATTGATCGTCAGATCCATCGGATAAGGCTCGCCCGGCAACAGGCTGTCGAACTGACCGACTACGCCGTTCGCTGCGATCGCTTGGCCGTTCCACCCGGCCTTCAATGCCAACAACAGAAGGTTGCCCGGTTCGCGATCGCCGCTCATCTCTTCGATCTTGACTTCATGCAGTTCGCCGGTTTGACCGTCTTTGTAGGCCAACGTCGCACCGCGCAAGGTGACCTTGTCGACCACCGGAAAAACGTCCGTGCCACCGGCTTCGTCGGCTTTGGTATCCGCGGTCTCTTCGGTTGGCGGTTGGAGAATCCAATTGCCGACGCCTTTGTCATTGGTTTCCAGCAAAACATCCGGTTCGATCATCACCACGCGCGGAATGACGATTTTCTGGCTCAGCAATGGAATCACCGAAATGATCAATTCCAACTGCTTGAGCTTAGCCATTTCCGGGCGCGAGCCCCATTCGGCGTTGGCAAAGCCCACATCCTCGATCACCAGCCGAAGATTGCGGCCGAGTTCCAGGTTCATATCCCCCGACAGTCGGATGTCCCGGCCCGTGGCGTCCTTGACGGCGGTCGCGATGTCTTCGCGATATTCGCCGACATCGAGCGTGGCCACATAGATGATGACGGCAATGACGGCCACCACCAGCACACCTATGAAAATACCCAAGTACTTTATGAATCGCATAACTGGCAGCCCTCCAAGCCCGATCGCAACGACGGCGTGGTCGTGAAACGACTCGTCTCCTAAGCCATGATACGTCGTCTCCCGTCCGGCACCAGTAAAATCGCAATGCCCGGCCCGCGGATTTTGCCGCTCCCGTTTCGATAGTATAAATTTCGAGGCGCGTTTCGCCGGTCTGCTCTCGGCTATATCCCGACGGCCGGAAATCCGCCACAATTCGACCCTAGCGTTTCGTCAGCATGACCAGTGAGGGAACAATTCAATGATGACCGGCAAATTTGGCCGCACGCTGCTGTCCGTCGGGATGGCGGTGTTGTTGGCGTTGTCCGCGGCCGCGTGCGAAGAAGAAGGGCCTGCGGAGAAGGCGGGCAAGGAGATTGACAAGGCCGCCGAAAAGGCCGCGGATACGGCCAAGGAAACCTATGACGCGCTGAAAAAAAAGGTCAACGAATAGGGTGTCCCCGCCCTCCGACGACATAGCTTACACGTTGGCCGATCTGGAAGCGGCGGAGCGCGTCGTCGGTGTCCGCTACACAGTGGCGGAACGCCAGCTGGTGCTGTCCCGGCTAGAGGAGCAGCTGAATAGACTGCGTCGGCAACGGCGTCTGCTCGATCCGCCGAACGGCCTGGCGCCGGCGACGGTCTTCGATCCGACCCTCGGCCGCGGCGCGACGCTGCCGGCAGGCCCCGGCGGGGTGCCAATGCAGCCGATGGAACCGGCACCGAATTTACCGAGACGCGATGTGGATATCGCCTACGCGCCGGTGGTGCATTTGTCCCAATGGTTGCGCCGCGGCGCGCTGACCAGCCGCCACCTCACCGACATCTATCTCGACCGCTTGCGCCGACTTGGGCCCCAACTGGAATGTCTGGTCACCTTGACCGACAAACGCGCCATCGCCGAGGCCGAGGCCGCCGACCGGGAAATCGCCGCCGGCCGCTATCGCGGCCCGTTGCACGGTATCCCGTGGGGCGCCAAGGATATTCTCGATACCGCCGGCATCGAAACCGGTTGGGGCGCGGAACCCTATCGCGGCCGCACGCCGACGGAGGATGCCGTGGTGGTGCGGCGTCTGCGCGATGCCGGCGCGGTACTGGTCGCCAAGCTGAGCGTCGGGGCGCTGGCCTACGGCGACATTTGGTATGGCGGCCAGACCCGCAACCCCTGGAACCTGGCCGAAGGCGCGCGCGGATCGAGTGCGGGACCCGCCGCCGCCGTCGCCGCCGGCCTGGTCGGATTCGCCATCGGCAGCGAAACCCTGGGCTCCATCGTGGCGCCGTGTATGCGCTGCGGCACGACCGGTCTGCGGCCGAGCTTTGGCCGGGTGCCGCGAACCGGCGCCATGGCGCTTTGCTGGTCCCTCGACAAGCTTGGGCCGATCACCCGTGCCGTCGAGGACACGCACTTGGTCCTCGACTGCTTGAACGGGCCGGACGGCAGCGACGTCGCCGCCCGGGACGTGCCGCTGGGTCGGGCCGGCCGGCGCGACGCTTCACCGTCGGCACCGCTCGCCGGCTATCGCCTGGGCTACGATCCGCGCTGGTTCGACGACGCCCAAGCCCGCGACCTGGACGCCCAAGCCCTCGAGACCGCCCGCGTCAGTGGCGCCGAGTTGGTCGAAATCCAATTGCCCGATTGGCCTTATGACACGCTGTTGTCGATCCTTTACGCGGAAGCGGCGGCGGCCTTCGAACCGCTGACCCTGAATGACGAGGACGATTTGTTGACGCGCCAAGACGCCGATGCCTGGCCCAACATGTTCCGGCGCGCGCGCTTCATCCCGGCCATCGACGTCGTCCAGGCCGACCGATTCCGCCGCCGTGTGACCGCCATGATGCATGACACCATGACCGGTCTCGACGCCCTGATCGGCCCAAGCTTTGCCGACGCGCTTATGCTGATTACCAATTTCACCGGCCAACCGGCGCTGACGTTGCGGATCGGCTTCGCCGAGATGGCGAAACGCGAAACCAATCCCGCCTTGGGCCGGGTGGTCGAAGAGCCAACGCAAGACGCCAAACGTTACCGCGTGCCCTATGGCATGACCTTGTGGGGGCCGTTGGACGGCGACGCCGGTTTGGTCGAGATCGGCCGGCGTTTGGAAGCCGCCCTCGGCGTCCGCGACGAGCGCCCGGCGCTCGGGTAATGGGCCAGGCGGTGGCGATCTACCGCGATTACGATCTGGATGCACTCGAACGCCAGTACGATATCGAAGCAACGGTCGCCGATCTGGCTCAATTGTTGACCGGCTACGACAAATGGTCGGAAGAAGTCATGGCCGACCTCGCGCCGAGCCGCGACCTTGCCTACGGCCCTGATCCGTTACAACGGCTCGACGTCTTCCCCGTGGCATCCCCCAACGCGCCGATCATGATCTATATCCACGGTGGCTATTGGAAACGCGGCGACAAAGCCGGGCGGGCCTTCGCGGCGCGGCCGTTTCATGACCACGGTATCATCTGGGTGTCGGTGAACTACCGCCTGGCGCCGGCGGTCGGCTTGGACGACATCGTCGCCGATACCCGCGCCGCCATCGCCTGGGTGCACGCCAACGCCGAGCGCTTTGGCGGCGATCGCGACCGGCTCTATCTCTCGGGCAGTTCGGCCGGCGGACATTTGGCCGGCATGGCAATGGCGCCCGGTTGGCACGGCGATTACGGCTTGCCAGAAGACGTCGTGAAAGGCGCGACGGCGATGAGCGGGCTCTACGACCTGCGGCCGTTTCTCCACACCAGCCAGCGCGACTATCTGCGCCTCGACAAACAATCGGCCGCGCGCAACAGCCCGCTCGAGCATCTGCCCACCATGACCGGCCCCATCCTGATCGCCTGGGGCGGCAAAGAAACCGACGAATTCGAACGTCAGTCCAAGGCCTACGCCGCCGCCTGCACCGACAAGAGGCTCAACGTCGAGACAATGCGCCTCGTCGAACAGAACCACTTTTCCCTGATGAGCGAAATGGGCGCGGCCGACAGCCTGCTCACCCAAGCGATGCTGCGGATGGTTAGCGGTTGAGTGGCAACGTCGCATGACGCAATGGGAACCGCCTCCACCTCTGTTCTTGACAAGCCGTACCAAATCCAATACTATCCGGTAACGTTTCCGGACTCAAGCATAGCGAATGAAAAAAGCTGCTTCCAGAACGAGCTCAGGCGCAAGAGTTGCGCGACACCGCACTAAGGCCGTAGCGACCGGATCGCGGCGCGTTGAAGTCACGGTACCTGCGCATGACGCGCCTTTGATCAAAGCCATTGCTGGCGCTCTTCGGTCTGGCGGTTCGGAAGCGAAGCACGTCCGAGAGACACTCAAGCCGATTGTATCATCTAAAAAAGCGCGGACCGGCGCGGAACTCGTCGCCTTCCTCCGCGCCTCTCCGCTGGTCGATGCCGACCTGACCTTTGAGCGCGATCCGTCATCCGGACGGTCTAGCGACTTTGAATGATGGCGTTTCTGCTCGACACCAATATTGTCAGCGAAACCATCAAGCCACGTCCGGAAGAGCGGGTGCTATCGTGGCTTAGCGATCAAACCCCGGGTGATCTTTTTTTGGCCTCCATGACAATTGGCGAATTGGTGCGCGGGGCATGCCGGCTTAAAGACGCAGCCCGACGGCAAGTCTTCGAGCGTTGGATCGAGGAGGATCTCGCTTTGCAGTTTGAAGGGCGTATTTTGCCCTTTGACCAATCGGCGGCGAGAATTTGGGGAGAGATCATGGGCGATGGCGACCGTGCCGGCCGCACGCAACCCGCCGCCGACGCCCAAATCGCTGCCGTCGCCCTCCGCCACAATCTCACGTTGGCAACGCGAAACCTGAAGGATTTCCGCTCAATGAGTGTGACGCTATTTGATCCATGGTCGAATTAAGCGTGGCGCTGATCTGGCTATGTTCTTATCACAGAATTGAAAAACGTAGACCAGCCATGATTACACCGGCCAACGCTGTGCCCCATGCCGGATGCGCAGAACCTCCACACGCTCCTTGATACGGTATACAGCGATATAGGGCGTATCGGAAATGACCAACTCCCTAGTCCCTTCAACGCTGCCGGTGCGGCCGATACGAAGACAGTTCGCTAAACCCGACACCTGTTCGACGATGCGACGCACAGTACGTTCAGCCGCTGCTGGATCGTCCTGGGCGATGTGCTCACCGATGTCATTTAAGTTGCGGCGGGCACGCTGTGTCCATACGACGTCATGCATTCGGAACGAATTTGTCGATGGTCGCCTTTAGCTCTTCGGCCGTCGCGAAATCTCCAGCGTCGGCTTCTTCGACAGCCTTTCTAGTCTGCTTGTCTTGCCACGCCTGATCGCTGGCATCTTGCTGCTCCGTGACAGGTTTGATCGCCTTTTTAATGGACGGCGGCTTATTGGCTGCGTCGTTCATCCCTTGAATATATCAGATGTTGTTGATTTTGCCCAACGACCGTTGTCTCGCCCCCTCACTCCACCGTCACGCTTTTCGCCAGGTTCCGCGGCTGGTCGATGTCGCGGTCGAGGGCCAGGGCGGCGTGGAAAGCCAGCAGCTGCAGCGGCACGCTCATCAGGATGGGATCGAGTTCCGGTTCGGACTGGGGCACGGTGATGCGGTCGTCGACGGTGACCGGCAGGTCGCCGGCATGGGTGAGCGCGATGACCGGGCCGCGGCGTGCTTTGATTTCCTCGATGGCGGCGATGTTCTTTTCGAATAGCTCGTCGCGCGGCAACACCACGAAGGTCGGCGTCTCCGGCGCGATTAGCGCCAACGGACCATGCTTGAGCTCCGACGCCGGGTAGGCCTCGGCATGGATGTAGGACACTTCCTTGAGCTTGAGCGCGCCTTCCAAGGCGACCGGAAATCCGGCCGCGCGGCCGATGAAAAAGGCGTTGGTGATGCCGGCATATTTCCGTGCGACTTCGGCGATCGCCGGCTCTTGGTCGATGATCTCCCGGATCTGCTCGGGCAGCCGTTTGAGCGCCGCGATCAGGCGCCCGCCGGCGGCCGGCGACAAGTCCCGGATGCGGCCAAAATAAAGCCCAAGCAAGGCGAAGGACACCAAGGTCTGGGTGAAGGTCTTGGTCGCCACCACCGCCACCTCCGGCCCGGCATGGAGATAGACGCCGCCGTCGCATTCCCTGGCGATGGTGGAGCCAACCACATTGACCACGCCCCAGACCCGGCCGCCTTTGCGTTTGACCTCCTGCAGCGCCGCCAAGCTGTCGAAGGTTTCGCCGGATTGACTGACCACGATGTAGAGCGTATCGGTTTCGATGACCGGATTACGGTAGCGGAATTCCGAAGCCGGCTCGGCGGAAGCCGGTATGCGGGCCAAGCGCTCGATCAAGTGCGCTCCTGCGAGGCTCGAAATATAGGCCGATCCGCAGCCCAGAATCTTGATCCGCCGAACTTCCAACAGCGGCCGCGGCTCGAAGTTCAGGCCGCCGAAATGGGCACTTTGGAAGCGTTCGTCCAGGCGACCGCGCAAGGCCCGGGTAACGGCGTCCGGCTGCTCGTCGATTTCCTTGCGCATGAAGTGATCGAAGGCGCCTTTGTCATAGGCATCGGCCTGGAGGTCGATGATGGTCGCCGTCTTGGTCGTGCCAACGGCATCGAGGGTCGCGGTCCGGTAGCCTGTCGCCTCGAGCACCGCGACCTCGCCGTCATCGAGGTACACAACCTGTTGCGTATGCCGGACCAAGGCAGCGGCGTCGGAGGCCACGAACATTTCCTTGTCGCCGATGCCGAGGATGATCGGGCTGCCGTTGCGGGCGACCACGATCTTGCCCGGCTCATCGGCGGCGACGACGGCCAATCCATAGGCGCCTTCGATCGCCCGAAGCGCCTCGCTCACCGCCCCTTCCAATGTCGGCGCATCGCTGGCGGCGATCATGTGGGCGATGATTTCAGTATCGGTCTCGGAGCGAAATTCGGTGCCGCTGGCCGTCAAATGCGCCCGCAAGGCGGCGGCGTTTTCGACGATGCCGTTGTGGACCACGGCGATGCGGCCGGAGGCGTCGGTATGGGGATGGGCGTTCAGGTCGCTCGGCGGGCCGTGGGTGGCCCAGCGGGTATGGCCGATGCCGATGCCGCCCTTCAAGCGTTTCGGGCTGGCCGCCTCCAAGGGCCGGACCTTGCCTTCCGCCTTGTGGATGCGCAGCCCGCCCGGCTTGACGATGGCGACGCCGGCGGAATCATAACCACGATATTCCAACCGGTGCAGTCCCTCGAACAGGATCGGAACCGCGTCACGTTTGCCTACATAACCGACGATGCCGCACATTCTGTCGTCTCTCCCATCAACCGTAGATCAAGCGCCGGATCTGCCGCTCGCTCAAAGGCGGCGCGCTGAACCGGCGGCCGTCGAGCTCCGCCGCGATAGCCGCGAAGATCGCCGAATTGCTGAAACCCGTTGCCTTCAACTCGCCATGGCGCCGAACCACGAAGGCATCGGGCGCTTCGGAAAAGAACGCAACGACGTCGGCCACCACCCGCTCCGCTTCCCCGCGGTTCAGGCAACTCGATCGCTCCAGATGCTCAAAAAGCGAATCGATATCTTCCATGACCCCATTTTCGTCAGATTCGTCTTAATAATTCAACTATCTTGCCCGACTTCGGGCAAATAGAGATGAAACTGCGCAATTTTGTCTGCGCATCCCATCGTGTTAGCCTACGCGGTTAGCACCAAACCCGAGGAAAACCCGCATGGGATTGTTGATTGACGGTCAATGGCACGAAAACTGGTACGACACCAAAACATCCGGCGGCCGGTTCGAACGCTTCGAATCGACGTTCCGCCATTGGATCACGGCCGACGGTCGGCCGGGACCGACTGGCCGGGGCGGTTTTGCCGCCGAAGCCGGGCGCTATCACCTCTACGTCGCCCATTCCTGCCCGTGGGCCCATCGGGTGATGATCTACCGGGTGCTGAAGGGCCTGCAATCGGTCGTGTCGCTCTCCATCGCGCAAGCAGAAAAGCACCCCCAGGGCTGGACCTTTCGCGACGGCGACGGCCTGATTCCGGACACCATCAACGGCGCCCGGCATTTGCATGAGATCTACACCAAGGCCGAACCCAACTACAGCGGCCGGGTCACGGTGCCAACACTTTGGGACAAGCACCAAGACACCATCGTCAACAATGAATCCTCGGAAATCATCCGCATGTTCGACCGGGCGTTCGACGGCGTCGGCACGGGCGGCCCCGATCTATATCCAGACGCACTTGCCGCAGAGATCGACGACCTGAACGCGCTGATCTACCGCACCGTCAACAACGGCGTCTATCGCTGCGGCTTCGCCACCAGCCAGGCAGCCTACGACGACGCCGTTCGGCCGCTATTTGAAAGCCTGGACTTGCTCGAGGACCGGCTATCCCGACAACGCTATTTGGTCGGGCCTGAACCGACCGAAGCCGACTGGCGGCTGTTCCCGACACTCGCCCGCTTCGATCTCGCCTATCACGGCAATTTCAAATGCAACATCCGCCGCATCGTCGATTACCCGAACCTTTGGGCCTTTACCCGCGACCTCTACCAACAGCCCGGCATCGCCGAGACCACGGACCTGGATAAGATCAAGACCGGCTACTACACCATCGCCGCCGTCAACCCGACCGCCGTCGTGCCCAAGGGCCCGACGATCGATTTCGACGCACCGCACGGCCGCGACCGCGCTCACTAAGGCGCTGGGCGCCGGGATCGCGACCGGCCGTAACAGGCCGTCTTTCGCGTCACATATCGTTAGCGCGAATCCAGTCAGTGCTACTAGACTGAGCCGATGCCGCTAACGAGCTCCATCGCTGCCTATGATCCTCAATGGCCTCAGCGATATGAGGAAGAAGCCGCACGTCTAGCACCGATATTCGGAGCGGCTTTGATTGAAATTCAACACGTTGGAAGTACTTCAATCCCAGATCTGTCGGCCAAACCGGAGATCGATGTACTCGTTGTCGTGAACCACGACAATGTATCCGATGCCTGCACCCGCGCCTTGCGGCACTTGGGTTATCGAAGGGGCGGAGATTTGTCGCACGGGCACCATTTCTTTAAGCGCGACGTTGATGGCGTCCGAACACACAAGGTCCATGTTTGTGTAGAAGGACATCCCAAAATAGATGAAATGCTGAAATTTCGTGATCACCTTCGCACGCAGAAGGATGCCCGCGCACAATATCAAGCGCTAAAACTCAAGCTGGAGGAAGACAACACCACTGGTATAGGAGAGTATCTGGAGGGGAAGGCTCCATTTATCCAGACTGTCCTCTCGGCCATTGATTGAATGACCGACTGCTACTGTTAAACGATGTCCGATGTCTGCCGCTCCCGGCCAACGGACCGTCGATCGACTTAGCAGCGTCGCACGGCCGCGATCGCGCCTATTGAGCAAAGCCGCGTACGGTGGTCATTCGGTGCCGCTTGGTGTTATTCTTGGTGAAAATGAAGTGCCTGTGTAGCAAGCTGTGGTCGGGTCGAGGATTTGAATGACCCTGTCCACAGGCTAGGCGCAAAGCAGCGCGTATCACGGTCTAAGCGATGATGGCTCGCGAGCGGGACTACGACCACTTGCCGTGGTCGAGTGAGGCACTGATGGCGCAAGGCGATACGAATAGCGCACAGCATGGTGCGCAAAACACTGAACTTGAAGACCAACTGCATGTTGCGCTGGACAACATGCCCGGCGCGTTGGTTTATACCGACAAAGACCTCAATGTCGTGTTTTGCAACCAGCCCTTCAAAGAGATGTACGCGGCGCCGGAAAATCTGCTCCAACGCGGCCGGCCTTATCCGGATTTTTTGCGCTATTTGGCCGAGCATGGCTACTACGGCGCCGGCGATGTCGATGCTCTGGTCGCCCAACGCGTAGATAGCCTACGAAATCCGTCCGGCCAAACGTTCGAGGACATATCTCCGGACGGCCGCGTCTACCGCATTCGCCGGCATGGCGCGACGGCGGGTGGAACGGTGACCGTGATGACGGACATCACCGAACAAAAACAGGCCGAACAGGATTTGATTGAGAAAGAGGCGCAACTGCATCTGGCCCTCGACAACATGCCGGGCGCGCTGGTCTATACGGATGACGCCTTGAACGTTGTCGCCTGCAACAACCGATTTACCGAAATGTATCCCGCCCCAAAGGAACTGCTCGAACAGGGACGCCCATATCCCGAGTTTCTGCGCCACCTCGCGGAGAATGGTTACTATGGCGACGGCGACGTCGAGGCGCTCGTCGCCAAGCGGGTCGCAAGCCTGCGCCATCCGACCGGCGAAACATTTGAAGACTACACGCCAGAGGGCCGCGTCTATGGTATTCGCCGCAGTCGCGTATCGACCGGTGGTGCCGTCACTGTGATGACGGACATCACGGAACAAAAACGGGCTGAGCAGGCGCTCATTGACGCGAAGAAACGAACCGAAGAAGCCAGCAAACTGGTCACCGAAAAGAACCAAGCGCTAGAGGCAATCTCCGCAAAACTTGCCAAATACCTGTCGCCGCAAATCTACAGTTCAATCTTCAGCGGCAAGCAAGACGTGGAAATAACATCGAAGCGTAAGAAACTGACAATTTTCTTCTCGGACATCGCGGCCTTTACCGAGACTACCGATAACCTCGAATCCGAAGAACTGACAGACGTCCTCAACCACTACCTCACGGAAATGTCGGCCATCGCGCTCGAATACGGCGCCACGATCGACAAGTATATCGGCGATGCGATCTTACTTTTTTTCGGCGATCCGGAAACCAAAGGCGTTAGCGAAGATGCCAAAGCCTGCGTCTTGATGGCTCTGGCGATGCAGCGCCGGATGCGCGAGCTTGAGCACGAATGGCGCAACCGAGGCCTGGAACGACCGTTTCGCATTCGCATGGGCATATGTACCGGGTTCTGCACGGTCGGCAATTTCGGCAGCCGCGATCGAATGGACTACACCATCATCGGCAACGAAGTGAATTTGGCCGCACGCCTGGAAGCGGCCGCTGAACCGGGCAGTATCCTATTGGCCCATGAGACGAACTCTCTGGCGCAAGACATCGTCCTGACCGAAGAGCAGCCGCCAATGACGGTGAAAGGCTTCGTGCGACCGATCACCAGCTACAAGGTCGTCGGCAGCTATGACGATCTCGTCGATCAAGGCCGGGTCGTGCTGAAGGAACGGGACGGGCTGCGCGTTCTCGTCGACCTGACGAAACAAAACAAATTGGAAGCGATTGCGGCTTTGGAAGACGTGCTGTCGCAGTTGAGAGACTAACACCTGTCGATCCGCCCTACCCAAGCTCGTTCTCCAGCGCCGCCAAGCGTCGGCTGAGGAAGCGTCGGTCGGCAGCGTTGTCGGTTAATTCCAGGGCGCGGGCATAGGCGGCACGGGCGGCGGCGTGCTTGCCGGCGCGGCGGCAGAGGTCGGCGCGGGCGGCGTGGTAGGGTTGGTAACTATCCAGATCGGCATAGGCTTCGAGTACGACCAGGGCGGCGAGGCCAGCCTCGGCGCCCTCGGCATGGGAAAGCGCGACGATGCCGTTCAATTCGATTACTGGCGAGGGCTGGACCGCATGGAGCTTGCCGTAGAGGTCGGTGATTTCATGCCAGTTCGTCGCCTGGTAGCTTTCTGCGCTGGCATGGACCGCGGAAATCGCCGCCTGAATTTGATAGGGACCGGCTGCGCCTTGCGCCAACACGGCGCGCAACAAGGCTACGCCTTGTTTAATTTTGCCATGATCCCAAAGCGTACGGTCTTGATCCTCCAGGGTGATCAGATCGCCATGCTCGTCGGCCCGAGCCGGGCGCCGGGCATCATGCAACAGCATCAGCGCCAACAGGCCGCCGGCTTCCGGTGCCTCCGGCGCCAACGCCACGAGGATTTGGCCCAAGCGAATGGCTTCCTGACAGAGATCGGCGCGGGTCGGATGATCGCCGGAGCTTGCCGCATAGCCTTCGTTGAAAATGAAATAGACCACGGCCAACACCGAGACGAGCCGCTCCGGCCAAAGCTCAGGCGGCGGCACCCGGTAAGGAATCCTGGCCGCCTTGATCTTGCGTTTGGCGCGGACGATCCGTTGCGCCATGGTCGCCTCACCGACCAGGAAGGCGCGGGCAATTTCCGGCGTCGTCAGGCCGCCGAGCGACCGCAGGGTCAGGGCCACGCGGGCGGCCTCGGGCAAGGCCGGGTGGCAGCAGGTAAAGATCAGCCGCAGGCGTTCATCGGGGATGGTTTCGTCCATACTATCGTGCTCGTCGGTTGCGGCGTGGCCGTCGGTCAGCGCTTCGATGGCGGCGAGCTTGCTGGCGTAGTTCGTGTCGCGGCGAAACCGGTCGATTGCCTTGCGCCGCGCGGTTTGCAGCAGCCAAGCGCTTGGGCTCCGCGGCAGGCCGGCAGTCGGCCAGTGGGTCAGCGCCGCGATCACCGCGTCCTGCAGCACGTCTTCGGCCAGTTGAAAATCGCGCCAGTCGGCCACCAGGATCGCCAGGACCCGGCCCCATTCTTCGCGGACGACCCGGTCGATGGCCGCCCGCGATATGTCCGATTGTGGCTTGGTAATCCCAGACCTCGCGTTCAGTCGAATACCTTGATCGGCCGAATCTCGATGCAGCCGTAGCTCGCGCCGGGAATTTTTGCCGCGTATTCAATGGCTTCGTCAAGGTTCTTGCAATCCAAGATGTAGAAGCCACCGAGCTGTTCCTTGGTCTCGGCGAAGGGCCCGTCGGTCACCTGGTTCTTACCGTCGACGACCCGCACCGTGGTCGCCGTGTCGGTCGCCTCCAACGCATCGCCGGCGACCATCGCGCCTTTTTCGCGCGCCTCTTCGGAGACCGCGAAATAGCCTTGCATGATCTTGCCGAAGTTGGGGTCGTCCGGACTGGGTTCTTTGTTCTGGTCGGTGTAGATCAAGAACATATACTGCATTGTGGTCTTCCTCCGTTGCGTTGAGACGCTGCGCCTTCACCCGATAGACGAACTGCGGCGACGTGTTTCGACACCGGGTTCATATTTTTTCGCGCACCATCACGAAAAGATAGAGCGCGCCGAACAACAGCGGCTGGTGCAGCATGTAAACAACCAGGCTGCGGCGACCGGCGAAATGCAGCACGCGTGACACCGGGTCCGACGGCCGCCAGTGCAGAAACTTCTGCATCCGGCCGTCACCGATGATCAATCTGCCGGCCACCATGCCGAGCAAGGGCATGGCGAACCACGGCAGGAACGGCACGTAATCCACCGACAACGGCGGTGCCGGGTTGAGACCGAGCCACAGCAACCAGGATGCGCCGAATGCCGGGCCGGTCAACAACACCGGCGCCGCAAAACAGAGCACGGCGAGGCCAAGCAGTACGACGGTCGGCAGCGGCAACACCACCACCGCGACGACGCTCGCCAAAGCGATGTGATGCAGGATGCCGAAAAAGATGTAGCTCGCCGGGTCGACCCAATAGGTCGCCGCCGAGACCAGAGCGGCGCAGGCGACGACCAGGCCAAGGCGGCGCAAGAAAACCCTGAGGCTTCGGCCACGCTCCGCCGCCAAAACCTGCGCCAACCCGGTCACCGAGAGAAACATCGTGACGATGATGCTGGCAAACCAACGCCAGGCCGGATCCTCCCAGACGCGAAAATCGGCCAGGTGGAAAAAGCTCAAATCCCAGGAAAAATGATAGACGATCATCAAACCGATGGCGACGCCGCGCACCATGTCGACCGGCGCGTAGCGCCCGCGGACCGGGGCCGAGGCAGCCGCCGTCACCTTGTCTCACCCCTCGTCGTCGCGGGTGACCCGCGCGGAGCTCGATTGCTGACCGGTCGAGCCGGCATTGTAGCCGGCGAAGTTCTGAAACCGGCCACCGGCGCCGCGGCCCCACAGGTTCGGACCCTGGGCCATGAGGCCGCCGTCGACCGTGAGGCACTCGCCGGTGACGAAAGCTGAATCGTCGGAGGCGAGGTAAAGCGCCGCGGCGGCGATATGTTCGGGCCGCCCCGGCTCGGGCCAGGGCTGCTTCGCCATCATTTCAGGCACCACGGTGTCGGGGTCGTCGGGCCGGAGCAACGGCGTCCAAACGATGCCCGGCGCGATCGCATTGACGCGGATATGCGCTTCGGCCAGTTCCATGGACACCGTCTTGGTGAGATTGATCACCGCGGCCTTGGCGGCCGAGTAACAGGTCGGGCCGGCGCCGCCGTTGATGCCGGCGATCGACGCCGTCGAAATGATCGAGCCGCCCTCGCCCTGACGCTTCAGAATACGCGCGCCATGCTTCATGCCGAGGAAGACGCTGCGAAGCAACACGGCGACCGTCTGGTCCCAGTCGGCGACGTCGAGCTGGTCGATCGGCCCAAAGACGCCGCCGATGCCGGCATTGTTGAAGACGCAATCGAGCCGGCCGAAGCGTTCCACCGCCAACCCCAGCAAAGCTTCGATGTCAGCCTCTTCGGCGACGTCGGTGGCCTGATAAGCGATCCGATCCGACCAATCGCGTTGGCCGGCCAGCGCCACCGTCTCGGCCGCCGTTTCCTCGTTCAGATCGCCGATCACGACCCGGGCGCCTTCTTCGATAAAGCGTAGCGCCGTCGCCCGTCCCATGCCGCTGGCGCCGCCGGTCACCACCGCGACCCTGCCATCCAATCTTCCGCTCACCGCACTCTCCAAAAAACTCGTTGATGGTTCCGTTGCGGGAGATCCTAGCGAGCCCCCGTCAGCGGCACAATCGCCGCGCCCGGCGATCGACTTCCCTGAATGCGCCAAATCACATAGAATCGACCCATTGACTAGGGAGACCACAACCATGGCAATCGCGGAACCACAAGTGCCGTTTTCGACCGTGCCGGAAGGTGCCGCAACTGGCCCGGCGGCCTGGCTCGGTTCGGACATGGCGACGCGCGACGACTGGATTTACGCGCTCGACGGTTTGGAATTGGCGGAAATCGATACCGCCCTCGATGGACTCCACAAAGCCGGCCGAAAGGCACCCGACTTTGCCGCCGACGCCTTTGTGCTACCGATATTGTCGGGCCGACTGGCCCAAGTCCGACGGACTCTCGAAACCGGCGCCGGCCTGGCGTTGTTGCGCGGCATCGACGCACAACGCTATGACGAGGCGACGCTGCGCAATCTCCTATGGGGCCTCGGCTGCCATCTCGGCACGGCCTTGCCGCAGAGCGCCGAGGGAGAGATCATCGGCGTGGTCCGCGACGAGGTCCGGGCGCTCGGCGACGTATACCAGCCCTGGACCAAGCCGCGCGCCGGCGACGACCCGCTGACCTCGCGCGCCAAGGCCCGTTCCAACGGCCCGCTCCGCTTCCACTCCGACCGCTGCGACATCCTGGCGCTGCTCTGCGCCCGCCAGGCCCAGGCCGGCGGCGTCAACCGGCTGGTCAGTTCCGTCGCCGTCTACAACACCATCCGCCAGCGCCGTCCGGACCTCGCCCAACTGTTGACCGCGGACTATCCGCGGAGCCGCGAGGGCGAGGAAATCGGCGGTGAGGACTTGGTCTACCACATGCCGGTATTCGCCAGCTGGCACGGCCATTTCACCAGCCACTATTCCCGAACCTACGTCGAAGCCGCCGCCCGCTTAGACCGCATTCCGGACCTGACCGCGGCGCAGGACAAAGCCCTCGACATGCTGGCCGACGTGGCGCTGGAATTGTCGTTCGAATACCGCCTCCAACCCGGCGAGCTTTTACTGCTCAACAACCACGTGCTCTACCACGCCCGCAGCGCCTACGAAGACGGCAACGCCGGCGACGACCGCCTGCTGCTGCGGCTTTGGCTGGCGCACGCCGACAGCCGGCCCTTGCCGCCGGGCTTCGATGTGCTCTGGGGCGATTGCCGTGCCGGCCAGGTGCGGGGTGGTATTCGGCCGGCGTGATGGCCCGTGGCCGTGCCAGCGCGCGAGCGTTTTCGCTGAATAGGCCAGTACGTTGAATTATTTAGAAATCATCGCTGATCGAGCAGGCCAGAACCCGCATCATCCGGCCATAGTGGATGGTGAAAAGCAGCTAACCTACAAAGACCTGATCGGCCGCGTCGGCGCCGCGGCGGCGCGGTTGGCGAAAATCGGCGTCCGGCCGAAGGACTTGGTCGGCTTGCGGCTGCGCGACCACGGCGACCACTTTGTGGCGATCCTGGCGCTTGGTCAGCTCGGCGCCGCGTCGGTGTCGCTCGACTGGCGTTCGCGCCCGGCCGAAACGGCCCGCCTGGTGGCCCGCCTCGGCTTGAATATCGTCATCGTGGAATCGGGAGACCGATCGATCGACGGCGCCAATAGCTTCATGGTGAGTGAGATTATTCGCGACGGCGATGACCCGATTTTCAGTGACACTTATGTCGATGCCACCGATCTGCCGTTCAAGATCAGCCTGTCGTCGGGAACTACCGGCGAGCCGCGCGGCGTCGCCGTAACGCACCGTCAGTACGCGCATCGTTGGTTGATGAATTATGCCAACATGGGTCCATGGGAGCAGCAGGCACGCATTCTGACAACGTTGCCAATTTGCTTCATCGGCGGCAGAAATTTTCCGTTTTTCTGTTTGTGTTCCGGCAAAACATTGGTCATGCATCCGACATTGTATTCGCCGGAAGAATTGGTCGACGCTATCCATCGCCTCAAGATCACCTCTACGTTGATGGGACCGACCACAATCCGCGCGCTGCTGGACTTGGCGCCGGAGGAAGGTCACTTGCTGGCCGACCTGAATCCGTTGACCGTCGGCACGGCGACGTTATACGCGCATGAAAAACACGCAATCGTCCGTCATTTGAGCCCGCATTTCTTCGAGAATTATTCGACATCCGGGACCGGAAACATCACCCGCCTGCTGACCGCCGACTTAAAGCACAAGGCCGACAGCGTCGGCAGACCGAGCGTCACCTTGGATGCCCGGATCGCCGACGGCGCCGGCAACACGCTGCCCGTAGGCGAAACCGGATTGATCTGCGTGCGCGGCCCCTCGGTCCCAAGCGACCCGGAAACCGCCTTTTTCGGCTACAGCGAGGCGGAGGCGATAGAGACGCTCCGCGACGGCTGGTTCTATCCCGGGGAATTGGGCGCGTTCGACCAGGACGGCTTCCTCTACATCAAAGGCCGGGCAACCAACGTCATCATACGCGGCGGTGCCAACATATACCCCGAAGAAGTCGAAAAGGTGCTGTTGGCGTTGCCCGAGATCAAAGACGCCGCCGTCATCGGCCAACCGTCCGACCAGCTCGGCGAAACCGTTGCCGCCTTCATCGTCGGCGGCGAAGATCTCGACATCGACGCGGTCAAACGCCACTGCCGCCAGGAACTCACCACCTACAAAGTGCCGGAAAGCATTACCGCGGTGACGGAGTTGCCGAGAACCACCTCGGGTAAGATTTCGAAAAAGGATCTCCTGCAGCAGTGAAACTGCGCAGTCCCGCCACCTCAATTCTCCAAAATCCGCTGCTGAAACTCTTCCGTCGAATTACTGCGTGGGAACGCTGTCTCCGGCACCGGCAGGTCGAGGAACCGGCAGAGCGGCGCCCAGCCTTCGGCGACGTCGAAGACCAGCAGCCGGTCGGCGGGGACGTCGCGGCGGACGGCATCGATATTGCGGCGGTAGGCCGCCAGGACCGAGTCGCGGTCGTCGATGTTGCCGCCGAACACTGTGTCCAGGATCAATTGCCGGGTCATGGCGCGGGTCGCCATGCGTTCGGGCTCGACTTCTTCGCGGGGGCTATTCATCACCTGGAAAATGGTGCTGGAGATGCTTTTGTACCATTTGTCTTCGTCGCGCAGGGTCAGGATGACCTTGGCGTCGGGATAAGCGGCCGCGAGTTGCGGCCAGAAATGTGCCGTCGGCCAATCGACGGCGGAGCGGAAGCCGGTGAATACTTCGTTCCAATCGACGGCCTTGCCGTCCAGGGCGGCCTGCCAGTGGCTGGCCCGGGCCGGGTCTTGGATCAGTTCGAGCATGTGGTAGCACGGGCCGAGGCCGAGCTGTTCCAGCGCCGCCTTTAGCGACAGGGTGCCGGTGCGCCCGAAGCCGGCGCCGATGACTTGCAGTGGCATGAAATTTTCCTTTTTGACGATCACTTATTCCGGATAGCCTGCTTGGGCCATGCGGTGCAAGTAGCGATCCCGGTCTTCGGTGAATTGATAGCCGTGCCGGGCCGCCGCGCTCGCCGCGGAAAAGCCGCGAACCTTGGTAAGATACTCTTGCGCGATTTTGCGCGCCTCGGCCTCGCGGCCGGCGGCCACCAGGGCGACACTGAGGCGGAACTTAGTCAGGCCGCGCAGTCGGCCGACTTTTTTGTATTCCGATATCGCCGCGTCGGGCTGATCCAGCTCGAGCCGCAAGGTGCCCATGGAATCGTAGAACCAGTCGGTGAATTTCGGATTGAGCCTCATTGCCGCCTCGACTAGCCGCACGCCTTCCTCGGCCCGGCGCATGCAGCCCAGCAAGGTCGCCTTGTGCACCATGACGTCGTAGTCGTTGGGATTGAGCGCCAAGGCCCGGTCGTGCAGCAGCACCGCTTGGTCGTGGTGACCCTGGAACCAGCTCACCATGCCCAACGTGTGATGGCAGGTATAAAGATTGTCGTCGAGATCGAGGGCGCGGCGTGCCATGGTTTCGGCCTTGGCCAACGCCGCCTCGCCATCGGCCTCCCAGCCCATGCGATAGCCCAGAATATAGGTCCAGGCGATGCTGATATGGGTCCGGCAGTAGTTCGGATCGAGGGCGAGCGCCTGTTCGTAAAGGTCGCGCGCTGCCAGGTTGGATTTAGGATTGAAACCGCGCCAGACCTTCAGGCCTTTGAGGCGCAACTCGTAGGCCCGGGCGCTGGATGAATCGACGTCGCCGACGCGGTTGCGCTCCTCGGTATCGACCTGGCCCGACAAGGTTGCCGCGATCGCAGTCACCAGATTGTCTTGCACCGAGAAATCGTCGTTCAAGTCGAAGCCATAGCGATCGGCCCAGAGATGCCGGCCGCCGTCGCACAGCACCAGCTGACAGTTCAATCGAATGCCTGTGCCCGCTTGCCGCAAGCTGCCTTCCAATACGTAGCGCGCGCCGAGTTCCGCGCCGACCTGATCGACGGTGACCGACCGGTTTTTGTAGGTGAACATGGTGTTACGGGCAACCACGTCGAAATTGGCCTGCCGCGAAAGCTCGGTGATGATGTCTTCGGTCAGGCCATCGGCGAGGCCGCGCGCCGAGGCCTCGGCGGTGAAATCATCGAACGGCAGGACCGCGATCAGCGGCTTGTCGCTGCGCTCGAAACGCCGCTCGTACTGACCGGTATCGGCGCCGGGCGGCGGCATCGGCTGGCGCGCCAGCGGGGCCGGCTCGACAGGCGGCTCATCCGGCACCCTCGCCGGCATCGGCGGCATGGTAACGCCGTGGGCCGCCGCCGTCTTTGCTTGCTGTTTGCCCTCGGCGGTGCGGCCGAGCCGCGACAATAATCCGATCACGGCGGCATGCGCCGCTTCCTTGCCGGGATCGCGCTCGGCCCAGGTTCGGGCATGGCGCAGTGCGCCCTCGGTATCCTGATCGAGGCGATCGATCAGGCAGGCATATAACCGCCCGAGCCGATCGTTGGCGGAATCCCGCTCGGCCACCAACCAGGCCTGAAAGGCGTGCATGTCCGGCAAGTCCAGGCCGTCCAGAAACGGCCCGCGATCGGCCGCCGCCAGGTGTTCGAGCGCCGCGGTTTCCAGGCTGTCAAAACCGCGCGCCGCGGCCCGAGCCAGCCGCTCGACGTCGCTGATGACACCTTGGGCCTCGAACCGGACCGTTTGCCGATCGGCAACGATACGGGTGGTCTGTTCGTCATCAACCAGCGGCCGGAGCCGCGACAGGCTCCAGCGCAAAGCGCCGCGCGGATCCTCGGAGACGTTCCAGAGCATTTCCGACAGCCGGTCGCGCTGATGGCTGCGGCCGGTAACGGCGAGAAAGGCGAGCAGCGCCCGGCTCTTTTTCGATGGCGGCAGTACCACCGGCTGGTCGCCGCGCGTGAGGGCCATCGGGCCCAGCATGCTAAGGCCCAAGGGCTCGACCGCCGGGGCTTGGATGTCGCCATCCGCGCCACGCCAGCGATGGATGCGGATCGGACGGGCGATGTTGTGGAGCCGGCTCTCGCCTTCATCCTCGAACGCGGCGCAAGCCGAGCCATCCAATTGGTTGAAGACATCGCCCGAGATCAGGATCGAGCCGGGTGCCGCCTTGGCTTCCAGGCGGGCGGCGATGTTGACGCCGTCGCCGAAGACGTCCGGTCCGGCAATGACCAAATCACCCAGTGTAATGCCGATCCTGAGCACCATGTCAGGGCCGGCGGGCCGCGCGGCGCGGCGATTGGCCATGCGTTGCTGGATTTCCACCGCGGCCTGGACGGCGCTGACCGCGCTCTCGAACTCGATAATCATGCCGTCGCCGGCCGACTTCACCACGCGGCCGCCATGGGCGCCGATCACCGGGTCCCAAACCTCGGCCCGGTTGGCCCGAAGTGCTGCCAACGTGCCGTCGAGATCCTGTCCCATGAGCCGGGAATAGCCGGCGACGTCCGCGGCCAGCACCGCCGCCAAGCGTCGTATGACCCCATGTTCGGACATAAGCGGAACATAGTTACAAATGACCCACTGGGCAAATGACGCCTGGCCTCCTTCGGGGTGGATTTGGCGGCTGGCGCAAATGGCGCGATACTTGCCCTGTCCCCATGTCTCAAAGGAGCGATCATGCAGCGTGTTTTGATCACAGGCGCCGCCGGCGACATCGGCAGCCGGTTGCGGGCCTTGCTGGCCGGCCGCTATCCGGTGCTGCGGCTTTCCGACGTCAAGCCCCTGGATCCGGCCGGCGCGAATGAGGAAGTCATGACCACCGACCTTGGCGACTTCAGCGCCGTCGAGGCGCTCTGCCAAGGCGTCGACGGCATCGTCCATCTCGGCGGTATTTCGGGCGAAAGCGACTGGGCGTCGATCCTGGATGCCAACATCGTCGGCACCTACAATTTATTCGAGGCGGCCAAGCGCCAAGGCGTGAAACGCGTGGTGTTCGCCTCATCGAACCATGCGATCGGCTTCTACCGCCGCGATCAGGTGATCGGCAGCGACGTCACCCCCCTGCCCGACAGCCGCTACGGCCTATCGAAGGCGTTCGGCGAGTCGCTCGGCGCGCTCTACGCCCACAAATACGGTCTGGAGGTGTTCTGCATGCGGATCGGCAACATCACCGATCAGCCGGTCGACAAGCGCCGGCTTAGCATCTGGGTGAGTCCGCGCGACTTAGCGGCGCTGGTCCAAATTGGTTTGGAGCACCCCGCCGTCAAATACGAGATCGTCTATGGCGTCTCCGACAACGCCCGCAGTTTTTGGGACAACGGAGCCGCCGAGCGGCTCGGCTACCGGCCGCAAGACCGGGCCGAGGACTTTGCCGAGGCGGTGCTGGCCAAAGAGCCTGCCAACGCCGCCGATGACGTGACCGAGATCTATCAAGGCGGCACCTTCGTGACCGCCGAGCAAGGCGGCAATCCGAACCAACCGCCGCCAAAGTCTAAGGATTAAGACCAATGACCACGACCAAAATCGCCGGCGCCGCCTGGGTCGCCGCCTGGGATGCCAACGCTGGCCAACATGTCTATTTGCGCGATGTGGACGTCGCCTTTCGAGACGACCGCATCATCCATGTCGGCGACGGTTTTGATGAACCGGCAGACACTATCGTCGACGGCAGCGGGCTGTTCGTGCTGCCCGGCCTGATCGACGTCCACAGCCATCCGTCGACCGAACCGGCAGCCCGCGGCATCCGCGAGGAACATGGCGTGCCGGAGCAGTTTATGACCGGACTGTTCGAACGCTTGCAAGCCTTCCATCTGGATGCCGACGGCCAGCGCGCCGGCGCCGAACTGGCGTTGGCCGACTTGCTGTGCTCCGGCGTCACCACCGTGGTCGATTTCATGGCGCCCTATGACGGCTGGATCGATTTGTTGGCGCGGAGCGGACTGCGCGGCTATGCGGCGCCGGCCTACGCCTCGGCGCACTGGGGCATGACGGCGCCGCAGCAGTTGGTCTATCACTGGGACGAAGCGGCGGGCCGCCAGGGCTTTGAGGCAGCGCTCGCCGTCATCGAGGCCGCCGCCAACCATCCATGCGGCCGCTTGGACGGCATGTTCGCGCCGGGACAGATCGACACCTGCACCGAGGAGTTGCTGCGCGACAGCCTGGCCGAGGCGCGCCACCAGGGCCGGCGCATCACCACCCATGCCTCGCAAAGCGTGCTGGAGGTGCGCGAGATCATCCAGCGCCACGGCGTCACGCCGGTGCAATGGGCAGCCGAGATTGGCTTGGTCGGGCCGGACGTAATCCTCGCCCATGTGATCTTCATCGACAGCCATTCCTCGATCCACTGGCACACGCGCCGCGACCGCGATCTGTTGGCGGAGACCGGCACCACCGTCGCCCATTGCCCGCTGCCCTTCGCGCGCTATAGCGAGGTGTTGGAGGATTTCGGCGACTACCGCGGCGCCGGGGTACGCCTTGCCATGGGCACCGACACCTTCCCCCACAACATGCTGGAGGAAATGCGCTTCGCCGGCATTTTGGGGCGAATCGCCGCCAAGAACGTGCTGGCCTTGAGCGGTGCCGACCTGTTGCACGCGGCGACCATCGCCGGCGCCGAAGCACTCGGCCGCGACGATATCGGCCGCATCGCTGTCGGTGCCAAGGCCGACCTGGTGCTGGTCGATACGACCCATCCGGCGATGATGCCGGCCCGCGATCCGCTCCGCAGCCTGATCTATTCGGCGGCGGAACGGGCGGTGCGCGATGTCTATGTGGACGGCCTTCAAGTTGTCGCGGGCGGCCGCGCCGCCCATTTGGATCCGGTCGAGGCTGCCGGCCGTTTGGCCGACGCGCAGGGCCGCATGATCGCGGAGGTGCCGCGCTTAGACTACGCCGGACGCACGGCGGATCAGATCGCGCCGCTCAGCCTGCCGCTCGGCTAAGCCCGCGGCGCTCCGTCGGCAACAGCAGGGCCAAGCCGCACATCACGGCGCATAAGAGCGCCAGCACGCCAAACAGCCAGACATGGCCGTCGAAGCGGCCATAGGCTACGGCGATCAGGGCGACGCCGACCGGCGCGGCGCCGAAGCCGAGGATGTACTTCAGACCGTAGAACAGGCCGCGATTGCGCTTCGGCGAATAGCGCGCCACCAGGACATTTTCCGCTGGCCCGGAGAGTTCGAGCGCCACCAAAATAGCCAAGCCGACCAGCGGCACCGACAGGCCGCTCGCCTGGGTCGCGACCAGCAGGGCCATGCCCTTGATCCCGAAACTGAAAGCGAATACCGACCGTGCGGAGAGCCGGTCGGCAAGCCAGCCGCCGGCCAGTTGCGACACGGAGGCCAGTCCCCATGTCGCCGACACGATCGCGCCGAGGCCGAGAATACCGCCGCCGAGATCGGCGGCGATGGTCTGTTCGTACCACTTCGGCAGTACCGTGCCGAGTGACTCGAACAACACGCCGCCGGCGAACATGGTGAAGGCCAGCACCAAACCGGCGCGGATCAGGACACTCGTGCCAGGCGTCGCTTCGGCTTCGACAGAGTCCGCCGTGTCATCGGCAACCGCGGCCCCGCCGCCGGCCACACGAAACCGCCCGGACAGCAGCAAGCCGGCCAGCAAGATGCCGGCACCGACGGCGATGGCGCCCGGCAGGATGAAGGCAAGGCGCCAACCCTGGAGCCAGATCAGGCCGCCGCCGACAATACCGACCAAGGCGACGCCGATCGAGCCGAACCAGCCGACCAGGCCGAGCACTCGGCCGCGGCGGCCCGGCGCCACGGCACCGACGACCCAAGACAAGCCGACTGGATGATAGATCGCGCCGAACAGGCCGAGGCCGATCAGCCCGGCCTGCAAGGCCGCCGGCCCCGGTGCCAACCCGCAAAGCAGCGCGGCGGCGCCGGCGCCAAGGAAGAAAACCACCATCATCGGCCCGGGTCCGACCCGGTCACCGAGCCAGCCGGCAACCGGCGCGCCGAAACCGATCAGTGCGGCGCCCCAGGCCCAGAGTGTGATCAACTGATCATAGGCAAGGCCCCAGGCCGCGGGCAGCGCCAGAACGATGACCGCATAGAGGCCGACCAGGACATGGAAAAACGCATGGCCCGCCGCCGCGAAGGCGACGATGAGACCTGCGCCATCGTTTTCGCTACTTCGGAAGCGCATGTCCCGGCAGCATGACAACGGTCGTCATCAACAGCGGTATGGCGAGTTCCTGCTTCGGGTAGGCCTTGCCGAGCTCGCCCGAGCCCAAGAACGACATCAGCTCTAGTTCGGGTTTGGACGCCGCCATGTCGCCGCTATCGAGATCGACAGCGGATACCGGGACCGGCAGGTAATTCTCGTTGCCGAGCGCCACGCCTTCGATGACGAAGTAGTGCACCAACCCAGTCTTGGGGTCGACCAGCATGCTCCGAACTTTACCGGCCCCGGTGTTGCCGTAGTCATAAAAATTCTTATCGATTAGGCCACCACGGGTGACTTGTACCAGCCCCGCCGGCGGTTCGCTCGGCTGCAGGCCCCAAATCTTTGTGTCGGCGTCGTAGCGCATGGATTTCGGCTTCATCGCCTGAGGCGACTTAGCCAATTCGTTGCCCGACGGCACTAAGACCATCTGACCGCCCGGCACGTTGTAGAAAATCGAAGTCTGCTTCAAGGTCTCGGTATAAGCATCCGCCTGCACGCCGCTCGCCGATAGCGCCCAAACAAAAGGCACCAAACCGACCACTAAGACCCAAGCCATCATGCGATTTACAACCAGCATCTTCCGCCTCCTCAGACCAAGTTTTTATTAACACCACGTCCGGGGGATTATAGGGCGTATGCGGGAGAATGGTATCCTTGGTTGAATTTGGGACGCTAGCGCACCCCCTCGCCTATATCACCCCGTCCTGCCTAAGCGCCGCGATCTCGGCTTCGTCGAGGCCAAGCCAGTCGCCGTAGATTGCTTGGTTGTGTTCGCCGATCCTGGGATGCGGCGTTGGTTTGGTTGGCGGCGTGCCGTGGTAGCGGAGCGGGCTGGAGGGCAGCACCACCTCGCCGAAATCGGGATGGTTGATGCGGGCCAGCATGCCGCGTTCGTGCATATGGGCGTCGTCGACGACCTCGGCGAGGTCGCGGACCGGGGCCGAAGGGACGTGGTTGTCGCGGGTCACCTGGAAGATCTCAGCCCGGGTCAGCGGGCTGGCCCATTCCTGGACCAGTTGGTCGGTCGCCTCCAGGTTCTCGACCCGGGCGGCGTTCTCAATAAAGCGCGGATCGTCAGCCAGGTCGGTGCGGCCCATGACTTTGAGCAGGTTCTGCCAATGGCTTTCCTTGACGCAGATTACCGCAATATGGCCGTCGGCACAGGCATAGACGTTGTAAGGCGCGATCGCCAAGCCGCCATGGCGGTTGCCGGTCCGGGGCGGCGCCGCGCCGGCCATATCGTGCAGCATGCCGAGATTCGAAGTAAGCGAGGGAAACACCGCCTCCTGCATCGCCACCTCGGCGATCCGGCCGCGGCCGGTGCGTTCGCGTTCGAAGAGCGCGGTCATCACGGCGCCATAGAGGTGGATGCCGGCAAGGAAATCGGCGATCGCCGGGCCGGCCTTCAGCGGCGGTCCATCGGGCAGGCCGGTCACCGACATCACCCCGGACACCGCCTGGACGGTCAGATCCATGGCCAGGCTGTTCTTGTCCGGCCCACTCAAACCGAAGCCGCTGCCCGAGGCATAAATCAGCCGCGGATTGGCGGCCATTAGAACCTCGGCGCCGCAGCCCAGGCGGTCGAGCACGCCCGGCGCGTAGTTTTCGAGCAGCACGTCGGCACGGCGCACCATGTCGACCAGCAGGGCACGGCCCCGCTCGGTCTTAAGGTTCAAGGTCACCGCCAGCTTGCCGGAATTCAACAGCGCAACGGGAAACGAAGCACCGAGGCCGACGCGCTCGCGGCGCCTGAGCGGCTCGCCTTCGAGGGGTTCGACTTTGATCACGCGGGCACCGGCCATGGCCATCAGCAGGGTCGCATAGGGACCCTGATAGATCTGGCCGAGATCGACCACGGTGACACCCGTCAACGGCCCCGGCCGCGCCGCGTCACCTGCGTCCGCCATCGCTTCCGGTTCACTCACCCTATGTCTCCTTCGCCTTATCCAAGCGTGATTGCGATTGCCCAACAATAATCGGCACCTAGGGGAACACAATGGCCGCGGCGAAAAACAAAATTGACAGCGCCAATCCCAGTATACTAAAATTTTAGTATACTGGGATTTGAGGCGAAAACAGTGACGCGATTGTTGATTATGTGGCTGTTGGCGGAAAGGCCGGTGCACGGCTATCGCATTGCCAAGATCCTGTCGGCGCCGGCGCTGGCCTATTGGTTCCATGTGGAAGATGCCTCGATCTATTCGATGCTGCGCACTTTGGTGAAAACCGGCCTTGCCCGGATCGAGCCGGAGGAAGAAGCCGGCCGCGCCCGGCCCCGCACCCTTTATCGCATTACCCGGGCTGGCCGCGCCGCGCTACGGGCGGGATTGGAAGCGGCGTGGCGCGACCACCACCCTGACAACAGCCCATTTCCGGCGGCCCTGGCGGCTATCGACGAACTCGAAGAACCGGAGATCACGGCGCTGGCCGAAGCACGCCTCGCCATGCTGTGCGCCCGACGCCGCGATCTCGACACCCACGCGGCCGGCGCGCCGTCCGCCCTGCTGGCCCGCCGGGAAGCCGCCCTGTTGGGTGCGGAAATCGCCTGGCTGGAATCCGAACAAGCACGCCAACGAAGGAGAGACACACATGACTGAACCCCAAGTCGACACCCAAGTGATCGCCAATCTGGTGATCCGCAACGGCGCCGGACACGTGCTGTTCGTGCAATATGACCCCGAGGATCCGCGCTGGTGGCTGCCCGGCCAGGATGTCGAACCTTTCACCCATCCGGACGACGCGGCCAAGGCAGTGCTGGCCGACCTCGGCGGACTGACCGCACTATCCTCCACGCTCGCCTTCGTCGAGTCCTTTCGCGGCCGGCGCGGCTGGCATCTCGCCTTCCATTACGATGTCCGGGTCGATAAGAGTCCAACCGGCACGCAGCCAACGCAATGGTTCGATCCCGCCGAGTTGCCGAAGACGGCGCACGGCGGGTGGGAAAAATCGGTCGTTAAGCGGGTCGTCGACGGATAAGGGGGTCGGATATCGACTTTCGTGTTAATCTCGGCGAGACTGTCGCGTACGGAGATTGGCACTCGACCATGTCGGAAAGATTCAGCGATGCGCAAATCCGCACCCGGTTTCGGCGGGACTATTATGCAAAACTCGGGTCACTGATCGCGCCGGAATTCGCGGCCCTGCTCTACGATCATGTCACGGCCCGCTGTGAAGGCGTTTCCGGCTCGGGTTCAAAATTAGCAGGCTTGGAAGACGTGGCCGAGGGCTACGCCGACCCGTCGATGGAGCACCTGTTGCGCGGTGTTTTGCCCTGCGTCGAAATCTTGACGGGTCTCGAACTCTCGCCCACCTATTCGTTTTTTCGCCTGTACCGGCGCGGCGGCATCTTGCCGCCGCACCAGGATCGCGAGGCCTGCGAGATCGGCGTAAGCGTGCACCTTGGTCAAAGCGGCAACCATCCTTGGCCACTTTGGGTGAAAGGCCCGAACGGCCAAAGCGCCGTTGACCTTGGGCCCGGCGAAGCATTGATCTACCGCGGTATCGAATGCCAGCACTGGCGCGAAGCCCTGGCGGAAGATCAATACGCGCAGATCTTTCTGCATTACGTCGACAAGAACGGACCGTATCGTGAATGGCGTTTCGATAAACGAGCTTCGCTTGGCATCGGCGACCCGACACCGGCGCAGTGATGCAGCCAACCGAAATATCCGAGCAATGCAAAGTCGACTTTTCCGTTGTCTGCACGGACGTTAATGCCTATGTCGACTGGCAGTGCGAGTTCCAGGAGCATACCTGGAACGAGGTCGGACAATCCGGTGAACTGCTCCGTCTGGTCACATGCCCGCCATCACAACGGTTGCCAAAAAGCCGCCACGCCCGCGTCATCAGGATCGCCGAGAAGAGCGACCGAACGGGCGGCTACATTGCCTTTGAACGCCTATTCGCTTTACGGGACTGGCTAAAACGAGACCGGCCAGACGGATCCGTGCTGATCTTGGATCCGGATTGCATATTTCGCGCGCCGGTCATCCGAGGGGCCGAGCCTGGAAGCCCGCGCGCGACGCTTTGGCTGGAGCTGCCGGAACAACGCGGCGTGCAGCGTGCGACGTGGCCCGCAATCATCCACACCCGCGATTTGGAGCAAATTCTGCCGTCATGGATTTCGTTTACGCGGGCAATCTTTTCGTCGACGGGGCGTTGGGAAAGCGACATGTACGGCCTCGTCGCGGCGGCGGCAAGCCTCGGCCTGCGCTTCAGCCTGGAGCAAATTAGCGCCTTCGTCCGATGGTCGGACAGTGCTTGTCGTGACGCGCCGATCGTGCATTACGCGCACGACACCTACGCGACCGACGACCGTCTAATCTGGTCAAAGCGCACGTACAAACCGTGGGCGGCTGTAGAAGGAGTAGAGTTGGCCAAGCACGACTATTGCCGCGACCTGCTCAGGATCCTCAACCAATTTGCCCGGAAGCGACGGTTGGCCCGCTAAGTCGGGGGCCGGGTTCCCGCATACGCCGGACGCTCGGCGGCAGTTACTGTGGCGAGCACCAGCGGAACGACGTAAGCCGCCTTCGCACCTTTACGAACAAAATCCCGTCGACTCACACTCTCTGGGCTTTTCTGGTTTTGATGTTTGTCTTCGCTCATATCTGCTACTCCGACATTCGTCATGTTCAACAATGAATTCGCGAGTTCCAATCAACACCACCGCAGAAACAGTCTACGACGATCGGTCGAATGGCGGCAAGGCTGGATGCAAATTCCGGTCTAATGATACGACCCACCAAGAATATCGCGGGCGACGATCAGGCGTTGCACTTCGCTCGGGCCCTCGCCGATGCGGCGGATGCGCATTTCCCGGTACCAACGTTCCAGCGGCAGGTCCTTGGTGACGCCCATGCCGCCATGGATCTGCATGGCCCGGTCGACGACCCGGCCCGCCGCCTCGGTGGCGACCAGCTTTGCCAGCGCCGCCTCCGTGCGGAAGGCGTCGCCCCGGTGGGCCTTGGCCGCCGCCTCCAGGGTCAGCCAGCGGCTGGTGCGGATGTCGATCTCGTTGTCGACAAGCATCCATTGGATCGATTGCTTGGACGCCAGCGCGCCACCGAAGGTTTCGCGGATCTTGGCGTATTCGACGGCCATTTCCTGGGCCTTCACGGCGACACCGATGCAGCTCGCGGCATAGGGAATGCGTTGTCGGCTCAAGCGGTCGTTGGCGATGGCGAAGCCGCGATTGACTTCGCCCAGCACGTTGGCGCCGGAGATCCGCATATCCTCGAACTGCAGCTCTGTCGCGTATTTGGCCGAGCGCAGGGTGTGCACGATACGGCGCACGTGAAAGCCCGGCGTATCGGTATCGACGATAAAGCAAGTGATGCCGTTCCGCCCCTTCTCCGGATCGGTGCGAGCAAAGACGATGCCGTAATGGGCGCGGTCGGCGCCGGAAATGAAAATTTTCGCACCGTTGATAATCCAATCGTCACCGTCTGCGACAGCGCGAGTCTGTATGGCGCGGGCAGGATCACTGCCGCCGGACGGTTCGGTCAAGCCGAAGAAGCCGAATTTCTCGCCGCGCAATGTCGGGTAGAGATAGCGGTCCTTCTGATCCTCGCTGGCTTCAAAAAGCTGGGCCAGCCCGGCGCCGCCAAAAGTACCGTAACAGGGCGCATAGAGCCCGGCACGGTGCTGGGACATTTCGATGGCCAGCAAGGTACGGGTGACGATGTCGATATCGGGGCCGCCATATTCCGGCGGGATATCCAGGCCGTAGAGCCCCATGGCCTTGGTCTTTTCGATGAGCCGCGCCTTGTCGCCGGCCTCGAGCTCGTCGGCGTCCGGGTCTAGATCTGCCTCCAGCGGCACGATTTCCTCGGCCACAAAGCGGCGCACCTGATCGACGATCAGCCGTTGTTCTTCTGTTTCCTGCAAGTCCATTTGTCTTCGTCCCTCAACCGCCGGCCGGGCTCAAGCGGCCAAGGCCCGCCGGCATGCTCTCGATGTTTTCCATGGGCGGTTCGCCATGGTCGGCGATGTGCAGCATCAACAACTCGCGGTAACGGCTCCAATATTGCTGGGTCACTTCGTAGCGAAATTGTGCGCCTTCGCCGCGCTGGGCCAACTCCTCGCTGAGCAGGCTGCGCAGGCCGAACAGGCTGCGACCGCCGGCGAAGCCGATGAAAATTACCACGCCGTCCTGATCGGCGACCTGGAAGACGCCGAGCTGACCGGGCAACGCGGCAACCGACTGGGCATCCAACGGCCGCCAGGGTTTGTCGATACGAAGCGGCATGGCGCCGCCCTCAGCGGCCACTGAAACGCATGTCGCGTTTCTCGAGCCGCGCCAGGATGCCTTCCTTGGCGTCGGCGCTGGTGCGGACCGTCTCGATCATCTCCTTGATGTCGTCGTGGGGGATGTCGTCGCGGAACGCCATCTCGCGCAGGATCAGCGCCTTCATGGTCTTGACCGAAAGCGGCGCGTTGGCGGCCAGGCGATTAATAATGGCCTCCGCCGTCGCCTGCAGCTCCAACGGCGGTGCCACCCGGGCGATCATGCCGAGTTCGTAGAACCGGGTTGCCGGCAACGGCTCCCCCAACAACAGAATCTCGCGGGTGGCGACTGGGCCAGCGGTCTCCAGCAGTTTCTTGGTGAGAAACCACGACGTCGTCAAGCCGATCTGTGCCAGCGACATGCCGAAGCGCGCCCTGGACGAGGCGACGACAATGTCGCAATGCAGCGCCAGCTCGTTGCCGCCGGCAATGGCATCGCCGTGGACGATGCCAACGACCGGCAGCGGCCAGATCTCGACCGCGCGCAATATGTCCTCGATGTTGGTGGTGGCGCCGGTGGCACGACCGCGTTCGGCCAAATCCATGCCGGCGCAGAACGCCGGGCCGTTGGCCTGGATGACCGCGACCCGCTCTTCCGGGCCCGGTGTCTCGGAAAAGGCGGCCAACATGGCGTCGAGCAATTCGCCGTTGAAAGCGTTACGCTTTTCCGGCCGGTTCAAGGTGAATCGGCGGACCGGGCCGTCCTGTTCGACCAACAACACCGACATTCAAACCTCCCTGATAGTTATTTTAATTTCAGTAAGTTATGCAACAGTTCTCATAGCATCGGGTGTTGCATAACCATACGCTTCATCAAGGCCGAGCGCCTTCACGATATCGATGCCTTCTTGCAGCCGCCCACCGGTCAAGGCCTTCAACGGCTCCCGCAACGGCCCGGCCGGCAGGCCGACGGCGGCCATCAACGACTTCACCGCAACCGGATTAATCGCCGAGTAGGTGTAGTGGAGGATCGGCAAATTCCGCAGATAGGCCTGGCGGAAACGGGCGCCGGCGCCGCCCGCCGTCCAAGGCTCGGAGATCGCCGCCAGTTCCCGGGGCGCGATGTTGCCGGTCATGTTGGCGGTACCGTGGCCGCCGAGCGCCATGGTCGGCACCACCAGCCCGAGATTGGGCGAATCGCAGCACATGACGGCGGCGTCCGGGGCGCCGGCCAGGACTTGGCCGACCTGGCCGACCCGGCTGGTCGATTCCTTCAGCACCACATAGTTCGGATGCTCAAACAACCGGAGCAACGCGTCGTGGCGCAGATCCGTCTGCACCCGCGGCGGGTTGTTGTAGATGCCGAGCGCCATGTCGACGCTGTCGGCGACCTTGAAGAAATGCGCTTCGATATCGGCTTCGCTGGCGGCGATATAAGGCGGTGCCGCGAGAATCGCGCCGTCGGCCCCTTCGGACTCGGCATAGCGCAGATAATCGATCGTGGTCTGGGTGTTGTTGCCAGTGCAGCCGAAATAAAGCGTCAACCCGGCCGGCTTCATCTTTGCGGTCCGGGTGATGATCTCGCGCCGCTCTTCGGGCGACAGCATCGACACCTCGCCGGTCGACCCCATGATCAGCACCGCCGCCGTGGCGTTGTCGGCTTGGAACTGCAACAGCGTTCGGAATCCCTCCCAATCGATCGAGCCGTCCTGATTAAACGGCGTGATCATCGCGACGAACGAACCGGTCATTTTCGCATGGGCCATAGTGCCTCTCCTTCTGCAGCGGACGAGCGCCAGTCTATACCGATCCCGACGGCACTTGAAGTCGCCGGCCTAAACGCAGCCTCCTTCGCCGAATTCCTTTGCTTCCCGGCCTTTAAAGCCTCAAAATAGAGCCAACACTCAACAATCGGAGGACGCAAATGAGTGATGCGCCTGTCCTGGTCGAAGACGCGCCCGTCGACGCGGAAGCATTGCGGGAAGAGGTCAAGGCCAAGTACCGGGAAGTCGCGGTCGAACCGGACGGCGACTTCCATTTCCATACCGGCCGGCCGCTCGCCGACCGGCTCGGCTATGACCGGGCGATCGTCGACCCCCTGCCCGACGCCGCGGTCGAGAGCTTTGCCGGTGTCGGCAATCCGTTTTCCCTTGGGGCCCTTGGCGAAGGCGAGACCGTGGTCGATATCGGCTCAGGCGCTGGCTTCGACAGCTTCATCGCCGCCCAGCAGGTCGGCCCGACCGGCCGCGTCATCGGCATCGATATGACCGAGGAGATGCTGGACAAATCGCGGGCGACGGCCAAGGCCATGGGCTTTAGCCATGTCGAATTCCGCGAAGGCCTGTTGGAGGCCATGCCGGTCGAGGACGGTTCGGTCGACGTGGTGATTTCCAACGGCGTCATCAATCTCTGCGCCGACAAGGCGCTGGTGTTTTCGGAGATCATGCGGGTGCTGCGCCCGGGCGGCCGCCTACAGTTCGCAGACATCGCCAACGGCAATCCGGTTCCGGAGGCCGCAACGCGCAACATTGACCTCTGGACTGCGTGAATCGCCGGTGGCCTGCCGTGTGCAGGTTGGCAAGCGATGATGGAACAGAACGGCTTCGTCGACGTCGATATCGGCTCAGCCGTCGACACCTTCGGTGGCGCCGGCGGTGAAAAAAACGCCCGCGCCTTTGCTGTGTCCGGCTACGCCTTCAGGGCGCGCAAGCCCGGATAAATAGTCGATCGTTAAAAAGTCCTTCGGCTCCGCCTCAGTGTACTTTTTACCGGGTAATAAGGCCAAATCAGGCCTTGGGGCGGCCCGGCGGTCTGATTTGATCATTTTTTTGGCTGATCATGACCTTCGGTCATGATCAGAGCACGCAACAGAAGGGACGGAAAATGGGGACAGGAACAATTTTGAAGCAGAAAAAATTGTTCCTGTCCCCATTTTCCGTCCCTTCTGTTGCAAACAAAAAACTTGTTAGCGCATCGCCGAGCCGCCTCAAGATGTGCTAACGCATTATTATAACTGAAGAAAAGTACACTAAGCGACAGCGAAGGACTTTTCTTCACAGTGAACTAAATATCAACGGGCGGGAGCCGGATACCGGTTCCCGTCCCGCTACTTTCCGGTAAAATTCGGCGAGCGCTTTTCGCGAAACGCCAGGCGGCCTTCGGCATAATCGGCGCTATCGAAACAGGCGCGGGTTATCGCCTCTAGTGCTTCGAGGTCACGGGCTTCCGGGTCCTTCAGCACTTCGGCGATGGCGGCCTTGGCGGCGCGGATGGTGAGCGGCGCGTTGCCGGCGATGGTCGTGGCATAGTCGCGGACCGTCGCCTCCAAAGCGGCGCGCGGCACGACCCGGTTGGCGAGCCCGATGCGGAGCGCCTCCTCGGCCGAGAACTGTCGCGCCGTAAACATGATTTCGCGCGCATAGGACGGACCGACCAGATCGACCAACATGCGCAGGCCGTCGAAGGCATAACCGAGGCCGAGCCGCGCCGCCGGGATGGCAAAGCGCGAATCCTCCGTAACGATGCGCATATCGGCATAGAGCGCGATGGCGAGGCCGCCGCCGATGCAGTAGCCCTGGACCATGGCAAGCATCGGTTTTTGCAGCGCCTTCAAAGCACGGTGAGCGCCTTGGGCGACGTCGCCGTATTTATCGGACTCCGCGGCCGACGAACGGCGCTTGTCGAATTCGGAAATATCGGCGCCGGCAACAAAGGCCCTGTCGCCGGCCCCTTTCATGACGATGACCCGGACCCGGTCGTCGGCCTCGAAGGCATCGAGGATGGTCGGCATCGCCGCCCACATTTCCAGCGAGACGGCGTTGCGCCGATCCGGATTGTTGAAGGTCATCCAGCCGATGCCGTCTTCGACTTCGGCAATCATCTTGGTAGTCTCTAGCTCAATGGCCACGAACCATCTCCATTCCGTAAAGCAAACTGCTTTTATGCGTCAAACCACGTCATCAGCGCGGAGCGCGGCGATGGCCGCCTCGTCGCGGCCTAATTCGCGGAGGATATCGTCTGTATGCTCGCCTTGCTCCGGGGTTGGGCGCATACGGGCGGGCTCTTCGGTGCGGCCGAGGTTGATCGCCTGGCCGACCAGCTGGACCTCGCCGAGGACCGGGTGATCCATCGGCCGCGCCATCTCCAAGTGGTGCACCTGGGGATCGTCAAAGGTTTGGTCGATCGAATTGATCGGTCCGGTCGGTACGCTGGCCGCATTCAAGACCTCGATCCAATGGGCGCTCGGCTGCTGCTTGATGTAAGCCGCGATCTCGGCGTTCAGGGCGGCACGATTCTTGGAGCGTTGGCCGCCGCTTCGATAGTCTTCGTGGTCGATCAGATGCTCGGCATCGATGGCACGGCAAAGCCTGGCGTAGATGTGGTCACCGGCGGCGGCGATGTTGATGTGACCGTCGGCGGTTTCGAACACGCCGGTTGGAATACTGGTCGGATGATCATTACCGGCTTGGCCAGCCACGTCGCCGTCGACCAGCCAGCGCGAGGCCTGGAAATCCAGCATTTGGATCTGCGCTTCCAGCAGGGAGGTATGGACCCATTGGCCGACGCCGGAGCGCTGGCGTTCGATCAAGGCCAGCAGGATGCCTTGGGCCAGGAGCATGCCGGCCGACAGATCGGCGATCGGGATGCCGACACGGACCGGCCCCTGCCCCGGCAGCCCGGTAATCGACATCAGGCCGCCCATGCCTTGGGCGATCTGATCGACGCCGGCGCGCTCGACATAGGGGCCGTCCTGGCCGAAGCCGGAAATACTGCCATAGATAAGGCGCGGATTGACGGCGCTGGCGGAAGCATAATCGATGCCGAGCCGCGTCTTCACGTCCGGTCGGTAGTTTTCGACGACCACGTCGGCGCCGGAACAAAGCTCAAGAAAGATCTCGCGGCCGGCCGACGCTTTGAGGTCGAGGGTCATCGAGCGTTTGTTGCGATGCAGATTGAGAAAATCCGGGCCGTGGCGCGGACCACCCAGGGTCTCGGCGACGCTCGGACGTTCGATCTTGATCACGTCGGCGCCCCAATCGGCGAGCTGGCGTACCGCGGTCGGACCGGCGCGCACGCGGGTCAGGTCGAGGACTTTGATGCCGGTTAGTGGCAAGGTTTCGGCACTCATATCAGGTCATTCCCCTGTTCTAACGGCCATAAATGTTCGCTGGCTGGTCGGCAATGGAGGTCAACATATCGAGGCCGGCCGCCCGTGGCCACTCCGCGGGATCAATGCGATCGCCGAGTTCCATGACTGGGCCGGCATCCGTTTCACAGACCGGCCAATGAGGCGCATCGCCACCGTTCGGGTCTCCGGTCTCTGCGAAGCGACGCCAATATCCCATGACCGCCAGGGTCAAAGCCTGGTCCTTGGCTTCACCGGCGCCCGGTTCGGGACGGCCGAATTGCGTGCCGAGGCCGAACACGTAAGGCAGTTCGGCGCCGTGGTGGCAGCCGTAACGGTCGCCGATGCGGCCCGGCGGCACGCGGCTGAAATAATAACAATAGGCCGGTCGGCCGGCCGAAGCCGCGAACCCGGCGTGGCGCCGCGCCGGTCCGATGAAATTGCGGTCAGAAAAATGATGGACAGCGGCGGCATAACCGGCCGCGGCGGCAGCGGGCCGGTAGAATTCGGCGATCGGCCCCGGGCCGTCATAGAAGCTGGTCATATGGGCGTCAAACCCTGCAGCGGTCGACAGTGCGTCGGCCTGAGGCTGCAGGAACAGGCTGCCTTCTTCGGCATTGGCGCCGATCATCAAGGAAACCGGATTGAGCCGGCCGGCGCGGTAAAGCGCAACCGGATCCTCGGGCATGAAATAGCCGTCAATGATCGGGTTGGAATCGAAAGCGCTGGTACCGAGAAGCGCCGCGTGCGGCTGCATGCGCAAGCGCTTGAGCGCATCCGGCCCGGTGCAGCTCAGGGCTTTGGCGATTTCGACGCCGAGCGCCTCGCGCTCGGCCAGGGGAATGCTGACATCCCGGAGCGCGCCGCTTTGACAGACACCCCGATGAAACAGACCGTCGGCGAGCGGTGAGACCGTATGCAGCGCGATCGCTCGGGCGCCGGCGGATTCGCCAAACACGGTGACTCGGTCCGGATCGCCGCCGAAGCCCGCGATGTTGCGTTGCAGCCAGTGCAGCAGCGCGACTTGGTCGAGCAGACCGTAATTGCCCGAAGCGCCGCACTCGGATTCCGCCGTAAGCGCCGGATGGGCGAACGCGCCAAAGACATTGAGCCGGTAGTTGAAGGTCACCACTACAGCGCCTTCGGCGGCGAGCAGCGCACCGTCATAGCCGGCGAGCGAGCCGGCGCCGATGCGAAAGCCGCCGCCATGAATGAACACCATGACCGGCAGCCGGTCGCCCGGCGCCTCGGCCGGTGTCCAGATATTTAGGGTCAGGCAATCCTCACTCACCGGCCGACTGAGCGGCGGCGCGAACACGCTGATCGTCGCCGTCTCGCCTTGCGGCGCCGGCGGGCCGAAGGCCATGGCCGGCCGTACGCCTTGCCAGGACGCAACCGGCGCCGGCGGGCGCCAGCGCAAGGGACCGACCGGCGGCGCCGCATAGGGGATGCCGTAAAACACGGTGATCGCGGCCACGCCCCCATCGGCAGCGCCGCTCACCAAGCCGCCATCCACGGCCACCGGTTCGCCGTTTCTCAGCACCGGCCTTTCATCGATGTTTGTTTGGGCGGTCATAATCGATCCTCTCGGTTGCGGCGCCATCATGGTCAAGACACCGTCATTCGGCAAGCGGCGGCGCGTCGGATATACTCACCCGCCGATGCAACAGGGAGACCACCATGGGCATGCTGATCGACGGCCAATGGGTCGCCAACGAAGATGATGCACGCAAGAAAGGCGGCAAATTCAACCGCGCCGACGCGCAGTTCCGCAATTGGATCAGCGCCGATGGCGATGCCGACTTCCCAGCCGAGGCCGGGCGCTATCATCTCTACGTCTCGAACGCCTGCCCGTGGGCGCACCGCACCCTGATCGTGCGCCGCTTGAAGAAGCTCGACGATGTGATTTCCGTGTCCTATGTGGCACCGCTGATGTTGGAGCGCGGCTGGGAACTGCCGCCCGGCGCCGACCCGGTCAATCAGGCGAGCGCCATGCACGAAGTCTACCAACGGGCCCGCCCCGACTATACCGGCCGCTGCAGCGTGCCGGTGCTCTGGGACAGGGCGCAAGGCGCCATCGTCAACAACGAATCCTCGGAAATCATCCGCATGTTCAACAGCGCCTTCGATGGCTTCGGCGACGCCGACCTCGACCTCTACCCGGCGGCGTTGCGGAGCGAAATCGACACGGTCAACGACCGGGTCTACAACGCCATCAACAACGGCGTCTACAAAAGCGGCTTTGCCAGCAGCCAGGCGGCCTACGAAGACGCGGTGACGGCGGTGTTCGAGGCATTGGACGAAATGGAAGAGCGCCTGGGGTGCCATCGCTATTTAATCGGCGCAGAGATGACCGAGGCCGATTGGCGGCTGTTCACGACTTTAGTGCGCTTCGACGCCGTCTATCACGGTCATTTCAAGTGCAACCTGAAGCGCATCATCGACTATCCCAACCTTTCCAACTATCTGCGCGCGCTCTATCAGATGCCGGGCGTGGCCGAGACCGTGCATCTCCAGGAATGCAAAACCCACTATTACGGCAGCCATCGCGGCGTCAATCCGACCGGCGTCGTGCCGGCGGGTCCCGACCTCGACCTCGATCAACCCCATGACCGCGGCCGTTTCGACTGAGCCATGCCAGCGCCGTTGATGACCGAGCGCTTGGCGCTGCACCGGCAACGGCGCAAGGATATCGACGATTACGTGGCGCTGGACATGATCCCCGCCGTGCGCCGCTATCTGTTGCCGTTGGAACCGCCGCCGGCGGCGGAAAGACGCCAAGAACTGACGGACCGCTTCGACCGAGGCTGGCCCGAGCCCGGCGCCATGTGGACAGTTACCGATCGCGGCGATAACCGGTTTGTCGGATGGTGCGGCATCTTTCCCTTAGAGCAGAGCGGCCTCATGGAAATCGGTTACCGCTACCGCCCGAAGGCCTGGGGACGTGGCATCGCCACCGAGGCCGCGCGCGCGGTCTTGGAGCAAGGATTTGGCGTGCTCGGCATCGACCCGATCGTCGCCGTCGCCCATCCGGAGAACATCGCCTCCCACCGGGTGCTGGAAAAAATCGGCTTGCAACGCCAAGGCGTGCGCCACCATTACGGCCTGGATCTGGCGTTTTTCCAGATCGACCGGCAGCGTAGTTGACGAAAAGTCTTTCGTTACGTTCAGTGTACTTTTCGTCGGTTGTAGTTGAGCCTGAGCATCAAGAGACTGGACGAAGCCACTTCGTAAAGTTACATTTGGTGTGGGCGGTGCAAGTCACATTATCTCGGGCGAAATCAAAACCAAACAAGTAGTCAGGATTTGCAATGCTGACACTTCGCCGAGATCATTTGGACCTGAAGCTGGCTCAGCTCAGCCACCACTTGAAAAGACGCACGGCGCGACAATGGATCGAGAGCGCCCGGAATCGTTCCAAGCGCACGCTTTTTGATCAAATTCTTCGGCGCTCCTACCGACAGTGGGTAAAGCGGCACAGGGCTGATCTGCCATCACTTCCTGCAGCCGCCCGGCCAATCTTGCGCGACGTCGAAACCGAGGGCGTCCATATCGCTTCCGCAGGATCGCTCAACCTCCCATTTACCGACGAGATTATCCTATCGGCGATCTCGCTGTTGCCCAGATTGGCACAAAGCCATGCGACATTGCCGGGCGGCTTCAGGGTGTTCGCGGACCATGCCTGTCTGAAGACGTTCCCACGGCTTTTCCTTTGGGGGCTTAACGATACGGTGCTGGACCTCGTTGAGAACTATCTAGGCGTTCCGGTCGGTTACCACAGCGTTGATGTGATCAGGTCGATCAACAACGGTCTCAGTCATGGCCCGCGGATGTGGCATATTGACGGGGAGGACCATCGGACTTTCCGGATCATTATTTATTTGAACGACGTCGATCGCGATAGCGGCCCTTTCGAATACATACCCAGGCCGATTTCAGATGCGGCGCGCCGGGCGCTCAGATACTCACAAGAGTATGTGCCCGAAAGAATTATGAGCAATTTCGTTGATGTCGATCATTGGAAGGCTTGCACCGGGCAGCGCGGTACGGTGATTTTCACCGATCCGGCCAATGTGTTTCACCGCGGCAAGGTACCTAAGAATCAAGAACGCTTTGCGATATTCTATTCGTACCACTCCGCCAAGCCTATGTATCCATGCTACCTGCCGCCCGGTTTTTCGCCGGAATTCCTGGCAAGCATGGCGGGGCAGCTTTCCGAGCGACAGCGTACTTGCGTATTTTGGCCGAATTAGTCGGTAGACGGTTTAACGCCGGCGCGACACCACGAAGGCTTCGTCGTTGAACCAGAGGCCGCCATATTCAGCCAGCACATCGCGTGTTGCGTCGAGATAATCATGGCCGCTCATGACGTCTTCCAGGCGGCTGTCCTCGATCTGCGCCACATAGGTCGCGGCGTTCCAGGCGGCCAGCAAGGTCGAGGTGCCGATCTGCTGGCCGAGGCCGATTTCGGTCGGCAGAGTATGCATCTGATACTGAAACACCGAGCGGGCATCGGCGTAGCTGCCGTATTTCAGGTCGCGATGGGTCCGGCCGAGCTGCTGCTTCATGACTTTGATGAGTTCGTGGCGGTCACTCCGAAACGGTGCTTCCCCGGGCCAGACGCGGCGCACAATCTCCAGGCCGGGATCGCCGCCATGGGATTGGATGACCAACAGCCGGCCGCCGGGCGCCAGGCTCTTAGCCAGGGGCGCCAACACCTTCTCGACCTTGAACTCGGCCGATTGACGGGCGCGATAAGGCTGCGAGGCGATGACGATATCGTAGTCGGCGTGGGCACTGCCGATCCGCGGGATTACCGGATCGAGTAAGAATTTGTGATCGTCGCGATACAGCACCAGGACCGAGGGGCGGACATACAGCGGGTTGCCGGTCTTTTCGCTGTAACGGACCTGCCAGCATTCCGCCAAGGTCTCTTGCATGTCGCTGATTTGCTCGTCGAACTCGTGGGCCGAAGTGCCGGCGAGCGGTTGTTCGATCCAATTGAGACTGGCCGCGGCCTGCATGGTGCCGGGCTTCAGCCACGGCGATTCCGAATAATAGAGGTTGGTCAAGACCAGCACGGTTGCCGGATGCTCGAAGAACCGGTCGGACATTTTCTCCAGGCTGAGCCGCACGTCTTCCAGGCTGATCTCCTTGCCGACCACGAAAAACGGATAGGTCGGAAAACGCCGGTGCATCTGCCGCATGACCGAGGTCAACACCGTGCCGTCGCCCATACCGGCGTCGAATAACCTGAGCGCCGGCGGCGCCGGATTGATGCGGACAAGCTCCTGGCCAACACGCTCCGCCACCACGCGCTTTTCGCTGCAGGTATTCACGAACATCAAATATTTCTGGCGATTATCGTAAAATCGGAAATTCCGGCTCGACGAGGTGTCGTCGCTGACCGGCGGCGGCTGCAGCGCCGGGGTTGACGGCGCGGCAGCCGCGATGGGATCGGCAACGGACACTGCATCACCGTCGATGAAGCCGCGCACCCGTGCCAGGGTCGTCATCGTCACGTTGCCGCCCTCGCGCAATCGTCCGACGAACTTGCCGTCGTTGACCGCCTGCCGGCCGAAAGTGCTCGGTGCCATGTTGTTGGCCTGACAGTAGCGCTCGATTTCCTGCAACAGATCCAAGACGTCATTCATCGTCAGTTCCCCCAAGTGGGATCGCACCTCATATGCGGGCCGCGAATTATCTAGTGAGTTATCTTAACAATTTTTCCCACTTCGTACGATTTAATTTATTGTGGGGCATGTCCCACTTCGAAGCACACATTCTTCGACCTTGACAGGCGGCTGCCCGACTTGCATGTCAGCCAGTTAGAGCGGTTCTCGACCATACGGAAACCGCTCTAGCAGTTCATTGGAGACGGCATGGCCGAGGCGGCGGAAGGGCTAGGCAAAAAGCCGCAGAGGCTCGGCACGATGGCCGCCCTGCTCGCCAGTTCCTTTGCCTTCGGTCTGGGCTTTGGCGGATTTGCGCCGCTGGTCGCCTTGACCTTGGAAAGCCGGGGCATCGACGCCGTTATGATCGGCGCCAATTCTTCGATGTCACCGATTGGTGTCATCCTGGCATCCGCCGCCACGCCATGGCTGGTTCGCAGATTTGGGACCGTCACGGTGTTCTATTTGGGTGTGGGATTGAGCTTCCTGGCCATGCTCGCCATGCCGTTTGTGGACAATCTGGCGGTTTGGTTCGTGCTCAGATTGCTCATCGGTATGGGCATCGCCGGCCCTTGGGTGATTAGCGAAACCTGGATCAACCAGGCCTCGACCATGGCCACCCGGGCCAGGATCATGGCTGTCTACACCTCGGTGCTGGCGGCCGGCTTTGCGGTCGGACCGTTGTTGCTGGCGACAGTCGGCATCGGCACGACAATCGGCTTCGTCCTATGCGCGCTGCTGTTCGGTGCCGGCGCCCTGCCGATTTGGTTGGTCCGGCGCCATGCGCCGACACTCGACCAAGCGCACAAGACGCCAATGCTGGGCATTTTGCTGCGCGCGCCGACCATCCTGGGCGCCGCCTTCGTCGCCGGCCTGATGGACGCCGCGATCTTCAGTTTTCTGCCGATCTATGGCCTGCGCATCGGTTTGGCGGAACAATCGGCGATCGCACTGTTGAGTCTGTTTCTGATCGGCAATCTGCTGTTCCAACTGCCGATCGGCTGGCTTGCCGACAAAGTGAACCGGCGCATGGTGCTGGCGGTTTGCGCCGGCATCAGCGCCGTCGGCCCGATCGTTGTCGCGCTGCTGGCCGATGACCTGCTGTTGGCGGCGTTGCCGCTGTTGATTTGGGGCGGCACGGCCTGGTCACTCTATTCCATAGCGTTGGCCATGCTCGGCGATCGATTTGACGGTACGGCGCTCGCCACCGCTAATGCCGCCTTTGTCATCGCCTTTGAGTTGGCCAACGTCGTCGGTCCACCGACGGCCGGCGCCGCCTTGGAGATATGGCCGCCGCACGGCTTGATCGCCTTCATGGCGGCGGCCGGCGCGATTTATTTTGTTATTGTCGTCGCCCGCGGCCTGACCAATCGATCGCCCTAATCGAACTGGATCAGGCGCGGCGGCGGACGGCTACGGGCGCATCGGCATCGGCATCGGCGGTGTGGTCGATCGCCAAATCGTCGCCGCGTGCTTTGTCGAGCGCCGGGGCGCGGCCGACCCGCTCTGCCTGATTACTGTTTGCCATGAGCACTTGCCGAGCCTGCCACAAGGCGGCGACTTCCGCGCCGCTGCCGCGATAGCCACGGAACCGGCCTTGGCCGTCGACCACCGGCCGGCCGTTCAACGAAACGTACACGACGTTGCCGCTATTGCCACGACAGGCAACGACCACACCGCGAAAAGCGTGACCGGCATTGGTTTCCGCCGTTAGTCGATCTCGGGCCGCCGGGCTGCCTTCGCCGCCCGCGTCGATAGAGGCAAGCGGCGCGCTCAATGCAGCCGCCGCTTCGATTCCGGTGATTTCCGCGAACCGCGCTGAAACGTACGACAGACGAAGATCGGGTCCGGTCTCCCAGAAGAAGTCCGTGGCCGTGGCGGCGAAATCGCAGAGCCGGCGCTCGCCGCTCTCCACGTTGCCGCGGCCTGGTTCGGAGACCTGCCGGAGCAACCCGTTGAAAGCGTCGACCGTGCCGGCGAACTCGCCATAGCGCGGTGCCGGCAACAGGTACCGCTCGGCGGCGTCCGGCGCCTGTTCGACCGCCCGGAGATGCGCCTGGAGCCGCGCCAGCGGTCGCATCAGCACCCGGCCGAGGAGGACCTGAGACAGGGCGCCGACGAAGAGCGCCGCCATCGCGATGACGACGACCGTGCGGCCGACGGCTTGATTGAGCTGCGGCATCATCGTCACGGCAACAACGACGATCGCCACCATCATCGTCAACGAGATCTGCCAGCACAATCGGCTCCGCATCGCCGCAACAAACCCGGCTCCCGTCACGAATTCCGATGTCGGATTTTGACCTACCATCTCGTTCTCCAGCACACCACGAGGACGGCTTTCGCCCTGGCTGGACGATGGCGGGCAAGCGCTAAGATCCCGTAAAAGGAGATATTTCACGGATAATCACAGTTTTGCGGGCTTATGCGGCGGTTCGGTCTTGAAAAGTTGCGAAATAACGACTAAGTCGGGGCTCAAGAGAATTTGGCACTCAGTAACTTAGAGTGCTAACAACCGATCGATCGACGTTAAATCCGATGATCTTTTACCCCATCATCCAATGCATCAATCAGAGGAGGGCAAAGCCATGAAATTTCGTCCATTGCAAGACCGTGTCCTGGTCCGTCGCCTAGACAGTGAAGAAAAGACCGCCGGCGGCATCATCATCCCCGACACCGCGCAAGAAAAGCCGATGGAAGGCGCCGTGATCGCCGTCGGTCCCGGCGTGCGCAATGAAAAAGGCACTTTCGTGACGCTCGACGTCAAGGTCGGCGACCGTGTGCTGTTCGGCAAATGGTCCGGCACCGAAGTCACCGTCGATGGTGAAGAGCTTTCGATCATGAAGGAAAGCGACATCATGGGCGTGATCGAAAACGTCGGCAAAGCCAAGAAAAAGAAAGCGGCTTGAAGCCTTCCCACTAGAGCGAAAGAGGATCGAAAACTATGAGTGCAAAAGAAGTCAAATTCGGTACCGATGCCCGCAGGCGAATGCTTCAAGGCGTCGATGTCCTTACTGACGCTGTGAAAGTCACGCTTGGGCCAAAGGGCCGCAATGTGGTGATCGACAAATCCTTCGGCGCGCCGCGCAGCACCAAGGACGGCATCACGGTTGCCAAGGAAATTGAACTTGATGACAAGTTCGAAAACATGGGCGCCCAGATGATCCGGGAAGTTGCCCAAAAAACCAACGACCTGGCAGGCGACGGCACCACAACCGCGACGGTGCTGGCGCAGTCTATATTGCGCGAAGGTTCGAAGGCGGTCGCCGCCGGCATGAATCCGATGGATCTGAAGCGTGGCGTCGGCCAAGCCGTCGACGTCGTGATCAAGGCGTTGGAAAAACAATCGCGCAAGATCACCGGCCGCAAGGAAGTGGCGCAGGTCGGCACGATTTCAGCCAACGGCGACGAAAGCATCGGCGAAATGATCGCCGAAGCGATGGAGCGTGTTGGCAACGAAGGCGTGATCACTGTCGAAGAAGCCAAGAGCCTGGCGACCGAACTGGACGTCGTCGAAGGCATGCTGTTCGACCGTGGCTATTTGTCACCCTATTTCGTGACGAACGCCGAAAAGATGCTGGTCGATTTGGAAGATCCTTACATCTTGCTGCACGAATCCAAGCTCTCCAACCTGCAGACCATGCTGCCGCTGTTGGAAGCCATCGTGCAGACCAGCCGGCCGCTCCTGATCGTCGCTGAAGACGTTGAAGGCGAAGCTTTGGCGACGTTGGTTGTCAACCGGCTGCGCGGTGGTCTGAAAGTCGCCGCCGTCAAGGCACCGGGCTTCGGTGATCGGCGCAAGGCCATGCTTGAAGATCTGGCGATCCTGACCGGTGGCCAGGTGGTGTCCGAGGATCTCGGCATCAAACTGGAGAATGTCGGTATTGACATGCTCGGCCAAGCCAAGCGCGCCACCATCACCAAGGACGAGACCACCATCGTCGACGGCGCCGGCAAAAAGAAAGACATCACCGGCCGGTGCAATCAAATCCGGGCGCAGGCCGCCGAGACCACGTCCGACTATGATCGCGAGAAGCTCGAGGAACGGCTGGCCAAGCTGGCCGGCGGCGTCGCCGTGATCAACGTCGGTGGTGGCAGCGAGGTCGAGGTCAAGGAGAAGAAGGATCGCGTCGAGGATGCGCTCAATTCGACCCGCGCCGCGGTTCAGGAAGGTATCGTCCCGGGCGGCGGTGTCGCCCTGCTCTATGCGACCCGGGCCTTGGCCAAGGTCACCAACGATAACCCGGATCAGCTAGCCGGCATTGCGATCGTGCGCCGCGCGCTCGAAACGCCGGTCCGGTTGATTGCCGAGAACGCCGGTGTCGACGGCGCCGTTGTCGCCGGCAAGCTGTTGGAGCAGAAAGACGCCAACCACGGCTTCGACGCGCAGAACGAACGCTACTGCGACATGATCAAGGCGGGCATCGTCGACCCGACCAAGGTGGTACGCACCGCCTTGCAGGACGCGGCTTCCATCGCCAGCCTGCTGATCACGACCGAGGCCATGGTCGCCGATGCGCCGCAACCGAAGGGTGCCGCCGGTGGCGGCATGCCGGACATGGGCGGTATGGGCGGCATGGGTGGTATGGGCGGTATGGACGGCATGATGTAATCGCCGTCTGACCCATACTACCGAAGATCGGGGCCGGCCGACGGACATGTCGGCCGGCCCTTTTCTGTTGCGGCGCCCGTATTCGGACGCACTCTATCTTAGGTTCTAAATTACGCCCTTTCGGTCCAGATCAGCGATTTCTTCGGCCGTAAGACCGATCAGCGATGACAGTATTTCGCTGTTGTCCTGACCGAGGGTCGGGCCGGTACTGTGAACCTTGCCGGGCGCTTCGGTCATGATTGGAATGACGTTTTGCATGGTGACCGTGCCGAGTTCGCTGTCATCAACTTCGACAAATGATTTTCGATGCCGAAGTTGCTCGGATTCAAAGACATCGCGGGCATCGTTGACCGGGCCGCCGGAGATGCCGTCCCGATCGAATATATCCATGATCTCGTCCAGGGTTTGTCCGCCGATCCACGAAGAAATGATTTGATCGAGCGCTTCGGCGTTTTTGACGCGGGCCGGATTGGTGGCGTAGTCAGGGTCGTCGATCAGATCGGGGCGCCCCAAGGTTCGGGCAAAACGTTCGAATACCGGTTGCGCCGAGGCGCTCATGGAGAACCAACGCTCGTCCTTGGTCCGATATATATTGCTGGGTCCCGCATATTGACTGCGGTTGCCGGAGCGCGTGCGGACGACGCCGAGCTGGTCGTATTCGATGACAGAAAATTCGAGCATGCGAAGCATCGAATCGACGAGTGACAAATCAATCTCCTCGCCCTGGGCGTCCTTGCGGGTTTTCTGGCGGAAGCAGGCAATCAGAATGCCGATCGCGCCGAACATCCCGGCGACCGCGTCGGCGACCGGATAACCGAGATGCATCGGCGGCTGGTCACCGTCGCCACAAATCGCGGTGAAGCCGGCATAGGCTTCGGCGATGCGGGCGAATCCGGGGCGTGATGCCATTGGCCCGGTCTGGCCGTAACCGGTGATCCGGAGGATGATCAGGTCCGGGTTCAGTTCCTTCAGAACCTCCCGGCTGAAACCGTATCGGTCCAAGGTACCGGGCCGAAAGTTCTCGGTCAGAACATCGAACTTCGGGATCATACGGCGAAAAATCTCTTTGCCTTCTGGCTTGCGCAGGTCCAGCGTCATACCTTTCTTGTTGCGGTTCGTTACCTTCCACCACAATGGCGCACCGTCTTTATGGGGCGGCAGTTGGCGCATGACGTCGCCGATCACAGGCAGTTCGACCTTGACCACCTCGGCCCCGAAGTCGGAAAGCAGCGTGCTCGCGACCGGCGCAGCGATCATCGTCGAGATATCGAGAATACGCAGCCCGTGTAGGGGTTGGTTTTGGTCGTCGCCGGAATTGTGATGTTCGGTCATTTCATTTGGTTCCTACTGATGCTGTCGCGACAATTCATTCGAAGTTTTGATGGCGGCTTCCTTGGCGATCCTGGCGCAGTTTTCCATATAATCGTCGGCAGCCCGTGTCACTGGCACGACCACACTAATGGCACCCCTGATGGAGCCGTCGCTGGCCCGGATCGGCGCCGCCGCCCCGGCTGCCTCCGCCGACCACTCACCACGACCAACGGCCCAACCCTGTTCTCGGACCCGATCTAGGCGCTGGCGTGCTTCAGGCTCGCTGATGCCGAATTCTTCCATCACCGTTTGGTCGTTGACCTGCGCCAGCAGCGTTGCAAGGTCGCTTTCCGATAGGTCGGAGATCAAACATTGACCGGCGGCACCGAGATGGACGGGCCGGCGGTCGCCGACTTCGAGAACAAACCGGACCGCTTGAAAACTCGGCAGCGTATGCGTGGCGACCCGGTACAATTCTTCACGAACAATCAGGCAAACGGTCTCATCGGTGCGTTCGCGTGCTTCTTCCATAAAAGGCAAGGCGCAATCGAACAGGCCATCGCGATCGAGCAGTTTGCGGGCCAGGCCGATGCAGCCGAAAGACAAACGGTAGAGGCCGGTCCGCGAGTCATGAACCAGCAAGCCTTCCTTGACCAGGGTCCGCCCAAGGCGCAGCACGGTGACTTTGTTCAAGGCCATGCGCTCGGTCAGTTCCTTTAGGGACAGATCGAGAGAGCCGCCTTCAAAGCAGCGCAAAACAGCAACGGCGCGGCTGACGGTCTGCAATGTGGTGTCCTGTTTCATGTCAGGGTCGCCTTTCATCACGGCACAACGAAATTTCAATGGTCGACATCTGGTTTCAACTATTGAAATTTGTACCGTTTCCTCGATCCCGCGATCAATCTCCGAAAATCTACCGGCCGGAAAATTCCACAGACCGGCCGGCGCCGATTTCGTGTTGACAAATTTAGTCGCTTCTGGATATAGTTTCAATATAAGAAATTAAATTTCATTATGTGAAACAGCAAATTTTGTTGCTCATCGCATCAATGATGCCAAAAGCGAGGTCGCCGAAGCCTATTTTTGGCGATTTCGTTGCGTCAAAGGGCTCAGCGCGATGCTGGCCCCAACAGTTTCGACTTATCGGAATAGGAGACTTCGTCTTGAAGCTACGGATAATAACCCCAATCGCCGCGTCGCTCGCCGCGTGGCTTTCCGCAACGCCGGCAATGGCAGCGGACGATCTGGCTTTGCTTGCCGGGCCGTTCGGCACCGGCAGTTACGCTCTCGGTAACGCCATCGAACAGATTTCGAAAAAGGCCGATGCCGGCGTCAGTGTCGTTGCCTCTGAATCGCCCGGACTGGTGTTCAACGTCCGCAAACTCGGCAAAGAACCGGATCTGAAAGCGACCACCTTCTCGCCCTACACCACCGGTCTTGGGTATTTGGCGGTGAACGGCATGAAGCCGTTCAAGAAAAAGCACCCGCCCGCCAAACTGATCGCCAACTACTTGCTCGGCTCGGTCTGGTTGGCGACGTTCGATCCGGAAATCAAATCCATCAAGGATCTGGTCGGTAAACGTATCGCGCTGGGACGTCCGCCACAGATTCTATGGACCGTGGAACCGGAACTGATCCTGAAGAAAGGCTGGGGCCTGCACGACAAGATCACGATCGAACGCCTCGGCACCAAACCGGCAGCACAAGCATTGCTCGACGGCAAAGTCGACGCCGCGATTGTCGGCGGCTATGCGAACGTCAGCACCGGCGAATTCAAACTGAGCCCGCAAACCGCCGAGCTGATGGCTTCCGGCCGCACCTTTTATCACATTCCGTGGGGCAAAGACGCCGTCCAGAAAACCATTGATTCCGGCGTTGGTGTGAACCATCTGGCGGTGCCGAAAGGCGCGGCCGCGGGCATGGCGGCGCCGCTTGACGGCTTCTTCGACGCGATCGCCTGGGTTGCTTATCCGGAACTTTCCGACGGTGCAGCCTACAAACTTACCAAAATGATCATCGAGCATGTTGGCGAGTTCAAAGACTACCACGCCCTCGGCAAATTGATGGCGCCGGGTACCCTGGCCTATGGCTGGAAACCGGAAAACATTCACCCGGGCGCGTTGAAAGCATACCAAGAGGCCGGATTGGTCAAGTAAACCTCTTCGCCTTCCTATTGAAACCACCGGCCTTCCTGGTGACCGCCAGGAAGGCCGTTCCCTCTATCATGCTGAGGCGGGTGCCATGAATACCTCAACGGCCTCTGAACAGGCTCTCACACAATTCCAGCGGTCAATCCGCTGGCTGTTGATCATCGCCGCAATGGCCATGGTCGCCTATCACTTGTTCACGGTGTATGGCATCGTCCTTGGTAATTTCGAACATCAGAACCTTCATCTGGCGTTCCTGCTTGTGATTATTTTTCTCGACCGGTTGGTTGTCACCAAACCAACCTACTCAAAGGTCGGGCAACTTCTCCTGATCCTGGCGGCCGTCGGCGTGACGACGTATGTCGGCGTCAATATGACCCGCCTCGAAGAGGACATCGGCTTCCCCGAGCCGATGGATGTTGCTGTCGGGTTGATCGCCATGGGCATTTGCATCGAGGCGACCCGACAGGCCTGGGGCTGGACGCTGCCGATCGTTGCCGCGGCTTTCATCGCCTATTTCTTTTTCGGACACATCATTCCGGGCCCCCTAACCCACCGCGAATTCAATATGGATTACGTGGTTTCATATTTGTCGATCGGGTTGACCGGTCTTTACGGCAATTTTCTCGCCATCTCGGCCAACCAGATTTTTCTTTTCGTGCTTTTTGGCTCGCTGATGGGATTGCTAAGAATCAGCGACTTTCTCAGTGAATTGTCGAAAATGGTCAGCGGTCAAATGCGCGGCGGCCCGGGACTGGCTTCGGTGATTTCCAGCTCGATGATCGGCATGGTTACTGGCGCATCGGTCGCCAATGTGGCGATTACCGGCGCCTTCACCATCCCCTATATGAAGAAGGTCGGTTACAAGCCGGCCCTGGCCGGCGCCATCGAGGCGACGGCATCGACGGGCGGCCAACTGATGCCGCCGGTGATGGGCGCCGCGGCCTTCCTGATGGCCTTTTTTGTCGGCGTTCCCTACGCCGACATCATGATTGCCGGAATCATCCCGGCGGTGTTGTTCTATATCTGCGTGTTCTTCGGCGTGCAGGCCGTCTCGGTGGTTTCGGATATCAGGGCGCCGAAAGAAAAGGCCGACCGGCGGACCGTCTATATCGGGATTCCGAGTTTCGTCATCCCCGTTGGTCTGATCGCCCTGTTGTTGATGCTGCATTACTCCACCAGCGTCGCGGCATTCTGGGCCATCGTTTCCTGTCTGATCATCGCCTATGTTCGAAAAGACCGGCCCTCATTCAGCGAGTTGCTGACGCGCGTCGTCGAAGGCGCCGTGGTTGGCGCCAAAATCGGCGTCTCGCTAGCGATCGTGGGCATGATTTCGCAAAGCCTTATCACCACTGGCCTTGGCGGCAAGATTGCCGGTTTGGTCGAGCTCTTCTCGGCGGGCAATGTCCACTTGGCGCTGATAATGACAATGGTCGTCGCCATCATCCTCGGATGCGGCGTGCCGCCGGCCGCGGCCTACAGCCTGGTCGCCATCGTCGTTGCACCGACACTGGTCAAGTTGGGCGTGCCGATTTTGGCGGCCCACTTCTTCTGTTTCTACTTTGCCATCATCTCGGCCGTGACCCCGCCGGTGGCGCTCGGGGCGCTGGCCGGCGCCGGGATCGCCAGGGCGCCCTATTTCGCCACGGCGTTTCGGGCGTTCGTTCTGTCCATGTCCGGCTTCATCATCCCCTATCTGATCGTCTACAATCCGGTCATTCTGCTTTCCGGAGAATTCAATCTCTGGGCAATCGGCTCGGCGATCTCGGTCCCGATCGCGCTGATTTCCTGTACGGTGCTTGTCTATCGGGCCTGGCTGCTGCGGTTCAGCGGCTTGGAAACCGTCATCGGGTCGGCGGCGATGGTAATCGGCTTTGCGTTCAGCATTTTCGGCGATCACTGGCCGCTTGCCGTGCAACTGGCCGTTCTGGCAGCTGCTGTGGTTTTGTTTGGCCTGTTGATCCTGTCTCAGCGCCAACGCGCAAGCGGGCAGACCGAGGTGGCGGCGCCCGCGTAGCGAAACCGCCGAACGGTCGCCAGCGACCGTAAAAGTCGCTACATTGTTACCATGCTCGAAACCGCCGGAAGGAGAGGATGGTAACCATCGCGCCGATCGAAGGCTCCTATGGCGCCGAAATCACCGACGTCGATCTTTCGGCGGCAAGCGATGACGCGACAATCGCGGCAATCGTCGGCGCGCTACATACCTTCCGAATGGTGGTGGTCCGCGATCAGTCGCTGAGCCCGGGCGCCTATCTCCGGTTCGGCCGCGAATTCGGCGCGCCGCATCCGCACGTGCTCGACCATCTCAGGATGGACGGCTACCCGGCGATCATGGCGGTCGGCAATACCGAGCCGCAGCACCGCGACGGCGCCAATCGCAACGGTGCCGCGTTCTGGCATACCGATCAGTCCTACGAAGCCGAACCGGCGAGCGCCACCATGCTTTACGCCATCAAGACGCCCGAGACCGGCGGCGAAACCCTGATCGCCGACATGGCCGGCGCCTACGACGCCTTGGCGGACCAGACCAAGACCCGGATCGACGGGCTGACGGCACGCCATCTCTATGGCGCGGCGAGCGGCATCGGCGAGGAGACCATTGCCGCGCCGTTGCGCACCGAAAACCAGGTCGAGGCAGTGCCGGCTGTGCCCCATCCGCTGGTCCGCCCGCACCCGGTTACCGGACGCAAGGCGCTCTATGCCGTCGCCGGCACGCCATTCGACATCGACGGCATGGATCAGGCCGAAGCCGCCCGGCTGCTACAAGACCTCAAAGTGCACGCGACGTCGGCGCCCTTCGTCTACAAGCACAAATACCAGGTCGGCGACGTCGCTATCTGGGACACCATGGCGACCTTGCACGCGGCAACGCCGATCGGTGTTGCCACCGGCGAAAACGACAGCCGCCTATTGCACAGGATCAGCGTCAAGGGCAGGCCCCGGGTTTGCCATTGACCACTCCCCTGAGCCCACGTGACGACTTGACGATCTATCTCGTCCGCCATGGCCAGACCGAATGGAACCGGTTGGGCCGGATGCAAGGCCAACTGGATTCGCCGCTGACGACACGCGGCCGCGCCCAAGCGGCGCGGATCGGCGGGCGCCTCGCCGAAGAACGCACCGCCGGTTTCATCAAAGATTTCGAGATGCAGGTAAGCCCGCTCGGCCGTGCCTGGGCCAGTGCCGGCATAATCTGCGGCGCCCTGGAACTGGATCCGGCGATCCGCCGGCCGGAACCACGGCTCCGGGAAATCAGCTTCGGCGACTGGGACGGCCTGACCCGGGCTCAGATCATTACCCAGGCACCCGACGCCTTCGCCGCGCGCGAAAAAAACAAATGGCACACCCTGCCGCCCAACGGCGAGAGCTATGCCATGGTCGCCGAGCGCGTGGCGCACTGGTACGCGGAACTCTCCGCCGGCACGGTGGTCGCGGTTTGCCACGGCGCGCTCGGCCGCGTCATGCGCGGCCTTTATGCCGGCCACAGCATCGACGCCATTCTGACCATGGACGAACCGCAAGAGGCGTACTTCCGGCTGTATCGCGGCACCGTCGATCAAATTGACGTGTGAGACCGGTCCCTTCATGTGCATTAGGCATTAATCTCATGCTCACCGTATCCTATTGATTGGCGCCGTCGGCGGCATAGATTGCTTACAATGGATGAAACGACTTATTCAGACTATGACGGGATCGGGCTGGCGGCGCTGATCCGTTCCGGCGCGGTCTCTACCGCTGAAGTATTGGACGCGGCGATCGCCCGGGTCGAAGCACTCAATCCGGCACTGAATGCGGTTGTCCACAAGGCCTATGACCAGGCCCGCCGCGGCCTCGCCGACACCGTTGACGGTCCTTTCGCCGGCGTGCCGTTTTTGGTCAAGGATCTTGGCTGCCCCGTCGCCGGCATGCCGATGACGCAAGGCAGCCGCTATTACCGTGATTATCAGCCGGCCGAGGACTGTGATCTCGTGGCCGCGTATCGGGCCGCGGGTTTGGTGATCATCGGCAAATCGAACACGCCGGAGTTTGGCATTTCGGGAACGGCGGAATCGGCGCGCCTCGGGGCCTGCCGCAATCCCTGGAACACGGACCGGATCTCCGGCGGGTCGAGCGGCGGCGCAGCGGCTGCGGTCGCTTCAGGCATGGTGCCGGTCGCGCACGCCAGCGACGGAGCCGGGTCGATCCGCCTGCCGGCGGCGATGAGCGGCGTGTTCGGCCTGAAACCGAGCCGCGGCCGGCTCCGGCCGACGGCGCGCCGCGGCGACGCATTGCATGCCTTTTCCTGCAATCACGTCCTGTCGCGTAGCGTCCGTGACAGCGCGGCGATGCTCGACGCGACCCTGGACCGGCACAATCCCTATGCGCCGGCGTTGCCGAACAGGCCGTTTCTTGCCGAAGTCGGCTCGGCACCAGGCCCGTTGCGCATTGCTTTTTCCGCCGAGCGGCCGTCCGGCGAGGCGCCGAAGCTGTTCATGGTCGAGGCCCTTCATCGCGTCGCCCGGCAATTGGCGGATTTAGGTCACCAGGTCGAGGAGCGGCCCATCCCGCTGCCTTATCAACCCTTCTACGGCGCTTTCGCGACCGTAGCGACGGCCCAGTTTGCCGCGCAGATGGACGCCGCGGCGGACTTGCTCGGCCGCACGCCGGAGCCCGATGAGTTGGAACCCGTGACCTGGTCGCGGTGGGAACGGGGACGCGGTAAAACCGGCGCCGAGGTTGCCGCGGCACTGCAAGTGCTGGCGTCGGAGGGCCGCATCGTCACCGACTTTTTCGATGACGTCGACGTCTTCCTGAACCCGGTGATGGCCGATACCGTACCGGCGGTCGGTCATCTCGACCCGGTCGCCGTGCCGCCGGACGAGCATTCCCGGCGATCAGGGTACGTCCTGTTCATGACTTTGCCGTTCAACGCCACCGGCCAGCCGGCGATGTCGGTGCCGATGGGGCGCGATCACGACGGTATGCCGCTGGGCTTTCATTTCGTTGGCCGCTACGGTGACGAGGCGACCCTGTTGCGCCTCGCGGCGCAGCTCGAAGAAGCCCACCCTTGGCAAATTGAGCGGCCGCCGCTATGGCGGTCGTCTTGAGACAGTGAGTAGAGCAAGGAGACGAAGATGAGCGGACCCCTTACCGGCATACGAGTCATCGATTTGACCCGGGTCATAGCCGGTCCGTACGGAACGATGATGCTGGCCGATCAAGGCGCCGACGTGATCAAGGTGGAAGAACCGGGCATCGGCGACCTTGTACGCGGCCTGGGTCATCGCAGCGGCGGCATTCCGGCGACATTTCTCAACAACAACCGGAATAAACGCTCGATCACCCTGGATCTGAAATCCGAGGGCGGCCGCGAGGTGCTGTTGAAGCTTTGCGAAAGCGCCGACGTGCTGGTCCAGAACTACCGTGCCGGCGTCGTCGAACGGCTTGGTATCGACGAGGCGGCGGTGCGGGCGCGCTCGCCCAAAATCATCTACGTATCGATGAACGGCTACGGTGAGGTCGGGCCCTGGCGCGACAAGCCGGCCTATGACCCGATCATCCAGGCGCTGACCGGCCTAGCCTCCGTACAGGGCGGCTCGGATGAAGAGCGGCCACGCCTTGTGCGGACCATCCTGCCCGACAAGCTGACCGGAATCACCGCGGCACAGGCGATTTCATCGGCCTTGTTCGCGCGCGAACGCAGTGGCGAGGGCCAGCATGTGAAGGTCTCGATGGTCGATTCGGTGTTGTCGTTCTTGTGGTCTTCGGACTACGGCAGCCAAACCTTCGTCGACCGGCCGGTGAGTGTGCAAAAAGCCGCGAGCTTCATCGATTTGATTTACGAAACCGCTAACGGCCATATGACCGTGGCGGTGAATTCCGATAAGGAATGGCGGGCCTTGACCCGGGCGCTGGACAAAGCCGAGTGGCTGGAAGACCCGCGTTTCCTGACGCCGACGATGCGCGAGCAAAACATCAATGACCGGCTGTCCTTGATCCAGGAGGTGTTGAAGACCCGGCCGACGGCGCACTGGCTAGAACGCCTGGACGCCGAAAACGTGCCCTGCGCCGAGGTTTTGCATCGCAAGGATGTCATCCATCATCCGCAAATCGTCGCCAGCGGCATTTTGGTGGAGACCGACCATCCCGACGCCGGCCGGCTGCGCCAAGCGCGCAACGCCGCGCGTTTCGACAGGACACCAGCGGCAATTCGCCGGGGCGCGCCGCACCTCGGCGCCCACAACGACGAGGTGCTGGCAGAGGCCGGATACAGCCAGGCGGAGATCGACAAATTGCGCCGGCAAGGCGCTGTCGGCGACGAAACACCGGCAGATACTGCCGCCGCGGAATGAAACAGGATTAATGATTTCGCCCTTCAATGCAGGAGATACGATGTCACTCGCAGAAAGATTGGATAAAATTCGCGCCGGCGGCGCCAAGCGCATTCCACCGGAACGCCGCACCATAATGATGGCGGCAACCCAGGCGCTTCGGGATTCCGGGATCGTGAACAACGCGCCAAAAGTCGGCGATATGCTGCCGGCATTCTCTTTGAATAACGCGCAAGGCAACGAAATCAACTCAGCGGATCTGCTTGCGCATGGACCGTTGGTTGTAACGGTATTTCGCGGCGTCTGGTGACCCTACTGCAATGCAGAGCTGTATGCTTTGCAAGCGGTATTGGGTGAGTTGGACACGATGAATGCGACGCTGGTCGCGGTGACGCCGCAACTGCCGGAACATAACCGGACGATGCGCGACAAAAATGCGCTGAATTTCCACCTGTTGACCGACCCGGGCAACAGCTACGCGGCGACGCTCGGCCTGCGCCATGGCGTGGATGGCGATTTGCGTGACGTATACAAGGGTCTCAAAATCGATTTGCCAAGATACAATGGCGACGAAAGCTGGACGTTGCCCGTGCCGGCACGGCTGATCGTCGACCAAGGCGGCGTCGTTCGCGCGGCCGATGTCGATGCCGACTATACCCGGCGACCGGAGCCTGAGGACACGATCGCCCGGCTTCGCGCATTGCAGTAACGGCTAGAGCAGGTCTCGACCCATCGCGAAATCGTCGAGGCCGAGGCTCGAGCGCATCTCCCCGGTCATGTCTTCCGTCGAGGGATCGAGTGGGATGCCGCAAGCATCGGCGACCCGGTCGATGGCGTTGAAATTCGCGACGACCCCGGCGGCGTCTACCAGGGCAGCGTCGCCAAGCGCTGCCTGCAAGCCGGTCCGCTGCGTGCGTAGCACGTCGTCGTCGGTGCCGAGTACCGCTTCAGCGAAGGCGACCAGCGCCCGACCCTCGGGGATGCCGCCGTCGCCGGCGTCAGCCGCCCCGTTTATCAGGTTGAGATCGTAATCGGCCTCGTCATGTCCGGCGCTCACACGGAGCAGCAATGCATGCGAGGTGGTTCAATAGAAACATCGGTTGAGCGCCGAAACCCGCGCCGCCAGGAGCTCGATCTGGGCGCGCGAAATGGCGCGGCCGGTTTCATCACCGAATCTCAAATTGGCCAGATACTGCGTCGACAGCAGCTGGAAGAAATGCCGCACGACATCGGGCACTAGGCTCATCGCCCGGCGCACGTTGGGCACGAAACCGCTGGCATAGAGGTCCGCTTCCGGGCCGGTATTGGCGCCACGCGGGATGGTCGGCACCCATGAGCCCTCATGGATCGCCGAGGCCGGCCGGTGCCGGCTCGGCTCACCGGCCACCGGTTCCGGCAGCGGCGCCTCGGCCATGCCGATGCCGCGGGCAAAGGTGTCGATGGCAATGGTGGTGGCAATCACGCTCACCGCCTCGACATAACGGGTGTCGTCCAGGCCGTCGGACAACAGGCCGTGATACCAGCGTTCGGTCAATCGGCCGGGATCGGTGGCGATGCGATGCACCTGTTCGACCAACGCCAGCGGCAGGTCACCAAGACTGTCGTGGTCGCCGGTGACTTGGGCCGGTGACAGCACCGCCTTTCTTTTCGCACAGTACGCGCAAAGGCGAGCGTGACGGGTCTCCCGCGCGATCGCCAAGCGCTCGGCGCCGGTGAACCAGGTTCCAGCCCGGGCCAAGCGCTCGAACGCCTGTTCGTGGGCCGCGGCCAAATCCGGCCGGACGTGAAAGGTTGCCTGTTCGTACATGCTTGGGTCCCCTGTCGCTGAATCAAATCTATTGAAGACGACCGCCAATGCCGGGTCAATCCACTGCAAGCACTAATGGCGTCTCCGGTAGAGCAATCACGCTGCTACATTTTTTTCAATTCCGCGACGGCAAGCGTCGCCCCTTCCATTTCAATGAACGGGCATTCCTTAGCCATTTTCAAAGCCCCATCCATGCTGTCGGCCTGGACAATCGTATAGCCCGTCATTGCGCTTGGCCCGGTGTCGTCCGACACGCCATCGGCACTTACAATTTTGGGGCTGCCCGTTGGCGTGCCGGGGTTGACAATGGCATCGCCGAGCCCTTGCGCCCAGGCCTGCCATTTAGCCATATGCGCGGCGCCTTCTTCTTTCGTCGCCGGCTCCGCGCCGCCTTGGTAGACGAGAATATAGTCTGTCATGCGTATTTTCCTCTGCGTGGTTTCCGAAGATGAAAAGAACGCGCCATTTATCGCACGCATCTAAATATGTTAAAGAACATTTTTAGATTTCTGATATAGCGTTGGGAATTGGGAGACGGACGATGCCTTACAGCCGGGAGCACAAACAAAAAACGCGGGCCAAAATTGTCGAATCCGCCCGCATTCTTTTTAACCGCTACGGGTTCCAGGATGTCACGATCGACATGGTGATGGAAAACGCGGGGCTGACGCGCGGCGGATATTACAATCACTTCAAAAGCAAAGAGGCCCTGTTTGGGGCTGCCGTTTCCAGCTTCTTGATGGGGCGCGGCGCTGAATGGCGCGCCGATGCCGGCGTTGATCCGGCGAAACCGAGCCCCAACATGGCGCGCCAGATGATCGAAGGGTACCTGTCGTCCGAGCATCTCGGCGATTTGGATGGTCAATGCCCAATGATTGCCCTGCCGTCGGATATCGCACGATCCAACCCTGAAGTGCAGTCATCCTACCAGGAATTATTGGCGGCAATGGTTTCGCTGTTTGAAGGCGGCCTCGACGGCAAAAAGACCCAAACACGGCAAAAGGCTTTGTCACTCGCCGCGCTGTGTGTTGGCGGAATGGTCTTAGCGCGTACTTTGCCGGATTCTGCTCTGGCCGAAGAGGTTCGGCTCGCCGCTCGTCAAACTGCTAGTGAGATGACAACCAAATAGGTACGGCATTTCCGAACGGCGCGCGCCCGCGGTCAGTTCAAGCCATACAATCGTGCCACATTGTCGCGCGTGATCTTGCGCCGGACAGAAGGCGAGAAGCCCGAAAGGTTCCGGTCCAGAATCTTCTTGGATTCCGGCCACAGGCAGTCCGGGTGCGGATAGTCGGCGCCCCAGATGATGTTGTCCTCGCCGATCAGCGGCACGATCGGCTCCAAATATTGGTCCTGCTGGTAGGTGACATAACCCTGGCGGCGGAAGTAGTCGCTGGGCTTCATCGTGAAGCCAAGGCTCTGCGCCCGGTCGTGGTACTCGGTGTCGAGCCGGTCGAACACGTAAGGCAGCCAGGTCACGCCTGACTCACCAAGCACGAAGTTGAAGTCCGGATACCGCTCACAGGCACCGGAGGCCAGCAGCGAAACCAACACCTCCATGGTGTCGAGCTGGAAGAGCGCTGAGCGTACCAGCCGGTATTCGGTGAAATACGCCTTCGCCATCTCCGGCGTATCGGGCGCGCGCAGTGCCTTGAAACCGGTCGAATGGAAGGAGATCGGAAATTTGCATTCCGCCGCCGCCTGCCACAGCGCATCCCAGTCGTGGTGCCAGAGCGGCAGCGACATGCGCTTGAAGGCGAGATCGCCGCCGCGCAGGCCGAGCTTGGCGCAACGCCGCACCTCGGCCGCTGCAGCCTTCGGATCATGGTTTGGCACGATGGCCAGTGGGAATACCCGGCTGGCGTCCGCGCGGCCGGCGAAGTCGGCGACCCAATCATTGTAGACTTGGTCGGCCCAGACACGCATCTCGCCGTCGCCGATCATTTCATTGATCATCAGGCAGCCATATACGATCTCAGCATCGAGCCCGTCGCGATCGAGGTCGGCAATGCGAAGTTCGGGCGTGGTCGGGCGTGGCTCGGCGCCGCGCCGGTTGTCCCATTCAAAGCCGGCCTCCTTCATCTCGTCGACATGGCCGAAAGACCCTTTCTGGTATTTTAGAAACCCGGGCCCGACACCGTTCCACATACCTTTGTCCTGGTCATCGACGATCCAGTGTAGGCCGTCATCGCGTTCCTCGCAGTGCGGCACCATCGCCTTCCACTTCGCCGGCGCCGCGTCCGACCAGAGCTCAGGCGGGCAGTAGGTCAGGTCAATGTGGTTGTCGCCTGATATCAACTCATAGGACATGGCTTGCATCCTTCCCATCGAATTGGCGTAATATTCTATGAGTTTCTTCCAAACGGCAAGGTTGGACGACGACATTGCGATGCGAAAGCCGATCGACTAAGTCTGCGGCATCCTAAGGAGCCGCCCATGCCGATCCGCGTCAAAATCTGTTGCATCGCTTCGATCGAGGAGGCGCGGCTTGCCGTAGCAGAGGGTGCCGCGGCGCTCGGCTTGGTGTCGGAGATGCCGAGCGGCCCCGGCGTGATCGATATGGCCACCATCCAAGCTGTGGCCCAGGCGACGCCGCCGCCGGTCGCGACGGTGCTGTTGACTAGCCGGACCAATCCGGCCGGCCTGGTCGATCAGGTCCGCCGGAGCGCCGCCAACACGGTGCAGCTGGTCGATGTCGTGCCCGATGCCGCCTACGACGCGCTGCGGCAGGCCCTGCCCCAGGTCAAGATCGTGCAGGTGATCCACGTGACCGGTGCCCAATCGGTCGACGAGGCCGTTGGCTTGCATGGCCAAGTCGATGCCTTGCTGCTCGACAGCGGCAATCCTGACCTGCCGGTCAAGGAGTTGGGCGGCACCGGCCGGGTGCATGACTGGACTCTAAGCCGGCGCATCGTCACCGAATCCGGCCTGCCAGTGTTCCTGGCCGGCGGCTTGAATGCCGACAATGTCGGCGATGCGATCCGCGCGGTCGGCCCCTATGGCATCGATCTTTGTTCCGGTGTACGGACCGATGATCGGCTGGACGCCGATAAGTTAGCGAGATTCATGGCGGCCGTCCGGGCCGTTTAAGTCGCCTGCAGCTTGGCTGCATTCTCGGCAATCAGCGCGGTCAGAAACTCCATGACGCCGCGGATGCGGGCCAGTTGCCGGATCTCGGCCCGGGCCACCAGCCAGAGTTCGACCGAGCCCATGCGGTCGGGGCCGAACAGGCGCACCAAACCGGCGCGGCCATCGCCGAGAACGCAGGGCAACACGGCGAGCGCCGCGCCGCTTTCGGCCATCGCCAGGCGCAGCGCCGCGCCATCGGCGCCGACCCGCGTAGCGGCCGCCGCCTGGCCGAGCCGCCAAACCGGCGCCACCGCGCGGGTCTTGCCGGCGAAGCCGGCGATGCAATGATCGTCGAGCGCGTCCGGCGCAGTCGGCCGTCCGCAGCGTTCGAGGTAGGCCTTTGCCGCATAGAGGCCATAGCCCATGTCGGCGACATGGCGCACCAGGTGATCGCCCTTCAGTGGCCGCATCGGGCTAAGCGCCAGGTCCGCGTCGCGCATGTCGGGCTCGTCGAGGGCGCGGTCGTCGGCGACCTCCAAGATGATACCGGGATAAGCGTTTAGGAAGGCCGGCATGGCCGGCGCCAAAAGTGCGACGCCAAGGCCTTCCGGAAACGCCAGCCGGACCGTGCCTTCGGCGCCGCTATCGCGGCCCCAGAGTTCGCGGGCGGCGGCGGCGATGCCTTCATCGACCGGAGCGAGGGCTGCAGCCAATCGTTCGCCGGCCGGGGTCAGCAGATAGCCGCGACGGTGACGCTCGAACAGCCGCGTGCCGAGATGGCGTTCCAGCCCGTCGATGCGCCGCTGGGCCGTCGAGATATTAACCCGAAGCTCCTCGGCACCACGCGCCAGGCCGCCGGCACGGGCGACGGCTAGGAAAACACGGAGATCGTCCCAGTTTCCAATTTGCATGCACGCAATATTAATTTGCGATTATGCCGAGTTCAAGAGTGGCCCGGCCACACCGAGAGGACTGACCGTGACCTAATCGGGCAGCATCTCCCCGGATCCGCCGAACGCTTCCGGCATGTCCTTGAATTTGGGCAATCCGTCTTTCACCGACACGGTTTTGTCGCGATAGAAGACATGCAACGTCGGTTCGTGCTTGAAGTCCGGAACGACGTTCGGATAGACGTCGACCAGTTTCATGCCCGGATGGTCGCTGAAAATATGGCCGCCGCAGGTCTTGCAGAACTTGCGGAACGAATTTTCGGTCTTGTTGTAGGTCCCGACATTGTCGGCGCCCTTGGTGACTTTGACGCTCTCCGGCGGCCACAGGCTGAATGAATTGATCGGCGCGGCGGCCCATTCGGCGCAATCGACGCAGTGGCAATAGCCCATTGCCGCCGGCTCTCCGGTTGCCTCGAACTCGACCGCGCCGCAAAAACATCTTCCCGTAAATGTGTCAGCCATTTTTTTCTTCCTGTCTGTGCTTGCTGTTGACGCCACTATGGAACGGCTGATCAACGATTCCAAGCCATGCAGCCACAAAGGCGCGTAATCAGAGGCTCTGATAAGCGGATTTTTCGAACGCTTCGAACAGCGGCAAGGATTTCTCGTCGGCGAACGGCAAAATCTGGGTCAGATACGCGCCACCGATGCCCTTGGACGGATCTATCCAGAAATAGGAGTTCGCCAGACCGCCCCAAGCCAGGCTGCCGGCACTCCGCCCGGTCGGCGCCTGCCGCTCGTTGATCATGAACGACAGCCCCCAGGTCTTCTCCAAGCCCGGAAAAAATTCCGCGTCATTGGACAAGTCGGCGTTCTCGGTTTTCAGGAGGCCGACGCGGCACGGGCCCATCTGATTGACCGACATCGTCTCCACGGTATTCGGCCGCAAGACCCGGTTGCCGTTTGCGGCACCTTTGCCGAGGATCATGCGGATGAACTTCAGATAGTCGCCGACCGTGGAATAAAGCCCGCCGCCGCCCATCTCGAACTCCGGGTTCTGCTTGATCATCATATCCAAGGCTTCGAAGCCGCCGTCGTCGCCGCGGCGGTGTATTTTGGCCCGGCGTTCCGCCATGGCGGGCGTGATCTTGAAGGCGGTGCTTTCCATGCCAAGCGGATCAAAAATGTTCTCTTTCAGGTATCGGCCAAGCGTCTGGCCGCTCACCGCCTCGACCATCTTGCCGGCCCAGTCGATGTTGATACCGTAGTGCCACTGGTCGCCCGGATCGAAGGTGAGCGGCGTGGTCAAGGCGGCATTCTTGCCGGTGGTGTTCCTCGGCAAGTCTTTGACGGCCATATAGCGGTCGATATCCGGGTTCCAGATGTCGTAGCCGAAGCCGGCCGAGTGCGTCAGCAGATGGCGGAGGCTAACCGGCCGTATCGGCGGACGGGTCAACGGCTGGCCGGCGCCGTCGAAGCCTTCCAACACTTCGACCGTGCCGAGATACGGCACGACGTCTCCGGCCGGGCTGTCGAGATCGAGCCTGTCCTGCTCGACCAACTGCATGGCCGCGGCCCCGGTGATGGCCTTGGTCATGGAGGCAATCCAGCCGACCGTATCCGGCGTCATGGCGACGCCGCCGCCGATCACCCGTTCGCCGAAGCCGCCCTCATAAACCGTGCCCTCGGCGGTGGTCAGCCCCGCGACGACCCCCGGGACGGTACCGTTCGAGACGGCGGCTTCCAACAATGCGTCTGCTGACTGTTTCAGTGACATCGGCCCATCCTACCAAATTCGGGTCGATGATAAAGGTGCACGGACGGTTCCGCAATTTTGCAAAATCAATTTGCATTCTCGCGGACTATAATTGCCCCCGGGAACATGGCGCTATGTCCCCATGGATTGCGTGATGGGGACGGATTAAGTGGTCAAAGAATATACTGACTATTTGAGCGATATCGACGATGTCTTAGCCGAGGTTCGGCGCGGCCGGCCGGTTATCCTGCTCGACGACGATGGCCGCGAGAACGAAGGCGACCTGGTGTTGCCGGCGGCGGCGGTGACCCCGGAATGGATCAACTTCATGGCACAATACGGCCGCGGGCTGATCTGTCTGGCGTTGACCCGGGCGCGGGCCGAGGCGCTCGATCTGCCGGCCATGGAACGCCGTCATGTGGACGAGACCATGTGCGCCTTCACCGTATCGATCGAGGCTCGCCGTGGCATCACGACGGGCATATCCGCCGCCGACCGCGCCCGCACCATCCAGGTGGCGACCGACCCGGCGAGCGGCCCCGATGCCATCGCCACACCAGGACATATCTTCCCCGTGGTGGCGCGCGAGGGCGGCGTCTTGGTGCGGGCCGGCCATACCGAAGCCGCGGTCGATATCGCCCGCCTGGCCGGTTATCCGCCGGCCGGCGCGATCTGCGAAATCCTGCGCGAGGACGGCACCATGGCCCGCCTGCCCGACCTGGTGGCCTTCGCCCAGTTCCACAATCTGAAACTCGCCACCGTCGCCAAGCTGATCGATTACCGCTGCCGGCGCGATCCGATGATGAGCCTGATCGAGACCGTCGACCTGGCGGTCGCGGCGGGTCCGCCCCGGCGTCTGCTTCATTACCGCGACGACGTCACCGGCCTGGAGCACGCCGCCGTCGTCGTCGGCGATCCGACGGTGGGTCCGCCGCCACTGGTCCGGGTTGAGACCCATGATCCGGTGCGTGAGCTCATGGCTGTCCTCGGCGATGGGTCGGACACTGCCTTCACCCCAAGCGCTGCTACGGTGCTTGATGCCATGGCAAGCCACGGCGCCGGCGTGCTTGTGCGCCTAGCCGTGCCGACGGCTCGGCCGGCCGGACAATCCGTGGAACCGCTGCGCGGCTACGGCACCGGCGCGCGCATCCTGCGCGACCTGGATGTCCACCACATGGTGTTGCTCGGCGACGAGGAGCGGCCGCTGACCGCTCTTACCGGATTCGGCATCAGGATTGACGAGCGCCGACCGCTCGGTCAGCTGCAAGCGATGACATCAAGCGCCTGACACTGTCGTCAGACATCACGGACCATGCGATATATAGTTGGAAAGCCATGGTGTTCGACCAGATCCGGGATCCGGGTCTCGCAAGCCAGGCGCATGCCGAGATGGCGATAGAATCCGACCGCCGGGTTTATCTCCATGACATCCAGGCATACCGATTTGTAGCCGGACTTGGCGGCCCGCTCAAAAGCCCCTTCCAATAGCCGGCGCCCCAGCCCCGTTCCACGATCCGTATTAGTTACCGCCAAATTGTGGACGCAGTAATTGCCAACCGGCGTAAACGGCGTGAGATAAACAAGATTGCGCGCAGCCGCAAATATTTGCGCGGTTTGGGCCGCCGTCGCGTGCGCCTGCACGATTGCCGAGGCCGCTTCGAAGGCCGCATCTTCGACAGTATTGTCAAAACCGAGCTCTAGCCCCAGCATGTCGCCGCCGGGGCCGTACGCAGCCATGGCATGCCGGTGGCTTAGGAAACCTTCCTCGGCCTGCCACTGCAGGGCCATCATGCGGGTACGAAACGCCGGCTCCGAACCATAGAGATAATCGAAGATCGGCGGTCCGGTGGCATGCAGCAGTTCCGCTGCCAGCTCTGCTTGATCCGGCGTTGCCTGGAGGATTTCAATCGATCGACTGTCGCTCATGCGATTTTCCTCATATTACACGAAGTCGGAAGACATCGACCTTGGCATCGCGCCCTTTGACGTGAAAGGCGCCCACCGCCTCGGCATCTGTTTGCTCGGTCAAGGCATTCCGAGTCGCGTCACTGATCAGAACCACCGTGCCGGCATCGTCTACGGCCACCTCCTTGCCGAGCTGTTCGAGGCGCTGTGCGATGTTTACCGTATCTCCGACAATAGTATAGTTCATGCGCTGCGGCGCGCCAATATTGCCGACCACTACGGCACCCGAATGGATGCCAACACGGATCCGCACCGTGGGTTCGCCGCGGCCCTGCCGCTGGTCATTGTCAGCGGCAATGGCGGCGGCAATGCGGCGGGCGGCCCGCACAGCCCGATCGGCATGATCGGGCTGGTGTTCCGGCGCGCCCCAGAACGCCATCAACGCGTCACCGATGAATTTGTCGACGGTCCCGCCTTCGGCTTCGACGGCGCCGCCAAGCAGGGCGAAATGATGATTGAGGAAGGCGGCAACCGCTTCCGCTGACCGGCCCTCGGCGAACGTGGTGAATCCGGCGATGTCCGTGAATAGTACCGTCGCCTGGCGGGATTCCGATTGCATGCCGCCGGCCTTATCTTCCTGCGCCACCAAATGTTGCACCAGCGTCCGCGGCACATAGATCTCAAACCATTTGAGTACCCGCACCATCGTATTGAACGCGCTGACCTGTTCGTTCAACTCGCGAAACCGGGTCGCCGGCAGGGTTTCGATGGAAGCGAACTCTAGGCGCCCGATACGTTGCGCGACGTCGGCCAAGCGGCGGATCGGACTGGCGATGCGCCGCGCCACAATGACGCCGGCAACAATGGCGATGGCCATGGCGGCAAGCCCGACAAGGCCGGCCAAGCGGAGGCGCGACAATTGCTGGCCGATGTCTTCAGTTCGAAAATAGGTGCCGACGCGCCACGGCGTGCGGCCGTAGCCGGTCACTTCCTTGAAGATGAACAAATAGGAATCGTTGAAGATATTGACGATAAAGCCTTGCAACCCTTCGGGCAGCGGAATTTCGGCCGGTACGCGTGCGGTTTCGTCCCAAATGGTGGACAAGATCGGATCACCGAGGCGACGGAGCGACGGCAACGGTTCGGCTTCCGATAGGCCCGGGAAGCTGCCGACCAATTGGCGGTGGGCCAAGACATGGTCGTGGCCGTAAAGCACGAATCCATTATCGCCGAGAGAACTCGACATTTCGGTGACGAAATCCGAAAACGCGCTGATTGTCACGGCAACGACCAACACGCCCAAGAACCGGCCGCCACGGCGTACGGGTTGCAGCAGATTGAGGAATGTGGCGTTCGCTTCCGCGCGCCAAATCGGCGGGCCCCAGACGCCCTCACTTTGGCCGCTTGCGATTTCCAGAACGTCACGCGCCACACTGTCGGCGGAAAGATCTTCATCAACCTGCTGCAATCGCGACTCGCGCCGTCGGGCGCCGATCAAGCGCAAGTCGGAAGTCAGAAACAGTACCCCTTCGGCTTGCCGCGCCGCCGTCAGGGCCCCCACCATCGCGCGCTGGAACGGCGCGAGCGCGAAAGGATCGAGGCGCTCTTCTTCTATCATCTCGGCCAATTCCGCTGCCATCTGGACCATCGGCTGGAGATGGCCGTCGATGCCCTCCAAGGAATGGTCGATCATCATGCTGGCCTGTTGCTGCAACAACTCGGTGGTGTTGCGCCGGGCGCTGCCGAGTCCGACGAACAAGACGGCAATGACCGAAATGGCGATTAGCAGGCTGATTGAGGCGGCGAGCGTCAGGCGAAGCGTCACGCCGCGAACCTTGCCATTGGACAAACCTGTCTCCCAAATGCTTCAGTGTCGTAGTCGAACTAGAAAAACGTTATTTGCAACCTAGCGAACTCGATCGCGCGAAACCACCACGGAGGGCATTACATGGATCTCGGATTGACCGGGAAAACCGCATTGATCACCGGCGCCTCCAAGGGCATCGGTCGGGCCGTGGCCATGGCATTGGCGTCCGAAGGGGTCAGCCTGCACATCACCGCCCGCACCGCCGAGGATCTCGAGGCCGCGGCAGATGCGATTCGCCGGCAATTCGACGTGCCCGTCACGACCCATGCCCATGACTTGTCCGACAGTGTTGAGCAACAGGCCTTGCTGGCAGCAATCGGCGACATCGATATTTTGATCAACAATGCCGGTGCCATCCCGGGCGGCGATATCGAGGCAGTAGATGAAGCACAGTGGCGGGAGGCCTGGGATCTGAAGGTATTCGGCTACATCAATTTGACCCGCGCCTGTATCGGCGCGATGCGCGGCCGCGACCGGGGCGGCGTCATTGTCAACATTCTCGGGGTCGCCGGCGAAAAGCTGGACGCCAACTATGTCGCCGGCAGTACCGGTAATGCCAGTCTGATGGCTTTCACGCGCGCCGTCGGCAACAAAAGTTTCGATCAAGGCGTCCGAGTCGTCGGTATTAATCCTGGCGCCGTGCTCACCGACCGCATCGAACAATTGTATCGCGGACGCGCCGAAAGGGAAAAAGGCGACGAGAATCGTTGGCAAGACTATTTCGGGACCTTGCCGCTGCAGCGTGCGGCGCATCCGGAAGAAGTCGCCGACCTTGCCACGTTCTTGGCGTCTGACCGTGCCAGCTATATTAACGCCACCATCGTCACCATCGATGGCGGCAGCGCGCAATGACGTCGTGCGCGTCATAATCGGTATGCACGATTTAGAAATGGGCGTATAATCGTTTTTAGCGTAGGCGTCTGTGACATCGATAGGAGAAGGTCATGGCCTACAAAAGCATCCTGGTTCCCATCACCGGCGCGGAAACCGCCACGAACACGCTCGATTTGGCGTTTCGCGTGGCAAAGGCCTTCGACGCCCATGTCGATGGCTTGCATATTCAGCGCGACCTGTCGGATCCGGCGCAAATTCACTGGGCCCATGAACGCGTGTCATCGATGGCCGGTGCCATCGAAGGCTTGCGCCACGCCATCGAACGGATCGGCGAAGAGGCCAAGGTCGCCTTTGATCGGCAGGCCGCGAGCCACGGGCTAACACCAAGCATGACGCCGGCGGGATCGGACGGGCCGACCAACGGCTGGCTGACCGTCACCGGCACCGAAGTTGACGAAGTGGCGACGCGCGGCGGCGCCTACGATTTACTGGTGGTCGGCCGGCCGCTGGTCAAATCCGACGGCAGCGATCGGCAAATCGCCGAGGCGGCGATCTTCGGCACCGGCCGGCCCGTGCTGCTGGCACCGCCGGAGCGCCCGGAAACCTTAGGCCAACATATATTGATCGCCTGGAATCGTGGCATTCCGGCGGGCCGTGCCGTGACTGCCGCCCTGCCCCTGCTGAAAAAAGCCGATCAAGCGACGGTATTGACCGTGACCACCGGCGCCAAACGCGGCCCCAGCGCGGAAGCGGTCGTGCAGCAATTGGCTTGGCATGGCATCACCGCCGAGGTCAAAGAAGTGGCACCGGATTACCGCCGCGTCGGCGAAGCCCTGCTTGAGGAAGCAAAGACCCTCGGCGCCGACATGCTGGTCATGGGCGGCTATTCCCACAGCCGCCTGCGCGAACGCATCCTGGGCGGCGTCAGCGTCGACATTATGGGCCACGCCGAGATGCCTGTGCTGATCGTGCAATAACGGCGCCCGGGCCCTTCAACGACGTCCGCTGGCCGCGGCGGACTCGAATCCACGCAACACAGCACGGGCTTCTTCCATGATGTCGCTTACCACGTCGGCAGCTGAAGCGACTTCCGCGATGATGCCGGCGCCTTGGCCTGCCGGCAGCACGCCATGCTCCACGTCGCCTTCGATGCGGCCGCGCTGGCTGGCCGGATTGCCGACTTCGATCATTTGCAGGGGATAAGGTTTGATTTCCGCCTCGCGGCCTTGCCAGGACTCGGTGAACGCGTTGCGGATCATGCGGTTGGGTTTGCCGGAATGGCCGCGGCTGACGATCGTGCCGTCTTCATCGATGTCGAGTATTTTCTGCTTGTAGTTGACGTGGCCGCGGGCTTCTTCGGTGGCGATGAACCGGGTGCCCATCCAAACACCGGCCGCCCCCAGCGCCAGCGCCGCGACCAATCCGCGGCCGTCGACCAGGCCACCGGCGGCGAGGACCGGCACGTCGACACAATCCACCACCTTCGGGACCAGCGCCACCGTCGCCACCCGGCCAACGTGGCCGCCGCCGGCATGGCCCGACGCAATAACGACGTCGACGCCGGACTGGACGACCTTTTGGGCTTGGCGCGAGGTGCCGACCAGGCTCATGACGGTCATGCCGGCGGCCCGGCAATCGGGAATGACGGCGGCTGGATTACCAAGGCCGGAGACCAGGATCGGCGCCCCTTCCTCGAAAGTGACATCTATGGCTTGCCTCACCGCGCGGGTGTAATCGGCGGATTGCCCGTCTTCACCGGCAACCTGAGCAAACAGAATATCGACGCCGTAGGGTTGGTTGGTTTCGCCCTTGACGATGCGGATTTGCTCGCGCAATTCGGCGCCGGAGAGGTAAGCGGAGCCGATCACGCCGAGGCCGCCGGCATTCGAAACGGCGGCGGCCAGTCGGCCGTAGGCGACGTGAAACATGCCGGCCTGAAAAATCGGGTATCGAATCCCCAACCTCCGGCATAGCGCGTTGTTTTCCAGCATATTTTCCAAAGACATGGTCATCCCCAACCATCCAGAGCAGTTGCCTGCCCGCGAAGGCATGGTTTAGCATGAAGTGACGGTGCCATGCGAAGCGGCGCCTGCAAAATCGACAACACGCATAGGATCGAGCCATGGGACGGATGACCGACAGGGTCGCGCTGATCACCGGTGGTGCCTCGGGCATGGGCGAAGCCGCCGTCGGCCGATTCGTGGCTGAAGGCGCCCGCGTGGTGATTGCCGATATCAACGAAGACAAAGGCCGAGCGGTGGCGGCCGAATATGGCGATGCCTGTGTCTTCGCCCGCTGCGATCACACCGACCGGGCCGACAACGACGCGGCGGTGGACAAGGCCGTCTCGACCTTTGGCAAGCTCGACACGCTATTCAACAACGCCGGCCTTGCCTTCGCCGGTGCCGCCATCGACAAAGTCGACGACGACATGCTGCAGCGCATCGTCGACGTCGATTTAATCGGACCCTACCGTATGACCCAGGCTGCCCTGCCGGCGCTGCGGGAGGCGGCCAAGCAGTTGCCGGGCGGCGCCGCCATTGTCTTCACCTCTTCCATGCAAGGCATCGTCGCGCGGCCCTATGTCTCGCCCTACACTGCGGCCAAGCACGGCGTGGTCGGGCTGACCCGCAGCCTGGCGTTGGAACTGGGGCGCGACAATATCCGTGTGAACGTGCTTTGCCCGGTGGCGACCGACACGCCGATGCTGCCGGAATTCATGCCCGCCAGCGTGACCGAAGATCAGATGCCCGGTATCCGCGAGCGGTTGATTAAGGGCATCCCCTTGGGCCGCCTGGCCCGGTCTGTCGACATCGCCAATGCCGCGCTCTTTCTCGCCTCCGATGAAGCGGCCATGATCAGCGGCGTGGCCTTGCCGATCGACGGCGGCGTGACCGCCGGATAGTCCTTCGGTAAAAAGTCCTTCGGCTTCGCCTCAGTGTACTTTTTACCGGTGAAACAAGGACAAATCAGACCGCCGGGCCGCCTCAAGATGCGCAAACGCAATACTTAAACTGAAGAAAAGTACACTGAGCGTAGCGAGGGACTTTTCTTCACGGTCAACCGGATAGCGGGCCAAACTACGGCGCGACATAATTTTGGCCAAATGTTTCCGTATGATCGGGACCCGCTCTAGAGTATCTTTGTGTAGCAGTGTGGGTCACAGCTCGACGTGACCGGTGCCTGTCACGTGCACCAGGCGTCACGTTAGGCTTTGTGGCCGCTTAGATCGGCGGTTGAGGAGACTAACATGCCAGCGAAGAAAGTTTCGGCCGACGCGGATGTCAGGCACACCGTTCCCGAGGTCCGCTCAGTCGGTGCGCCGGATATTATCGACGCTTTGATGAAAGGCATCGCCGATTTCAATGCCAAGCCGACGCACTTGGTATTTCTTTGTATCATCTATCCGATCATGACCTTGATCATTGCCCGCGCTTATTCAGGCCACGAGTTCTTACCCCTGGTCTTCCCGATCATTGCCGGATCGACGCTGCTCGGCCCCTTGGCCGCGTGCGGCATGTACGAACTGAGCCGGCGCCGCGAACAGGGCCTCGAGGTCTCTTGGACCAACTGCTTCGACGTCCTCAAATCCCCGGCGATATTCGCGATTGCGACGCTCGGCGTGGTGCTAGGTGCCATATTCGTGGTCTGGCTGGCCGCGGCGCAGTGGATCTATTCGCTGTATTTCGGCGAAACCGTGCCCTATTCGATCACGGACTTTATCGCACTGGCACTGACCAGTACCCGCGGATGGTCTCTCATCGTCGTCGGCTGCGGCGTCGGTTTCATTTTTTCGGTCTTGGTTTTGACCATCAGCGTGGTGTCTTTCCCGCTGATTCTGGACCGCCATGTCGACCCGACGACCGCGGTGCTGACGTCGCTGAAAGCAGTGATCGTCAATCCGAAGTCCATGGCGGTATGGGGCATCATCGTCGCCGGATCGCTGCTGGCCGGCGCCATTCCCCTGTTCGTCGGGCTCGCCATCGTCATGCCGGTGCTCGGGCACGCAACCTGGCACCTCTATCGGAAAATAGTGGTATTCGAATAACGAATTCGGCCGCCGGGTAAATCGCTTTGCCCGGCGGCCGGCTGCTTTCGAATAGCGAACGACTTTTATTTCACGGACTGAAGAATATGCCGCGCGTCAAGAAGGTGTAGTCCGCTTCAAACGTCATGAGGAACATGAAAATCAACACCAATGCCGGCGGCAGCAGGATGGCATAGATGAAGGCAAGCCGCTCCCACTTCATATGCATGAAAAAGGCGACGATCAGTCCGGCCTTCAACATCATGAATATCAGGATCAGGGTCCACCGAAGATAACTTTCGACGTGAAAATAGTCGACGGCGTAGGAACCCGCACTGAGTATGAAGAGCCATCCCCAGACTTTGAAGTACGTGCTTATCGGATGTTGTTGGGTCTCGGCTTGTGCTGCCATGTTTCCCTCTTACCAAAGATAGAAGAACGCGAAGATGAAGACCCACACCAAATCGACGAAATGCCAATACAGCCCCATGGTTTCAACGATCTCGTAGTTGCCTTTTCTACTGGTGTAAAAGCCTTTCGACTCGCGGTCGAAATCGCCGCGCCAGACCTTTCGCGCAATCGCAAACAGGAATATCACGCCGACTGAGACGTGAAACCCGTGGAAACCCGTAATCATGAAAAATGTCGAGCCGAACTGGGCCGCACCCATGGGATTGCTCCACGGACGGACGCCTTCGTCGACGATCAATTTGGTCCACTCGAAGGCCTGCATGCCGACGAACGAGGCGCCAAATAACGCCGTCACCAGCATCAGGATTGCCGTGGTCTTGCGATCGCGCCGGTAACCGAACATGACCGCCATGGCCATTGTCCCGCTCGAGCTGATCAGGATGAACGTCATGATCGCGATCAGAATAAGCGGGATCGGATCGCCGCCAAAACTCAAGGCAAAGACTTCGCTCGGGTTCGGCCACGGCACCGTCGTCGACATGCGCACCGTCATGTAGGACAGCAAGAAGCAACTGAAGATAAAGGTGTCACTGAGCAGGAAGATCCACATCATCGCCTTGCCCCAGGGCACGGGCTTGAATGCCCGCTGATCCGAAGACCAGTCGGCAACAAAACCTGCCATACCTTCGGGCCGGGCTAGGGATCCACCAGTTTCCGTCATTGTCGTTTGTGTCATGTGGATATCGTCCTAACTACGTAACCAACAACAGAGCGAATAATACCAACCAAATCAGAAGCAAAAAGTGCCAATAAATTGTGCACAATTCAACACTTAAACGCACCCGGACGGCATCCTCGCCGCGCTTGATCCTGGCCACGGTTTTGCCCCAGGCCACCAAGCCACCGATCAGGTGGATGCCATGCGCCGCCGTCAGCAGGTAAAAAAAGGCATTGGCCGGGTCCAACGACGCGTAATAACCAGCCTCGGCCAGATCGCGCCAGGCCAAAAGTTGTCCCGCCAGGAATGCGAAGGCAAAGACACCGCCCGCCGCCATCCCTAAACCGACGCTTTCGGTCCGACCCCAACGGGCGCTGACCAAGGCCCAGTGCATGGCCACGCTGCTGGAGATCAGGATGCCGGTGTTTAGCCACAACAGCCACGGTATGGGCACGGAATGCCAATCCGAAAACACCATGCGTTCTGTGTAGGCCGCCACCATGAGCGAAAACAGGACCATGGCGACGCCAAGAAATACGCGCAGACCGAGCTTCGCCTGGGGCATCGGAAACGTACGCCCATCGTGAAGATTGACGACGGCGCTACCCTCTTCGAGCCACGGCTTTTCCATCAATTGTCGGAAGAGATTCACGCCAAACCATCCTCGCAACGCAAGGGACCGCTACGCGTCGATACCGTTCGAGCCATCGCCGCTGTTCCCTTACTCGGCCGGTTGAGCCGCGGCACCGGCCGGCGCCCCACCGCCTTCGCCGATTGCAACCTGATCCGGATGCATGTTCTGCGGCACATAATCATCAGCCGCGCCCGGCACGCCATAGGCATAGGCCCAGCGATAGACCACCGGCAAGGTCGGGCCAAAATTGCCGTGACCCGGCGGCGTTTCCGCCGTCTGCCACTCCAGTGACGCGGCCTTCCAAGGATTGGGGCCGGATTTCTTGCCCTTGGCAATGCTCCAGGCAATGTTGAACAGGAAGATCAACTGGGCGGCGCCGACCACCAAGGCAATCACGCTGACAAAGGCGTTGAGGGTCTCGGCCGATTGCGGGATGAAACTCGTATCCGTCATTTCGTAGTAGCGGCGCGGTACGCCCAAAAAGCCCAAATAATGAAGCGGCAGGAAAATCGCGTAGGCACCGAGGAAGGTGATCCAAAAGTGAACGTGGCCCATGCCGACGTTCAGCAAGCGCCCTGTCATTTTCGGGAACCAGTGATAGATCGCCCCGAAAATCACCAGGATCGGAGCCACGCCCATCACCATATGAAAGTGGGCAACCACGAACATGGTGTCCGATAGCGGCACATCGACCACGACATTGCCGAGGAACAGGCCAGTGATGCCGCCATTCACGAACGTAACAATAAATGCCAAGGCAAACAGCATGGGTATAGTCAATTGGATGTTGGCACGCCAGAGCGTAAGCGTCCAATTATAGACTTTGATGGCGGTCGGTACGGCAATGATCAGCGTGGTCGTGGCAAAGAAAAAGCCGAACCACGGATTCATGCCGCTAACATACATATGATGCGCCCAAACGATAAAGCTGAGGGCGCCGATGATGACGATCGCCCAGACCATCAACCGATAACCGAATATGTGCCGTCTTGCATGAACGCTGATCAGGTCGGAGACGATGCCGAATGCAGGCAATGCCACGATGTAGACTTCGGGATGGCCAAAGAACCAAAACAGATGCTGAAACAATATCGGGCTGCCGCCGCCATATTCGAGTTGTTCGCCGAACTGCACGATGGCGGGCATGAAGAAACTGGTCCCTAGAATGCCGTCAAGCGACATCATCACCGCGCCGACGAACAGGGCCGGGAAAGCCAGCAGGGCCAGAACGGTGGCCATGAAAATTCCCCATATAGTCAGCGGCAAACGCATCAATGTCATGCCGCGCGTACGCGCCTGCAGCACCGTCACCACATAGTTCAACCCACCCATGGTGAAGCCAACGATGAAGAAGGCCAGAGAAACGAGCATCAAAATAATGCCGGCCCCGGACCCTGGCGTGCCCTCAAGGATGGCCTGTGGCGGATAGAGCGTCCAACCGGCACCTGTCGGCCCGCCCGGCACGAAGAAACTCGCCACCAAAATCAGCACCGCAAGCAAATAGACCCAGTAACTCAGCATGTTCACATAAGGGAACACCATGTCGCGGGCGCCGACCATCAATGGGATGAGGTAGTTGCCGAAGCCGCCCAAGAATAGCGCGGTCAACAAGTAGATCACCATGATCATGCCGTGCATGGTGATGAACTGATAGTAGTCTTCCGCTTCGATGAATGAAAAGGTTTCCGGGAAGCCCAACTGCAACCGCATCATCCACGATAGCACCAAAGCGACCAGGCCAATGGCGATTGCGGTGAACGAATACTGGATGGCGATGACCTTGGCATCCTGACAGAAAACGTACTTCGTCACCCAACTTTGAGGGTGGAAAAGCTCCATCTCCTCGACTTCGGCCGGCGGGACAATTGCGGATTCGTCATGTGCGGCATCAACCATCACATATTCCTCTTCACTTGAATCTCGATTAACGCGATCGGTTGGAGCCTCATTGTGCCGGTCGGTCCTCAGCGGCAACGCTGTTCACCTCTTTCAAGGCCAGTGTCGTTGCCTTGCCGGTACCGGACTTGGCTCGCGCCAGTGTTTGCGCAAAGGTTTCTTGCTCTTGCAGCCACGTCTCATAGGCATCTTTCGCTTCCACCACGACGTTGCCACGCATGGCATGGTGGCCGACGCCACAGAGTTCGAAGCAAAGAACATCGAATGTTCCGGGCCTTGTGGGGGTCACCCAAAAATACGTAATCGCACCCGGCACCATATCCATTTTGGCCCGAAACTGAGGGACGTAGAAATCGTGCAGAACATCAATGGAGCGAAGCAACACTTTGACTGGCGCGTCGAGCGGCAGATGCAGATCGTCGCCTTCGATCAGGACGTCGTCTTGGCCATTGGGATCGTCTGGATTTATGCCGAACGGATTTTCGTCACTGATAAGCCGGGCATTGGACGTACCCATCACGCCGTCCTTGCCGGGATACCGGTAACTCCATTGCCACTGCTGGGCAACGACTTCGATCTCGGCCGCGCCTTCCGGTACGGTGACGAACTGGTTCCACACAAACAATCCCGGAATCAGCATGCCGGCAACACCGACACTGGTCAGTGCCGTAAGCCACCATTCTAGCTTCTTGTTTTCGGGCTCATATTCCGACCGATTGTCCTCGCGGTAACGGAAGCGGATCATGCAATAGGCCATGAACAAAATGACCGCGACGAAGACAACACCGGTAATCCAAAATGTAATGATGATTGTGTTGTCGATATAGCCCCAATTGGACGCAATTTCGGTCCACCACCAGGGACTCATAAAGTGAAAAACGACCGTTCCGACGGCGACCAAGATCATTATTAGTGCAGCAATCATACCCTTATTCGCCTCCAGCGGCCAAATCTATAGGCACCCACTCACGGATATTGACGCTATTACATGCGCGATACTTCTAACAATACGCACGACCCTCTGCCCTGAGGCCATTCAGCCACCGCGGTGGCTTTGCCCCAACGCTCGAGTCACAACCGACGACTGTAGTGCCCCCTTAGTGGAGATAACGCACCTTGACACATCCCAACAACGGCAGTCCAGTTTCGAACTGACCGCTCGACCCCCAGCATGGACCCAAGCGTGATTTCTCTAATAGCACCAATGAGAATGTGAGGCAAATGGTGGATTGCGATAAGCATTGGCGCCGCTCAATCCCGTACTTACACAATAAAAATCACGGCTATTACACTCCGCCGACAGGTCTATCGGCCGACGGCGACTAAGAGGCGTGTGGGTCAAGGATTTGGACATGGCTGAAGAAAACAATCCACCGATTCGTCAGCATGACATTATCGGGTTCTACTGTCTGGGGATGCATTCCGGCACACAATCTCGGAAATCGGGGTATTCGGATTTGCGGTAGTTCGTGTATGGTGCTTTTTTGAATCGACGATCAATCGCGGGATCCGAAAACAATGGCTGACCACGACTACAAACAAAAAAATGTGCTGCTTGTTGCGACGATTATCGGGGGTGGCGTCCTGTTGATTGGATTGCTGGGTATCTTTAATTCGTTCTAATTCAACTACATTTACTCGATGGATGACACTCTTGGCGGGTCCGCCAAGGGCGCTCTTGTTGTCGATGCCGATTGATTCCGTGCCGTTGTTTTCCGACGGTTGACCGTACTTTCCTCATAATCTCGGGTATAGTCGGCCCGAATGTGGGCGCGTGATGGCCTCGGTCGGTATAGGTCATGGCGCCGGCGACTGCGCGGAAATCGTAACGATCGCGCTAAATTTGGCGTTTCGCGTGGCGCCGTTGTGCCGTGCCCAAAACGACCCGTCGTCCGAGCTGCCGCAACCGCTCCAAGTCAAATTACAGGAGGGATACGATGCGCGTGAAATCGATGCTGGTCCTGTTGAGTGGCGAACAAAACGATCAAGCGACCCTCGATACAGCCTATCGGGCGGCGCGCCTGTCGGGCGCGCATCTGCATTGCCTGCACCCCCGACCGGACCCATTGCAAAGCCTGCCACCGTTGGAAATCGCTGGCGCCGGCATCGAGCGCATCGTCCGACAGGCGCGCCAACAGGTCGACGCCCGAACCGACGCCGCCCGCGCCGCCTACGAAGCCGCTTTGGCGGCCTATGGTCCGTCGGAACGGGCGACACCAAGTGCCGCCGAGAGTGAGGAGACCGGCGTCTCGGCTTCGTTCGAGGCGTTGACGCCGGAAAGCGGCGAATCGGTGGCCGAGCGGGCACGCATTCACGACATCGCCGTCGTCTCCGTCGATGCGCGTATCGGCGAAACCGAAGGATTGCTCGAGAACGTGCTGTTCGAATCCGGCCGCCCGGTGCTGGTCGCGCCGGCCCAGCCATCGGCGTTGATCGGCAGCCAGGTGGCGATCGCCTGGAATCGCGGCGCCTTGGCGGCGCGCGCGGTGGCGGCGGCGATGCCGCTGCTGGAAACCGCCGCCGGCGTCACCGTCGTTCATATCGAAACCGGCGCCAGGCGTGGCCCGGGTCCGACGGAACTGGTTCAGCATCTGGCCTGGCACGGCATCAACGCGGGCGCGCGCACGATCGATCCGGACGGCGGCAATGTCGGCAAACTGCTGCTGGTCGAGGCGAAAAGCTGCGGCGCCGACCTGTTGGTCATGGGTGCCTATTCCCACAGCCGCCTGCGTGAATTGGTTCTCGGCGGGGTCACCAAATATGTTCTCGCCCATGCCGAATTACCTGTATTGATGTGCCATTGACGGCCTGAGAATAACCCAATTTTCTGTCCGTAAGACGAATTTTCGGGGTCACCGAAAAAAGTGATCGTCTGCGACAATTCGCCAATTGACTCCAGCACTCGACGGGCGCAAACTTTCGCTATTGGGAGTTGGCGCGGTCGTCGTCAAGGAAGGGTGGACATCCCCGCTCTCAGCGGCGATTACCATGTGCCGTTCGTCCTTTGCGGCGTATTACGCGACACTTTCAATCCCGAACCAGGTCCCCGGGACAAGGACCGCGACCCCAATCAGGGAGGGTCGGTAAAACGATGAAACCGCCGAAGGATATAGCGACGTTCTCGGGTTGAGCCTTGACCGACTGGTAGAGGCCGCCAAATCGAGCCCGGGAACGACGGCGAAAAGCCGCAGACAATTTGACTGATATGCAAAGCGGAGCGTGTTTGACGAACTCAAACTAAAGCGTTCCGCAGTGATAGGCTCGCTAATACATTGCGAGCGACGGCCAAAGGCCGGAACATATCGAAAAAATCCCGAACAGGGTGGCCCCGCCGCAGCAAATGTCGGCGGGGCCTTGATTCCATATCGACCTCTCCGTCATGCTTTGTTCGAATGGGCTGGATGCGGGGAATTGATACCATGACCGATGACCTCTGTTTCCTATCGGCGACAGCCGCCGCCCGGATGATCGCCGAGCGGTCGCTTTCGCCGATCACATTGATTGACGCGGTGCTCGATCGCATCGACCGGGTGAACGGCGATCTTAATGCCTTCATCACCGTCGACGGCGAGGCAGCGCGTGCCGCCGCCGTGCAGGCCGAATCCCAGGCCCGGTCCGGCGCACCGCTCGGCCGGCTGCATGGCGTGCCGTTCACGGCCAAAGACTTGATCAACACCGCCGGCATGAAGACCACGTTCGGGTCTAAACTCATGGCCGACAATGTCCCCGACGTCGACGCGGTTTCACTGGCTCGGCTGCGCCGCGCCGGGGCGATCCTGATCGGCAAGACGACGACGCCGGAATTCGGCCACAAGCCGATGACCACGGCACCGCTGTTCGGCACGACCCACAATCCCTGGCGCCTCGACCGCACTCCCGGCGGGTCGAGCGGCGGTTCGGCCGCCGCCGTCGCCGCCGGCCTGGCGCCGCTTTCCGTCGGCACTGACGGCGGCGGCTCGACACGCATCCCGGCCGCGTGCTGCGGCGTAGTAGGCGTCAAGGCAACCCTCGGCCGCGTGCCGCATGATCAAACGCCCGATCGCTTCGGTAATCTCGCGTACCTCGGACCGATGACCCGAACCGTCGCCGACGCAGCGCTCATGCTCGATATCATGGCCGGCGCCGACCCGACCGACCCGCATTCGCTGGCACGGCCGCCGTCGCTTGCCGTGGCCGCTGCGGCCGCCGGCGCCCAGGCAAACTTGGCCGGCCTGCGGGTTGCCTGGCGTCCCCGCCTCGGCAATCGTCTGGTCGATGCCGAACTGCTGTCGATCGTCGAAGCCGCTGTTTCCGTCCTGGCCGATCGCGGCGCGGCCGTTCGGGAATGGCCAGACGATTTCGAAAATACCGAACCGCATTGGCTGGTCCTCACCTATGCCGGCTGGGCGGCGCGCTTCGCCGACGACGTGACATCCCGCGGCAAAGATATGGACCCAACCTTGGTAACCAGTGTCGAACGCGGCCTTGATTACACGGCGCGGCAGATGCAGGCGGCGATCAATCTCAGGAGCCGGCTTTATCTGACGGTGAACGGCTGGTTCGACGACGCCGACGTGATTGCGACCCCGACTTTGAGCCGGCCGCCGATGGCGGTCGACCAAGACCCGTTCGGGCAAACGATCATCGATGGCGAAGAGGCCGGGTCACTACGCGCGGCCTGGTATCCTTATACCCACCCGTTCAACCTGACCGGCCATCCCGCCATCACGATCCCCGCCGGCTTTACTGCCGACGGCCTGCCGGTCGGCCTGCAGCTGGTCGCGCCCCATTGGCAGGAAGAGCGTCTGTTCAAGACGGCTGCGGCGATCGAAGCGAATCGCCCATGGGCCGGTCATAGACCGCCGGGTCGCCCCAACATGCGCTAACGCATTATTACTACTGAAGAAAAGTACACTGAGCGTAGCGAAGGAATTTTCTTCACAGGGAACTTCATAGCTGCAGTTTGGCGCGCAATTGCCGTAGCGCCCTGTTGATCGAAATTGCGCCAATCGTGCCGGCGTCCATTCTCTTCGTCGTCGGCACCATTGAAATTGCCAGGTTGGTGTTCACCAACGTTTTCGTCGAGGGCAGCCTGTGCGAAGCGTCGCGCTTAGGCATCACCGCCAAGTGGTTGGCGCCGAGTCTCGAGAAGCGATGATTGAGCAGAGGGTCACCTACGGCACCGGCGGCAACGGCATCAACGACGTCTGGGATGGCAAACCGAGCCCCTGTGGATTCGAGGGTATTGTCTCGGGCGCAGTGCGCACTACCAATGACCAGGAGACAAGGCCAACCACCCGTTCGGGAACCACCTTGCCCTCCCAACAGCTCAAATTGTGCTGTCAGCCGAGATGAGAATTCGGATCAACCGGGCCGAAAACGGGAGCGAAAATTGCAACGGTTCAAGTCGCCTGGACCAGCGCAACACGTCCTCTCGATTCACTCAGCGACATACAACACTTTCAATCATAAACGGCGTCGCGATCGCCAATCATTTTACAAAGAGCTACGAGCAACGTGATTCAGTCTATGGAATGTCGCGAACGTCGCAGCTTGAGTTCACTGACCTACTGACGATTTACAAATCGATTTATCACAGTGACAAAGCCCACCAAACCGCTGCAATCGGGCGGTGATCCATATACGTCCACACATGACATCATTCTTTTATTTCATATGTAATTTTTAAGAATTACAATATTGATTTAGCTATATAAAAGTAATCATCCAAAATTCTATAAAATACAATAGAGTTGATATGACTTTTTATTTACTTTATCAAAAATTTTACGGGAATTGTGAAATTCTAAACTACAAAAAACTCAAATTAACTCTGTTCGTTAATATCTCGTCAGGACAATTGACGCAAAAATGTCACCAGCAAGTGCCGCGTTGATCTTCGACCATCCCGATAAGAAGTCCGTAGCACAAAAATAAGTGTCAGTGCCGATATAAGGTCCAATCGCGTCAAGGCCGGCGAATTCGATCTCCGCCGGTTTCGTGGCGCACATTTATTTGAGGTACATAGGCCATGCCTTTGAGTGCAATCAATAAAACTCGCGGTACGTTGCAGAACGACCTTCTGAATGGCACCAACCTCAGCGATATCATCAGGGGGTTGGACGGCGACGATATACTATACGGCTACGATATCTTTTCGAAACGTAAAGCCAAAGGCGGCGTTGATCAGGATCACGATTTTTTGTTTGGCGGGGCCGGCAATGATCGCATTTTCGCCGGCCGCGGCGACGACCGAGTGAGGGGCGGCACCGGAGATGACAGGATTGTCGGCGGCCACGGAGACGACACTATATCCGGCGGACCCGGCGATGACCGCATTAAGGCCGGTAAAGGTGATGACTACGTGAATGCTGGCGCCGGCGACGATCGCGTTTGGGGCGACAGAGGCGATGATCACCTGAACGGCGGTGCCGGCAATGACATTATTCGGGCCGGTAAAGGCGACGATGTCGCCCGCGGTGGAATAGGCGACGATCGCATCAAAGGCGGTGCTGGTGACGATACCCTAAAGGGCGGCGCCGGCGACGATCGCGTCTGGGGCGACAGGGGCGATGATCACCTGTACGGCGGTGCCGGCAATGACATTATTCGGGCCGGTAAAGGCGACGACGTCGCCCGCGGCGGAGAAGGCGATGATCGCATCAATGGCGGTGCTGGTGACGATACCCTAAAGGGCGGCGCCGGCGACGATCGCGTCTGGGGCGACAGGGGCGATGATCACCTGTACGGCGGTGCCGGCAATGACATTATTCGGGCCGGTAAAGGCGACGACGTCGCCCGCGGCGGAGAAGGCGATGATCGCATCAATGGCGGTGCTGGTGACGATACCCTAAAGGGCGGCGCCGGCGACGATCGCGTTTGGGGCGACAGGGGCGATGATCACCTGAATGGCGGTGCCGGCAATGACATTATTCGGGCCGGTAAAGGTGACGACGTCGCCCGCGGCGGAGAAGGCGATGATCGCATCAATGGCGGTGCTGGTGACGATACCCTAAAGGGCGGCGCCGGCGACGATACTTTGAAAGGCGGTAAAGGCGACGACGTCGCCCGCGGTGGAGAAGGCGATGATCGCATCAATGGCGGAGCTGGTGACGATACCCTAAAGGGCGGCGCCGGCGACGATACTTTGAAAGGCGGCGCCGGTGACGACTACATAAATGGCGGCCGAGGCGACGATACGGCCGTTTTCGAAGGCGACTTAGCCGACTACGACATCGAAGTCGATGGCAACGTCGTCGTCGTCCGCGGCTTTGGCTTCACCGATAAGGTGAAAAACGTTGAGCACTTGGTCTTCGGCGACGGCGAAGTCTTCGAACCGTTTGCACACACGCCGGTCGCCGATGCGCCAACGTTGTCGGTTGCGGCTACCATCGAGGAGGAGCAAGCCGTCTCCGGTCAAAAAGTGCTGGTCAATTCCATCAACGATTACGCCCAATCCAGCAATATCAGCGGTACCAGTGCAATCAATCAAGCACCCAACATCGCGGCACTCGAAGACGGCGGCTACGTCGTCGTATGGCAAGACTACGGTGCTTCGGAATCCGAAGGGTTCATCCAGGGACAACGCTATGGCGCCGACGGCACACCAATCGGTGAACAATTTCGGATCAGCACCATTGAAGACAGCAGTCTTGGCGATGAATCCCACGCGTTGCCTAAAGTCGCGGGCCTGGCTAACGGCGGCTTTGTCGTATCCTGGAATGTCAGGTACGAAGACGACCAGAGCAATAGCTATACTGTTCATGGCCAGCGTTTCGACGCATCCGGCCAAGCTGATGGCGCCCATTTTAATGTCTTCGATGTTGGTGCAAGCACCGGGCGTTCGGCGCTCGCCAGTGTAGCGGCGCTCGGCGACGGCGGATTTGTCGTTATTTGGCAGTCGGATGGCAATGGCACCATGCCCGAAGGGCTGCTGGCTCGACGCTACGGCGCCGATAACACCGTTTCGAATGACGTGTTCATCGTCAACGCAGACATCGACGGCAACCAACAATACGCCGACGTCACGGCGCTGGCGGATGGCGACTTCGTGGTAACCTGGCAATCAGACTCGATCGACGGTTCATCCACGGGCATTGCCGGTCAGCGATTTGACGCGACTGGCGCGCGAGTCGGTGACGAATTTCGGGTCAACACTTATACCGACGGCGATCAGATGGTCCCAAGCGTTACCGGGCTTTCGAATGGCGACTTCGTCATAACCTGGATGTCCAGCGGCCAGGACGGACCGACATTTGGTATTTTTGGTCAACGCTTTGGCGCCGACGGCACGCCGATTGGCGCCGAGTTTCAGGCCGACAGTTTCACCGACGGTGAACAAACCGATGCCGAAGTCTCGGCGTTGGCCGACGGCGGATTCGTCATCACCTGGCAATCCAGCGGTCAGCTTGTCCACACGATTGATTTCGATGAAGTGTACCAGACGGCAGTATACGGCCAGCGCTTCGATGCAAATGGCGTAAAAGTCGATGGCGAGATCCAGATCAGCCCACCCGACGCAGAGAACACCAGCTACAAGATGGTGCAGCCAACTGTTGTCGGTCTTCAAAACGGCACTTTTGTCGTCGCCTGGAATACCATCGATACCGGCGGCGGCACCGCAAAAGGCGTCTATTCCCGGCAATTCAGTTTGCCCGGTCGACCTACCTTCGACTTGGATATCGACGCCGCTCTGACCGATACCGACGGTTCGGAATCCCTCTCCATCGAACTATACGGATTGCCCGACGGTGCCAACCTATCCGCCGGGGCTGACAATGGTGACGGCAGTTGGTCGTTGTCGCCGGCGGAGTTGATCGGGTTGGACCTGTTTCTGGCCGACGAAATCCCGTTCGTCCTGACCGTTACCGCGACCGCAACGGAGATCGAGAACGGCGACATCGCGACCACGACGGAAATCATTCCGTTCTTCGGCAGCGAGGAACTATGGCTTTGATAGGTATTGTCATCTATGGACCTTGGGTAATCGCGGGTGGCTCTTGTTTTGCCGATAGTGTCGTGATCCGGGCGATTTTGCCCAGCGATTTACTTCGCAGAAGGCCGATTGATAAGTCACTTCGCCGTTCCTTGCGTAACTGGCGTACGCAGGAACGTGATTTAACTTTGACATGGTCTGCGAGGTTGGCCGAGCGCGAGATCGAGCTGCCGTCCGTCAGCTGCTTCCACCTCGTCTTCGCCCAGTTTCGCCAAATTCTTGGTAATTTCAAGTAAAATACGTTCTTAATACTACTATAACTGGACGATTAAATCTTAATTAGTGGTTGATCGATATAGTGATGTACGGACAGGTGATTCTAATAAGTGCACCGGCATAATGAGGCATATCGATGGTAATAGCTTTTCTGCCGAAACGTTTCGTGAGCCGTCTGACCCGCGATTGCCGCGGTGCTCTGTTGATCGAATTTGCGCTAATCGTACCGGCGTTCATTCTCTTCGTCGTCGGCATCATCGAAATTGCCATGTTGTTGTTCACCAACGTTTTGGTCGAGGGCAGCCTGCGCGAAGCGTCGCGCTTCGGCATCACCGGCCAAGTGGTCGGCGCCGAGACTCGCGAAGCGACGATTGAGCAGATGGTCACCCACGGCACCGGCGGCTTGGTCAAGCCCGATGACCTTTCGGTAAGCACCTATGTTTTCCAAACTTTTACCACGGTCGGAACGCCGGAGCCTTGGCTCGACAACAATGACAACGGCACCATAGAGGACGACGAATACGACGATACCAACGGTAATGGCGTCTGGGATGGCAAACCGGGCGCCGGCGGCAGCGGGGACATCGTTCTTTACCAGGTCGATTACAATCATTCCTTCATAACCAGCCTCATGAAGAAGTTTGGCGACGCCAGCGGCAAGCTGACGATGACGGCGACCATTGCCGTTCGCAACGAGCCTTTCTGAGGGAAATGATCGGGGTCAATGATGTCGATGGTTATTTGCAGAATCTCCAAATTTTGCAGGACCGGTGTGTTCCTGACCGATCGCAGTGGCAATGCTCTGATGGAATTTGCCTTTGCTTTACCGGTGCTGATGCTCCTGCTGCTCGGCTGTTTGGAAACCACCCGCTACGTCCTGATCCAACAGAAACTCGATCGCACGTCCGCCTCGGTAGCAGATCTCGTGGCCCAAGCCGATAGCATTTCAGAGAGCGAGGTGGAGGCCATCATCGGACTGACCGGTCAATTGATGCAGCCCTATGAATTTTCCAATGATGGCGTCGTCATCGTCACCTCGGTCACCGAAGACGTCGATGACGGACCCATGGTTCAATGGCAAGTCGACGGCGCTGGCGTGTTGTCCGCCGCCAGTGTCATTGGCATGGTCGATGATCCGGCCGTGATGCCGACAGGTTTTGAGATGCGTGACGCGGAAACGGTTATCGTGACCGAGGTTTTCTACACCTTTCGTCCTTGGATTTTCGATCGATTTTTTCCCGAGCAAACGATCCATCGGATGTCCGTTCGGCGTCCAAGGCTCGGCGGATTGTCGACGCTCGGCTGAACCGGGAAGCCGGTGGCCATAGCACATACGTGAACGATTTTCGGGCGCTCTATGAATTTGTTTGGAGTTCGATCGTGATTAGAGGCATCCGTTTATATGCGAAGCGCACTGGTCTGCAGTTTCGCCGCTTTTTTCATGACAGGAGCGGGGCGACAGCGTTGATGATGATGCTGCTGGCCGTGCCGCTGGTAACGATTGTCGGATTGGCCACCGACGCCGCACGCGGCTACATGCTGAAAGCGCGACTTGTGCAAGCGGTTGACGCCGCGGCCCTTGCCGGCGGCGCAACATTCGACACCAGCCTGCAAAACGATGACATTCAGCGCTTCTTTACAGCGAATTTCCCCGACGGCTATATGAATGCCACATTGGCGACTTTGCAGATTACGCCGCAGCAGAATGGCGAAGCGATTGAAGTCGTCGCCAGCGCGACCATACAGACAACCTTCATGCAAGTGTTGCAAATCGATACATTGACGGTGGCGGCCCGCACCGTGGTGCAACGGGCTGTCCGCGGCATGGAGCTGGTCTTGGTACTGGACACGACAGGATCCATGAACAGCGGCGGCAAGCTGCAGGCCATGAAGGATGCCGCCGATGATTTGCTCGACATCATGTACGGTGAGAGCGATACGATCGATGATTTCTGGGTCGGACTGGTGCCATTCCGCGCGCGCGTGCGCATCGACAAGAATGACACCGATTGGATCGATGCCGCACCGCCGAGCAATTGGAAGGGCTGTGTCGACGTTCGTCCGGCGCCGGACGACACCTCCGACGCGCCGCCGGATGGCGCCACACGCTACACGGCACTCGGCAAACTGGTGGCCGGTTATTTGGTCCCGAGCAAGCCCGGCTACACCGCCACTAACGGCTATTGCCCCAAACAAATTCTGCCGCTGACCGCAAGCAAAGCGACAGTCGCCACCAAAATCGGCAACCTCGATGCTTACGGCACGACTCGCATCGACGTCGGCGCCGCCTGGGGCTGGCGGCTGCTGTCGCCGACCTACCGCGGTTACTACGACGATCCGAGCCTGCCCCTCGACTACGACGAGGAACTGATGGACAAGGCGGTCATCATCCTGACCGATGGCACTAATTGCTGCTCTTCCTACGGCACCGACATCGCTGCGGCGGACGCGGCCCTGCTGCTGACCTGCCAAAACATGAAGGATGAAGACATCATCGTCTATACGATTTCCTTCGGCAGCCTGCCGACTGCACTCAAGACCATGATGACCAATTGCGCGACGTCGGCGTCGCACTATTTCGACAGTGAAACCAGCAGTGATTTGACGGCCGCGTTCCAAACCATCGGCTCTCAACTCTCCAGTTTGAGGCTGGCTGAATGAACAGACAGCCTCAAATTCCAGTTCCACGGTCCGGCCCGATAGCCGAAGCTGTGGCATATTGGCGCCGCACAGGGCTCCTGGTACTCCGGACTTTCATACCAGCCTTGCGCAGTTTCCATTCTTGGAAATTCTATGATCGACATCCTCGTCGGCTTCCATTCTCCTTTGCGCACGTCAATGTCGTCTGTGCGAACGATCGGTATATCCCCGTACTGTTCGACAGTATCGAACGCCTTGGCAACGTAAGGTTTCAACGCCTCTCAGTCGATCGGTCGTACATCAAAAACTACGTACACGGCCATTGCCTAAATCAAGAACCAATACTAGAGGCGCATATGGATTTCCGAGATGTCCGAGATGGCTTGGTCCAAGTTCCGATAAGTGAAATCGTAAATCGGGCAAGCATTTACCATCCATGACAATGCCTCGAAACTGGCCTCCATCATGGTGAAATAGTTAGCGGAATGACCAACCAGGCGCATGAAGGCATCGGCCTTTGCCACAGGATGCAGGACGTGATCTCCGTGCGGCGCGTACCGAGGAAAAATAATTGCCACTGGCAAGGCAGAACGGTTGGCGTTGTCAATCGTTTCCTGTGACGGCTTGAGATAGGCAATTTCGCCCTTTGCTGTTCCTGCTACTCGGTCGCTAAAATAGGCGTCCGGCACGATACGGGCCACGATGTCGATTGATTCTTCTTTCAATGAAATCGGTCGCGGATGAGGCAGCAACCTATTGTCTTCGGGCGCCAATATTGCGAACTCGTCGGACAAGAGTTGCCAACCCTCGGCCATCAGCGAGGAACTTAATGTGCTTTTTCCAGCGCCAGACGGCCCGGGCAACAAGATCGCCTTGCCCGCCCTGGCGACGACCGCTGCGTGAAACAGAAGATGTGTGGCGCTACGTGTAATGAGCCAATTCAAGCCAGCCTCGATCACTGGCAAAGAATACTTGGAAGGCATCGACCCGAACGGAAATCTGCCGCCAACGCAAAACTCGACTTTACGGGCACCGAACGGCAACCATCGCCGAACCTGCTTCGGAGAAACGACGAGATAAGCCTTGTCGTCCGTGTTCATCGGCGGATAACCACCATAGAGCAGTTCTATCTGGTGAGCCAAAGCGTCACCGAGTTCTGTGCAATCGATTTCAACCGAGTAGGCACCAACGTGGCGTTTGTTGATGTTGATATCAGTCGCGCGTGTCAAAGCCATGATCAAGCCGATCTCATAGCAGATATACAATGCATATGATGCAAGCAGCCCTTGCCCATAGTGTCAAAGTTTTTCCCAAGTCTAGGCTCTACGCCCCTCGTGATTAGTATCTCCTGGACCAGAAGCGACTGCCAAAGACCAGAATCACTGTATGGGCAAAGGACATTCTTGGCCAATCGGCCAGTGGGGCAAAGGTCCATCAAGAACCGCCAAACAACTTCAATGAATGAGGCTTATCCTTCGCGTACTTTTTCAATGAGTCCTAATTCGTCCAAATTTTCCAGGACACTATCGATAGAACGTCTGAACGAACCATTGTCATCATCTTCCAAAAATCGAGACAATTCCTGATACAAGATCTCTGGGCTTTTAGCGCCGTCAATTAGAAGTTCAATCAAATAGCCAGCCGTTAGGTCGAGCCGATGTGTACTTCCGAAAATTGGACTATAGACAATGTATTCGCCGTCCCATGACCGGAACCGGAGTGGCTCGTCTCCTAGCGGTTGCCACATTAATGCCTACTTTCGGTGACGCGCAGTGGACACGGAAGAGCTAATTCCTAGTTTTTCTAGTGGTGATAAATTGACTGACTACGAACCTGGTCCACATAAAGCGCGAAAAATTAGTCCGCCCTCTCCTACTTTATCTTGCCAATTACCGTGTGAAATATTCTCCAAAAATCCTGGCAAATCGGCGCCGAAATTGCTAAAGCAGACTGAAGCTCCAACCGCATGGGCTCGGTTGACAGTGCCTAAGACAGCCCCTGCCGCCGCCGTGCCCAATAAGATCCGGCGCCGCGCCAATCGCTTTTTCTCGACAAGCACGTCCTCAGTACCGCTTTCTACAAGTGGTGCAATTGTGCCGTCTCCATCTTCCTTGTGTTCGTCGTTCACTGCAAACCCAATATTTGCTATTTGTTAAGAGATGATAAGGAATTGTCCGCATCGGCACAATATATGTAAATACTTCCTCTTCCCATCATACACCAGGCTCCCCAAGGCCCCAAGTCCCGGCAGTGTCAAAGCAAATTGCCTTGAGTGTCTTGGCAAGGATCCTTAGCCTCGGAAGATGCACCATGCATTCCGTAATTTCAACAGTTCGCTCGAGGTAATCCGCCTCGCAGTGATGAAGTATATCCGTTATCCGCCTTCGGGTAGAGACAACATAATCGAGCAAATTTCCTGCGCTCGACAACTATATAAGTCCGTCCCATTAGCAGGTCGTCATGGCCGCTTGACAGCGGTTCTTATCGAAAATTCCCCGCGTCCGCGATAATGTGCTGAAATCCGGGTGCGTTACGGACATAGAAGGGTAAGTCAGCTCTCGTTGGTATATCCCGCCGTGAGCGCCGCCAACCGTCCCACCAAAAGGGCCGACTGCCGGCGCTCTGATAAACCGTGTGAACTCGTTGAGCGTTTCCTTGACTCTGAGCGGTCCCAGAAGCGCCGCTCCGTCTTTTCCGGTTTGAGGGCTCGGCAGCACGAACGGCGTCCACTCGCCAGCGAGCCTAATCCGTTTGGCCGGCGTGGGGATTAACTGCAGAACGACACGGCCGCCGGGGATCGTGTTGGCGAGCCGCATTCTAAAAGCCGTCGAAGCTGGTATAGCCCAGTTGACGCACTATTTCGACAGTGAAACTAACAGTGATTTGACGGCCGCGTTCCAAACCATCGGCTCTCAGCTTTCCAGCCTGCGGTTGGCGGAATGAACCGACGAGCACGGGCAGATATCGGTCATACGGCTTCTCTGTGACCGATATCCGGTGTAGCCTTGGTGTATGCTATCACTGCATCTGAAAGCACTCGGAATCGGAATTGCGGGCGGCGTTTTTGCCGCGGTCATGCTGTTGTTTCTGAGTGCCAATGCGGCACGGATGACGGAAAGCTTCGAGACAGCCAGCGGCGCCTCGATTTCAAGCCGCTTCTTCTGTTTTTGAGCTTTGCAAAAACGCTTTGATTTTTTCAGCCAACACTTCCGGCTCCAGTCCGGGCTGCAACGTCGCCCGGCGCCGACCGCGATCGTCGACCAGATAGGACAGCGCCGAGTGATCCATCACATAGGGTAAATCAGGATCGGTTTTGACTTTATAGAATTGCACACCGAAGACCTTGGCCGCCGCCTCGATTTGCGCGGCACTACCGGTCAAGCCGATCAACGGCGCGCCAAAATGTCCGACATAGCCATGCATTTCGTCGATGGTGTCCCGCGCCGGGTCGATGGACACGAAAACCGGTTGGATCTCGAGGCCGCCGGCACGCAGCAAGTCGACGGTTTCCAACAAAACCGATAGATGCGTCGGGCAAACGTCCGGGCAATAGGTGTAGCCGAAGTAGTAAAGCGCCGGACGGCCGACGAAATCCTGCTCCGTGACCGCCTGACCACGATGGTCGATTAAGTCGAAATGCGCCCGGATGGCGGTTCTCGCGGTGGGCCGGATCAGCTCGAACCCGGCCCGCTCGGCAATCTCCAATGTAGCCCATCCAGCGCCAAGGAAGCCGATCAATACCAGTGCAGCGGCACTCATCTTGCCGTATCGTCTCCCGGAATGCTCGGAGTCTTCGTCGCGCATGTCTCTCGCCTATGTCGATGAGAAGGGGTGGGCGCAACCCGCATTCAAATTCCCGTTGAAACTGGTATAGTTCCATGGACGCCGTCAACCGGGACCCAAAGCATGAATGCGGCCGAGGTGAAACAACTGGCCAAGGAATTGGGCGCCGATCTGGTCGGCATTGCCTCGGCCAAGACGTTGAACGCCTTTCCGCCGGATCCGCGCTGGCCGCAGACGCCGGACCGGGTGTCGCCCCATTGTAAGAGCGTCATTGTCATCGTCCACCGCATCCCGGTGGCGGTGTTTCGCTGCAAATCGACGATACCGGTGCAGTATCTCGACATGCTGGTGCTGCGGCGCATGGACAAGGTGGCGTTTCGCCTAGCCGAGCATTTGGAACGGCTCGGCCACCCGAGTTTCGTCACCGCCGCCCAGGAAACCGATTGGAATCTGAAACGCGCCAGTTACGGAAGATTGAGCACCCGCCATCTCGGTATCGAGGCGGGGCTCGGCGCCTTCGGGCTCGAGGTCAATATCCTGACGCCGGAATTTGGGCCCAGGGTTTATCTCACCGGCATCCTGACCGAGCTCGAACTCGAAGCTGACGCACCGATGACCGAACAGGTTTGCATCGGCGAATCCTGTTCGCGCTGCCTGTATTCCTGCCCACCTGACGCGGTTCGGCATTTCGGCATCGACAAACGCGGCTGCGCGACCGAAGCGCAGGAATTCGGCTATGCCACAGCGACGGCGTTTTTTGACCGCTTCGTCGACGCCGATACGCAAACGAAAAAGCAAGAGATCGCGGCCCGTGACGTGTTCGGCTTCTGGCAAGGGCTGCTGCGCGTGGTCGGATCGTTCGGCGATTGTCCGCGCTGCCTCGCGGTGTGTCCGGTGGGCAACGACTACCACGCCTATCTGACCGGCCCGCAAAAATTTATCCCTGAGAAGACTCCGGAAAAGGTCGAAAAAGCCAAGGCCTTCAAGACGGCGAGAAAGACCGGCTCGGCCGTCGCCGGGCTCGATGATTGGAATATCCGCTGGGTCGGGCCGGACGGCTACCAAGGCATTGTCGCCCGCCAATTGCAGGCGTTCAAAAAACTCCAGGCCGAACGCCAGGCCAAAGACGAAATCGAGGAAGCTTAAGGAAACAGCATGGTCGCGGTCTATCAAACGCCATTGGACGCGGACACCATCAAGGCGCAAGCCAAAGCGCTCGGCGTCGATCTGGTCGGCATCGCCGACGGCCGTGTGATGGACGCCCATCCGCCGGATCCGGACAAGCCGCAACGGCCCGCCGACATCACCGACTATGACGCCGACCGGGTTATTGTCCTGGCCAAGCGCCTCAACAGCGGCACCACGCGGATCCGCGCTTGGGACGAACGCCATAAATACTACAACGACGAGCTGACCATCACGGCGTTGGAGGAAGCCGCATTGGAATTGGTTCTGTGGCTCGAGGACCGGGGCTATCCGGCCCTGATCGTACCGCCGACGCATGTCGATCCTTGGCGCTATGACGGCGATCCGAGCAAGCATCTGACGCCGATCCTGTCGTTGGAACACGCCGCCGTCGAAGCCGGGCTCGGCACTCTCGGCCTCAATCTACAACTGCTGACGCCGGAATTCGGACCGCGGGTGATGTTGAGCGCGGTCCTGAGTTCGGTGCCGGTCGAGCCAGACCGGCGGGTCGAGGCAGCACTTTGCCTTGGTCCCAGCTGCGGCCGCTGCCTACAGGCCTGCCCCGGCGACACGGTCGGCCATTGGCAGCGCGACTGGCCGACCTGCGACACTTACCGGTCGCCTTATGGCTTCAACAAGCTGACGGAATTTCTCGGCCGGGTGATCGAAGAACCGGATCCGGTCGGGCAGAAAGCCATGCTGCGTTCGGAGGACAGCTTCAATCTGTGGCAAAGCATCCTGCGTGGCGCCGGCGCGGTAACCGGCTGTCGCCGTTGTCAGGACGTCTGCCCGGTCGGTGCAGACTACGACGCCATGCTGAAAGACGCCCTCGACGACATCTCCGAGCGGACGGCGGCGAAGCAGGAGCGCTTGGACGCCATGGTCAAAACCGAAGCTGCAGGAACACTGCCGACGGCCTACCAGAGCCAGGCTCGGTGGATCGGACGCACGAACGACAATTAGGGAGGCTGCCAATGCCTTTGGGACTGCCGCGCTCGCGGGCCGAGATCGACCGCATTCAACGGCAACAAAAGAAGGTCGCCGTCGACCGCGCGCGCCGCGCCTCGTTTCACCGGGATCGACTGGCCGACATCGACAGTGACCGACTCGACGACCCGGAGGTATGGGCGAAAATCCCGATCCTGACCAAGGAAGAATTGCGCGCTATCCCACCGGATCGGTTTTTCGACGATTTCTGCATCGCGCCGAAGTCGGAGATCGCCGAGCTTTGGCGCTCCGGCGGCTCGACCGGCGTGCCGCTGTTCTATCCACGCACCTTCGAAGATATGGAATATGGCCGGCTGTCGTTCGAACGCACGTTCCTCGGCGCCGGCATTGGCGCAGGCGATACGGCACATGTGTCGTTCCCGCTTGGCATCCATCCGGTCGGCCACGTATTCGCGCGGGCGGCACAACATCAGGGCATTGGCGTCAATTGGTGCGGCTCGGGCGCCTCGACGCCGTCGCGGTTGCAGGTCGACCTGATCAATCGCCTGAAACCGTCCGTATGGCTCGGCATGAGCAGCTATGCCCTGCATCTCGCCAACCTCGCCGAGGCCGAGGACATCGATTTGGCCGCCGGCCCTGTCAACACCGTGATGTGTTCAGCCGAGCCCCTCTCCCAGGCCAAGCGCGACAAGATTGCCAAGACCTGGGGCGCCGACGTGCACGACAATTTCGGCATGACCGAGGCCGGCATGATGGGCAGCGAAGGCAATGCCCGGAGCGGCTTTCATATTTGGACCGATCTCTACTACATCGAAGTCATCGATCTCGAAAGCGGTGAACCCGTGGCGCCCGGCGAGCCCGGCGGCTTGGTCGTCACACCGCTTTGGACCAACAATGCGACGCCGTTCCTGCGTTGGAGCTCCGGCGACATCGTGACCTATCACGATGACGGCAACGAAGACGGGCCGCTCTCGGTGTTCCCGGTCATCCGCCACGCCCATCGCACCGTCGGTTTCTTCAAGATCCGCGGCGTCAACATCAACCATCAGGAACTGGAAGATTTCATGTTCCGATTGGCGGATGTGGTTGATTTCAAAGCCGAATTGGTGACGGAGAACGATCTGGAAGTCCTCGCGATTTCTATCGAAGTCGTCCGCGACGGCGATCCGGCGACCGTCAGCGGCGCGGTCCAATCGGCAACCAAACAGACCTTCGAAGTGACGCCGTCGGTGACGGTGCTGGAACGCGGCACGCTGGCCCGCGAGTTCGAATCCAGCGTCAAGGCGCCGCGCTTCGTCGATCGCCGGGTCTAACGCCAGAGCAAGTTTCGACCATACGGGACCGTTTGGTCGAAACTTGCTCTAAGGCGAGACCAGCGCGAGCCGCACGCCCAATGCCACAAACGCCGCGGCAAAGCCGTAGCGGAGCCAGGCCATCACCGTCGGCGAGCCGATGACCCGGTCGCGCAGGGTAGCCGCCATCAGGCCGTAGATCACGAAGACGATCAGGGTCATGGCGATGAACACGCCGCTTAAAAGCAGCATTAAGGGGATGGGACTCGGGTGGTCAGAGGGCACGAACTGCGGCAGGAAGGCGAGGAAAAAGATCGAAAGCTTTGGATTGAGGAGATTGATCAGCACGCCGCGCACGATGATGCCGCCGGCACCGCGCCGGCGGTCGGGCGCGGAAACCGTAAGCGGCCCACGATCGCTCCAGATACCCCAGGCCAAATAAAAGATGTAGGCAACGCCCAGGAACTTCACCGTCGTGAATACCGGCCCGCCGACGCGCAGCAGCGCCGCCAAACCGAATATCGTCACCAAGAGATGGGGCACGATCCCAAGCGTGCAGCCGCAGGCGGCGACCACACTCTGCCACCGACCCTGAAACAAGCCATGGGAGAGCGTGTAGATAACACCGGTGCCGGGCACCAGCACGACGATCAGCGAGGTCAGCAGGAAATCGCCGCTCAACCCCAACGGCGATGACAAGGCCTATTCTTCGCCGGTGCCGACATGCTCGATTTTTTTGACCGTGCCGGCTTCAGTATCGAAAATCAAGCGCGCTTCCTTGCTCATATCGGTGCCGGTGACACGCACGAACTTGGATTTCGCCGGATAGTCGATGGCATGAATGTCACCGACGTCGTAGAGGCCGGCCTTGCCGGGATAGAGCCGATAGGCCCGGACTTTCTCCAAGTCGGCCTTATCGTCGCCGCCGGCATCCTTGCGCCGCCATTCGCTCATGTCGGTGTAGCCGGAGGCCTGACCGTAAATCGCCCACGAGCTGCCGTGGTCGTGCGGCGGCGAAGTGCGCGCTTCGGCCATGTTGTAAATCAACACGCAAAAGCCGAAATCCGGATCCTCGTAAATTTGCGTCAGACCGGATTCGTCATCTTCCGCCAAATAGTCTTCTTGAAACCCGGCATCGCCAAGCAGGGTTTCCAGATTCTGCCGCATTTCGTCGCGGCCTTCCCGGCCGCTACCCTCGGCCAGCAATGCCCGCGCGTCGCCGCAGAAATCTTCCAGTGAGTAGGCCATCTTGAATTCCCTCAGGTTCGCAAATTTTCGCATAATTCCATTCCGACAAGCCTATGCCGGCAAAGCCGACCAGGGCAAGTCCGTGCTCGCAATGACTGACGCCGGATCAGCGGCCTCAGCGCGCTTGCTTCGCCGCGCCGCCGCGGCATAGTCTTGGCGCTTTCCGGCCCCGGGGCGAGCAGGCGCAAGCACGACATGGATTCGGTGACGCAGTTCTTACTCGGCGCCAGTGTGTCCGGGGCGGTGATCGGCCCCAAAATGGGCATCCGTGCCCTGTTGATCGGCGGCATTGTGGCCACCCTGCCCGACCTCGACGCCTTTGTGCCCATGGGCAATGCCATCGACACCATGACCCATCACCGCGGTGCCACCCATTCGGTGCTAATGCAGACCCTGGCGGCGCCGGTTATCGCTTTTGCCGTCTCCCGCTTCGTCGCCGACGCACGCGCCAACGGCAAACTGTTCTTGCTAACCGTCTGGCTCTGTCTGGTCACCCACAGCCTGTTGGATTCGCTCACCACGTACGGCACGCAGATCCTCTGGCCGCTCGAGATCGGCCCGCCGGCCGCCTACGCTTCGGTGTTCATTATCGATCCGCTTTATTCGGTGTTGGTGCTTGTCGGCCTGGTGTTGTTTTTGGTTTGGCGCCGGCAACCGGCTCGCGCGGTCCGCGGCAACCGGCTGCTGTTGCTGGCGGCAACGATTTATCTTGGGCTCGGCATGGTAGGGCACGGCGTTGTCATGGCCCGGGCCAAAGCCGATCCCGCGTTCGCCGGTCTGTCGCTGCAAGTCCAACCGACGCCCTTCAACATCGTGGTCTGGCAAGTGCTGGGGATCGCCGACGACCGCTATGTGGTCGGTCTGACCAATTTGACGCACGCCTGTCCAATTTCAGCCGTCAGCAGCCATCCGCGCCTCGCCAAGTCGCCGGCCGGCCTGTCACGAACCCCGTCGGTGCAGCGCTTTGAATGGTTCACCGACGGCTTCTACAGCTATCAGGAACGACCGGGCATGATCGCGGTGACCGATCTGAGGATGGGGTTCCATCCGAATTTCGTCTTCTCCTTCGATATCGCCGAACGTGACGGCGACAAGGTCATGCCGATCGAACCACGGCGCGTCGCGTTGTCGGCACCGCGCACAGAATTGATCAAGAACCTGTTCGCCGAAATCGACCGGACTTTCCGCTCCTGTCCGGCATAACATCCGCAACACTGGTGCCGGCGATCCATCCTCGGTAATGTGTCCATCGTTAAAAAGTCCCTCGGCTCCGCCTCGGTGTACTTTTTACTGGGAATATTTGGACAAATCAGGCCTTGGGGCGGCCCGGCGGTCTGATTTGATCACATCTGTAACTGATCATGACCTTAGGTCATGATCAGAGGCTGCAACAAACTGCGCCTTTCAGGCACAGTTTGTTGCAAAAAATAGGCTGTTAGCGCATCGCCGAGCCGCCTCAAGATGCGCTAACGCATTATTGGAACTGAAGAAAAGTACACTGAGCGTAGCGAAGGACTTTTCTTCACGGTGGGGTAATGTCCTCGCATGCCGGAAAGCAAACCAGAGCCCAATGCCGCCTTCAGCCGCGCCGAGTATGAAGAACGGATCGCCGAGGCGCGCCGGCGCATGCGCCAACAGGGGCTCGATGCCCTGTTGGTGTTTGCTCAAGAGAGCCTCTTTTATCTGACCGGTTTCGACACCAGCGGCTACGTCTTTTTCCAGTGCGCGGTGCTGACCGCAGACCAGCAGCCGATGACCCTGTTGACCCGGCGACCGGACCGGGATCAGGCGCATGCGACGTCGATCATCGAGGATGTGCGGCTCTGGCTGAATGCCGAAGATGCCGACCCGGCAGGCGACGTACGCCGGATCTTGTCTGACAAGGGTTTGCGCGACGCCACCGTCGGTATCGAACTCAATACCTACGGCCTGACCGCCTACAATCATCTGCTGATGCAACAGGCACTGGCCGGTTTCTGCACGCTGGTCGACGGCTCCGACATCGTCGCCGGGATGCGCCTAATCAAGTCACCGACGGAAATCGCTGTGATCCGTGAGGCTGCTCTGCTTGCCGACAAGGCGCTGCTTGCCATGGTCGATGTCGCCCGTGCCGGTGTCCCCGACAGCCTGCTGGCGTCGGCCTGTCTGCATGAATTGCTGGCCGGCGGCGGCGACGTGCCGCCCGGCGGGCCGTTGGTCAATTCCGGCAGCCGCTCGTCATTCGGCCGCGGCGTCGGCGGACCCCGGGTACTGTCCGATCGAGACCAGGTGTTGGTCGAATTCGCCGCCACCTATCAGCGCTACAATGTCTGTGTCGAGCAGACCATCGCCATCGGCGAACCGCCGGCCAAGCTCCGGCACAAGTACGACAGCGCCTTAGGCGCGCTGACGGAGATGACGGCTACGGCCCGACCGGGCACCCCGCTCGGCGCCATCGACGACGCCCACCGCCGGGTGTTCGATGCCGCAGGCTACCGCGCCAACCGCTTCGAGGCCTGCGGCTATTCCCTCGGCGCCACGTTCCGGCCGACCTGGATGGATGTGCCGCCCATGCTCTATTCCGGCAACCCGTTGCCGGCAGCACCGGGCATGGTACTGTTTCTGCACGCCATCGTCGGCGACCAAGAAGCTGGCATCGCCGCCGGCGTCGGCCACACATTGCTGATCACCGACGACGGCAACGACGTTCTCAATCAGGCGCCGATGGCACTGCACCGGAAGTGACGGCTATCAAGAAAACCGATTCGCCATGATTTGTTCGTAGCGGTGGGAAATGATCTCCAGAACGTTGCCGAACGGGTCCTCGCAGTAACAGACCTTGATGGCCTCGCCGGGGAACAGTTCCCAGACTTTTGAGCGCTGGCGGCCGCCGTTTTCGGTGATTTCAGCAACCTTGACGTCGACGTCCGGGTCGGTGATGGCGATATGGAAGAAGCCGTTCTTCCAATATTCCATGGTGTCTTCCCGGCGCTCCGCTTTCGGTTCGAGGAATTCGAACAGTTCGAAGCCGACACCGTCGCCGGTGACCATATGGGCGATCTTCTCGGCACCGAACCGCGGCCCGCAAATGTCGGCAACCAGTTCGCCGAAATGCGACCCGTCGCGGCGCACTTCGACCGGCGGCACGATCAGGGTAAAGCCGAAGACCTTTTCATACCACGCGATTGCGGCATCGATGTCGGTTACCGATACGCCGACATGGTTGAAACAATGCGCCAAACGCTCAGTCATTACCGCCTCCCTATAGGTGAACCACTTGGCCCGAGGCCGCCGATTGCTCCGCCGCCAGAGCCGCCTCTAGCGCCGCCATGGATTCTTCCGGCGTGATGATGGTCGGCGGGTTGCCGGTCGCGCAGCATTGGGCAAAGTAACTCAGTTCGTCGCGCAGGGCACCGGCGGTGGCGCCGTGCAGCTCCGGCCAATAGGTCGTGTCGGGGCTGCGAAAGCCGTCCTTGGTGCAGATGCCGATGTTGGGGAAGGTGTCCTGGACGTGAACGAAGCCTTCCGAACCGATGACGCTCATGCGTTCGTCGATATCGAACGGCGTCTTTTCCGGCATACACCAGACCGTCTCCAAGGTCGCGGTGGCGCCGTTATCGAAACGGTACATGGTCTGCCCGACATCGGGATACTTCAGGCCGCGGAGATCCACGGTCTGGGCATAAGCGCTGACCACGCGGGCGCCGGTGAACCACAGCATCAAGTCGGTATCGTGGATGGCATCGCCGACGATCGGCCCGATCTTGTTGAGGATTTCCGGCGTCCAGGCGGCCGGGATGTTGCGCCGGGAACTAAGACTCAGGATTTTACCGATGTTGCCGGCAGCAATCTCCCGCTTGGCAGCGGCATAACGCGGATTGAAGCGGCAAATGTGGCCGACCATGAGGTGGCCTTTGGCCTTGGCGGCGGCGTCGCAGATCAGCTGGCAATCGGCGACGGTATGGGCCATCGGCTTTTCAAGGAACACATGCTTGCCCGCCTCGAGCGCCGCCAACGTCGGCGCGGTATGCTGGTCCCACATGGTGACGACGCTGACCGCGTCGATATCGGGATTGCCGAGCAACTCGTTGTAATCCGTATAGAGCTGAGAGACGCCGTATTTGCGGCCGAGCTCTTCGAGGCGCGCCGGTGTGCGGGTACAAAGCGCGGCCAGGTCGAAAGACGGGATCGCCGATATGGCGTCGCAATGAATCTCGCCGAACCATCCCAAGCCGATCACGGCTATTCTGGTTTTTTCCATGCTCCCAGCTCCTAATGTTTTACGGCGCGCTCCGGTGAATGAAGCGGCCGTTTCGATCGCCGGTATGACCGCCGCCGGACCAACTGATGGTGCCGCCGACAACGACATGATCGATGCCCGCGGCCGGCTGTTCGGGGTCTTCGAACGTCGCTCGGTCGATGACCGTGTCGGCATCGAAGACCACCAAGTCGGCATGGGCGCCTTCGCGGATTTCACCGCGGTCGGTAAGGCCAAAATTGCCGGCCGACAGGCCGGTCATCTTGTGGATTGCCTGCTCCAACGAAAACAGGCCTTCACCCCGGCAGTAGTGTCCCAATACCCGCGGAAAGGTGCCCCAAAGACGGGGATGGGGATGGGCGTCATGGGGCAGCCCGTCGGAGCCGATCATGGTCGGCGGATAGGCCAATATGCGCCGTAGGTCGGCCTCATCGATTTGGAAATAGATCGCCCCAGCGGGGTTTAGGCGGACAGCGGCGTCGACCTGTGAACATTGCCATTCTGCCGCAATGTCGGCGAGATCGCGGCCGGCCATCTCCGGGAACGGCACCGACCAGGTGACGGTGATGCGGATCTCCGGATCGACCATTTCCGGTTCCAGTACCGTCGAGCCGGCCGGGTAAGGATAGGCGTCGAGGGAGACCCGTTGACGGTCGCGGGCCTGATCGATGACCGGCAAGGTCTCCCGGCTGCGCCCCCAATTCTTTGGGCCGGCGCATTTATGGTGGGAGATGACGATCGGTACATTCGCTCGATTGGCGGTCTCGAAAGACTCCTGCAGCGAATCGAGCACACCATCATGTTCGTTGCGCATATGGGTGGCGTAGACGCCACCGCGATCGGCCAACAATTCCGCAAGCGCCACGACTTCATCCATGTCGGCGGCGGCATTGGGCTTGTACCAGAGGCCGGTGCTGAAACCGATGGCGCCGGCATCCAAGCTGTCGGCCAGGCGCCCGCGCATGGCGTCGATTTCCGCCGGCCTCGCCTTGCGGTCGAGCCGGTCCATGGCGCCGACGCGGAGCGTGCTGTGGCCAATCAAAGCGGCGACGTTGACGCTCGGACGGGTGGCGTCGACCGCCGAGGCATAGTCGGCCGTCGAAGAAAACTTGTAGGCGTCGCGGCCGCCCAGCAAATTCATCGGCGGCGGCGGTTCGATCGGTTCGACCGGCGACAGGCTGATGCCGCAATTGCCGGCCACCACCGTCGTCACGCCTTGGCTGATCTTGGCCGTCATGTCCGGCCCGATCAGCACCGCGTTGTCGTCGTGGGTGTGCACGTCGATGAAGCCCGGTGCGACAATGCGGCCGCCGACGTCGAGGGTTCGTGTCGCCGGCGGCGGTGCTCCGGGCGGCAGCACGGCGCTGATCCGGCCGCCGGTTACGGCAATATCGGCCGGCCGCCGGTCGGCGCCGGAGCCATCGATTACCATGCCGCCGGTCAGAACCAAATCGGCGGTTTCGGGTTTGTCGTTTGTTATATCAGTCACCAAGCGGCTCCAGAACTTCGCCTTCACGGATACTCATTAAATTGTATTTGATTCGCCTCAGGGTCTCCTGGGCGTCGATCCCGAGTTGATAAGCGATGCCCGTGGCCAGCAAATCGATGGTCACCATGAAAGCAAAGCGCGAGGCCGTGGGTTTCAGGACTTCCGGCACTTCGGGAACGTCAACGGTCAGGGCAACGTCAGCGGCATCGGCCAATTTGGTGCCCGACCGGGTGATCGCCACGACCTTGGCATGGTACTGGTGGGCAATATGGGTCGCGTCGAGCACTTCCGTCGTCCGGCCGGTTGCCGACAGAACGATCAGCGCGTCATCGGCACCGACCGTGGACGATGCCATGCGCATCAGATAGGTGTCGGAATAGGCGGTGACGTTGATGCCGTAGCGAAACAATCGATATTGCGTATCCTGGGCCAGGGCGGTGGACCCGCCGCCGACGCCGAAGACCAGGACGCGCTTGGCGTTGGCCAGGATATCGACCGCTACGCGGACCTTGGCTTCATCCAATTGCCGCTCGGCCAGCGCAATTGCGGCGCCGGCATGGCGGAAGACACTGCTCCAGTACGGCAGGCGCGAGCTGTCCTGGACATGGGGCGGATCGCGGAAATAATCGGTGCCAACGACCAGGCTTTGCGCCAGCCTGAGCTTGAAGTCGCGCACGCCGTCACAGCCGAGCGTGCGGCAAAACCGGGTAACGGTCGGTTCGCTGACACCGGCGCGTTGGGCGAGGATGCCATTGCTGGCACGAACCGCGAATTCCACGTCGCCCAGAACCACGTCCGCGACCCGCCGTTCCGCCGGTCGAAGCTCGCCGCGCAATTCCTTCAACCGCGAGATCAGATCGTCGAACGGGCGCTCGGCACCCATAACGTCCGGCTCGTCGAATGCCGGCGACGCGGTTCGCTCAGTCTGGGAAGGATCGTCAACCACGGTGATGTCTCAAATCTCCAACTGTTGCGCGTCAAAAGTCCGCCAATGTCAGCTCGCGCGACATGACGATGTTGCCGGCGGTCAAGCCGCAGTCGACGGGTAAGACCGCGCCGGTGATCGCGGCGGCGTCGTCGGACGCCAGAAACGCCGCCGCTCTGGCAATGTCGATCGGATCGGCGACCCGCCGCAGCGGGTACCATTTGACCAGATTGGTTAGGATCTCCGGATCACGCTCGACTCGTTCCGCCCAAATCGGCGTGCGCACGGTGCCAGGGCAAATGACGTTGGCACGGATGCCGAAGCGGCCATATTCCATCGCCAGCCCTTTGATATGACTGATCAGGCCCGCCTTGGCGGCGCTGTAGGCCGGATCGCCAAGGGCGGCCAGCCCGTTCACCGACGAAATGGTGACGATGGCGCCGGCGCCGGCGGCCTTCATGTCCTGGATGGCAAGCCGGCTGCAATAATAAGCGCCGTTCAGATTGCCCTCGATATCCGCCTGCCAGCTGGCCGGCGTCGTCGCTTCCAGGTTGCTCGCCTCGGAGAACCCGGCATTGTTGATCAGCACGTCGATCGAGCCAATTTGGCTTCTCAATTCCGCGATGGCCAACTCGACGGCCGAATTCGAGGCAATATCGGCGACCGCGGCCGCGGCCTCGATGCCGTCACCGGCCAGCTCATCGGCGAAGTCCCGAACCGCCGGGTTCCGGTCGAGCGCCGCGATGCGCCCGCCCTCGCCACCGAAATGGCGCGCCAGTTCCCGCCCAATGCCGCCGGCGGCACCGGTAATCAGAACCGTCTTGTCGGCAAAGCGTGTCATGCCACCGCCCCCAAGGCGGCACCCACCCAATCCAGGCTCGCCGTCCGCAGGTGGCCGTAATTATAGAAGCCGATGTCGCTGACGCCGCCGTCGTGGAGCGTGCGGACCGCGGCGGCGACTTGCTCGGCACTTGTGAGATCCGGGTGCCCGGGGCGCAGCAAACCGCGCACCACCGCGGCATCGCCGACGCGACGCTTGACGTCATGCAGATCGCTGGCGATGCGGGCGACACTCGGTTCGTAAAAGCATACGTCCAGGCAATCCGCCACCTCGGCCAGCCCGCCCAAATCGCTGCCCTCATAGAAGGCACCGGCGGTCGGCCGGGCGACCGAGGGGATGACGGATACCGCCGCATCGGACCGCACCGCATGGCGAATTTCGGCGATCAGCGATTCAACGGTTCGGCAGCGCCATCGCAAGAACTGCCCGAGATCGGGATCGAGCACGATATCGGATAGCCAATAGGCCGCGGCCATGTCGTCGGCATGGTCGACGTCGCTCGCCAAATAGCCCTCGATTACCGTGCGCACGCGATGGCGCAAGGCCGCGGCCTCGATACCTTCGGCGCCGGCGCCTGTCATGCAATGCGTACAAAAGCAAAGGCCCAACAGATTATCGAGCCAGCTGTTTTGCCGCACGAGCCCGAATTCGTGATGATAGCCATGTTGAAACGGCAGAAAGCCGGGTGTTTCCAAGGACAGGCCGATAACCGGATAAGCATCGGTGATATCGCTACAGAGCGCCACGGCATAGGCGCGCGCCGCCGGCGCCGCCGGACAGAGATTGTAGATGTAGCGGTCGCCGAAGGCGTTCTCGACGCAACTTTCCGGATGCGCCTGACCGAGCCGGGAATTGTGCATCAACACCATCCAGGCATTGACCTCAAAGTCGCCGAGCCGGCAACTCTCGTCGAAGATGTCGAGATCGTCGAGCAGGCTGTTCTCGACCGGGCGGATGGCGCCATAGCGTTCCGGCCGCGTCTTGAAATAGGCCGTGCCGTCTTCCGGAAAATAAACCTTGCCCTCAAGGCCATGCGGTCGGAGGAATTTGCCCGCGTGATAGGCACCGGCCAAAGTGATCATGTTGATATGCCGGGCGCGCAGAATATCGGCGACCGCCGACACGCCGGCCTCGGCGAGATCCCAGGCGTAACAATACATGGACCGATGGGCCAATACGGCGCCTCCTCCGTTGCCGGGAATTCGCAGTGTATCAAATCATGTAAGAAACCTATATGAAATTTTTCCAAAACGCACCATCAGACGCAATATTATTTCAATTATAGGCAATAACAAATTGCCAATCTTGCCTTTATGTAAGATACTTTCCTACAATTCGGTCGTGAACGGCCATGCTCCTGGAGCGTTTGGCGGCGCCCGTATGGTCGGGCGGTTTAAGGGTCAGGGAATAACCGGCATGAGTGACGCTGTTGGCGCCAAGGACAAACTCGTCGTCGAAAACGCGACCAAATTCTACGACACCAAGTCCGGACCGCTGCACGCCGTCGACAATTTCTCTATGTCGGTCGCCGAAGGCGAGTTTACCTGCGTCGTCGGCCCGTCCGGCTGCGGCAAGACCACCTTGCTCTGGTCCGTCGCCGGCTTGCACAGCCTGACCAGCGGCACGGTCACGCTTGACGGCGAGCGGGTTACGGGACCGCACCCGCAAATCGGCATGGTGTTCCAGGAAGCCAATCTGCTGCCCTGGCGGAACCTGATAAAAAACATTCAGTTGCCATTTGAAATAAAGGGCGAAACGCCCGATCACGCGCACATCGATCGCCTGCTCGAGCGTGTCGGATTGACCGGTTTCGGCAACAAGTTTCCGCGCGAGTTGTCCGGCGGCATGCAGCAACGCGCCGCCATTGTCCGGGCTTTGTCGTTCAATCCCTCGGTGCTGCTGATGGACGAGCCGTTCGGCGCGCTCGACGCTTTCACCCGCGATGAAATGAACTTGCTGGTCGAAGAGATCTGGCTCGAAACCAAAAAGACCATCGTGTTCATCACCCACAACATCGCCGAAGCGGTATTTTTATCAGATCGGGTGTTTGTCATGTCGTCGCGACCCGGCCGCTTGGCTCGGATATTCGACATTCCTTTCCCGCGGCCCAGGCACCTCGACTTGTTCGCCAGCAAGGAGGTGTTTGACCTGGTCAACGAAATCAAGGCCGAGATTGAGCACCAGCCTTCCCAAAGTGCCGATCAGTCGTCCACACCGTCGGCGGCGGGAGATCGAGCCCATGGTTGATAAACAACTCAGCGACCAGATCCCGGAATTCGGCAAGTCGAAACCAAGTGGCGAACAAGGCGCCGGCCTATCCAACATGTCGGCCTTCGCAAGCGGACCCGGCGGCCGCACGTATTGGGAAATTCTGGCTATCATCATCGTCGCCGTCTGCATCATCGGCGGCGCCGAAATCGCGGTCCGCGGTTTCGAAGTCCCGCAATATGTCATGCCGCCGCCGAGCGCCATCTTGGTGGCGCTGATCACCGACTTCGAGTTCATCGGCCCGCATCTTGTCCACACCTTGGTCGAGCTGTTCTCCGGCTACGCCATCGGCGCGTCGATCGGCCTGATCCTGGCGGCGGTCATCACCCAGTTTCCGTTCGCCGAAAAAATTGTCGCGCCTTATATCCTGATGCTGGTGACGACGCCGATGCTGGCGCTGGTGCCGTTGCTTATCCTGCGTTTTGGTTTCGGCTACGAACCGCGCATCATCGCCGTGGCACTGGCTTCCGGACCGATGGTGATGATCAATTCAGCCACCGGATTCCGCCGCGTCGATCTTGCCAAGATCGCCTTGGCACGATCGTTTGGCGCCAGTACGTTCCAAATATTCTTGAAGATCCGCGTACCCATGGCCCTGCCGATGATCATCGTCGGGCTGATGATCGGCGCGATATTCGGTCTGTTGACCGCGGTCGGCGCGGAGATGGTCGGCGGCGGCTTTGGCCTCGGCAACCGCCTCACCACGTTCTCGGCGACCTTGCAGATGCCGCAATTCTTCGCGGTCGTCCTGGTGCTGTCGATTTTGGGTATTCTGATCT